>ULSV01019475.1_pt1 | contig 74629 bp, 70 predicted proteins | sample 1956991 | NCBI WGS metagenome assembly ULSV01 (sample SAMEA4835717, study PRJEB28245) | human gut metagenome | biome: gut microbiome; material: fecal sample | place: Denmark | collected 2008 | reverse complement strand
CAGAGCTTAATTCAATCAGCGGTATGGGTTTTTGGGGTTTTATAAAGAATAATTATAAATCAATAATTAAAATTGGAAAGGGTGTTGTAAATACGGTATTAAGTATTGCTGATTTAGAGGATTTTGGAATCTTTGATTTAACGTCAGCTATAACAGATCTTTTGGTTTCAAAAGTAGATGAAAAAGATAGTATGGTTACTGCTTTTATTAAATACACAAATAGCATAGAAAAAAAGCTTGGAAAAGTTATTATAATATTAGATAACTTTACAGAGTGTGATTCTTTTTCGCTTGACATTATTTTAGAGATGATACATAAGCTGTCACCCCAAAATACTATAAAGTTCATTTTATGTACAACAGACGAAAGAATAGAGAAAAGACCTGATATTATATCTGCCATTGTAGAAAAAATACCACATATCATGTTGAAAATGCTTCCATTTCAACAGACATGTCTGTTTTCCAGAATGATTGAGCGCTCTTTTGATTTGGATGATACTCAGCGTGCCCTTCTTTCTCTAGCATTTAAAATTTGTAAGGGTATACCACAAAATTTCAAGGCAATATTAATCAATCTTTACACATCACAGGGTATTGTGCTGAATAATGAAAAAGCACAAATAATCACTGATTTGTTTAGCGAAATATTATATAAAGAAAATATTACTTTTAATATAGACGAACTTTGCAAGTCTAGTCCTAATGCCGGAAGATTATTACAGCTCATTGCTTGTTTTGGGGCACCTATTCGCAAAGATATACTTATAAATTTACTTTCTTTTATTATGGATATGAATAACTATAATATTTTTGCATACGAAATTATTAATCTTATAAATCAATTAGTATCAAATCATATTCTGCGGTTAGAATATGAAAATAATATGGAAATTGTTAAGTTCAGACATGATTCTTTAAATGTCTCCGTAATAAATTATTTCAAAAAGGACAAAATTATACCTTTAATGCAGCATAAAATTTATGAGTTCTTAATGACCGAAGTTGATAATGACACCAAAAAAACAGATAAATATTGGAGCCAGTATTATCAACCTGTTTGGGCATATCATGCCTTTTGCATAAAAGCAAATGAATGGATGAAAATAAACTATGAGTATGCATTCAAATTGTTGGGGGAAGGACTATATCTAGATGCAAAATCAATATTTGACAGATTGGAAAATGTATTGCCTCAACTATCTTGTGAACAATTAATGAACATAGGATATACTTATTTCCATTGCGGTGAATATAAATCGACGGTAGGTGTATTGTCCATTGTATTAGAAAATTGTGACGCAAAACAAAAATCATCTAAAGATGAATATATCATGTCATTAATATATCTAGCTAGGGCTAAATCGTGTTTGTTGGAATATTCAGACGCTTTGAAATATATTGAAATAGCGGAAAAAGAGAGCGCTAAGGAAAGTGTTAATTATATTTCAGTCATGGCTGCTAAACAAAGCATTTTATTTTTGACCCCCAATGGTTTTATAAAAGCCAAAAAAATATTTGACGATATTGTCCAAACAGAAAAAATTACAAAAGAATTATCATTGGTTTATCAATCTGCAATGGATTATTATGAAGGTGAAACATCAGTAATGTATCTAAATAAAGGTCTAACCATTGCTCAGAAATTTAATGATATTCGAACATGCGGAAAAATATACAATAATATAGGATTTGAAAAATTAAGATGCGGCGAATATCTAGAGGCGGAAAATTGTTTTAAAAGCAGTATTTCAACTTTAAGCCAATGTCAACCCCACGAGCAGGCATATCCTTATAATAATTTGGCTATCCTGAACATGATTAATGGGGAATATGAAAACGCCCTCGATAATATTTCCGAATCACTTTTTTGGAATAAGTCCGAATACTTATCGTTAGTTTTGAAGGTGAATCGAATGCTATGCTATTTTTATACTGGGAATTTGCTTTGGAAAGAGCTATTCGATAAGCTTTATGAATATATCAAAGAAGAAAAATTTGTAGATGATAAGATATATAAAAAGATTTGCGTTAATTTGGCGTTAATATGCCAAAAGAATAGTGAACCTTTCAAAGGAATTGAGATACTAGAACTATGTAAAATACATATGCAGAATGAATGGGAAAACGGCAAGTACAGATACAATAAGTTGTACTCTGAATTAACATGCAATTCTTTTATTCCAAACAGTGGAACCTTACAGAACAGAAAATATTACTGTGATATAGAATTTGAGCCTTGGCTTGTCAATTTTAGTCATGACTAAATAGCCGCTTCTCAGCAGTATCAATTATTTTGCTTATCACACTGCCAAATGATATTTTCCTCTCATTGCAGATTAATCCGATCTCAGATGTCTGGCTTATTACTGGATTGCCATTAATTTCAATAAATGTAAGCTGCCCATTTTTGCTAAGGCGGAAATCAACTCGTGCAAAATCATGCATATCTAGTAATTCAAAAGCCAATTGTGCAGTTAAGCAAACGTCCTTAATTTGTTTTTGGGTTAAGAAATCATAAGCAAGATGTTCTTTTCGAGTATGTTCTGATTTTTCTTTTATGCCGAAAACAAAGTGATCAAAATATGTAATCCCATTATATTCAGAAACAATGACCTCACTCATAAGGTAGTTGCCTTTGTTCCCAATCAAAAAACACGTTACTTCATATCCGGGTATATATTGCTCTACAAGAGCGGATTTGTATTTGTTTATTACTAATGGCAGTCTGCACTTTAATTCAGCTTCGTTGTTACATATGCTGTCTTGTGTGATTCCCAATGATGAACCTTCTCCATTTGGTTTAATTACTACAGGATATATTACGTCAGAAGGAATCGTATCAGGGTTATAAAGCAAAACATCATTTGCAATGCGTATCTTTTTGGATACTACTTTTTTAGCGTAATACTTATTATTTGCCATTAATAAAGCCATTGGGTCTGAACCAGCATACTTTGCATTGAGCATCTCCAACAAGACTGCTGACTGTGCTTTCCGGCTTTGTTGAGTCAGACCATCTGAAAGATTTAAAAACAATGTTTTGGGAAATGTTATCTTCTTGGAATATGCGTCCATTAATTTTTCGACACCTCCAAAATAGTCTGCATTGTAGCCTTCACTTTTTAAAGAGCTTACTATTTGATCTATACTGTTTTTACTTGGATGATCGTTATAAACTCGCGATGATAATACTTCGTTTAAAAACTGTTCCCTTGTATTCGCCACAACGTAGTATTTTTCAAATTCCATTTAATTACCCCTCCTAAAAACAACGAATGAATATCCTTCACATTGATTAATTATTTTGCCACATTTATAATCTTCCTGCATTTGATATAGGCCGCTTAGATACGATTCCTCTGTTAGCAAACGAAAAACCGATATAGTTTTTTCCATAACACAGGACATGAAACTTTCGGATATTTGAGCATTGCATTCTTCTTCAACAGAAACTGTTTTGATATAATCCCACTTGTTAGCAGTCCCTTCAGAAATAATGTCATTGATGGAATGGAAACGCTTATAGTCGATATTGAGTATTTCAGGAAAATATCTATTCCAATACTTCTCCTTCAACTGACTATAGGATTCTGTACAAATACACAGTAGGGTACCAGGCTTTGATATTTTAAATAAATTGAGAAATAATATTCTCAAATTGTCAATATGGTGTATTATATCAGTGCAATAGATACTGTCAAATTGGATATTTATAGGCATGGCTTCATGATTACCTTCTACAATTGTAGCTGAAGGATTCTTTTGTGCTGCAATTTTTCTCATAACCGATGATGGTTCAACACCATATGGAATAATATTATAATCTGTTGTTAGTTTCAAGAGATAATTGCCGGTACCGCAGCCAAAATCTAAGATCTTTTCATTAGCTTTTGGTTTTATAATTGCAATCAATGTTGAGTATACCAGTGGTATAACATTTCTTGTTTCTTCATAGTGATTTGCTTGTTCATCATAATTAACTGTCATGTTTTTTTACCTTTCGTGAAAGAGTTCGACTATCAACCGCTGATAATTTAATATTATCTGCTGTTATAAAAAAGCCATATACTTATGAAAACATAGCCCTCTGTGAGTGTTTTACCGTACTCACAGAGGGCTTTATTGTTTCACGCAATATTAATCTCCCCATATATCTATATAGCAATAAAGTTAATTTTCACCATCTCGTATCGACTTGAGTCATTAAATTGGAGTTTAAGAAGCAAAAAGTATCAGAATCTAATCAATTGTCTTTCCTTATGCACCTAGTTAATCTAACGTAGCTACTGAGAAATCAGCACAAACTCTGTTACTTCTATAGCTTTAATCAGCATCTTAAAATGTTTCGTTTCATCAAGAACTTTTTAAATGTCCTTTGCTTTCTCCTGGTAAGATTTCTCATGTTAAAATTGCTATTAATCTCTAAAAACCAAGTTGCTTATAACCATACAATATTATTTATAAGTTATTTTTTTCAAAAAGATTTCACCAAATAGAATAATCTATGATTTAATATATAATGAAATACAAAATAAAGGGCGATTTGGAGATAAGACAAAATGCTTCTTATATAATAACAACTTTCTTTCGCAAATTATTCCCTTTTGCGAAAGGGCAAATCGGCTGAAAAACGCAATTCTAAAGCCAAAATTCACTCAATTACTATTACAGACAGCAAATTTGAACCGTAAAATGGGCAGAACTGAAAAGAAAAATCCACCTTAAAGCCGTATTTACCGTCAAAAATGTTGTCAGAATCGGGGGTTATACAATGGCTAGACGCGGTGAGAATATCTACAAAAGAAAAGACGGTCGCTGGGAAGGACGCTATAAAAGCGGAGTTAGGGCTGACGGAACAGCAAGATACTCCTCAATATACGGGAAAACCTATGCCGAGGTCAAGGGCAAATTATCGGAGAAACGTTCTAAAACCGATGTTTCATCTATTCCAAAGAATCTGACGGTTAACAATCTTTTTTCGTTGTGGTTTGCGGACATTCGGCTAAAAGTAAAAGAATCCACTTATATGAACTATCAGATGAAATATGAAAAACACATCAGCTCATCGCTCGGAAAAACACTTTATGAAAAGCTGACGGTCGAAAAACTTAATGACTTCGTGCATTCAAAGCTGGCAAGCGGACTTTCTCCCAAATATACCGCTGATATTGCAGCGGTAATCAAATCAGCGTGCCGCTTTGCCAGGAAACGTTTTGGTTATGAGGATAAATCAACATTTATGGCAACGCCCAAAGGCAAAGCAAAAGAAAAAGAGCTGCTCGATAAAACAGAGCAGGCTCGACTTAACAATTATCTCATTTCTAACCCGACATCATCAAATGTCGGCATTTTACTATCTGCGGCTACTGGTATCCGTATAGGAGAGCTTTGTGCGCTGAAATGAGAAAATATCAACCTTGAAAAAAGAAATCTGACCGTCAGGAACACGGTTCAGAGAATTAAGAATATTGACGGAAATACAGCCACAAAGCTGGTGGTGACTTCGCCCAAGAGCAGCTCGTCTGTTCGGGAAATCCCGCTGCCGGAGTTCATTATACCTTATTTGAGTAATCATAGAACAGGTAACAGCTGTTATCTTCTTTCGGGAACGCAAGGAATTGTAGAGCCAAGAGTAATGCAGTATCGCTTTAAGCGGATCCTTGCTGAACTTCATCTGTCGGACGTATCTTTTCATTCGCTGCGTCACCTGTTCGCCACGAACTGTATAGCAATAGGAGTTGACGTAAAGTCGCTGTCTGAAATATTAGGACACAGCAACGTACAAATCACGCTCAATCGCTATGTTCATTCATCAATGGAGCGAAAAGCCGAGTATATGAAGTCGGTTTCAGAGCTGTTCTCGGTGGCTTAAAAGATTATTTGCCGTCATTTTTCTCGTCAGGAAAACAAAAAATTCCGCTTGATTATGCGGAATACGGTCTTATTATCACAAAAGGGAATAATTTGCGAAAGGGATGTGTATATAGCTTTCTCATGCTTGCAGGCAATTATTCTCATTATTTGAAAGGAACATAACCATTTACCATACCGTCGATGACGGCTTTACCATCAGGCGGAAGATTTCTGTACAGATCCAACAGCTTTTGTTCAGAAATGTGAAGATTAACGCCGGAGCTGCCGACTGTCCTGTCCGAAAAGCGCAGTATGTAATCAATGGATACACTATAAAAGTTGGCAAATACCCTCAAACACATCGCAGGGAATATTCTCGCCGTTCTCATAGGCTGATATCCTCGAAAGAGAAAGGTTCAGCCTATAAGCTACCGCTGTCTGCGTCAGATTGCGGCTCTTACGCAATTCATAAAGCCTGTTAGCCCTCTCTTTCAAAACATCACCCCCTATGGTTATATTATAGCAGGGTTTAACAGGCTAAGTTCCCGTTTTTCGGGAAATGGATTTTCGTTATTCGGGAATTTTATGTAAGAAAAATGCGGCAGCTTTTTAACTACCTACTCAATGCGGCAGCTTTTTAACTGCCGCATTGAGTAGGTAGTTAAAAAGGCATATCAAATAGTGTAAACACTTGTCATTAATCTGAAGTCATTTTCACGCCACAATTATCAAGTGTGATTAACACTTTTAAAGCCATTGGTCTCACCTCCATTTATAATTATTTAGCAGTTTTAATCCCTCTACTATATACATTATTTTATAACTTATTTAAGGGACAATAAACTATAAAAGATATTATAATTTGTCACTATTCGATAACTTACAGTTTCTTTTTTTATAAATAATAACAATTCATATTAGTTGTATATCTGGTGATTTGAAAAGTTAAAAAACCAATAGTCCTCCGCAATTAATGCAGAGGGCTATCGGTTTTGGGTTCACGAATGTAAAATTGTTAATTTAAAGTGATAATATTGGACCATGCACCAAAGTAAGTTTTTCCGTTCACCTTCTTATATGGACGCACCTTGAACTGTTCGGTGTCGCCGGTAGTGTATCTCACACTGCGACTGAGTTTTCCGGAACTTACAGTTGTCAGCTTTTTAAAATTGCCTCCGTTCTCAGAATAGTATATCTGATAGCCGTCAGCGCTTGCGGACTTTTTCCAACTGAGCGTTGCACGATTCCAGCCGACGGAGGTCTTGCCGGGCTTGGAGGTCAGCGTTGTTTTCGGCGGAACTATCTTGAATTTAAGCGTTTTTGTGCCCTTGTATTCACCCTTGCCAGTAATGGTTACGGTGGCTGTGCCTATGTTCTTATTGTTTTTGTAGGTCACTGTGTAGTCCGTACCGTTCAAAAGCTTTTTCTTGCTGTCTTTGACAATGACGGTAGGTTTCAGAGCTTTTCCAGTGTATGCCTTGCTTGATATCTTACCAAATTTCAGTTCCGCAATATCCGGTTTTAGAAATTTTGTGGTGTACTTTTCATAGCTTCCGTCAATGTACTTTACCTGGTTTTTGATATGATAAAAGATCCTTAGTTCATCAGCGTCCCTGGCGGTTTCAGCCAGATCGTCAGAATTCTCATAAGAAGCAACAATTATGCGGTTTCCATTATCGTCGGTATATTGTTTGACAATTGGCTCATAATCATAGCCAGTATCTTCAACAAGCGCATAAACAGAGCAGCTGCCTTCGTCCCCTGTCAGATCATACAAATACGCAGCAACTGAATATGCTGACATAGGGAGTTCAACATCTTCGTCCCGCTCAGGTGATAAGTCGCCAAAACATACAGTCATTTTCAAATTTATTCTGCTGTCATTATCGATCTTTACCTGTTTAAATAGTTCTATTTTTTCTGCTGGAATTGAGAAAATAATGCTTGTGTAACCATCAATTATATCCGTACTTATTTCTACTGAGGGTTCGGTGAAATCAATGTCCGCAAACACTGATTCTATGGAGTTAGTTTCCACGATATCCGCCGCCGCTGAATAGATGGTTGTTGTGCTGGCGACTATGGCTGCTGCCATTATCGCTGATATTATTTTTCGTAAATCCATGGTGATTTGTCCTCCCAACTTTACAATAACATACAATTTCGATTCCTGCTAAAGTTAGAATAGCAGAAATCGAAATTGGTTATAGGTCTAATGATTAAGAAATCTTTGCAGATAAGCTAAACGTATTGTTCGTTGTACTGGTATTGGTGTTGCTTACAGCAACTGTAACTTCCTTAATATTGGTGCTCTTAAAATTCAATACCGAAAACGTATAGGAAGATGACTTGTTGGGATATACACGTAACAGGTTCGCTGTTCCACTGCTGGTGAATTTAGCTAAGGAAATTGCAATATCATTATAATTGCCATTTACGTTAAGCGTGAAATCAATTCGCTTTGTGGAACTTGTAGACTTAGTATATTTGAAATGCATTGAAGATGTTGGAACTAAGGTTTTTCCAGATATACTCATCAAATCTGTTCCCTGTACTGTAGCATTGATGTATCTAGAAGTGCCATTTGTGTAATTATTATAATGGCTAGTATCAGCGTTATATGCTTGGAAGCCAGCAAATAACTTCTTAAATGGTACGGTCGAGCTGGAACTACAATGTTCAACAGCAGAATAGATATCACCACTATTGTTAAAGGATTCATATATGCGCTTTATTGCCGCAACATCACCGTAATTCTGGCTTATATACTGAAAGAACAAAAATATACCATATCCGCCCTTTTTGTCATAAGTAGAAAAACTCTTGGTTGTGTCCTTTAGATATGAATTAGCCCTACCAGCTGCTTTATCACGATATTTGTTGTAATATCTAAGTGAAGCCCATGTGGCACTAGATTCGGTAGCCCACTTTAAGTCATTGTTGGTTTTGGTTTTATAATTTTGCTGAATTGCATGGAATATTTCGTGAGCCAGTGTTGTTTCTCTTGCGTCCGCAAGAGAAGACGAAGTCTTGTTGTATTCTATTGTAATGTATGAACCCTTTCCCGAAGGAGCAGAAGCATTTTTTACAGGAAAAGTTGCAGAATCTAATTCACTAGCAAAATAGATATGGCATTTGGTTTCACCGCTCTCATATGCAGGATCTTTAAATCCAAACTCACTAAAATATGCCTTGTCAATATTTTGAACATATGTAATTATTTTAGAGAGATCCGAGAGGCTCATATAATCAGACTCGTTAGCATTTGATTCAAAATGAATAATAAATCTTCCAACCGTTTCAGTTTTCTCATCAACATATGTAATATCATCACGAGTTTTCAAACGGTTTTCAGTTGATAGAAGGTTTTGAGCAATCTGATGGCTCAGTTCCGAATTCGGATTATCGTCACAATATGACGCAAGTTCATCATAAATAGGTGTTGCGCACTCTAATCCACTTAACCCGTTATTAGTGATTGCGGAAAGATACATTGAAACCTCTGTTTCTCTGTCTATCAGTTCCATATTGTAAAGCGCATCTACCTTTTCAATGAAGGTATAATCGGACAAATCGTAGTTTGATTCTAAATCAACTTTGAACTCGTTGGCATCGACTTTCTGCAAAATTTCAATTGAATCTAAGTTCAATAAATCTGCATAATTGATTGTGGAATCTGCATTGTCAACCTCAATATTGGTGAATATTGTATCGCCATCCCCGTTATATACAGCGATAGAATTATCCAAGTCGAGCGCGACATCAGCAATTTGATAAATAGTAAGCGGCTCTATTGTTTCACCCGGATATAGGAAAGAACTCCCAGAACTAATACCTGTTTTTGTAGGTAAAGAATCTAAATCCACCTCAACAAGGCAATAATCTGATGGGCGGTCAAATTCGTATGTGCCATTAGAATCAGTATATACAGACGTATAGTAGTTATTTGAAAAACCAACAACTTCATCATCATACACTTCATCAATGTTTGAAGAGAGAATATTGATTTTTACACCAGCAGCCGGAGAACCATCCTCAAAGAATACCTGACCCTTTATGGTATTGCTTGTTGCATAAGCTTCAACCGGAATTGTTAACGTAGCCATGGAAAGAACAAGTGCACTTGAAATAATGCGTTTTGTTAGGTTCATAAAAAAGACCTCCTGTTTTTTGTATATGAACGATTATAGACATACAACTAAATATGCCACTCGTTCAATATAATGATTTGTGGAATGAATCAAAAATTAAACTGTTTCTTTGCTGCTGTAAACCGTGATGGTCTCAGTGTTTCCATTTTTGGTTGTCAGTGTAAACACAGATTTCAAGCGGTATGTTCCAATTGAAAGGTCAGATTTGCTGCTTGACAAAATAACAGAACGGCTATTGGACGCTTTTGACCAACTTGCACCACTGACATTGTTCCAAATGCCCGAACTACTGAGCTTCTGCAAAGTATGCTCAACAGCAATTTGTTTAATAGTATCTATTCCAGAACCATAACTTTTGCATTTAGCAACCTTTGCTGATATGGATAGTGAATTTCCCAAGCGATTACCATAAGCGTACATTGGAGCAATTTCATTAATTTTCATTTCAGAAACAGCTTTAGCAGAAACAGGAATACTTGCATTAGCACAAATCAGCAATACCGATAAAAAAGCAGTAATGTTTTTCTTCATTTTCATTGATTTTCCCTCCCCCCTTAATGAACTCGAAGTTTTTCCCTTCTATTTTATACATCTCTCAAAGAGCTCATTAGGGGACACAAAAAACTAAAAAATTATTCAAAACCACATATTTCGTTACTTTTTGCCAAATTAATTAGTTCCTCTTTGGCAAAAATGCCATCAAGCGTCAAAATGTAATTTCTACTATTCCAGATAACAATAGAGGAAATATTATCGCCAGTATCAAATTCAATGGATATTGCATCACAGCCGTTAATACTATCCTCCCAAATGGTATTATTTTCCGTGTTTATATGAGAATTAAACTTGGATTTTACTGTTTGAATGAAAATAAGTTCCTCACTATCTGCGTTTCTGTACACGATATAAACAATCTCCTCGTCTGATACAACTTCATATAATTTATACCCTTCAGGCACAACCGAAAGCGAGTATTCTTTCTCAATTGTATCTGGGCAGTCATTCAAATCAACAGCAAACAAATGCGTATTATCTCTGTAAACTGTTCCACGAAAACTGTTTGTAATATATACCACTATGCATCCTGTAGCAATTACCATAAAAACAATTACCATTACCGCAATAATGACTCGTTTCCGTAAACTCATTCTTATTTTTTCGTTTGAACTTACCATCGATAGTGGTTTTGCCTTTTTCTGATAGAGATTAAAAGCCCTTTTCATTTTTATCCTGTGTTTTATGGAAAACTTAGGAACTGGTTCGACACTTACTCTAGAAAATTCTTGATCGTAGTAACCATTGATAAGTTCTTCAATCGTGTAGGTATTACTCATGATTATCCTCCATAAAGTGTTTTATTTTTACTGTTGCTCGTGCAATTCTCTTTTTTACTGCTTCCTCTGATATCTCAAGCTGGCTTGCAATATCAGAGTACTTCATATGGAAATGTATCTTAAGATACAATGCGGTCTTGGTGGTTTCTGAAAGAGTATCAATAAATCTATATATTTCTATGCATGATAATTCACTAGATATTTTTTCGTCTAATGATACACTTTCATCAAGAATATTCTCATCTAGCTCAACCTGAGTATCCTCAATTTTAAGTTTTTTGTTCCAGATACTGAATGATATATTTCTAATCATTACGTTTATGTATGAAACCCTTTTCTCTTGTGGGATAGCAAAAAAGTTGTCTGGATTTCTGGCTATTGCCAAAAATGCCTCTTGAATTGCATCTTCTGAATCGTGAGCGTTGTGTAATTTTGAAAAGGCAATCGAATAAAAGGATTTAATATTTTTCGTATATATTTCCGACAAGGCATTTCTTTCCTCATCGGTTTTAAGAACCGCTAAAGCAGCAGAAATCATTTCTTACCCTCATTTCTTGTAAATATTTGCTTCAAGTATAACACTAATGCTCAAAAAAATCAAGATAAGAATGTATTTTATATTTACTGGAAATACTACATCTGCTATTATAACGCAATATCTTTGTTTTGTCAACGCTTTTATTGTCTTAATTTTTGCGTTGATTTATACTATAATAAATATAGTTTGAAAGGGGTGGGCTTTTTGGATATTTCAAAGAGATTAAAAGAAATAAGAAAGGCAAAAAATATAAGCGTCTATAAGCTCTCCCAGCTTTCCGGAGTATCTGAAACTCATATCAGAGATCTGGAGCGTGGTGACAGAAACCCGTCTATTGATACATTGTCCAGATTGTCCGTTCCGCTTGGTATAACGCTTCCGGAACTTCTCAACGAATCAGATAACATTTCTTATCTCAGCGTTAAGGAACAGGAACTCATTAAGTGTTTTCGTAATTTGACAGATGATAAAGCCGACGCCTTGCTTGTGTTTTTGAAAACCCTATAAACAATACGGTGAGCCGAATCCCACCGTATTTATTTTTTTCTGGGATTTTTCAGTTCAGTTTCTTTTTGTTCCTTAACCAGATTATCAATATAGTTTCCCTCAATCACACACTCATAAACGTCCGCAAGACGATCGATTCTTTTCAGCCATGCCTGTTCCTCGGCAAGCTTGTCCTGGACTGTCCGAATATAGATCGGAAGTAATTTCAGCCTTTCCTCCAGCTCCGCAATTTCGCTCTCGGAACGAATACCATGCTTGTCAACGACTTCTTTCGCCGCAGCTAGTCTGACCTGTCCCATAGAATCCAGCCTGCGCCTGTTCTGGACGTTTTCAAAGTAAAACCGAATCTGTGCAATTTCGGATTTCAAAGTGGGAGCTTCATTCGACAGCGCCTTTAATTCTTTGGTTTTCTCATCAACGCTATTTTTCAGTTCCTCGGCTTTTGCGTAAATACCATCACGGGACACAATTCCGAACTCGGCAATCGTAGCAAGCTGCTCAACGAGCAGGTTCAGACTCTCATCGTTACTGAACGTGTAAATTTTCTGCGGCTTTGTCTTTTTCGGAATAATTCTGAACTGCTGAATAGCGACCGTTGTATCAAGAATGACGGAGCAGATTTTCTTCTCCATTTCGCTGCTGCGGCTCATGCGCTCTCTGACCTTTCTCGCATAGGTGCCGTTGAGAGAAATCCGCCGTTCAAGCATTTTCGGCAGATACTCATCTCCTAGAGATTTCAGCCGCACATACCTTTCCGCAAAAGGAGCTTTCACAGCAATATACTTGCCGTGCTTGATTTCGTATCCATGCTCTTTCAGCTTGCTCAACAGATTTTCCACAGATGTAGAGGAGTAAATCAGCCGGTCTATGTCGAGGACAATTCTGTCACGGATCGTCCCAATATTCGCAGACTGATAATGAGCAGCTATTACGTTTGCGGTCTTTACTGCATAATCGGGAACGTAGAGCATACGGCTTTCTTCGATGAACGGAATTTTTGCACGGGTCAGTCCGTCCGCAACGTATTGCAGCTTATCGTCCGAGTAAATCTCGTATGGAACGAAAGCGGCGTTGACCTGCCTGCTCAGCGCCGCTATCTTCTCGTCACGCTTTGTGATTTCGCTGCGCATATAATCGTTCTGATTTTTGATAGCGGCGATTTCCTCAGAAGTGTAGGAATCATCGCTTTTCTTTTTCAGAGCATTTATGTGGTCGTTCATGGAACGTATTTCCTGCGCCGCCTGCTTTTTCCGCTTGTACTCATCAACCGACCAATGCTCCCGATGAACGTTTTTATCGTCACGGTACAAACCATGCTCACGGAGTATTTTCTCCATGACTGCACGTTCGCTGTCAGACCATGCGACCCATTCCGTCAGGAACTTGTTTTCCGGAGCAAAGCCCATTTCACGCAGCGCGCCACTCATGGACACTCTTGTAGATAGCCCACGACTGCCAGTATGTGTTATCGGGACAAAGTCTATATGCAGGTGCGGCGTCGCCTCGTCAAGGTGCATAACGGCGTTGAACACTTTGAGGTTCGGATTGCGGGCTTCAAATCCTCGCATATACTCGTCAAGCATTTGCTTTGCAAGTTCGCCGTTCTCTGAACCAACGGAGCAGTCGTTGATGTCGCCGAACTGCACGACGATTTCCTCAAAGGTTTTCTCTTGCTTTCCTTTTCTGATATGTTCGTAGTAGTTAGGAATGATTCTATCACGCCTTTTCATTCTGGAATTGTATTCAGCGAGAGCTTCTCCGAACAGCTCGGAATAAAATTCACGGATATTCTGCTTTTTATAGGTTATATTGTCCGGTATCCGTTCACGGACTACGTTTTTTGCAATGAAACTGCGGTTATTGTGTTCGATGATACCGTCGTCAATTCTGAAAGATACGGATAAACCGTTGTTCTGCTGTTCGTTCATATTTGTAAAACCTCCGTTTTTCTGTGAAGATGAAATTTCGGATTTTTTCAAAATCATCTTCGTATGCCGTCACCAGTTTTTATGTTGCTGTAACAAGTACAATACTCAATTGTACTTTTGGCAAACTTCGTTCTCCAAAAGTACATTTTCGTTAGGGGACGTTCACCCCTAAAACCCCCGATTTTTTCAAAATTGAAAAAATGAGCTTTCCGCTGTTTTTGCGAAAATCGCAAAATCTGAAAAAAATCGTTGAATACGAAATCTGCGAAAATCGCATTTTTGAAAAACGCTCTTTAAGTCGTTCACTCAGATTTGAAAAATCAATGCCGGTCATGTTTTCGGTTGAGCGGACGTTTTTCAGTTTTCTGTTGGAGCTTTGTGATTTTTACAAGCAGCTCGTTGAAATCTTTCACGCCGAATTCCTTTAGGATATGGTTGCGCTGCGTGAGATTATTGCTTCTGATGAATCTCCTGCCGGATTCGTCATTGTCAACGCAGGCGAATAATTGCAGACCTTTATCGGAAAGCGTTTTCAGCGAATTTGGTTTCAGACCAGCCATTGATACAAGCACGCTGTTTTGAATTTTCTGCTGATTTGCAAGCTGCCGAAAGGAGAGCAAATCTATTGCACTCTCAAAAATGTACGCCTTTGTCGGAGTGCCCAGCGTCACGGAAAAAAAGCTGTCGCTTGTTCCGGGAGCTACTCCCTTGTAACGTTTTTCGCTGTTCGTACCTTGTATTTCAGCACCAATAGAATTACCGTTTTCGTCCTTGTGGAGAAACACAGCATTCCCTCGCTTGTCCTGATACAGCAGACCATCATGAGCCAGTTCGGAAACAAGTTTGCTGTCAAGCCGCCGTGTCTGACAGAGGTAAGCGAACACTTTACGCATATTGTCTGCACGCTCCGGCAGAACCGGTTTTTTCGCTTGCGGCAGCTTTGGAACGGCTTTGCGGTAGTCGATGTATGTCATATTTGCACCGGACAGAGCTTCAACTGCGGATTTGAAATCCATTCCGATTATGTCCGTCAGGCAGTTGATCGCGTTCCTGCCGCCGTGCTTTTCTGCCTGCGAGAAACAGTACCACTCGTTGGTTTCGGTGTTTACATATAAACCGCCGTAGCCTTTAACGTGCAGCTCGTTCCTCGAAAGCTCAGTTTCAAATCCGTTCTGGGTAAAAAAATCAGCAAGGCTGGCTTGCCTTGCTTTTTCGATGAGGTCAGTATTCTGTTGTGAGTATGACATTACGTCCTCCTTTATATTATGAAGATATTGATAAAAGCGCTCCAAGAAGTTTGATTGCAATCTTCTTGGAGCGTTACACTTTTGTATTTTTGAAACCTCTTAATAAAAACTGCTAATTATTAATCGATTCATATACATTTATTGTAATGTCTTCAATATTTCTACACATTGTTTTTTACAATCATCATCTAAATTGGCAATATAATTTTTAGCCATAAATAATAGAAATTGGTTAAAGTAATCTGTATTGTATTCTAAGTCTATTGACTTGACCATTTCAGACCAAAATGGCAGTTGATAAACCATTTCTGATATGGTATATACCATAGTAGGTAAATCAACAATTCCTTTTTGAGCATTGTCTTGCTTATAAAATTCTATTTCTTCTTTAAAATTGCTAGGGCATTTTAACACATCCCAGAAAGAATCTGGTGCTATCATATTATCAGCTAATAATTCACAAACAAGCTCATGATTTACAGCTTCTATATCATTAAAACCTGTTTGTGAAAGCTTAGAATAAATATCTATAAAAAATCTAAACTTTTCTTCACTCTCCATTATTGCCATACGAGCAACAGCATTAAGATCAAGAAGTAATTCATCTGCTTTTTGCTCTATATTTTGCGAGTTGGTTAATCCAATATGAGCTATTTCATTTCGCATAACAGGGACGTCAAATGCAAAATATGGGTAATATTTCATAAATCTAATCTTACTTCTGCTTTTTAATGCTTTGTCAGCCTTTTCTACCAACGTACCAGCATTTTCTTTATAGTCATATTTGATTGAACATATGTCAAAGAAAAGCCCTTCCAGTTGAAGTATTCCTAGTGCTATAAATGATTGATAATGTCCTTGTTCATATAAACTAGCAAGGTCTAAAAAGATTTCACTTCGCTTATTCAAATGATAATTTTGAGCAATATGCTCTTTTAAATATTCCAATATTTTATTATGTTCAATTAATAGTCTGATATTGGTATAATATTGTTGGGGGGACTTTTGACGCAATAGTATATATTTCTTTTCCTTTTCAGGAATATCTAAAGGATTTTCTTCAGGAATATGTGAGATTTTTACAACAGTCGAATAATCAAAATCAGCTTCATAATAGTCTGATACTAATGAAAACATATAGCGACGTCTACTATATAAATCATTTTTATTAGTGGGCTGCATCTGTAAAGTGTCAAAACTTGTGCTTTGTAAATAATCTTTAATACCATAATTTAAAAAATTAACAATGTCGTTCTGCGCTTTTCTATTTAAGTCTGCAAAATATATTAGTTTTCGACGTCTATATTCTGATTCATTGGTTTTTGAGCTTTCTAATTGTTCGCGTTCATTGTTATATCGGGTTAATCTTTCATCAATAATTCTCAAGTCGTCTATTACTTGACACATAAGATGAATAAAATTGTTTGATATAAGTAGTTTCTCATCTTCTGATTTTTGACTCTCTTCTATTCCTAGGAAATTGAAGAGATATGTATTCACCGAAGCATTAACCTCTTGAGCAGAAGTAGTCGTATGCAATATTTTTATAAAATCCTCTATTTGGCCATTTGCATTTAGTGGTGTTTTTATAGACATTGTAATACCTCCGAATAAGTACAGTATATATAAATATAAAACGAGCTTTAATTTTGGAATATTCTATATAAAATTATATCACAACCAATAAAATTTTTCAATAAAAAAAGCAAAGCCACCATATTTTCATACAGCGGCTTTGCAAATGCCTGATTTTCGGGGAAAATCACCGTTTCTGCTTCGGGGCAGATTTAGTGATTTCCTCGGTTTGGGCAGCAGCGTCGTGTTCCTGCTCATCGTCATCGTTCATAATGACGTCCTCTGCCTTGCCGACCTCCAGTTCACGGTTGAGTTGCTCCAGCCTTGCGGACTTTTCAGCAAGCTCGGCAGCGTGTTCAAACGGCTTGCCTTTAGCAGCTACGGCTTCGGTAAGGTCAGTCTGCATACGGGCGAGCTTATCCGTCATACTGTCTAGCTTTCGTTCTAACCCTTTACTGAACAGGTTTTCAAGACGAGTGACATTTCCAATATCGCCCGAAATATCCATATCAGTGTTATAAGTCAGTTCCTTGCAGAGAGAAATCCCTGCGCTGACGTTAAATCCATTGTGAAACTTCTCGATTGCCAGTTCAAACCCGCAGAACGTTCCGATAGGCTTGTGCGAGGTCTGACTTGCTTCAGCCATGAACTTTATTGCGGCTTTCTGTAATGCTTCACCCGCAGGCTTGCGCTCAGTAAATACCTTGCCGCCGATTTCAACTCTGAAATCATCTTCGCTCGGCTGGTGCGCCGCTGCAAATTCAATGTCGCGCTTGGCAGATTCAATGTCGCGCTTGGCAGATTCAATGTTCACGGAATAATTGCGTATCATGTTTTCGCAGTGACTTATCGTATCGTCAAGGCGGTACTGCGCATTGTAGTGTTCACTTTCAAGCAGGCGCAGACGGGCGACATCGCTGTCAAGCTCGATTTTCTCCTTGATACGCTCATCACCGGTAGCAAGGGCCTGCATTTCAGAGTAGTTCAGAACAGCCTCGTCAACGTCTTCGCAGCTTCTTGCAGTAGCGTTGCCACTCATAAGCTGGGAAATGAAACGCTGCTTTGTCACGATTATGTTCATGAGATATGCGTCGAATGTGTTTTCGGTAACGTAATTGTACACGCCGACTTCACCGAAAGTGTTGCCCTGTCTGATTATTCGACCGTTCCTCTGCTCGATGTCTGTTGAACTTACTCAACGGAACATAGGGACAACCGATATTTCGACAAACAGTAACCCCGCCGCAGATGCATAAACGGCGGGATTGCTATATTCAGTTACCTTTCCCTATGACATGGAAATTATGTAATACACGCCTACCGTTGTCAAAATCGATGATAATCCAGATATCGTTATTGGAGACTAATGTGTTAGAATATTAGGTTTTTACATCTGTACCTAGTCTTCACGGATAGCATTAATAGTGTATATATTATTTATAGTAATCTCTCAACAACATTTATTGATAATTGACCAACCTAACTCATTTGCAAAAGGTCTTCTAAATTATCCGTCTATGCAATGGAGTATAAAATGTCGCTCATCATCAGGGTCGCAGAGAGTTGTGTACTTTTTTGTATTACCTTCTATATCTGTGATTGAGAAACAATTATTGTCAGTATCAACTCCTATTCTGCTGTCAGCAGGAATTTCGGGATAAAAATATCCATCTCCTAACATCTGAAGTGTCGTATTATCAAAATAAAAAAGAGATACAACGTGAGATTTAAGCCCGGAAAGAGAGTTTGTCTTCGGTACTCTGACTGCTGCAATACCCCATTCTGCAAAATCTAACACTTCAAATTCTATTGGTGCTTCAATTTCGGCAAGACCGTCAAAGCTCATGGCAGGCTGATAGACAGGACTCAGCACTTCGCAGGAATGTTTTTTCCCCTGAGAGTCAGTGTATTCAACAAAGTTATGTGCGGATATTTTTTGCTTGTTTTCGCTGTATTTATATACAGTATACGAAAAGTTAAGCTCACCATTGTGTGTGCTGTACTCCTCTTTGAAGGTTTCTGCCGAATAATCCGCTAAACGCAGATAATATGCTTCGTAATAATCATCGTATACAACGGTGTATCGCTCACTATTACCTTCAGAGTCCACAAATGAAAAGCAGTTATTTTCAGTATCTGCTTCAATAATGCTGCCGGCAGGTAGCATGGGTTTGAACAGGTTATTGCCAAGGAGCTGAACAATGCTGTCATTGAAATAATAAAATGATGTTTCGTGCAATTTTTCACCATTGTTTTGACTCGGCACTCTGACTGCTGCAATATTCCAATCAGAATACTCCAGAATATCAAGTTGCGGCGAGCCGTCTATAACCAATTCGTCATTTGGCTGTGCGACGCCAAGTAACAAATCCGAATCGGGAGTAATGATATCTCCGGTGCTTTTAAGAATAATTTCAAGCTCGGCAGGTGAAATTATCATTGTGTCACCGGAATTGTCAAACACAGTAAATGACAAGGAAACACTGTACTTATCACTGCTCTTTGTTTTAACAAAAACATTATCGCCGGTCTGTTGAGTTTTGCTATGTTCTTCAGTTGTCGCGGCGCATTCCTGGACAGTTTCTTCTTGATATTCCTGTTCAGATGAAGCCGGGGAGTTTGCGGTATTGCCTATGCTGTTCCATGATGCTGCACAGCCGGCAAGAAATAACATTGATATCACTAAAAGTATACTTCTGATATTATTCATAAATAATGTTAAGCATCCTCTGTCAAAAGCAATCAATAAAACTGCTGCCGAAAAGCTCCGGCGGGGTATGTATTATGCGGGTCAGCATAGAGGTTATAGCCCAGGCTTATGTCACGACACTTTACATAACCATCTACTAAGGCTAGTTATTATACTTTGCCCAATAGCAGTTACAGCAAAAGACTATTGAATTGATGGTGTACCTGGTGCTGGAAGTTGGCTGCGGAAATGTATAAACAACACTGCTTCCGCTTTTAGGATAGCTGTATGCTTTAGTACGGAGTAGTAAGCTCCAGTAAACTGTTTTACCAAAACAATGTAAGGGGAACCTGCGTTACAGCCATTAACAGCAATATGCCTGCTATTCGCTTCATTCGGACAATTCCTCCTGTATGTTTTATGGGAGAGGGGAGTAAATATGCAGACGAATAAATCCCTGTGAATGTCCATTTATATTGCATTGCGACATCAACCATTCTTCGCTGACCTTAAGATACAAATCATAAGTACATACTTGTGAAATATCGCAGTAAATGGCATCTTCTGCAAGATTATCTTCACAGGAAAAATTGACGTATTGCACAGAGCAATCCTCTAATTCTTCCCAATTATCCTGCACCTCGAAAAATAGGTTACTTTTTCCCAACGGGTCTTCAAACAAATACTTATTCCCGTCCAATTCAATATACGGAGTATATGTCCAAATACTTGCACTCCCATTAGGTACAGACTCCGGTTTGTTGAAAACCATGAAAAATATCAAGAACAGAACAACCACACCAACCACAAGTGTTATCAAGATTTTTATCTTTGTTCTTTTCATACGCTTTTCCTTTCTTGTGAGAATGCAACGTTTGAACTATTAGCTTATTCTTACGCGAAACCCCTCATGAACACCATAATAATCGTAATTCAAATAACGTTGTGAAGTAGTTAAGCCGTCTGCAACCCTAAGGTATTTATCACCATCTGTTTCAACATATCCCAAAGCAACAACTGCATGAGCTACCCATTCCTGTGAGCTGTTATTACCTTGAATACTGACAAGTACAGGTTGGTCATTATTGATATCGCGCGTAAAATCACTCCACCAATCTTTCCAATAGTCATCAATAGAAATATTGAAATTCCTTTCATTCACATATTCTTCAAGGGCATCAATCATTTCATCGTTATACAGTCCACGAGTTCCATCAAAACCGGCTAACGAGCAAATTCGAGAGTATGTCCACAGCGGATTGTTATATATTAAACCATTTATTTCGGGTAATGAATCATAATAAAAGACTAGGTTTGTCAAGGCTGTAGGTGCACAATTAACACCTGAGTTTTCAAAGTCAATACCTCTATAAAATGATAGTTCGCTTGAGCCCTCAATGCAATAAGTCTTTTTTACTGTTCCAACCGTACCACTGGTTAATCCACCTGTTATTGTAGGACCACTATTAGCTGAAGGATAGCAGGGAATACTATATACAGCATTACTTCCCGCCTCAGCGGTTGAATAGGTAATCATATTATCACTAATCAAAATATTGTCATACGAGGAATACATATCTTCGAAATGATTTATTGATAATTCGGAAGGATTGTTTACAGATTGTTGTGAATAGATGTCATTGCCATCAAGTGTATACTCTATTACGGGGTTTTCTAACGAAAGGTCAGTTGACAACACAACATAACCCATAGGTTCAAGCGTAAACCGGTCACAAAAACTTACTTCGTAAGCAACTATTTCGTTTGAAGAGTTTACCACTTTAATATAATTTTGAGGAAAAACGTTCCCGTCATACATTACATCTGCCCAAGAGTTGGCATAATTACTGACTAATTGTTCAATGCTTTCAATTGATGTATCAGTTTCAGCTCTAGACGCAACAGTAGGAGTGACACAAAGGCGAGAATTAAACAAGAAACTTTTGCCCAAGAGTTTTTAGACATACAAGCCATAATAAATAACCTCCATAAAATAATGTGATAGCAGTATATTACCCTACCATCTCCTCATCACTATAAACAGTAATGGTTTCCGATTTTCCGCTTGAGTTTGTCAGCGTGAAAACGGATTTCAGCCGGTATGTGCCGCTTATTTTTTTGAAGTTAACCTTTGAAATAAATGATAAAACGGAATGGAAACAGCAAATAACACCGCAGCATACGCCAAATGTACAGCTGCACAGATTAAAATGGCGGAGGCTACGTCGGTAATTCCAAACCAGCTTGAGGAGGAAAAGGCTAACGACATATAAGCAAACTTCAACCCTACCATAATGCACAAAGCAGCTGTTAATACCGCACCGAATTTCTCCGTGATTTTGTCATGCCTGGTGATAAGCAGCCTGAACGACACGACCTGAATAATCGGTACAATTATGCATGAAATCAAATCCTGTGCATCGATTTTGCCGTTCAGGGGGAGAAGACCATTTGTCAAAATCAAATATACGGAAGATAGGCAAAACACCATGCATAATATTATTAGTTTTGGCGAGATGTAGTTTTTAGTCATGGAAAACGCTCCTTTCGGTATTAAAATGGTTGATTTGAGAGTTACCTTTATACAGGCAAAAACCGGAAGCAAGAAAAAGTTGTTGTCTTATCATGTCGTTTTTGCCACGATAAGAATGTTCAAATTGTTTCTTCTTCGCTGTAAATAGTGATAGTTTCGCTCTTGCCGCTTGAGTTTGTCAGCGTGAAAACGGATTTCAGCCGATATGTACCGCTGTCAAGCCCGGATTTTGTGTTGGACAATCTTATGGTGTCTGAATATACAGTCTTTGTCCAACTTGCGCCGTCAACTTCATTCCATATCCACAGACCCCAGTGCTTTTCAAGCGTATGCTCTACTGTGATTTGAGTAACGCCCGCCATTCCATTGCACAAACTTTTGCAGTCAGCAGTTGATGATGTAATTGTTAAATAGTTTTCTGTTTTCGCTGCATATTCATAAGCCGGCGAAACTAAATCTGTTACAATTTGAGTTTCATCAACAGCAAAAGCAGAAACACTTACAACAGGATATATCATCATAAACGATATAAATGCGGCAAGCATTTTTCTTATCTGCATTGGTATTCCCCCCTTCACAAGTACTCGAAGTTTTTATCATTCTATATACTACGTTCCTTTTTAAAGTGAAAAGGGGACATATTTTTACAAAAAAGTTTTAAAATCCATCAATTTCGTTAGAAATAGCCAAATCTCGCAGCTCATTATTATCAAAATTGCCAAATAGTTCAAGTATGTAATCCTCATTATCCCAAATTACCGTTGAACTAACTCCATATGCGTTAATATATTCTATATAAATAGCATTGCAGCTATTAACTTTCGTTTCTTGTAAATCATATCCTTCCGTGTTGATATGTGGATTAAATTCACTTTTTACAGTTTGCCCAAAAACCAAAACCTGTTCCGTATCCGGATTACAATACATAACAGTAATGTCCGTAGAAGTAGCTGAAACGTCATACATCTCAAATCCCTCAGGCACAACAGATAAGCTATACTCTTTTTCTATGGTACTTGGACAATTTGCTGTATCAATCGCAAAAAGGTGAGTATTATCTTGATATACTGTTCCATTGAACCCGCCGGATATGAATGCTATTACAAATCCTGTCATCACAGCAAGGCACACGATAATAGCCACTGCAATAATCAGCCGCTTGCGGAACGAAAGCTGCTTATGACCCAATACATTTTCGCAAGTGTCCTCTGCATTGATGTCAGACATTGCTTTATTATGTTCGAACAGCTTGAAAATTCGTTTCATAGTCAGTCTGTGACGAAATGAGAATTTCGGCAGAGGAACTTCGTCAGCTTCAGCAAACTGCTTTTCAAAATAGCCCGATATAAGTTCGTCCATTGTATAGCTCTTACTCATTTGCACAGCCCTCCATAAACTGTTTGATTTTGGCTATTGCTCGTTCAACTCTCTTTTTAGCTGCGTCCTCGGATATGTTTAACGTTTTGGCTATGTCGGAATACTTCATATCAAAGTGTATTCTGAAATATATTGCGGTCTTAGTTGTGTCAGGAAACGTGTCAATGAAACGGTATATATCTTCGCAGGAATATTCGCTCACTATCCGTTCATCAAGAGGGATACTATCTTCAATGAGTTGTTCGTTAAACTCAACTTCACGTTCCGCCGTTGCGTGTTTCTTGTTCCACAATTTGCAAGATATGTTCCGAATAACAGCGTTGATGTACGGCATCTTATTCTCGTTCGGAATACCGAAAAAGATGCTTGTATTATTTGCAATAGCCAAAAACGCGTCTTGTATTGCGTCCTCAGCGTCATGTTTGTTATGGAGCTGTTGAAAGGCAATGTTATAAAAGTTTGATATATTATTCTCATAAATCTCGGATAATTCGTTGCGCTGTTCCTCGCTTTCCAGAACAGCCAGTGCGGCAGAAATCATATAATCACTCCGTTCAATTTGCGTTTTTTTGATACCATATTATCACACAACGAGTCAAATGTCAAGCAAAATCGTTGTGATTGCTTTACACTATTTATTGATTATTAGATTGTCCTAGCGATAATATCTCTCGGTGCTACTACCTTAGCTGTTTAGTATGCACTGCAAGAAATACTCTCTGAAACTGAATTTTGCCCTCCCGATGTTCACCCAAACACCGAGAGGGCATTTTCTTTTTCAACTCTGCAATCACTCGTACTGCTTGTTGCAATCATCAAAATACTTCGCACTCGACCTTGTATTCTCCGTCACCTGATTAAGCAAAAACTGCATATACGCAGACACAAGTACCTCGTCCTTTTTCTCGTCGCCTGTGTGGATAATCTCCGCCCATTCGTCTTTGGTGAGTTGCACCTTGTCGAAGTATAAGAACAACGCTCCGAGAATACTCTCCGCAAGTTCGCCATCGTCGTTCTCCTCGTGGCAGTAAAAGGCGTAGTCCTGCTTGAGTTCGGAGAACAGATGGTTGATAACCGCAATTCTGTCAAACCGTTTGTTTTTCACAAGCTCGGCTAAATACTCAACAGCCGTATCGGACAAACCCGTGAAGTCGCAGACTGTTTTCGTTTTGCCTTTCGTTGCGGTCGTGTTCGTCTTGCCGATAAGGTAGTCCGCCGATACATTCAACACGTCGGCAATCCTTGAGAGAATTTCAATATCAGGCATACGGTTATTATTCTCATAGTAACCTACCGTGCTTTTGGAAATCCCGACTGCCTCGGCAAACTGTTCAATCGTGTAACCGTTTGCTTTTCGTAATTCTTTTAGCCGTTTCCCGAATACCTCGACACAGGTGTTTTTGCTTTCCATAACGCAAAATTTCCTCCTCTTTTGAATATAAAAAGACTATATTTGTGGAATTGCGAGAAATATCCCACAAATGCCTTGACAACGTGATTTCGAAATGCTATAATCAGTATCACAACCACGAAATCAATCTTTATTATCATAATACCACGATAATGATGATTTGTCAAGTGGATATTTCATATAATGGGGAGGTGAAATAATGATTAAGAAGAACACAGATATTCGCAAAGCCGCAAAGGAAAGCGGCGTGTTCCTGTGGGAAATCGCGGATAAACTCGGAGTATCAGAACCTACGGTTAACAGGTATCTTCGTAAGGAAATGTCCGACAGCCAAAAGGCAAAATTCTTTGCGGCAATAGAGCAGGTAAAGCTCGAACATCAGGCAGAAACAGCGAACGACTAAAGGCGGCGCACGGCAGAATATCGGATTAGTGGACAACGCATTTGTTGCATATCTGAAAAAAGAATGTTGGGGTTGATTGTTGCTTGCTAAGCACTGCCGTGTGCATTTTCTTTTTCAGCTTTGAAAGGAGTAACAATGATTTCCTACGCGCCTTTTTGGAAAACACTTAAAAGCAGATACACCACATCAACATACGAACTGATTAAACACGACGGTATCAGCAGTAGCACGATACACCGACTGCGGCACAATCTGCCTGTTGACACGAAAACGCTCGACAAACTTTGCACGGCTCTCTACTGCTCAATCAGCGATATTGTTGAACACATACCCGACAGAAAATAATCGACTGAATGACTACGCACCTCGTCAACGCAGAAACAGAGCATACTCAACGAAACGACTATGCTCCTGACAAAAACTGAAAAGTGCGTACTCGTCAGAGCGACTATGCACCCGACAGGAGCGGAAAACGTGCGTAGTTGACACAGCGACTACACAGCCGATTTTCAATCAACAAAACCGTTTCGGTTCGTGAGCATTTTGCTCAAACTCTTTGCAGGAGTGTTTATAATACCCTGCAAACAAAGATGATGATTGCGGCTATAATGAGGGGTTTTAGAGGAGAACGCTTGCGTTCTCACGCTAACAGAAGACTATTTTGTAAATCGAAGATTGACAAAATAGGTAATGCGTTTTACCCGTTTTGCAAACACTTGAAAAGGTGAATTTAATGAAGATGATTGGATATAAACAAAGCCATAATTATGGTGATGATTACAGGAACACCACACTAATGAAAGTTGCAGAAAGGAGAATTTATTATGAGCGAAACACCCAAGCATTTATCGGTTTCATTCCGAGTGGACAACGGCTGTGTTGAACATAACAACCGAAATTTCTTCTCGGACAACGTGGATAAAAACCGAACTCCCGACAACATAACTTACGTTCGCCGTGATTTGCGTGAACTCTATCACGAACTTTTTGATGAGGCATTAGCCGAATACAATTCTCGGCAAACCCGCTCGGACAGGAAAATTCCCGACTACTACGAACACATCAGGCTCGGCAAAAAAGAGAAACTCTTTCAAGAAATAATCGTGATGTTTGGCAATTCTGAGAACTGCGGCGTTGGTTCGGAGAATTGGGAAACGGCGAAACAACTGCTCGATGAATATATGCGTGATTTTGAAAAACGCAATCCGAACCTCAAGGTTTTCAATGCGGTAATGCACTTGGACGAGGCAACTCCACATCTACACATTAATTTTGTCCCCGTGTGCTACGGACAAAGGCAGGGTCTGTCAACTCGTGTTTCAATGAAACGTGCAATTCAGCAAATGGGATTTTCGGCGAACGGAAAGAGGGAAACCGAAATTATTTTGTGGGGAAACTCCGAGCGAAATGCCCTGACCGATGTCCTGAATAACCACCACATCGCACGAAAAGTTGTCGGTGTATTCCACGACCACAAAACCGTTGAGGAGTACGGCGATACGCAGATATTTTGGGTGCTGCCAACGCCCGTGTGAATGCGCTGAGAGCACAACCGCCCGAAAATTTATCTAATGAAGATGTCGGCGAAATCATAAATCAGAACGACCGACTGCGGACAATGGTTACGGAAACGAACGGCGAAATGGTAAAGTATCGCAACAGGAGTCAGGCGCAGTTCCTGCCCGTGGAGATTTACAATGATGAAAAGCGGCAGTATATAATCGAACAGCTCACAAACATTAACTGCCCGTTTGTTGAAGAAGACGCCACGATTTATGTTCCCGATTATTACGAGAAATCAGTGCTGAAAGCTGCCGCCGCTTTTAAGCCTATGAACAATCAGACGGTGCGTGATAGGCTGAAATTCTATATTGACAGGCTGATTTACTCGGCGAACAGCTTTGATGAATTGTTATCCTTGCTGGAAAAGCAAGGCTACGCAATCAAGCGGAACAAGTACACCGCAGTTAAGCCGCCGTATGCGCAAAGATTTTTGCGACTGCGTTCTTTGGGCGGGGACTACACCGAGGCTGCTCTTAAAAAGAGAATAAAGGAACGCAACGAAATCCCCAACGAGTTCAAACGTATGCAAGAACGATATGCAAGCGAACTGCAACAGCCTTTCTATTATGCAATTAACACAAATATATCACTTGTGCGGAATTTTCGCATTACGCCCACAAAGCAGGACAATCAATACCCGTATAGTTTCACAAATGACTGCACGATTGAACGGCTGACAAGCTGCTTGGGAACGCTATCGGAGTTCAACATCAACAGCCGAAGCGAGCTTTACAAGGCTTCCGAGCGTTTGCAGGAGCAGATTGAGAATTGCGCCGATGAGAACGAGAGTGTTGATTTGAAAATTCAGTATGCCAAAATCTATTCGACAATTCGGACTTATGAGGAAATTGTTGACGGAAACTATATCGACAATCTCCTAAAAGCCGAGCGTGAGCGAACCGAGGCAGAACAGAAAAAAGAAAACGCTCCCGAACAGCCGATTAAACCGACAATAAACCGCAAAATGCACAGAAGATAAGGAGGTTAATTTTGAAGAAACAGAATACCAAAATCGTAGTAATTCCGCATTACAGCGGCTCACAAAAACCCTCCGAGGTTTTCAAACGAGTAATCACCGACCAAATTGAGAAGAAACTGAACAAGAATGAAAACAAGCCGAACAATGCCGCAAATTAAGAGAAATTACACCCAAAGCACTTGAAATAAACGGATAATTGATGTATAATGATGATAGTCGAAATCGGTTGTCCGTGCATTAAGGAGGTTACAATGACAAACGGACAGACCCGATACAACACAGCATTATATCTTCGTTTATCCAAGGACGACGGTACGGACAGCGAAAGCTCGTCAATTCAGACGCAGAAAGAAATGCTCACCCGCTACTGCCGTGAAAACGGCTTTGCAATCAGCGAAATCTACGTTGATGACGGCTGGAGTGGAACGAACAGCAACCGACCGAGTTTTCAGCGTATGCTCTCGGACATTGAGGACGGGAAAATCAACTGCGTTATCACAAAAGATTATTGTGCGATAATAGGACTAAATCAGAAAGACCTTGAAAACCAAGGCATTCTGGCTTAGTCCCTTCTTTTTTTGACCGAAAACAAAGGACTTTCACAATAATCAAGCAAGCCGGAGGGTGCTGCTGCACACTTCCGGCAGAAGGAGGATATAGTGGGTGCTATCAAAGTCTTCTTGAAGGAGGTTCTGCTTCCAATCGCGCTTGCGTTCTGCCTCGCGTCATTTCTCAAGCCGATCTATATGCTTGACGGCGTATACGACTACTTTCTTATGTGGATCTGCGTTGGATTACCGTTCGGCATCCGGAGGATGTGCCTCTGGCTCGTTCCCAGCGGCTACGGTATCTCCGGCTCAGTCGGCATCTTCGCATTGAACTTAATCATAGGCGGTCTTATCGGAGGACTTGCCTTCTTCATCGGGCTGCTGCTCGGTGTCATTCATACCATCCGAGAAATCATCTGAACTACATCGTAAACGAAGAGGGTTTGTTTCTTCTCCAATTTGGAGTAAGAAGCAAACCCTCTTTTTTTGTTGCCCAAAAGCCGGAATATTTGCTGGCGATGCGGCGAAGGAAAGGAGTTTTTAAGTATGAAACGCATGACAGCCGGTGATCTGCAAGCACTGGAATTGCTGATGCAGACCACACCCGGCTTTGAGCATTTTGACAGCGGCGCGGATGGCATTCTCCCTGAGTGCCGAAGCTGCCGCTTTCACCGTCCTCACTGGAAATATCAATCCTGCGTGTTTGCAGAGTGTCCTTACTGCTGCAATCCCGTTTCAACCCTCAAAAATCAAAGTGGCACATCTGCTGCCGGAAAGGAAGTCAGTCATGGATAACAAAATCGAAGTCTTCAAGAATGAATAGTTCGGTGAGGTGCGAACGATCCTCGAAGGGGAAACACTCCTGTTCTGCGGTTCAGATATTGCGAAAGCACTTGGATATGCCCGACCCGGAAAGGCAATTATTGATCACTGCAAGGGTGTCCTAAAACGGGACACCCTTACAAGCGGTGGTATGCAGTCCCTTTCCTATATACCGGAGGGCGATGTTTACCGACTGATTGTTCACAGCAAACTCCCTGCTGCTGAGAAGTTTGAACACTGGCTGTTCGATGAAGTTGTCCCCACCATCCGCAAGACAGGCGGCTACATGACAGACTCCCTTCTGGAACGCATTCAGAAAGAACCTGCGGTCATTGTGGAGTTTGCTCAGGCGTTGATTCTGGAAAAGAATCGTGTGAAGGCTCTTGAGTGTGAGCTGAACACGGCGAAGCCCAAAGCCGATTACTACGACGCCTTCATCAATCCGGATGACTGCACCAATATCCGAACGACGGCGAAGGAACTGAAAATCCCGGAGCGCAAGTTCGTCCAGTTCCTTCTCAGGGAGAAGTACCTGTTCCGATCTCCCTCCGGTCAGCTTCTTCCCTACAACAAGGACAGCAATGCCGGACTGTTCATCGTCCGCGATTTCGTGACGTTCTGCTACACCGGTTCTCAGACCTACTTCACGCCGAAGGGCAAGGAGGTCATCCGAATGAAGTTCCAGAAAAAGTGCGGCGAAGAACTGCTTTCCAAGATGGCAAGGTGATTTTCGTGGCAGTCTATCGCGTAAATAAAAATCGTGGCTATACCGTCATGGCGAACTTCCACCTCCGAGACAAGAGCCTGTCACTCAAGGCGGTCGGTCTTCTCTCAAAGATGCTCTCGTTCAATGATGGCTGGAAGTTCTCAACCAAGGGACTTTCTGCAATCTGCAAGGAAGGTCCGGATGCCATTCTCTCCGCGCTCCGTGAGCTTGAGAAACACGGCTACCTCGTCAGGCACCGGCAGAGAGACGGTAAGGGCAGGATGAGCAGCACAATCTTTGAGATATACGAAGAGCCGCAGGAGTCCACGCCAGAACGGGAAATACCACACACGGAAAATCCATGTGTGGAGAAGCCAGATGTGGATAATCCACGCGGGGATAAGTCCGCACAAATAAATACTGATCAAGTAATTACCCAAGAAAGAAATACTCTCTCAAAGAACTATCAATCCATCAATCTTGATGGGATGGACAGGATGGATGAGCGAAGCGAGTATGAAGAGATTATCAAAGAGAATCTTGATTACGACATTCTCTGTCAGGATCCGAAGTTCGATAAAGACCGCTTCCGGGAGATCATGGACATCATGCTGGATGCCGTCTGTTCTACCGCTCCGACCATCCGTATCAATGGCGAGGATATGCCGCAGCAAGTGGTTAAGTCCCGCTTTCTCAAACTCAACAGCAGCCACATTGAGTACGTTCTGGAAGCAATGAACAAGAGCCCGTCAGACATCCGTAATATCCGGGCGTACCTGTTGACCGCTCTGTATAACGCCTCTCTGACGATAGACAATTACTACTCCGCCCTCGTCAACCATGATTTCTACGGGCAGGACAGATCGGCAGGGTCAAAGAAGCCGAAGTCCTACGATTATAGCCTTTGTGAAGACACTCTTTAATGGCGTCAATTTGAGCAATGCTCGGAAAGGAGGACAGTGTAAATGAAAATCATCTATCGCCGGATTGTGCCGCCTTAGCGTCGGCAGCAGTCCCCATAATCATTCCAAGGAAAGGAGGTAAACACAGCAATGCAGGATGAAGTCAACACCAAAGTTGTTGCAATCATGATCAAGGGCGGCAAGATCTCAGCCGAGGTGCTGAAAAAGGCACTGGACAAGTTCGTGCAGGAGATCGAGAAGGCGCAGAAGCAGATGCAGCATCCCAAAACCTATCGCGGCAAGCAGTCCATCAAGCATCTGATGAGTCAGAACGCCGCCATCTCCAACATCGAAGTGACGGACGGCAACATCAAGTCCTTTGAGCGGACTGCCAGCAAATACGGTCTGGACTTTGCACTCAAGAAGGACGTTTCTGTTGAGCCGCCCAGCTATCTTGTCTTCTTCAAGGGACGGGACGTTGATGTAATGACCGCCGCCTTCAAGGAGTTCTCCGCCAAGACGGTCAAGCAGAAGGAACAGCCGTCCATCCGGCACAAGCTGGATCAGGAGAAAGCCCAGAGCAAGGCGCAGCACAAGGAGAAAGTCAAGGTCAAGACCAAGGATCGGGGTGTGGAGCTGTGAACAAACCCGATGTGAAGAAGCTCATTCTTCTGAACCTCCCGTATGTCTTCGCCTTCTACTTTGCGGATAAGATTGCCGCCGTGTTCCGACTTGCACCCGGCACGGAGTTCATCGACAAGCTGACAAACGGCTTTGCCGTGTTCGGCACTGCCTTTGCAAATCCGCTGCCCAGCTTTCATCCCGTCGATCTGCTCATCGGTCTGATTGCCGGTGCGCTACTCAAGCTGGCGGTCTACGTCAAGGGCAAAAACCGCAAGAAGTTCCGGCAGGGCGAAGAATACGGCTCTGCACGATGGGGCAAGGCGGAGGACATCAAGCCGTACATGGACCCAGAGTTCTCGAACAACGTCATCTTGACGCAGACGGAGTTCTTGACCATGAACAGCCGTCCAAAGCAGCCGAAATACGCCCGCAACAAGAACATCCTTGTCATCGGCGGTTCCGGCTCAGGCAAGACGCGCTTTTTCGTGAAGCCAAACCTGATGCAGATGCACAGTTCATACGTTGTCACCGACCCGAAAGGAACGGTGCTGGTGGAGTGCGGCAAAATGCTTGAAAAGGGAGGCTACGTCATCAAGTCGCTGAACACCATCAATTTCCGAAAATCCATGCACTACAACCCTTTCAGCTACATCCGCAGCGAGAAGGACATCCTCAAGCTGGTCAATACGATCATCGTCAACACGAAGGGAGACGGCGATAAGTCCGGCGAAGATTTCTGGGTCAAGGCGGAAAAGCTCTACTACACAGCTCTCATCGGCTACATCTGGTACGAGGCACCCGACCACGAGAAAAACTTTACTACCCTGCTCGAAATGATCAATGCCTCGGAAGCCAGAGAGGACGATGAGACCTTCAAGAACCCTGTGGATGTCATGTTCGACGAGCTGGAAGCCCGCGACCCTGACCACTTTGCGGTCAAGCAATACCGCAAGTACAAGCTGGCGGCTGGCAAAACCGCGAAGTCGATTTTGATTTCCTGCGGTGCAAGGCTTGCGCCCTTCGACATCGCAGAGCTGCGGGAGCTGATGAGTTACGATGAGATGGAGCTGGACACCATCGGAGACCGGAAGACGGCGCTGTTCGTCATCATTTCCGATACCGATGACACCTTCAATTTCGTCGTGGCAATCATGTATTCCCAGCTCTTCAACCTTTTGTGCGACAAGGCAGATGACGTTTACAACGGACGGCTTCCCGTTCATGTACGCTGTCTGCTGGACGAGTTTGCAAACATCGGTCAAATCCCGAAGTTTGATAAGCTCATCGCCACCATCCGAAGCCGGGAAATCTCGGCGTCAATCATCTTGCAGTCCCAGTCTCAGCTCAAAACCATCTACAAGGATGCGGCGGACACCATCACGGGCAACTGCGACTGCACACTTTTCCTCGGCGGAAAAGAAAAATCGACCCTCAAGGAAATCAGCGAGGTGCTGGGCAAGGAGACAATCGACCTTTACAACACCTCGGAAACCCGTTCCAACAACAACTCCTATGGCTTGAACTATCAGAAGACCGGCAAGGAACTGATGTCTCAGGATGAGATCGCCGTCATGGACGGAGCCAAGTGTATTTTACAGCTTCGAGGCGTGAGACCTTTTCTCAGTAACAAATACGACATCACGAAGCATCCAAAGTACCGGCAGCTCTCCGACTATAACAAGCGGAACGCCTTTGACATCGAGAAATACCGGCAGCACAAGCTGGTAGTCAAGCCCGATGACACATTCGACCTCTATGATATGGGCGAGGTCGAAGCGGATTAAAGCCCCGTCGCTGCACTGCGCAGTGGGTAAAGCCTGATGGCTCCCAAAGCAGAACAGCGACGGGGCTTCTTTTTTTATGCCCATTTTCAAAAATACACACTCAACTTTCATCGATTCAAGGAGGAAAATCTATGGCTTTCATCAATCAGGCTGTCACGGTTCTTCAGACGCTCGTTATCGCCCTCGGCGCAGGTCTCGCAGTGTGGGGTGTTGTCAACCTCATGGAAGGCTACGGCAACGACAACCCCGGCGCCAAGTCTCAGGGCATCAAGCAGCTCATGGCTGGCGGCGGTGTGGTGCTGATCGGCACGACCCTCATCCCTCTGCTCTCCGGTCTGTTTGGTTAATCCGGCAGCCGCGCAGAAGTAACCATCGGGGCGGGTGCTGGAAAAGGCACTCGCCCCTCACAATTCACCAACGATTTAAGGAGGAAATTCAAGTATGGCATTTATCAATCAGGCAGTTACGGTTCTCCAGACGCTTGTTATCGCCCTCGGTGCGGGTCTTGCGGTGTGGGGTGTTGTCAACCTCATGGAAGGCTACGGCAACGACAACCCCGGCGCTAAGTCTCAGGGCATCAAGCAGCTCATGGCTGGCGGCGGTGTGGTGCTGATCGGCACGACCCTCATCCCTCTGCTCTCCGGTTTGTTCGGCTAATCCACGGCAAGCCCAGCTTAACCGAAGGGTGGTGAAATATTGGGCAGCATTTTAGAAAAGATTGAGCAGGCTCTCAAGGATATGCTGATCGGATGGATCGAGAGCAACCTGACCAATATGTTCACCGATGTCAACGAGAAGGTAGGAACGATTGCCGCCGAAGTTGGGCAAACACCGTCCGGCTGGAACGGCGGCGTGTACCAGATGATCCGGGGACTATCCGAAAACGTGATAGTCCCCATCGCTGGTATCATCATCACCTTCGTTTTGTGCTACGAGCTGATTTCCATGATCACCGAGAAAAACAACCTTCACGACATGGACACTTGGATGTTCTTCAAGTGGTTTTTCAAGGCGGCTGTGGCGATCTACCTCGTGACGCATACGTTTGACATCGTGATGGCAGTATTCGACATCGGGCAGAACGTGGTTTCCGGTGCAGCCGGTGTCATCCACGGCAACACCAGCATTGACATTGATTCGACGATTGCGCAGATGCGTACCGGCATGGAGAACATGGGCGTCGGAGAACTGCTCGGACTGTCGATAGAAACGCTTCTGATCAGCCTGTGCCTCAAAATTATGGCGATCCTCATTACGGTCATTCTCTACGGGCGCATGATTGAGATTTACTGCACCGTGAGCATTGCGCCTATTCCCATCGCAACCATGAGCAACCGCGAATGGGGCAGCATCGGCACGAACTATCTGAAAGGCTTGTTCGCTCTGGCATTTCAGGGCTTTCTCATCATGGTCTGCGTCGGCATCTATGCAGTGCTGATCAACGGCATGATTATCGCAGACAACATTCACTCGGCTCTGTTCTCTGTGGCAGCGTACACGGTTATTCTGTGCTTCTCGCTGTTCAAGACCGGAAGCCTCGCAAAATCCATTTTCCATGCGCACTAAGGAGGTCGGCAGCATGAAGAAGTACAGCATCATCTACGCCGATCCCCCTTGGGCGTATCGGACTTACTCCAAGAAAGGACAGGGACGGTCGGCGGAAAGCCACTACCCGACAATGTGCATTGAAGACATCAAGGCACTTCCGGTTGGTGAACTGGCTGCGAAGGACTGCGCTCTGTTCCTCTGGATCACGTTCCCGTGCCTCTGTGAAGCACTCGAAGTGCTGACGGCATGGGGCTTTTCTTATAAGACCGTGGCTTTTGTATGGGTGAAGCAAAACCGCAAGAACGATGATCTCTTCACCGGCATGGGGTATTGGACAAGGGCGAATGCCGAAATCTGCATCCTTGCTACGAAGGGACACCCAAAGCGAGTTGACGCCGGTGTGCGTCAGGTCATCCTCAGCCACATCGAAGAGCATTCCAAAAAGCCGGATGAAGCGCGGGAGCGCATTGTTCGGCTCATGGGAGACCTCCCCCGCGTGGAGCTTTTTGCCCGTCAGTCTCCCGCAGGCTGGGACGTTTGGGGCAACGAGGTCGAATGCACGGCTCATCTTCCTATGGAGGAAACATCATGCTGCGGCTAAGACCCATCTCTCTTCGAGACGCCAACGAGTACGTCCGGCAGCATCACCGGCATCACAAGCCGGTTGCCGGTCACAAGTTTTCCATCGGCTGTGAAGCAGACGGTGAGCTGGTCGGTGTAATCATCGCCGGGCGTCCCGTCAGCCGGTATCTGGATGACGGCTTCACATTGGAGGTTACAAGGCTATGCACCAACGGAGAGAAGAACGCTTGCAGCTTTCTCTACGGTGCGGCGGCAAGAGCTGCTGCGGCTATGGGCTATAAGCGCATCATCACCTACACGCTGGAAAGCGAAAACGGTGCAAGCCTTCGGGCTTCCGGCTGGATTTGTCAAGGCAAAGCGGGTGGGCTTCGCTGGACAGGCAAGCGTCAGCCGAAGGAGGATCAATATCCCGCACAAATGAAGCTGCGCTATGAAAAGCAGCTTAGAAAGGAGGAAACAGTCAATGGCATTTGTTCCGGTCCCGAAGGATCTTAACCGCGTCAAAACGAAGGTCATGTTCAACCTGACCAAGCGGCAGCTCATTTGTTTTTCCATCGCTGCGGCGGTCGGCGTCCCGATCTTCTTTCTGGCGAAGGCGCATCTCGACTTGTCTACGGCGGCAATGCTGATGGTGGTCATCATGCTCCCGTTCATCTTCTTCGCGCTTTACGAGAAGGACGGTCAGCCCGCCGAAAAGTATCTGTACCACATCGTACAGTCCATGTTCATCCGGGACAAGGTGCGTCCCTATCGCACAAACAATCTCTACGCTGAAATTCAGCAGAAAATCAAAGAACAGGAGGAATTGCAGCTTGAACAACAGCACAGCAAAGGCAAAGCCTAAGATGACCGTCAAGAACGGCGTCGTTTACGGCGATGCCCTTTCCGCTCAGGAAAAGAAGCGGATCGTCATGCAGAAGAAAAAGGACAGGAAGGCAAAGAAAGTCCGCAAGTCCGCCCAGCAGACCATCCCCTATGTGGAGATGTGCCGTGACGGTATCTGCAAGGTGAACAGCCGCCTCTACACGAAGTCCATCGCCTTTGAGGACATCAACTACCAGCTTGCGCAGAACGAGGACAAAACTGCCATCTTTGAGAACTGGTGCGACTTTCTGAACTACTTCGACAGCTCGATTTTCGTCCAGCTCTCCTTCATCAATCAGAAGGCAAGCCTGAATGAGTTCCGCAAGCGCATCAACATTCCGGCACAGGAGGACGCCTTCAACGACATCCGCTCCGAGTATTCCGGTATGCTGCAAAGCCAGCTCACCAAGGGCAACAACGGACTGGTCAAGAGGAAGTACATCACCTTCGGCATTGAGGCGGACTCCCTCCGCACGGCAAAGCCGAAGCTCGAACGCATTGAAACCGACATTCTCAACAACTTCAAAACCCTCGGTGTGAGGACGGAACCGCTGTCCGGCTATGAGCGGCTGAAAGTGCTTCATGATGTGTTCAACATGGACACCAATGAGCCGTTCCGCTTTTCCTTCGATATGGTTGCCCGGACGGGACTCAGTACGAAGGACTTCATCGCTCCCACTTCCTTTGACTTCCGTGAAGGCAAGTGCTTCAAGATGGGCAGATCCATCGGCGCGGCGAGCTTCCTGCAAATCCTCGCGCCGGAACTCAATGACCGTATGCTTGCCGACTTCCTTGAGATGGACAGCAACATCACGGTCAATTTTCATATCCGGACGATTGACCAGGCGAAGGCAATCAAGAGCATCAAGTCGAAGATCACCGACCTCGACAAGATGAAGATTGAAGAGCAGAAAAAGGCGGTCCGCTCCGGCTACGATATGGACATCATCCCGTCCGATCTCGCCACCTTCGGCGGCGAGGCAAAGCGTCTGTTGCAGGATTTCCAGACCCGCAATGAGAGACTGTTCCTTGTGACTATCCTCATCATGAACACAGCAACCAGCCGCCAGAAGCTCGAAAATGCGGTGTTCCAGACCGCCGCCATTGCCCAAAAGTATAACTGTGCGCTCAAGCGTCTTGACTTCCAGCAGGAAGAGGGGCTGATGTCCTCTCTGCCTATCGGCGTCAATCAGGTGGAAATTGAACGCGGACTGACCACTTCCAGCACGGCGGTTTTCGTGCCGTTCACCACGCAGGAGCTTTTTCAGGGCGGCGAAGCTCTCTACTACGGGCTGAACGCGCTGTCCAACAACATGATCATGGTTGACCGCAAGCGGCTCAAGAACCCCAACGGGCTGATCTTGGGTACGCCCGGTTCCGGTAAATCCTTCTCCGCCAAGCGCGAAATGACGAACGCCTTCCTCATCACCGAGGATGACATCATCGTCTGCGACCCCGAAGCCGAGTATTTCCCCCTTGTGCAGAAGCTCGGTGGTCAGGTTATCCGCATTTCGCCAGTCAGCACGGATTACATCAATCCGCTGGACATCAACACGAACTACTCCGAAGAGGAAAACCCGCTGACGCTGAAATCCGACTTTATCCTCTCCATGTGTGAGCTGATTGTCGGCGGCAAGGACGGCTTGCAGCCGGTTGAGAAGACCATCATTGACCGCAGTGTCCGCATGGTTTATCAGGAGTTCCTTGCAGACCCCCAGCCGGAGAAAATGCCGATCCTCGAAGACCTTTACAACATTCTGAGAAATCAGAAGGAGCCGGAGGCGCAGCGCATCGCAACCGCCCTTGAAATCTATGTTCACGGCTCTCTGAACGTCTTCAATCACAGAACGAATGTGGATGTCAACAACCGCTTCGTCTGCTATGACATCCGCGAACTCGGCAAGCAGCTCAAGAAGCTCGGTATGCTGATTGTGCAGGATCAGGTTTGGAACAGAGTTACAATCAACCGCGCCCAGCACAAGGCAACTCGCTACTACATGGACGAGTTCCATCTGCTCTTGAAGGAGGAACAGACCGCCGCATACAGCGTGGAAATCTGGAAGCGTTTCAGAAAATGGGGCGGCATCCCGACCGGAATCACGCAGAACGTCAAGGATCTTCTTGCGTCCCGTGAGGTGGAGAACATCTTTGAAAACTCGGATTTTGTCTACCTTCTGAATCAGGCATCCGGCGACCGGCAGATTCTCTCGAAGGCGCTGAACATCTCGCCCAGCCAGCAGAACTACATCACCAACTCCAACGCCGGTGAGGGACTGATCTTCTACGGCTCGACCATCGTTCCCTTCAAGGACGATTTCCCGAAGGACACCCAGCTCTACCGCATCATGACCACCAAACCCGAAGAAACCGTACAGAACTAAGGAGGATTTTTGAATATGAACAACAAGATGATTACCATTCCCTACGCGGACGCTATCGAATACGGAGAGAACACCTCCGCGCTGTTTAAGGCTCTGTGGGAGCTGACCGATCTGATCCGACTGGAAAGCAACCTCAAGAAGCATCACCGCGCCTACCTCCATGTGAGGGAGGACATCGACGAAAAGGTCAAGGAGGCGCGTCAGATTATGACCAAGGTATCTGTGGATATGATCGGTTTCTATTTCAAGGTTGATGTTCCCGAAAGCAGCAACAGCGACGAGAATACCCCGTTCGCTGACGCGGCGGATGATGAAGCCGTATCTATCCCCAAGGACAAGTATGAGCTGATGATCGACGATCTGCTCACGATGTCCGAAATCATCCAGTGCGTCGCAGATATGCGCACGCAGGATGTGAAGGCAATCCGCGAGTTCGGCAAGTTCGTCCCCGCCTTTGCCGCCTTTGAGAAGAACCGGCTGAGCCTCTATCGTGAGGCGGCGAAGGAAGCCGAGGAAATCTTCGACCGTTGGGCGGACGAGATTGACGATCTCGACGAGGACTTCACGGAAGATGAGGATTACGAACCGGACGAGTATTACTCCGACTGATGCCCATTGAAATGTTGTCGGGTTTTACAGCCAACATTTCAATGGAAACACAAATCCAACAGAACAGGAGGTACACCACCATACAACTTGACATCATTCATACCGGCGATTGCCTTGAAATCCTGAAAACTCTGCCCGATGACAGCGTTCATTGCTGTGTGACATCCCCTCCGTATTACGCGCTCCGCGATTACGGCATGGAGGCTCAGATCGGCAGAGAGACAACGCCGAAGGAATATATCTCGCGCCTGACGGAAGTGTTTACCGAAGTCAGGCGCGTTTTGCGTCCGGATGGAACGCTCTGGCTGAACATTTCGGACACCTACGCCGGAAAAGGCAATCAGGGAGATTTCATTGACCCGAAGAACCCCAACGGCAGAAACGGTCAGGCTGTGGCTCTCAACAACAAGGTTGAGGGCTGCAAGCCGAAGGACATGATCGGCATTCCGTGGATGCTGGCTTTTGCCCTCCGTGATACCGGCTGGTATCTGCGCAACGACATCATCTGGATGAAGGATAACCCCATGCCGGAGAGCGTCAAAGACCGCTGCGCCCGCTGCTACGAGCATATTTTCCTGTTCTCAAAGTCCAAGAAGTATTTCTTCGACTACAAGGCGATTTCCGAGCCGATTGCCCCTGCAACGGCGGAACGCCTCAAGCGCGGCATGAAAGGCGGCAACAAGTACGGTAAGCCTGTTCCCGGTCAGCCTCAGCCTCAGTCCATCAACCGCCCCCGTGAGCATGGCGAGATCAAGGATTGTGACATCAATCCGCTCCGCAACAAGCGCGATGTCTGGAAGATCAACACTGTTCCCTTCAAGGGCGGTCACTACGCAGCCTACCCTCCGAAGCTGGTTGAGACCTGTCTTCTCGCCGGTTGTCCCGAAGGCGGTATTGTGCTTGACCCCTTTATGGGAAGCGGCACAACCGGCATGGTTGCCGCACAGATGGGGCGTCATTTCGTGGGCATAGAGCTGAACCCTGAATACACCGAGCTTGCCTACAAGCGGATTGGAGGTGAAACCTGATGCCCAAGGAACCCGAACTCAAAGCCCGCGATAAGGTTGTCCTGCGGATGACGCGAGAAGGCGCAGTTGAGGAAAACCTGACGGCTGGCTCCGAGCGGCGTGTGTCAAAACGGCTGGACGATGCGGAGCTGGTCAAGCCCGCTGAGACAGCCGCGCCTTCCGAAGCTCTTTCCCCAGAGGAACAGAAAAAGGTGCAGATGTGCCGTCAGCAGCGTCAGTTTCAGACGGAACACGCCGAGGATAACGACACACAGCCGCCCTCGGAAACGTCCGTCACAGAAGAGAAAAGGGCAGAAAATCCACCCCAGAATGTACCTGAACCGCTGCCCTCGGAAACGCCGTTCAAGCCTCCAACTTTAGAGCAGCACGGCGTTTCTTATCATACCGGCACGGTGATTGCCGAAACAGTTGTCACACACAAGCTGCGCAAGACCTCGGCAGTGGAAGCAGTGGATGCAGATGCCGTTCTCTCCCAAGCGGCAGAGACTTCCTCCGCAAAGCCGGTCTCGGACGATGCCGTCCCGCCCACGAAGCGGATGCAGAAGCTCGAAAGGAAGTCTGAGAAGGCACATGAGCGTCTGGATGCTGCCCGTGAAAAGCTGCCCACGCACAAGGTTCTCAAGAAAGAGCGTGTCTTTGATGAAGAGACCGGAAAGGGCAAAACCCGCCTTCATTTTGAGGATGAGCTGAAAAAGCCCAAGAGCAAAGGCAAGCTGCAATTTGAGGCAGATAAAACCGTCCGCAAGGTCGGTGACACCCTTGCTTCCGGCATTCACGGCAAAATCCATGAGGTCGAGCAGGAAAACTCGGCGGTTGAGGCGGCGCATAAAACGGAGATCGCTGCCGAGACTGCCGCTCGGCATTTCCGTCATCATCGGGAAAGCAGCGTCAACAAGCCCTACGAGAAGGTCTCCAAGCTGGAACACAAGGCGGATGCTGCTGATGCGAAGCTCCAATATGAAAGAAATCAGCAGGAGCATCCTGAGATGAAGAAGCAGAACATGAACAAGCACTACCAGAAGCAGAACATCAAGAAGGAATATGCCGCAGCTCGAAATGCCGGTTCTCAGACTGCCGGGACTGCCACGAAGAATACCGGCAAGAAGCTCGGCGAAAAGGTGTCCGACAAGCTCAAGGAGTTCTTTGAGAACAACAAGAAGGTCTTCATCTGGATCGGCGTCGGAGTTGCCCTTCTCGTTTTGCTCGGTGCCGGTATCAGCTCGTGTTCGATGCTCACCTCTACCGGCTCGTCGGTCATTGCGTCCTCCTATCTCAGCGAGGATGACGCGATGCTCGGCGCGGAAGCGCAGTATTGCCAAATGGAGCAAGAGCTGCAACGCTATCTCGACACCTACGAAAGCACTCACAACTACGATGAATACCACTTCGATCTGGACGATATTGAGCATGACCCCTATGTGCTGATCTCCATTCTCTCGGCTCTCCATGAGGGAGAGTTCACGCTGGACGAGGTGCAGGGTACGCTCCAAATGCTGTTTGAAAAGCAGTACATCCTCACCGAAGAGGTCATTGTCGAAACCAGATACCGCACGGAGACCGACACATGGACGGATGCAGACGGCAATACGCACACGGAAACCTATCGCGTCCCGTATGACTACTACATCTGCAACGTGAAGCTCGAAAACTTCAATCTCTCCCATGTCCCGGTCTACATCATGTCTCAGGAACAGCTTTCCATGTACGCAACGTATATGTCGGTGCTGGGCAACCGTGAGGATCTGTTCGGTGACTCTCCCTATGTGGACAAGTACATCACAAATCCTCCCGCCGACTACGATGTCAACCCGGAATACTTGAACGACGAGAAGTTTGCGACACTGATCACCGAGGCGGAAAAGTATCTCGGCTATCCGTATGTGTGGGGCGGCTCCAATCCCGACACGTCCTTTGACTGCTCCGGCTTCGTCAGCTATGTCCTCACGAACAGCGGTCTTGTGAATACCGGACGGTTGGGCGCACAGGGGCTTTACAACATCAGTACGCCGGTTTCAAAGGCGAATGCACAGCCCGGTGATCTCATCTTTTTCGTCGGGACGTATGACACCCCCGGTGTGTCCCACGTCGGCATTTACGTCGGTGATGGGGTCATGATCCACTGCGGCGACCCCATTCAGTACACATCCATCAACTCTTCCTATTGGCAGCAGCATTTCTACGCCTTCGGAAGACCCGCCTATTAAAAGAAAGGAGTTTTGCATGAATCCCAAGTATCAGAAGGTCCTCTCTGACATTGAGAAGGCTGAAAAGAAAAAGACCGAAATCGAAGGACAGCTCAAGGAGCTGTACGACAAGAAGACAGAGCTGGAAAACCTTGAAATCATCAATACTGTGCGCTCTATGGTGATGGACAAGGATCAGATCATGGCGTTCCTGTCTTCCATGAAGGGCGGCACCAAGCCCGCTGAAAATACGGAGGTAATCGACAATGCGTAAGAAGTTTCGTTTTCTGACCGTCCTTGCGGTCTGCGTCATGGTTCTGTCCTGCTTCTCGGTGACGGCGTTTGCCTACGCCGATGATACCGAGCAGAACCTTCCCGTCACGGAGGCAACCCAGCCGGAACAGCAGCCTGAAACCACTCCCACGCCGGAAAAGCCGAAGGGTGAGCCGATTGACGATGAGGGCAACGCCTACACCCGCGACTTGCTCTATGACAAGGCAACCAACAAGCAGTTCATCACCATCCAGACGAAGAACGGCAACACCTTCTATATCGTCATTGACTACGATGCACCCATCAATGAGGACGAGGAACAGTATCAGACATACTTCCTCAACATGGTCGATGAGAGCGACCTACTTGCACTGCTGGATGAAGACACTGCGGCTGCTCTGACCACCTGTAACTGCAAGGAAAAATGCGCTGCCGGTCAGGTCAACACCGACTGCCCGGTCTGCAAGACCAACATGAGCGAATGCACCGGCACAGCCCCCGCTACACCTGAGCCGGATAAGGATGCGGAAACCGATGCTCCCGCCCCTAAACCCGAAAAGAAATCCAACATTGGCGTGATCCTCGTCATCTTTGCCCTTGCCGGTGCTGCGGGTGCAGCTTATTACTACATCAAGTTCGTCAAGGACAGAAAGCCCAAGGATGAGGATATGGACTTCTTCGACGATGAAGGCTACGAGGAAGAGCCGTATATCAACGAGGATGAAGAGCCGCAGATTGCGGAGGATGCTGAAACGGATGGTGATGAAGATTGATCTTAGTCATTGCTGAAAAGCCCAGCGTTGCCCAGTCCATCGCAAAGGTTCTGGGCGCAACGTCCCGAAAGGACGGCTATATGGAGGGCGGCAATTACATCGTTTCGTGGTGCTTCGGTCATCTGGTGGAGCTGGCAGACGCCAGCTCCTACGATGAGCGGTATGCCAAGTGGCGGTATGACGATCTGCCCATTGTCCCGGAAAGCTGGATGTTTGAGGTCACGAAGGACAAAGCACAGCAGTTCAAGGTGCTGTCCTCTCTCATGAAGGACAAGCGCGTCACCGAGCTTGTCTGCGCAACCGATGCAGGACGCGAGGGAGAGCTGATCTTTCGGCTGGTCTACAACAAAGCCGGATGCGTCAAGCCCTTCAAGCGTCTGTGGATCAGCTCGTTGGAGGACTCCGCCATCCGCGAAGGCTTCAATCATCTCCGGGACGGCAAGGAATATGACCGTCTCTATGAAGCGGCACTCAGCCGCTCGAAGGCGGACTGGATTGTCGGCATCAACGGCACCCGCCTTTTCACCACGCTCTATCACAAGAAGCTGGTGGTCGGGCGCGTCCAGACGCCAACCCTTGCAATGCTGGTGGAGCGCGACGGGAAAATCTCCACGTTCCAGAAGGAGAAGTATTTCAACGTCCACGTCGGCAAGGGCGATCTGACTGCCGATCTGGAAAAGGTCAAAACCGAAGAGGAAGCAAAAAGAATTGCGGCGGCTTGCGAGAAAAAGCAAGCCGTCGTTTCTTCTCTCAGGCAGGAAGCGAAGACGGTCAACCCTCCGAAGCTCTATGATCTGACCACCTTGCAGCGCGAGGCGAACCGCTACTACGGCTTCACTGCCCAGCAGACGCTCGATCTCGTACAAACACTCTACGAAAAGAAGCTCCTGACCTATCCGCGCACAGACAGCCAGTTTATCACGGACGATATGGAGGACACCGCCCGTCAGGCCATTTCCATCGTCTGCCGCCAGCTTCCGCTTTTCTCCGGCGTTTCGATTACGCCGGACATTGCCCGCGTAACCGACAACAGCAAGGTCACAGATCACCACGCTATTCTCCCGACTGTCCAGCTCGAAAAGCAGGATGTTTCGGCGCTCCCGCAGTCAGAGCAGAAAATCCTCAATCTTGTCGGGATGCGCCTTCTGTGTGCGACCGGCGAGAAGCACACCTACGCGGAAACGCAGATCACACTCTCCTGCGAGGGCTACGAGTTCAAAACCAAGGGGAAGACCGTCGTTCAAAACGGATGGAAAGCCATCGAAGAGCTGTTCAAGGCATCTCTCAAGACGAAGGAAAAGGACGATCCCATGAAGTCTCTGCCCGAAGTCCATGAGGGCGATATGCTGGATGGTGTGTCTGCCAGCGTCACCGAACACTTCACGACGCCCCCGAAGCAGTACACGGAAGACACGCTCCTGTCTGCGATGGAGACTGCCGGAAACGATCAGTTTGACGATGACACTGAGAAGAAAGGTCTCGGAACACCCGCGACCCGTGCCGGTATCATTGAAAAGCTGGTGAAATCCGGCTTTGTAGAGCGTAAAGGCAAATCCCTCATTCCCACGAAGGACGGCTGCAACCTTGTCTGTGTTCTGCCGGAACAGATCACCTCTCCCGCAATGACAGCAGAATGGGAAAACACGCTCATGGAGATTGAGCGCGGCAATGCGGATGCGGACGCCTTCCTCAGCGGCATTGTCCGGATGACCGTGGATCTCGTGAAAGCCTATCCCTTTCTCTCCGATGCCGAAGCCCAGCGTTTCGGCACGGGCAAAGAGGAAATCGGCAAATGCCCCCGCTGCGGCTCTCCGGTCTATGTCGGCAAGGGCAACTTCTACTGCTCGAACAAGGACTGCTCCTTCTGCCTGTGGGAAGACAACAAGTTCTTTTCCAGCAAGAAAAAGAAGCTGACCAAGAAGATCGCAAAGGAGCTGCTGGACAAGGGCTGGTGCCACGTGACCGGGCTTTACACGCCGAAGAAGCCTCAGCTCTACGATGCTGTCATTCGTCTGGATGACAGCGGCGGAAAATACGTCAGCTTCAAGATGGAGTTTGACCGATGATCCACCCGAAGTATGTTGCCTCTTGCAGCGGAGGCAAGGACAGTGTAGCGACGCTCCTGCTGGCGGCACAGCACAATGAGCCGCTGGACGAGGTGGTTTTCAGCGAGGTCATGTTTAATCAGAACACAAGCGGTGAAGTCCCGGAACACCGGGACTTCATCTATGACCGGCTCAAGCCCTTCTGCGAAAAGGAGCTGGGCATCAAGTTCACCATTCTTCATGCCGACAAGACCTACGATGACGTATTCCATCACATTATCACCCGCGGACCGCATAAGGGCGAGGTTCGCGGCTTCGCATGGGCTGGTATGTGTGCAGTCAATCGGGACTGCAAAATCCCGCCAGTCCGCAAGTACAATGCCACACTCTCGCCGGACACCGTGAGCTATGTCGGCATAGCAGAAGACGAACCCAAACGCCTTGCGCGTCTGGACGGAGTGAAGAAGGTCAGTCTGCTTGCCAAATACGGCATGACCGAGGTTGACGCCTACAAGCTCTGTCAGGAACACGGGCTGCTTTCCCCAATCTACACTCACTGTCGGAGAAACGGCTGCTGGTTCTGTCCCAACGCCAGTGACTCGGAGCTGCTGCACATGGTCACAAAGCACCCGGATATGTTTGACAGACTGATTGAATGGGAAAAGGAGGATAACATCTTTCATCGTCGGCTGACACGCAGAGAAACCCCGTCTGAGGTAAAGGCTCGTTTATTGAGCAAATCCCAGACGGGGTTTTCTTCTCCCCGAAGCAAATACGAAATGGAGGTTTGATATGGCTGAAAACAAAAATGCACAGCAAGTCCGCGAAATCACGGACAAGCTGGAACAGGGCATCAAGGAGCTTTTTGAATCCGAGCGATTCAAGGAATACCTCCGCACGATGTCCAAGTTCTACAACTATTCCTTCAACAACACGCTGCTCATTGCGATGCAGAAGCCGGAGGCAACCTATGTTGCCGGTTATACCTCGTGGCAGCGCAACTTTGACCGTCAGGTCATGAAGGGAGAAAAGGGCATCAAGATTCTTGCACCCGCGCCGTACAAGGCGCAGGAAGAGCGTGAGAAGATTGATCCTTTGACAAAGAAGCCGATGATCGGCGCAGATGGGAAGGCTGTCACAGAGACGGTTGAGGTTCTGCGCCCTGCCTTCAAGGTGGTGAGCGTGTTCGATGTCTCCCAGACGGACGGCAAGGAACTTCCGGACATCATTGTCGATGAGCTGAAAGGCACCGTCGAGAACTACGAGGCGTTCTTAGACGCGCTCAGGCAGGAATCTCCCGTCCCTATTTCCTTTGAGGACATTCCGGGCGGCGCAAAGGGATTCTTCTCTCCGGTTGAAAGCCGCATCGCCATTCAGGAGGGCATGAGTGAAATCCAGACGGTCAAAACCGCCATTCACGAGATTGCTCATGCCAAGCTCCACGCCGTCAACCCAGACGAGAAAACTGCCCCCGAAGACAAGAAGGATCGGCACACCAAGGAGGTTGAGGCGGAAAGCGTTGCCTACACCGTCTGCCAGCGTTACGGCATTGAAACCTCGGACTACTCCTTCGGCTACATCGCTGGTTGGTCATCCGGTAAGGAAACCAAGGAACTGAAAAGCTCTCTGGACACCATCCGCAAGACGGCGGCTGAGATGATCGAGGGCATTGACGCCAAGCTCAAGGTGCTGCTGGCAGAGAAAGCACAGTCCGCAGAGAAGGAAAGCGAAATGCCCGCAGAGCCGATGCAGGAAGCCGCTATTTACCGCGAGACAGCGAATTACGCCTATGAAGCCGGTGAGCTGGAGTCATATCGTGCTTCTCTCGCTGCAAACGTGGAATGTCGCCGTGCGATTGAGGCGGCAATCAGTTCTAACTACGGAGACAACCGGCTGGATGCGGATGCTGCCGTGAAAAGCATCCTTGAGCAGTTCTCTCCGGAGCGCGTCCGGTATGTCCTCGCAAATACCATTCAGCAGAAAGACTTTGATGGGCGCATTCCCCAGCCCCTCAAGGAATGGGCGAAGAGCGTTGATGTCTGCCCGGAGAACGCCTCCCGCTTCCTTGTGGATAAACCCAATCCCGGACTGACCGCACTTTTCGTCGATGCGTTCCGCCAGCAGACCGAAGTGCAGAAGGAAGTCATGCCTGAGAAAGCAGTGAAAAGAGACCCGGAGGTCGTTGCATGGGAGAACGATGAGATTACCTCGATTGAGGTAAAAACCGTGGAGGTCAAGTCTCCCTTTGCCCCCTTGTCGGAGGAAGCGGCAAAATCACCGAAAGCGCACCGCCTGACTGCCGAAGAGAAGGAGATCAAAGCCGCCGTCATGGACACGCTCAAGGGGCAGATTGCCTATAACAACGACGGTATGCGGGCGTCCTATCGCGCCTCTAACCATTCCTTCAATCTGCTGGCACGGAACGGCGTCAGGATTGAGGGCAACACGGTCACGCAGAATGGTGAGCCGCTGTTCAAAATCCATCGCCGTCATGCGACGCGGAAAACACAGGGCTGCTATCGTGAGCTGCTGCCGACGCTGGAATACGTCAAGCAGGGGCAGAAGCAGGAAAAGCCCTCCATCCGCGATCAGCTCAAAGCTGCCGCAAAACAGCAGCCGGAGAAGAAGTCTCCGGTCAAATCCAAAACGCACGACATGGAGTTGTGAGAAAGGAGACGCATGAAGAAATACACAGACGTTGACATCATCGCGGAGCTGCAGAAGCTCGTGGACAGTCATGTAGACAGCTACAAGGAAGACTTCGACATCGACAAGCGCATCATCCGCCGCGCTGCCGAAAGCCGGAACCCCGAAGACAAGCCGCTGATGTGGTTCTGCCGTCCGCATGGAACGCACTGCCTTAATGAAAATCAGGTCTTTATTCAGGGAACGCGAGATCATAACACCTTCCGTTTTTACGCGGAACAGACCTACGACGAGTGCATTGCTCGTGTCATTGTCCCGAAAGCCGTTAAGCGCGGCAAGGTCTTCGGAGATGTCTTTGAGATCAACTACCGGGAACAGGCGGCAAATGTGGCGCAGAACTCGGTTGCGCCGGATCATGACCGGCTGACCTTCGCAGACGGCTATGCGCTGGATGCACCCTGCCGCAGCAGCTTCGATGCAGCAATGGCTCTGGTCGGTGAGCATGGCGGCGTCAAAACCTACCAGACGCTCCCAAAGGATGCGGAGGCTCTGGCGGAAGTGCTGTCCAAGCAGAAAACCCGCCGTGACAGACTGCCGGATGCAGGAAGGACAGAGACGCTTTCGCCTCTGCCCGTTGCAGAACTTCGGAAGTATGAGGCGGTCAAAAAGGCTCACCCTGACGCGCTGGTCTGCTTTGCCCAGAATGGCTATTTTGAGCTGTACGGCAAGGACGCGGAAAAAGCCGCGCCCCTGCTCGGCACAAAGCTCCTTGAGAAAAAGGTACGCGGCAAGCCCTCCATGCCGGTGACCGGCTTCCGTGAAAGCGCATGGGTAGCCGGTTCTCACAAGCTCTGGAAGTCCGGCGCAGATGTCTTTCTCAGCAAGGACGGCGAGACCTTCAAGGAACTCAAAGCCGCAGATTACATTCCTGTCGGTGCGACGCTGAATGTGGATGGGATCAAGTGCAGAATCGACGCGGTTGATTTTGCCGCCGATGAAGTCCGGCTGACGAATATCGAGGACAAGAACCGCCCCATTCGCTTTTCGGAAAGCATCCAGTATGTCCGATCCTATGTGGAAGACGCCGGGACTGCCATCTACGACACCATCCCGAAGAAGCCCGCTGCCCGCGAATCCATCCGCGACAAGCTGAAATCCGCACAGAAAGCCCAGCCACCTCACACGACGAAGCCGCAGAAAAACAAAGGAAAGGATATGGAACTCTGATATGAAAAACTTTACCGTGGAAGAAACCAACCTGATGTGCTGCTTCAACACGTCCAGCCGGAAGCGGCTGATCGACGATATGAAGAGCGTCACCCTGAACGACATGGACGGCGAGATCGCAGAGCTGATGTATAAGACCGTCCGGAAGCTCGACGCCATGACCGACGCGGAGTTTGAGGAACTGTATATCATGCCGGACGGCATGGTGGATGACTGAAAGGAGGATGCCTATGCCCGTATTGGACAGTAATTTTGAAGCCTTCGTCACGAACCTTGGCAAGTACAACGAGGGTATGCTGGTTGGTGAGTGGGTGAAGCTCCCCACCACCGAAGAAGAGATGCAGAAGGTCTTTGAGCGCATCGGGATCGGCAAGCAAGATGAGTTCGGTCAGCCCTACGAAGAGTGGTTTATCACCGACTACGAATGCCCCATTTACGGCGTTCAGAAGATGCTTGGCGAGTACGAAAACCTTGATAAGCTCAACTACCTTGCCGCCTTGATTGACGAGCTTTCCCTGAGCGATCAGGAAAAGCTCGTTGCCATTATGGAAGCCGGTTGCGATGAGGTCAGCGACATCGACGATCTCATCAACCTGACGTTCAATCTGGACTGCTACGACATCATGCCCGGTATCAACGACGAATCCGACCTCGGCTATTATTACGCCCACGAAGCCGGTATCTACTCCGAAAAGGATCTCGGTCCTCTGGCAAATTACATCGACTATGAACGCTATGGGCGCGACATTGCGATGGATGAGCAGGGACACTTCACCGATGAAGGCTATGTCCGCGTCGCAAGCGAGAGGTGGGACAGACAGTTCAACGGCGATCTTGATGATATTCCCGACGAATACCGGATTACCGGCTCAGGGGAAGCCGCCGAGCGTGACAGCACCATCGCCGTTCTCGTCGTTGAGCCGGGAAAGGAGCCTTATGTGAAGGAGATTGACTCCGGTCTGGAGTCCTTGCAGCATGAGGTCGGCGGCTGCATCGAGGCGATTTACCCCTACGAAGACCCGGTTGCCTTAGTCTGCAACGAGGAAGGCAAGCTGGAAGGTCTGCCCCTGAACCGCGCTCTGCGTGATGAGGACGGTGACATCTATGACGTTGTTGCCGGAACATTCATGGTAGTCGGCTTGACGGATGACAGCTTCGGTTCTCTGACCGTAGAGCAGATGCAGAAGTTCTCTGACCTCTTCAAAGTGCCGGAACAGTTTGTTAAGTTGGGCGATAAGATTGTTGCGATCCCCATGATCTCGAAGGAGCAGCAGAAGCAGGAAGTCGCCCAGCAGAAGGACTTTGAGATGAACGCCGATACCTCCGGTCTGACGGTTGCCGGTCACATCGGGACGTGGCACACCATTGACCAGCACGAAATCGGCGGTCACAGCTTTTACCTGATGGAGCATGACACCTACGGCGATGAGGCGGCTTGCATCATCGTCGATGAGCGCGGTAAGCTCGTCCTTGATGATGTCTACAACGGCTTTGACGATGACACGCTCCGCCTTCTCGACCTTGAGGTCAAGGAAGTGCCGGAAATGCCCGATCCCGCGCTCTCCGTTCAGGATATGAAGGACTACGGCTACGCATGGGCTGGCGTTCTTCCCGCCGGTCAGGAGGCGGCTGAGAAGGCTTTGGAGAAGGGGTGCGAGGTTTACCGTCTATATTCCGATAATACCGAGGGCTTGTGCGTGGATGCCAAGGAGATTGCCGATCATGCGGCAAAGGGCGGAATGCTCGGTATCAGCAAAGAAAGCTGGATGGCAGCTCTTGAGAAGGAAAACTACCTCAAGGCAGCGGAGATGTCGATGGAGGATGACTACGGCATGATTGATGGGATCATCAACAACGGTCCGAAGGAGGACAAGACCGCAGAGGTCAAAGCCCCCGAAAGGGGCGAAAAGTCCTCCATCATGGACAGGCTCAAGTCTGCAAAGGCTGAAAAGCAGAAGGAATGCTGCCCTCCCCAAAAGCACAAAGGAGAGATTGAGCTGTGAGCAGAAGTCAGAAGTGGCGGCAGGAGTGGTCGTTCTTCATCGGGGACAGCGGACGCCGGAAGTATAACCGCTTCTGCGTCCGCTGCGTCCATAGCTGCAAGCAGAGCTTCCGTGCGGATCTCATCGCCTGTCCGCACTTCTCCCGCAAGGCATCGAGGTGTAGACAGTTAGGGGTCGAAAAAGCCTGTGATTGCAAGCCTCAGAGCGACGAAAACTGACTGCCCTATGTGATTATATTCCCCGCACACTTCCAGCAATAGAGCGAGAATAAGTGTCAATTCCGGCACTTATTCAAATGCCCATAAAATGAACGAAGAGCCTCTGTCGATGCCCGGTTTGGGCGTCGGCAGAGGCTCTTTTTTTATGACATATTCAAAATAGCGGACAGCAGCTCTTGAACCTGTTGCCGGTATTCCGGCTTTATATCCGAAATACGTCTGGCAAGCGCAAGGGCTTCCGCTTCTGGCTCATCGGTCCCAAAGATAATTCGGTCCGCACTGACGCCCAGCAAACGGCAAAGACGCTGCAAGGCTTCAAGAGAAATACCGGAAGCACCACGCTCAATAGCGCTCAGGTGATTCGGCGTCATGCCAAGCATTTCTGAGAGCGTGTCCTGCGTATAGCCCGCCTGTTCTCTTGCCACTTGAATATTGCCGCCGATTTCAATATTGATGTCCTTCTTCTCTCGCATAGCCTCACCACCTTTGCATTTAGTGTACCTAACGGCGGTGTCATTATCCACGGTACGCCGTCGTTGATTTTACTAACGACATTGCGTTGACTGTCCGTGATGAGGGTGATAGAATGGAGTTACCTACCAATTGAGTGAAAGAAGGGGTGTCATGTCACGCATTATTGAGTTTAGAAAGTCTGCTCAAAAAGCTGCAAAGCAATCCGTTCAAGGCAAGACTTGTGCGTTTACCGGTCATAGACCGCAGAGTCTTCCGTTCGGCTTTGATGAATCCGATAAGCGTTGTACTTCTTTGAAATCTGTTATGCGGGATCAGATTGTAGCACTCATCGAGAACGAGGGCGTCACGCATTTTATTACCGGCATGGCTCTTGGCGTCGATATGTACGCTGCGGAAATTGTACTCCATTTGAAATCAAAATACCCTCACATTACTCTGGAAAGTGCAATCCCTTGTGAGACACAAGCGATCAAATGGTCTGTGGCTTCACGGGAACGGTATTATAATATCGCGGCAAAGTGTGACAAGGAGACCATGCTGCAACGGGAGTACACGTCGGACTGCATGGACAAGAGAAATCGGTACATGGTCGATCACGCCGATTATATTCTCGCAGTATGGAATGGATGCCCCAGCGGTACCGGGAACACCGTGAGATATGCCCACAAAAAGGGCAAATCTATCATCGTTATCAATCCGGTTTCCCTTGATGTCACGCGGGAATAAGGCAAAAATCCCACTCCTGAATCAAGAGTTGTGAAAACCGTGAAGTATTTCCCGATAGTGAATACACATTGCACTACTCGGTGATTATTGGAAACGTGTACGGCGTATGCTGCCCAGTGAACATCTCCACGGAACACATCGAATTTTCACGGCTTCGTAAAACGGAAAGTGTCACCTTATGAACAGTCCCTTGCCGAGAGAAAAATAAATCGCTGGAAACGGGAACGCCCCCGGCACTGTGCGTCTGGCACAGTGTCGGGGGCGTTTTTCCGTGTCTTAGTTATGAGCCAGTTCATTTAGGAGCAGCTTTCGATAGTCCACATCCAAGACGCAGCGATGGAAGTCCATCAGACGGTGTTCGTCGAACAGCTTTTCACAGAGCTTGGTCAGCGGATGATTCATCAGCTTTGCAGAAATGCCAGTCTCGTTGAAAAACCTTGCCCATGTGAAGACCTCTTCTAAATCCTCCTGCCCAAGCGTGGCAGGAATGATGGCGTTGCAGAGACGGACAATGGGGCTGTCCGCAAATCGCTCTGCGACATCCTCCGGTGTGCATTCATAGCGGTCACAGTCAAAGGAAAGCGCATCCTCAATTTTAAGATAATTTTCGGTTTCATCCCGTGTCAAGGTTATGGTGTAGTCTCCCATACCGGACGGCACATCAATATTCTCCATGACATCAAGCTCGTAACGGGATCCGCCGATGATCGCTTCAAAGGAGAAGGACTGACAGATTACTGCTGGGTTCTTGTCTATCTTGTCCTCATTCAGAAAGGACAGCGGATTATACTCCGTCAGTTCCCATTCGATTTTTCCTCTCTCTGTTTGCTCGGCAATCTGCTGGATCAGATGTTGTTCTTCTTCGTGCAGATTTTCATTGTACATCATGATACACCTCCGTTTTCTGATTGTCGTTTTTTTGGGGGCTGTTCTATGTTTCCGAAGAGAATGCCGTTTCTATCATCATTCCTTGGCTGAGGGCAGACCTTCGTAAAACTTCCTCAGTTCCTCCAAACTGCTTGTCCGATTTTTGATAGGCAGGGAGTCCCATGTAATGTCATGATAGCGTTCCGGCGGCTCGTCCCGCAGTCTTCGGTCGATAATGCAGACAATGCCGGTGTCTGTGAAATTGCGGATCAATCGCCCGATACCTTGCTTGAGCTTGATAATCATTTCGGGAACGCGGACATCCATCAGAGCGTCCTTTGCGACGGAACACTTATACTCGATAATCGGATCGGGGACAGGGAACGGAAGCCGGAAAATGATGACATTGGAAAGGCTTTTTCCTTCAATGCTGATACCTTCCCAATATGCACCCGTCCCCAGAAGCACGGAGTTCGTATCTTCCTTAAACTCATTCAGCACCTTGTCCTGCGACGATCCCGGCTGCTGCATCAGGATTTTGTACGGAAGGTTTTTCTCACTGAGAATGGAGTAGACCTCTTCCATGTCGGTCTTTGCCGTAAACAGTACGAGTGCCTTTCCGTTGGAAATGCTCAGGATCTCAAGCAGTCGCTCCACGCCCTTTTCAATGAAGGCTTCATGTTCTTTGGTCGGGTGCGGGAGATCGTCGCAATAGTAGATCATGGCGTGTTCATCATATGGATATGGGGAAGGCTTTGGCTCGGATAAGCAGCCGCGATCACCAGCGGGAAAGCCGGTATTGCTGATAAAGTAAGAATACTGTTCTTCCAGAGACCCGCTCGTGGCGTTCGTCAGCGTGGCAGAGGTCAAGATGGTTCTTTCATCACCATTGAAGTATAGGCGGCTCACAATTTCCCTTGTGTTTTTAGGGCAATAGACGAGTTCCGTGTTGCTGCCGTGCTGCTCAATCCAGATCAGCATATCGTCTATCTGGTCAAGAAGCTCCGAAAGGGATTCGCTGACGGCATCCAGATCATCAGAGGCAGCAAAGGAACGGTTGTTTCTGAAATCCATGCTGGAATAAATCTGAATGCTGGACGAAAGGTTATGTATGGCGGCGTTCATTTCAGTAAGCAGCTCAACTGCGCTGCCGTTTTGGTCAAAGAAAAAGCGGTCAGCATAGCGCATATCCTGATCTGCCTCGTTGATCTGCTTTTGGACTTGTGTTTTCAGGCAGTTATAGAAGGCGATAATTGAGCTTTCCGCCTCTCGCTTTTCTCTGGACACACTGCTCTGGTCAAAGGATCGCAGCTCATAGAATGCACTCTTAATCATTCCAAAGAGCATACCTTGCCCGAAACGCTCCGTTGTGGCACTCCGCACCTTATCATCCAAGTTGTGTGCTTCATCCACGACAAGCAGATCAGCGGCGGCGTTAATCAGCCCTTCCTGACCGCGCCGGAGTTTCATGAGATGTTGGGTTAGAAAATCCTGATTGCACAGTACCACTCCATCCGTAAACTTTAATGCTGCGCGGACTTTGTAATACTTGCACTTCTTTTCACAGGAGCCACAATTCTTCATGCTGAACCGCTGCACGTTTACCTTGTCCCAGACTCCTTGCGGTAAAACCTCCGGGAAATCCTTGCGTTCCTCATACCCTTGCTTGATTCCTTCTTTGAGCGCGTCCGGTGGGTCTGCTTTCGGGTCACACATATACTCATCTGCGCGTTTGTTGCAGAGATAATGGGTCTGTCCTTTTGCGAGGATAACATCTCTGTTCAGCCCAAGAAGGGGCATTACCGCGTGGCCATCGCGCCAGAGCTGTTCTTGAAGCGCAATGGTCGAGGTTGCGATGATAACCGGCTTGTTCATGCGTTTGCTGTACAGCAGCACCGGCACAAGATAGCCAAAGGACTTTCCAATGCCCACGCCAGCTTCAATCGCAAAATGCTGATCGTTTATGAGGGCGTCCACAATCTCAAAGGACATATCCTGCTGTCCTTCACGCATTTCCAAGCCATGCTGCGGGGCTTCATCCCAAAAGAAGGTGCTGACTTGCTCACTCATGGAGTACAGCTCTGCTTTTCTGCGCTTTTTCCGTTCCTCCGATGTATTGAATCCAAAATAGAATCTGTTATCCATCCACATTCCTCCCGGAATAGAAACCAAGGCTATCCGCGTTTCAGTTCAATGCTGACGTTTCCGTTCTCGTCGATAGTCAGCGTCATGTGCCTGATGTGCTTCTCATAGAACTGCCGCCGCTCTGCGGGAGACATTTCGATCCTCGTGTTTCGCAGAGCTGCATCAAACATATCGTTGACATTCAGGTGAACGGAGTTGTCAATCCAGCGGTACATCTCCTTGAACAGTGCGTTTTTCTTGATGTCCTCGCTGTTGCCGGAGTAGAAGTCATCCAGATAGCAGTAGAATATCCCGGATTCTGCAAGTGCCGACTTCATATCCGGTCCACATTTTTCCCGCTCGATCATGACAAGAAATCTGGCGTCCGGTAAGGAAGAGATCAGCCCCCAGTAGTCGGAATCGCTTGAGACAATGACGAAGGAATCCACTTGCTTCTGGTAGTGTTCCTGACAGGCTCTTGCGGTGAGCTTGATGTCTACCAGTGATTTGTTCTGCTTAATCCGCTCAATCATGATATGTTCAACGGGGATGCGGGTGTAGTTTTCAAGAATCCGCCATGCCGTAGCGGTATGTACGTCGTCAAAGAGAATGATCGCCGTAATCTTCTGCATGACCTCATAATCAAGGTTTTTGAGCGTGGCGCACAGCTTGTACGGGTCAGAGTTTTCGCAGTCCACTACCAATACGGTCTTCTCACTGTCATCAATGAAGTCGTAGATATTGTTTTTTACAAAAGCCCCTGCATCAGAGACTTTACTGTATTCCGTGAAGGCGTCGCAATGCCATTGATAAAGCAGGGTAGCAAACTTCTTATCATTATAGAGGACATTACCCTCGTCCATCGGTACCCAGTTGATATACATTTGATAGGGGTAGTAGGAGAGACTTGCGTAATAAATATCGGCAGCATCTTTCGTTCCGTCCTCTGTCAAACCGTTTGGCATGATGAACAGCTCTTTTATGTACGCCCAGTTAATCCAGATTGGAAAGAGGCTCTTGCAGTTGTTAATGCGGTCTGAAATCAGCCGGTTGATCTCGATAATGTGGTGGCAGAGCTTTGTACTCGACTTTTTTATAAAGCTGATTCCGTCATTTGAAAGCTGCTGCATACTGGAAGCCGGGATGATCTCTGGCATTGAAAGCAGCCCTCGATACTCCATTCGCATGATGTCATTTATTTTCCGGTAGTTGCGCTCAATGGCGGTGCGGATGATACATAGATTTCGGATGATGCGGGCATTTTTATCCTGCTCAAGCCGGTTGTATATCTCTATCTTCGGCGGCTCGTGTTCATTTTGAAAAATGCGGAGCGGGACGCCGATCAGGTAGGCAACCTTCGATACAAGTTCATAGGTGCTGTCTTTGTAGGCAATCTGTTCTCCGGCATATTCGACGCCATTCAACATGACTGAATTGCCCATGATCTACTCCTTTCGATGGAACGCGGGTTATTGAGCGTACTTTTTGAAGTTTTCAGCTTGTTCCAGAACCTCCTTGTAGACATCATCAATAGTTACGGGGGGATAGTCAAATTCATCCAGTAGCAGTATGAGGTCAACTTGCAGATTTGCCTTAATGTCATCACGGGTAGACCAGTCGGTGTATTTAGCTTTGTCATCGACAATGATCTTAATCCGCTTTGACAATTCAATCATCTTATCGTCCGGGTACTCGAACTCGTACTTCCTGGCAACCGCTTTGAGGATGTCATAGAAGGCTTTTTCCTCGTAGTCAATTCCCATGCCCTTGAAGGAGTCTTTTTCCTTTTTGAGTTCTTCAAGGAGCTTCGCAAGCTGCTCCGCCACATCGTCAAGAACTTCATTAGCAAAAGCCTCATCACGACGGCGATTGTTGTACTCATCAACAACCCGCTTGAGGCGGTCTGAGAACTCCATGCCCATAATGCGGTTGACTTTTTTATACTCATCAATCGCTTGAGAAAGAAGCCTCTGCAACACCTTTATCTTTGTGTTTGGAAGTTGGATTGCATTGATCTTATCCAGATACTCGTCACTGAAAATATCAACAGTGATGTGCTTTCCCGTCTCAAACAGTTCCTCTATACCATCAGATTGAATTGCACCTTCAAGAAGTTCACGGACACGGGCATTCATTTGTGAAATGTCAGGGGCATCACCCTTTGTGAGTTTGAAAAGAATAGAGCGCACAGCACAGTAGAAGTGCAGATAGTCCTTTTCTTTATCAGAGATAGCCTCACTTGAACTGCATAGGTTGAACGCTTGTTTCATGCGTTTGACTGCCGCCATAAAGCGAGTTTCCAAATCTTCCGTGAGCTGTACATACTCAACAGCCCGATTGAGGCAAGCAAGCTGCTCTTTCGGTGAGCCGTTGAAGTAATCCGTGCTATTGAAGTTGTGGAACATCTGAGCCAAGACATCGAGCTGGTCTTTAACAATCGTGATAGACTGCTCGACGCCTTCAAACTCATCGCTCTCAAAGTTGGTGTATTTCTTGAGGGCGAGATTCATGTTTTTCTTAATGCCGATGTAGTCCACGATCAAGCCCTTGTCCTTGCCGGTATAGACGCGGTTGACGCGGGAAATCGTCTGGATAAGGCTGTGCTGCTGGATGGGCTTGTCGATGTAGATTGTGTCGAGTGCCGGTACGTCGAAGCCGGTAAGCCACATATCAACAACGATGGCAATTTTGAAGTTTGATTTAACGTTCTTAAACTGACGGTCAAACTCCTTGCGATCATCTTTCGTTCCCAGCATTTCATAAAGCTCAGGCTCATCATCTTTATTTCGCGTCATGATGAGCTTGATCTTCTCGATGGGTTTGAGTTCCTTTTTCTCTTTTTCCGTCAGTTGAACCCCGTCAGGGCAAACCTTTTTCTCTGCCCATTCCGGTCTCATTCCAACTATAATCTGATAAAAAGCGTATGCAATCTTGCGATTAGAGCAGACAAACATTGCTTTTCCTGCAACGGTAGCTCCTTCGGCAACGCGGGTCTCATAGTGGTTAATGAAGTCCTCCGCAACTGCGTGAAGTCGGTCGGGATCACCGATGATCGCATCAATATGAGCAACCGCCTTCTGGCTTTCCTCAATCTGATGCTCATTTGCACCTTCAACAGCACAGCGGTCATAATAATCTTCAATTTCCCGAACCTTTGCCTGATCAAGAGTGACCCGTGCAGCGCGTCCGTCGTAGACAAGGTTGACTGTGATACCGTCTTTGACCGCCTCTGTCATTGTGTAGGCATCGACAACCGGACCGAAGACTTCAATCGTGCCATCTACGGGCGTGCCGGTGAAACCGACATAGGTAGCATTGGGGAGAGAATCGTGTAGGTACTTTGCGAATCCATAGCTTCGCTCTACACCTTCGGCAGTGACCTTGACTTTCTGATCGAGGTTTATCTGACTACGGTGTGCTTCATCGGATATGCAGATCACATTCGCTCTATCCGTCAGAAGCTCCAAGTCCTCGGTGAACTTTTGGATGGTGGTCATGTACACCCCACCGCTTGTCCTGCCTTGAAGTTCCTGACGCAGCTTTTCGCGGGAATCAATGCTCACAACGGTTTCGTCACCAATGTACTTCTTGGATGCTACAAACTGCTTTGAGAGCTGGTCATCCAAATCCGTTCGGTCGGTAATAATCAGGATTGTAGGGCTATGGAAGAAGGTACTCTTCATAAGCATTCTTGTGAGGAAGAGCATAGTATAGCTTTTTCCGCAGCCTGTCGCGCCGAAGTATGTGCCGCCCTTGCCGTCCCCCTCCGGTCTGAGATGTGCCTTGATATTCTCAAACAGCTTGACCGCAGCAAAATACTGAGGATAGCGGCAGACGATTTTGAGGTCTTTGTCCGAGCTATCAGGGAAATAGACAAAATCCTTGATGACTGCCAAAAGCCGTTCTTTGCGGAACAGTCCGCTTACCATAGTTACAAGGGAATTGATGCCGTCCAATTCCTTATCGTCAGCTTCAATCTTTCTCCAGGCATAGAAGAAGTCATACGGGGAGAAGAAGGAACCGTATTTATTATTTGCACCATCGCTTATGACGACGAAGGCGTTATACTTGAAGAGTTCAGGAATATCACGGCGATAACGCACGGTAAGCTGAGTATAGGCGTCCATGATCGTTGTATTTTCTTTGACTGCGCTCTTGAACTCAAGCACAACAACTGGAATGCCGTTGATGAATACAATCCCGTCCGGTATGCGTAGCTGGTTGTTGATGCCTTCAATTTCAAATTGGTTAACGATCTTGAACACGTTTTTTTCTGGCTCATCAAAGTCAATCAACTCAATGTAAAGGTCTTTCTTTGTGTGATCTTCGCGGTTGAAGATGAAGCCGTCACAAACCATTTTGCAGACTGCTTTGTTTGCTTCGTAGATCGTGCCGGAAATAGACCTCAGGCGAAGGATGATGCTATCAACTTCGCTTGGGGTAAGTCCCTCTGAGGCATACCTGTTCAGGAGGTATTTCCGCAGATCGTCGATAAGCAGAACCTCAGAGCGTTCACGGTGGATCTGCTCACCATTCAAATAGATATACCCTTCATCTTGAAACAAATCCATGATGGACATTTCAAGAGAATGCTCATTGAAGTTCGCCATTATCATTTCCCCCTCACTGTATCATCTGTTTTTTCCGCACATCGGGACACTTGGATTTGAGAAAACCAATCCATTCCTCCCATTCCGCATTTGAAGCATCAATTATATCTTCTTCATACTGGTCTAAGACGCTCATTAAAGCAGGAAGGACGGGAAGCTGATCCCTATTGAGCCAAAACTCTGGCAACTCATGCGCACAATCTAAGTCGGTATTTATCGATTCGATGCTGTCGCAGATAGACTTGAGAATGACTGTGGGGCTTGCGTTATCAGCCCATTCGCCCGGAAGTGCATAACGGTAGTAACCCATCAATGCCCAAGCCATTTCCCACTTGAAATAACCAACATACTCTGTTCCCAAGCCAAAGAACGATTTCCACTTCACGGATAGAGCTTGTGCGCACTTATATAGATTCATCTTATCCATAATCGTTCTCTCCTATAAATGATAATTTAGCGGCTCAAATGCGAGCATATTTCAAGGAATATACAGCAAATAACGCTTCAATAACAGGCAAACTCAAAGATTACTCAGTTATGCAGTACGGTTACACTGAAACAGCTACCACCGAACCAGTTGGACCGAAGTTCTTACGTATAACAGACATCGCTCAGAATTATATTGATTGGAATGGTGTACCATATTGTCCAATCAGCGAGGGAAATCATGAAAAATATGTTCTCTCGGAAGGCGATGTCGTTGTAGCTCGGACAGGAGCAACCGTGGGGTATGCTAAAATGGTCGGCAGAAATATTCCCGATTCTGTATTTGCATCGTTCCTTGTTAGAATAAGACCCATTGATGACGAATACAGATACTACTTTGGACTTGCAATTACATCTTCCGAGTTCCTTGATTTTGTTCAGACGAACGCTGGGGGTTCAGCTCAACCGCAAGCAAATCCTCCGCTTTTAGGGGAATTTGAGCTTTCTATTCCTAATAAGCAAAGTCTGCCAGAGTTCAACACAAAGATTTCCTCGTTTCTCGGAGTTATCGAGTCTAATGAAACGGAAATATCAAAGCTCCACGAGGTCAAAGATACTATGGTGAAGATGTTATCAAGCCGCTAAATTATCATTTATACGCCGTTTTAGCTCGATCCGCTCCGTAATGGTCTGATACGCCTTCACAATGCTGCGCTGTTTGTCAATAGAGGGGACAGGTAGCTCTACCTTGCACATTTCATCCCAGTCCATTATTTCCCGGACGCTACCGTGAGACTTAAAACGTGCGTAACGATCAAACTCCGGTCTGCTGAACCAGAGCATTAGGTATTCGGGCAGTAGCTCGTTTTCATCTTTCACTTCAAAAACGGTATAGATATTGCTGACAAGCCCCTCATCATAATCCATTAGAAGAGCAATACCAATTTTGTCTCCACGCCGAGAAGTATCTGGAATGTAGGTAAACTGCCCCCGTTTGACTACCTTGTATTTCGTAAAGTCGGTACCAATCGTGTTTGCAATAGAGGGAATGAACATCTTTTGGACGGAAACACCAAAAAGGTTTTCCTCTTTTCCGTCTGTGTTCCTGACATCGACTTGGCGAATGAAGTCTCCAAGCAGCCTATATCCTTCTTTCATTGTGACACCTCACCCTATGTATTTTCTGTGTGCCAGCTTGACATTTTGCTGTTTGACCATAGCGTAGTGCATAGTCGTGTCGATTTTCTGATGCCCTAAGAGCTGCTGGACTTGCTCTATGGGCATTCCTTTGTCTATGGCTGATGTTGCCAATGTTCTTCGGAACTTATGTGGATGGACACGAGGCAAATGTAGCCTTTTTCCCAGCTCTCGAAGCCGTCTTTCTACACCGCCGATCTGCAAACGGTCGTGCGGTGCAGTCAAAGAGACGAATAACGCTGAACAGGTGTCTGTGCGGCTTTCCAGATAGTTTTGGAGATGGATTTTTGTCCTGGCATCGAAATAAACGATCCGTTCCTTACTCCCTTTTCCGAAAACAACGCATTCCCGTTCATTGAAGTTGATGTCATCGCGGTTAAGGGCAACCATCTCACCAACACGCATTCCAGAGGACGCAAGAAGGTCTATCATCGCAAGATCGCGGACATTGCAGCAGTTGTCCCGCATGATTTCCAATGCCTCGTCGGTGTAAGTTTCCTTGATCACTTTTGCTGTTTTTACCTTGTGAATCCGGCGCACCGGACTTTTCACGATGTAGTCCTCGTCTTCAAGCCACGAAAAGTAGCTGGACAAAATGCGGCGGATATTATCTATTGTGACCTTGCTTGACTTACGGTTTGCCTGATACTCTGTTAGGTACTTTCGCAAGTCCTCAGTTACGATCTCTTGTGGTTCTTTGTCAATGCCGGATAGCATTGACACAATGGTCTGACGGTAATAGCTCAAGGTTTTTTCTGAGCAGCCTTCAATGCGTTTTGCGTTGATGAAACAGGCAACCGTATCAACCTTTGCACTGTCTACCATACCTGCGCTGCGGCTCAACTCTACGCCACTCAACACCCCTTCAAGGACGCCTTGAAGCTGTTTTAATTGTGCGTTGTTCAGATACGGAAGCATCTGACGCTGCACTTCTCGAATTAGTTGTTCTTTCATTGTCGTATCTCCTTTGAATATTCTCAGAGAACGACTTTACAGTGGCAGTTCTTAGGGTAAAACTCTCGCCACTGGTGAGAGTAATGGACGGTAAATGATAATTTAGCGGCTTAGGGACAGTTGAATATATTCGCGGGCATCGTTGAGTTTACGGATTTCCTCAAGATTGGTTGCAATAATCTCAATCAAGCCATCCGCCATTTTGCAGAATTGCGTCACAATGTCCTTCTGCGGGAAAACAATCCTAATACTATTTAGAATGCTTGTGTTTATTGATGGCATGGTTGCACCTACTGCGGAAGCAGTGACAAGCTGACGGATTACAGGTTGGTTGAACCACCACAAAAAGTAGCTGCCGGTATTAGGATCGTATGGTCTAACACGAAGACACCGCCCTGAAAATAACCAACCATCTTCGTGTTGTGAAACCATAACTGCTCGATCCACGGAACCAACGCGACTAAAAACAATATCTCCGGTGTGAAGATCATATTTCCGTAGACGATCAACATCATTTTGCGAGACAAGCGGAAGGTTCCTGTGGGCGATGTATTTCCCATCCATGTGTTCGACCGTAATAATTGGTGTACCTGATTCTACATAGTCTTCGTTGTGAAGCTGGCTACCAAATGGTCCCGTTTGAACAGATGCAAAGTCACCAACCGTCGCGTCTGTCCAACCTTGAGGGACTTTGTTTTGCTTAATAATTGTCTCCGGGAGGCTAACTCCGGCATCATGAAATGCCTTATCAAAAGCCGCTTGGATAGTCGCTTCTAAATTATCATTTTCCGCTCTCTTCAAAGCAATGCGGTCGGTAATTGCACGGTAGGACTCGACGATCTCACATTGTCTCGCATAGGAGGGAACAGGGAGCTTTATACGGCAAAGATCGTCCCATGTAATTCCGCCTCGAACACTCCCGTCCGTCATGAACCAGCACTCACGGTCAAACTCCGGTCTACGAAACCACATCATCAAATACTCTTCATTTAAGACATCGCGGTCAATAATCTCAAACATGAAATACGCCGGAGAAACTATTGCGGGGCTGTCTTTCTCATAGAGCGCAATCGGAAGACGTTCATCGCGCCCAACGTGCATTGGGTTACAGGCAAACAATCCCTTGCTGATTAGCTTATACCGGCTCAAATCTGTGCCAATTACATTTGCGACGGAAGGCATAAACTCTTTGTCGATGCTTATGCCAAGAACAGTGCTGGTGACTTCCTCGGAGTTCCGATAATCAACAAGCTGAATATGTTTACCAAGGGGTTCATAATTCGATTTCATAGCCCAGCTCCTTAAACACAGTCAACAGGTCAGCCTTCGACTTCTCTTCTGCAACAAGCAGATCACGAAGCTCACTTTGCAGCGTCTTCATTTTCGTATCAAAGTCGATGTTCTCATCGCGGTTTACAAACTCAATGTAACGGCTCGGAACAAGGGTAAAGCCCTTTTCAGCAACCTCATCGAAGGATGCGCTGTAACAAAATTCAGGCACATTCTGATAAGTTTCTTCATAGCCTTCCTGCTGCCATGCGTGATAGACGCCCGTGACTTTTGCACGGTCTTCTTCTGTCAGTTCAATATACTTCTTTTCATAAGGGCTTCCCATTTGCCGCAAGTCCATGAAAAGGATCTCGCGCTCACGGTTACGGAAGCGTTTTACTTCACCGTTTTCTTCAACCACACGAGCCTTTTTATTCTTGTTCAGAATCCAAAGCGTAACGCTGATGTCCGTGGTGTAGAAGAGGTTTCGGGGAAGGATGATGATTGCTTCGACGAGATTGTTCTCGATGAGCTGACGTCGGATTTTTAACTCTGTACCATCGTCAGATAGTGCGCCGTTTGCAAGCAGGAAACCGGCAACACCGTTCTGAGAGAGCTTTGAAACAATGTTCAGAATCCAGCCATAGTTTGCGTTACTCGTGGGCGGAACTTCATAGCCGTCCCAGCGCGGATCATCAATCAGCTCATTATCACCACGCCATTCTTTCTGATTAAATGGCGGGTTTGCCATAATGTAATCTGCCTTGAGGTCCTTGTGCTGGTCATTGGTGAATGTGTTCGCTGCCATTTCTCCGAGGTTTGCAGAGATGCCGCGAATAGCCAGATTCATTTTGCACAGCTTGTACGTCGTGTTTGTATATTCCTGACCATAGATAGAGACCTTCTTCTTGTTTCCATGATGTGCCTCCACGAACTTCATTGACTGCACGAACATACCGCCAGAACCGCAGCATGGGTCGTAGAGAATGCCATCATACGGTTCAATCATTTCTGCAATCAAATTGACAATGCACTTCGGCGTATAGAACTCGCCCTTGCCTTTGCCTTCCGCAAGTGCAAACTTGCTCAGGAAGTATTCGTAAACCCGCCCGATAATGTCATTCTCTTTATCGCCCGTGTTGATCTTATCAATCTCGTCCAGCAGTGATGCCAGCTTTGCTGTGTCGATGTGAAGACGTGAGTAGTAGTTGTCCGGCAGTGCGCCTTTCAGTGCGGGATTCGCTTTCTCAATCGTATAGAGGGCGGTGTCGATTTTCAGCGCAATGTCATCCTGTTTCGCATTCTCCATGATGAAAGACCAACGGCTGATCTCAGGCAGGAAGAACACGTTGTCCTTCGTATAGAAGGCAACATTGTCAACAAACTTCTCACCGTATTTTTCAGAAATAGCTTTCCTTTGTGCCTCAAACTTATCGCTGGCAAACTTCAAGAAGAAGAGACTGAGAACGACGTGTTTGTATTCTGCTGGCTCAACAGAACCACGGAGTTTATCTGCGGACTTCCACAGAGCTTCCTCCATAGAAATCTCCTTCTTCGGTGCCGATGCGGCTCGTGCCATATCAAAATCCTCCCTGTGTATTTATCTAACCTATTTTACAAAAAGAGCTGTACGAAAAACCGGACTCAGTTCTTGTCCGTTCGCACAGCCTCACATATATCTCCGATGTCACAGTTCAAGTAATCACAAATGCGCAGCAAAATAGAGAGGGACACTTCTTCCCCCTTATTCAGTTTTGTCCATGTTCCGGCAGACAGCCCTACTTCATGTCGTAGAGAAGCCTTCTTTATGTCGCGTTCCAGAAGAAGCATCCATAGTTTCTTATAGCTTATGCGCACGGCAACCATCCTTTCGCTTGCTTGCATTCAACATCGCTTATAATATTATACTGGATTTCATTCTCAAAAGCAATCCGTTGATGCAGAAATTAAAGAAAAAGTTTCAACTTCTCGAACCTTCTCTCAAGGATGAAGGGCATCTCCGGTCAACAGGAGATGCCCTGCTTTTGAAGAGATTATTCGCGCTGTGTGCTGCGCCGATGATCACGGTCATGGTCAGCAGAAGGAGAGAGGAACGTATCAACATTAGACTTGATCGTCTCTATTTGCTTTGCTTCTTTTTTGAACCTGTTCCGTTCAGCATATAGCCGTTCCTGTTCTTCAAAGAGCTGCGCTTGCTCCGCTTGCAGCGTCTTCAAGCTCGGCAGTTTTTCATCGCCCTGCATAGCAAGAAGTGTACTCCGCGCCGCCTCAAAGATCACAAGCTCTGCCTCATGCTTTGCCTTGAACCCCGGCTTGTCTTTTGCCTTCTGGAAGGCGTCATATACAGGCTTGAGCCGCTGGTAGTTGGAGATATTTTTGATAAGCGGTTGGACTTCCCGCAGTCGCGCTTCAACGCCTTTCAGTTCCTTGCCGATGCGGTCATAGGAGCTGTGAACGTCCTCGACCTTCTTCTCAAGATCGGCGTATTGGAGCAAGTTGTTTTCCGTGAGATAGTTGAGTGTCCGTGCCGCTTCTTTGAGGATAGTGAGCTTTGCTTTATATTCATAACCCTTGCTGTCGATGAGCCTGATCCGCTCCTGAATATCTCCGATGAGAGAGATGCCCTTCGGCGTGGTCTGTCTCTGACTTCTTCGGGGCGTCCGTCCGGCAATCCGTTCCTTGATGCGTTCCTCGGTGTAGTTCTCTCCGATGGTTTTAGACCGGGTAAACCGCTCCTGACCTTTAGCGCGGAAGGAGATGTATTTGCCGGTCTTGATTTCATAACCGGCTTCCTGCATGAGCCGCAGAAAGTCATCGTAGTCCTTCGCTGTAATGACAAGCCGGTCGATGGTCTGCTTGAGTTTCTGCTTCCAGCTCGTGCCGCGTTTGGCTTCGGTGTACTCCTTGTAGCCCATGCCCTTGTTCTGAGAGGGAGGGATAACAGAGAGACCGTTTTCCTTACAGAGCCGGTCGCTGACCTCACGCATATCATAGTAAATCCGCTTATAGCTCTTGTATGCGTGGTAGTTCACAAAGTCAACCGCATTGAAAATCAGATGGTTATGAACATGGTCTTTGTCAATGTGAGTGGTCAGCACATACTCATATTTTCCTCCGAGGATTTCATCTGCAAACTGCTTGCCAATCTCGTGGGCAAGCTCCGGTGTGACCTCTCCAATTTCAAAGGACTGGATCACATGACGGGCTATGATCCTGACCGGATTCATCCCTTTTTGCTCGGCTATTTTCCGCGTCCATTCAAATTCCCGCGCTGCGGTCTCGCTGGCACAGCCGTAGGACGAGACCAGCAGCTTCTCGTCGGTCTTTTCGGGATTCAGAATGTACGCGATTGCCTTGCTCAAAGTTCCTCGGATTGCTTTGATTTTAGTAACTGCCATACCGCATCCATCTTTTCTTTCAGCTCGTCAATATCGTCCTGATAGAATCGTCCCGTCGAGTTGATTCTGCGGCAGACGGTATTGATGTTCACGCCGATCTTGTTGATTTCGGCGGCGAGCTTTTTCTGCTCTGTGTAGTCTACGACAATGATGTAACCGTCGATCAGCATCTTCCTTGCATACGCACCGAAGTTCTCCGTGCCGATCATTTCCATCTTCTTTGCAATCGTTCGTTCTTCCTGTGGTGTCAGCCAAATCTTCTTCTGAATGTCTCGTGTTCTTCGTACCATGCTGCGCCCTCCGTCGTAAAGATTAGAAGGGTTTGGGACTATCCCAACAAGCAAAAATCTAATGTTAAGGGCAGGGTCCCCTTAACTGATTTTTCTCCGGTGGGTACTCACCGGATTTGCTTGCTAATCTCCCAAAATCGTATTCCCCGAAGATTCCTCCGTGAAATGTCCCTTCACTTTACAACGGACACAAAAAGGGCGTTTGTTGAGTACCGGATTTCAAAAAAGTCAAAAAATCATTGGCTTTCCCATGTGAAAGCCACTGTGTCTGTCACATCAATATCAACCGGCTCAATCTCAGGTGCGGCGCACTTGCTCATCGCCATGAGAGGCTGAATGCAGTCTTCAACATCGTAGCTTGTTCTGGAAAAAACATTGAGTTCGCCCCAGTTGTAGTCGATGTTGAGCAACTGCCCAAGCGTACTGCCTGATGCTTTGCAAAGAATCTCCGCCTTCGCTCTGGCGTTCTCCGTCGCGCTGATCAGCAGCTTTTCGCTGACCGCTGATGGGTTTCTTACAGTGAATGCGATACTGAGTTCCGGCTTTGCACCGCAATCCGCAATCGCAGAAATGATCTTTGCAAGCTGTTTGCTGTCAAAGTCAAATGCAAGTTTCAAGCGATAGCTGCAAGCATATCCGGCAAACTCTCGCTTGTAATTTCCTTGCCGATCCTTGACGTTCTCGTACCCTGTCTGGACATCAAAGCTCGTGGTTTTCAAGTCTTCTTTGTGATACCCAACGCAGACTGCGGCACCTTGCAGTCTTTCGATTCTCTCGGCAGCTTCCGACATTGCACGGTCATAGGTTTTAGATAAGGTTTCAATGTTCAAGGAGAGGATGATGTAATCCGGTCTTGCAGAGACATTGCCTGTCCCTTTTACGGTGATCGTTCTCATTGCTTTCTCCCGTCCTTTCTGGAATTAAAGTCCTCATCAATACGCTTTTTCCAATTCGTACCCAGTGGTACGCTGCAACGGACAGCAGAAACCGCTTCGCTCAGAACCTCATAGTTGAGCTGCGTTCCCTTATGGTCAGAGTGATAATTGACCGCTCGGTCTGCTCCAATACCGAAGTGCTTTGCCGTTTCAACTGCGTCAATATTTGCGCCGAGGAATAGAAACTCCCAGCCGTACTTTTCCTTCTGCCGCTCGATCATTTTCTTAACTGTCTCGCTGTCATAACGGCGGCTTGCATTCTCCATGCCGTCCGTTGTGATGACGAACAGCGTATGTTCAGGGACATCCTCATTTCTTGCGTACTTGTGGACATTCCCAATGTGATGAATTGCTCCGCCGATAGCATCCAGAAGGGCAGTACATCCGCGAACGGAATAGTCCCTGTCGGTCATCGGATCCACCTTCTGAACCGGCACACGGTCATGGATAACCTCGCTCACGTTGTCAAAGAGAACGGTAGAGATCAATGCCTCGCCATTCTCTTTTTTCTGCTTTTCAATCATGGAGTTGAATCCTCCGATGGTGTCTTTTTCCAGTCCGCTCATAGAGCCGCTGCGATCAAGGATGAATACGATCTCCGTCATGTTCTTTCTCATGTTTTGTACCTCCGTATATAAAAAAATGACTGCTTGGTGTCTCACCTTACAGTCATATTGTACTTCGGTATTCACTTCATTTGGTCGCATGGCAAGCGACATTATTCTAAGGATAAGAACAGCTCTCCGTCAATGCTTAGGATGTCATCCATCGGAATCTTCGTGCCGTCCTGCATGGTAATTAGGCGCTCAAAGTCATCAACCTTTATGACTGCGCCGGTTGCAGTTACATACGCACCGCCAGCTTTGCGCTCATCAGGTTTGAAGTAGGTTATTTCAACCTCCGGCTCTTCATCAAGGGCATCCATGAGAAGCTGATACCTCATGTTCAAAGCGGTCAAGGCTCCCTCATCAAGCTCAATCCTTTCGTCGGTCAGACGTCCGGTTTCCTTGATTGCAGAATCATAGCCGGTGAGGGCGGCAAAGGGTGCAAACTGCGCTGCACGATCTGACATCGGCATTTGTGGTCGCGTTTTGGAAACGTGATGAGGAAGTCCCATGATCTCGTCGTATTTTCCGTTCACGCCTTATGCCCTCCAATCTGCGCATTGCGGTCTTTCGCGGTTGCGCCTTCTTCAAGATTCATCGCCTTGAGGATGGCGTTCTTTCCGTACTTCTTTTTGATTGCAAGCGTGGCGGCTTGTATTTTCCGCTCACGTTCCAAGGCGGCGTCCTCGGCTTTCTGTTTTTCCTCTTCGGCAGCATAGTCAGTGAAAAGGTCAAGCTGGACAGCACCGTCATTTTTCCTCGGCGCGTCCGCTTCCGGCAGGACATGATTTGCTACAACATACATACGGCGGACAAGCAGATTCTTGTCCACGATCCGGTCAAACAGCTCTGACACAGCACACATTATTTTGCGGGTAGAGGATGTGTGACCGTCGAGGTTAATAGAGCCGTGCGCCTGTTTGGGAATCTCCCGACCGTAGGGGTCTTTCCCCACCGCGCCGTGATACTTTGCCCGTCGTGCAGGATCGGTCAGGTTCTCAATGTCGTAGCCAACTGTGAGAACCATCTGATCGGTGACAAGCCCCTTGTCCACCAAGTCCAGCACAAGCAAGTCCGTCATTTCCCGGACAACCAGCTTCGCCTTCTGCGGCTCATAGGGACAGTGCAATACCTGACCGGAACTGAGGCTGTTGGAGCTGGGACGGTATGCCTTGATCGCTTCAATGGTCGTAGGCTCCCAGCCCCACGCATGGTCGATGAGCAATTCCGCATTCTTGCCGAACAGCTTGTAAAGCAAGTCCTCGTTCCGCTCTGAACAGAGGGCAACATCGCCCATTGTGAACATCCCATTCTGCTCAAGTTTCTTGGCAATACCTCGACCCACGCGCCAGAAATCCGTGAGAGGCTGGTGCGCCCAAAGCTCACGCCGGAACTTCATCTCATCCAGCTCTGCAATGCGGACACCGTTCTTGTCGGCGGGGATGTGCTTCGCCACAATATCCATTGCCACTTTGCAGAGAAAGAGATTCGTCCCAATCCCAGCGGTTGCCGTGATGCCGGTTGTCTCAAGCACGTCGAGGATGATCTTCATGGCAAGGTCATGTGCCGAGAGCTTGTAGGTGTTCAGGTAGTCCGTCACGTCCATGAACACCTCGTCGATGGAATAGACCACAATGTCCTCCGGCGCGATGTACTTGAGGTAGACCTGATAGATGCGGGTGCTGTACTCCATGTAATACGCCATTCGGGGCGGCGCAATGATAAAGTCAATCGCCAGAGACGGGTTTGCTTGCAACTCCGAGAAGAAGTGTGATGTGCCGTCCAGTCTGCGTCCCGGTGCGTCGTGCTGCCGTCCGGCATTTGCTTCCTTCACACGCTGCTTGACTTCAAACAGCCGTCCGCGTCCGGAGATGCCGTAGCTTTTGAGGGAGGGAGTAACGGCAAGGCAGATGGTCTTGTCCGTCCGGCTCTCATCTGCGACAACGAGGTTTGTGTCCAGAGGATCTAAGCCACGCTCACGGCATTCCACGGAGGCATAGAAAGATTTCAGGTCGATTGCAATGTATATGCGCTGCTTCATCTTCTGCGCCTCCGATTTCTTCTCAGATTAGCTCTAATGACATTTCATTGGAGTTTTTGATGTTGAATACGATACGCCATTCAATATCACCCTCCACCGGCTCAAAGTGTAGAGCGGAACAAGCTGCATGGAGTTTTTCCTTCGAGCTGCCTCCACATACGATTGCGGTTGGACCGTCCGCGCCGCCGATAATGCCGATACAAGCCATATCGTTTCGTGCCTCCGGTGCATAGCGGTCAGAGCATGGCGCAATTTCCAAAGGCTTGTCCCCCTCAGCACAATCACAGATCGAAATATCGCTGTCCGGTTCAGGAGAAAGCGTATAGCTCATGGCGGTAAAATACGTCGGATAAAACCAGCGGTCAGAGCCGAAACGCTTTTCGGAAATTGTCTGCCGCTCCAATTCCTGTACGGTTAATGTGTATTTTGTGCCGCTGACCGGATGGGTGAAAGAAAACGAATCGCCGGGAGCGTGTGTCTTGAAATGTGGTCCTGGGACACGGCATGACCGCTGCTCCATCGTAAAGGAGAGGGATTTTATTTCAGTACGGCGTTTGCTTGCCCACGGAAAAGCTGCCCGAAAAATCATCCATCCATAGGATATATCCAAGTCATAGTGTTCCAACGCCCACTTTGCTTCCAATTCATTGATCATCCCATCCGGCAAACACGGATTATAAACCACCGAGCAGCCGTGGGAGGTTCGCATTGTTTTCCCGTTCAATTCCAAACGAGGAATAAAGTCAAGGCAAAGCGGATTGTCTAAATCAATTTGCATTTGCTGCTCCTGCGTGAAGTATTCGCAGGAGTCGTTTTCGGGGTGCAAATCCCATTTCGTCATGAACTTGCGGATGTCATCCTCTGGGGTGCGCATACAAAAGTCCATGACGAGTCCCTTGCTGCAAGAATACGCCGCAGGAATAACCCAATGATGTCCTGCCCAGTCAAATTGCTTATTCAACCGGAGTTCCGTTCCGGAACGGTCTTTTCCTGAATGTCCCCAGAAGTCTCCATCAAAGTAGACCTTCCATTCAGGTATGGTCGGTTCTGCTTCCGGGTTCATATCAACATCATAATAGTCCTCGGTGTACTTGATCTTGCTATAATCAAAGGATGCTTGCAGCTTTTTGATGTATGCCCACGGTTGTTCCATAGGCGTCAATTTCATTTTCTCGGCAAGCTCTGATAGCTCTTTTTTCTGTTCATGCGTCGGAGGGTTGTCCCGCAAAAAGGCTTCAAATTGGGCTTTATCCCACATCCACGCCTGTTCCAACGCTGCCGAATCACCGCAAGCAAGGAGCAGCCTCAGAAAGTCTGCAAAATTGTTTGCCAGCGGATGAACGAAATCCGGAGCCGAGTTCATGGGGCTGACGGAAAATACCATACTGCCGAAGCCTCGAACAAAGCAGAAGTGAATGCCATCCACGCCAGCCCAGCCAAAAATAGATGCACCTTTGGGCGTGCAAAAGTAAGGGTTGTTATCTTCACGACACTCCACTCCTACGACAGAGAGTTCAATACCACTTCGCAAAAATTTCTGAAACACTTTATCCATAGACCTTATGCTCCTATTAAACTTTGGTCGAAGGCAAACAGAGCCTCGTTGATCTCAAAGACATTATAGTTCCCATGCTCCACGAAATACTCCACGATGATGTCAAACTTGTTGGAGTGGGAGAGCGCAAAGCCAGCCTTCATGAGCATATCCTTCATTTCAACAAGCGGCAGCTCAAGGGCAATGGCAAACGCAATGACCGTGGGCTTGGAAGGCTTATAAGACTTGTCCGAGCGGATCTTCGAGAAGAGCTTCCGGTCAATATTCGCCTTCTTATAGCACTGCGCGTCCGTCATGCCGCGCTCATCAATCTTTCGCAGAAGCATCTCGGAAAAACTCTCGTCGATCTGTCCCAGCGCGTCATCAAGGGTTGCCGCCTTTTTGGGGGCAGCCGCCGCAGAGACGGGAGGCATGAGCTGTTCGATTGCCTCTTCACAAACGGATGCCTCGCAAGGCATGGGTTCTTCCATCCGGAAGGCGTTCATCCTGCGCAGACGCTCGGAACGATTATCAGTATGCTCGTCCACATAGCGGTCATCTATGTACGCTGCAATATCGGCAAACAGCTTGCCGCTGATCTGATAGGTTTTGCGGTCAAAAATGACGATGTACACCGTCATTTCGTTTTCGAGAAGGAAACTGCTAATGGTGTCAATCGCCACTTTGAGAGCCTGATCCTTCGGATAGCCGAAAATGCCGGAGGAAATCAGAGGGAACGCAACCGATTCGCAGCCGTATTCTTTCGCCAGCATGAGCGAAGTCCGATAGCATGAGATCAGCCGTTCGCGCTCACCATGCCGCCCGTCATACCAGCGCGGACCGACAGCATGAATGACATATTTGCAGGGCAGCTTATAGCCCTTCGTGATTTTTGCGCTCCCGGTTTTGCAGCCGTGGAGCGTTTCACATTCCACCAGCAGCTCCGGTCCTGCGGCACGATGAATGCAGCCGTCCACACCGCCGCCACCCAGCAGCGACTCGTTGGCAGCGTTGACGATGGCGTCCACATTCATTTTTGTGATGTCATTTCTGACAATTTGAAGCGGCATTATTCTATCCTCCGTCCTATCAAAGCGGCATCGGTGTCCGGGCGATCAGAATGACCGCCAGAATCGCGCCCACAAATGCCGCAGCCCCTATGACCGCCAACAACTTTTTGCTGAGTTTCTTCTTTGCTGCCTTGCCAATCAGAGCAGTGCAAGCCATGCAGACAGCCGCAGCAACAAGCGCAATGCCCAGCGTTTCCCATAGCCAAGAAAGTTCATGTAGGATTTTCATGCGTTCATCATCTCCTGTTCGTT
>ULSV01021969.1_pt1 | contig 79057 bp, 99 predicted proteins | sample 1956991 | NCBI WGS metagenome assembly ULSV01 (sample SAMEA4835717, study PRJEB28245) | human gut metagenome | biome: gut microbiome; material: fecal sample | place: Denmark | collected 2008 | reverse complement strand
ACCCCTAGTAGAACTAGGGGTTTTGTTAAGCTAAAGCACCCAATAAAAAGCTGGAATCCTTACATAAAGATTCCAGCTTTCTTATTTTTCTAGATTTTACAGCTCCGGCAAAAGAAAAAACAATGTTTTCTGAATAGAAACCTGCTTTCGAAAATGCCGTTTTATTACAAACTAAAACCTTTCACCCGCGGATTTTTGGAAAGCATTTCTGCCAGCTCCGCACAGTTGGCGTCATTATCCCTGCTGACTTGAAGGGTTACAGTGATTGTCTGATCGTCCTGTTTTTCCATACGGATGTTATGAATCATGATTTTTCGGATGGCAAGCTCCCGTTTAATCAAATCCAGACCATCTGCCAGTTCTCCGTGAAAGGTGACAGAAATGGTTTCATAAACAGGGCCATCCCATTTTTTCAGCACATTATGCATAATAACCTGAATCGCGAGTACCAGAATTGTCGTAGAAATCCCCACAACATACAGCCCGCCGCCAATGGCAAGCCCTGCGCCAGCTGTGGTCCAAATGCCTGCGGCTGTGGTCAGCCCACGAATGGATACACCCCGTACAAAAATGACGCCTGCACCCAGGAAAGAAATCCCGGTAATAACATTGGCAGCAATTCTGGATGCGTCTACGGTAATATCCCGATAAGCCAATACGTCAAAAAAGGCATATTTGGATACAATCATCATCATAGAAGCCCCTAAAGCCACTAGAATATGCGTCCTAATACCAGCTTCCTTTCTTCTTCGGCTGCGTTCAAACCCGATCAAACCGCCGCAGATACAGGAGATCACAAGCCGCAATACAAATTCCATTTCCCTTCCAATGGCAAAAGAAATATATTCCCAGAGCATATTCTCACCCCGTTTCAAAAGTCCTGCACTTTATTGTATTGATTATATCAGCTTTTCATGATAAAATCAAATTATATTCTTTTGTAATTATATAAAATTTTGTAATATTTTTGAAGGCAGGTGAGATTTATGATCGACGCAAAGTTAACTACACTACTAACACTGATTGAAGCACAAAGTTATACAAAAGCAGCACAGATGCTTTCTTTGACACAGCCGGCTGTAAGCCAGCATATCCGTGGGCTGGAACAGGAATACGGCATCAAAATCTTTTTGAAAGGCACTAAAGGTATGGTACTGACACCAGAGGGTAAAATTCTGGAAAAATATGCCCGTCGGGAAAAAGCCCTTTACTCCAATCTGCTCAATGATTTTGAAGCATACCGCAACGGTGTCAATCGATTTGTCATTGGCATTACCCCTTCTGCGGAAGAAAATATCGTACCTCGTGTCATTGCCACATACTGTAACCAATATCCCGATACCAAAATCACCATATTAACAGATACCATCCGAAACATCACCAACAAATTAAAGGCTTATGAAGTAGATATTGCCATTGTGGAAGGTCATATTCCAGACAAAGGACTGACTTCCATATTATTGGATACCGATTATCTCTGCTTAATCGTATCCCCCGATCATCCCTTTGCAGACCGTAAAGACGTTTCTCTGGAAGAAGTCAAAAAAGAACGGCTCATTGTCCGTCCCAGAGGCGCCGGCACGCGTCATATGTTCGAAACTTATCTGGAAGGCTGCGGGGAAAGCTTGCAAAACTTCCATGTCATTTTGGAAATCGACAGCGTTTCTACTATTAAAGATTTGGTACAATCCAATCTGGGGGTTTCTGTTATTGCCCACTCCACCTGTATTTCCGAGGAACGCAGTGGTCGTCTGAAAGTCATTCCCATCGTCAATTTCCAGACATTCCGCGAAATCAATCTGGTATGTCGGGAAGATTTCAGTCAGAAACAATTGTTGGATGAGCTTTGTAATATCTATCGCACTTGTATGTAAAAAACAAGTAAAATTTCCGCCAAAAAAGACATTTTTTCCAAATGTCTTTTTTTGTTTTGTCAATAATTTTATATTATCGTTAAATAATTATTAATAATTTTTCATTATTGTTATTTTATGTTATACTAAACACAACAAAAAGATTGGTTGAATTTTCCAGAATAAAAAAGGAGTTGCGATTATGTTACAAGTAAAAGAAAAATTTCCCGGCGTACTGTTATGTTTTCTGCTTGCACTGCCATGCTGGTGGCTAGGGCATAAGTTTCCTGTCATAGGTGCTCCCGTTTTTGCCATCGTTCTTGGGATGATCCTCACACAGATCTTCCGCCAGAAAGGGATGTTTCAGAAAGGCATTCAATACACATCCAAAAAGATTCTGCAGTATGCAGTTATTCTGCTTGGTTTCGGACTGAATCTGTCTGAGATTGCAATGGTTGGCGCAACTTCTTTGCCCATCATCGTATCCACTATTGCCACATCCCTCATCATATCTTATGTCCTGCATCGCTTGATGCATATGGATGAAAACAGCTCCATTCTGATTGGCGTTGGTTCCTCCATCTGCGGCGGTTCTGCCATTGCGGCAACAGCCCCTGTCATTGACGCCAACGACGAAGAAATCGCACAGGCAATTTCCGTTATCTTCCTGTTCAATGTACTGGCAGCCCTGATCTTCCCCTCTCTGGGCGGCGCACTGGGCCTGACAAACGAAGGCTTCGGACTTTTCGCAGGAACTGCTGTCAACGATACTTCTTCCGTAACCGCAGCTGCTGCTGCATGGGATGGCATGCACCCCGGCGCAAACACATTGGAAATTGCAACCATTGTAAAACTGACTCGTACACTGGCAATCATTCCTATCACACTGTTCTTGGCAGTATATAAAGCAAGAAGCAAAAAAACAGAGGCTTATGGCGGTTCTTATGAATTGAAAAAGATCTTCCCCTTCTTCATTCTCTTTTTCGTCCTTGCCTCCATCATCACCACACTGTGCACCATGGGCGGTGTAGACAGCAGTGTTTTCAATCCTTTGAAAACATTATCCAAATTCTTTATCGTCATGGCAATGATGGCCATCGGTTTCAACACCGATATCGTAAAACTTGTAAAATCCGGCGGAAAACCCATCTTCATGGGTCTGTGCTGCTGGATCAGCATCTCCTTGGTAAGTCTGGGAATGCAGATGGCTTTAGGCTTACACTAATCCCTCTTATTCTCCTATTAAATAAAAAAGAAAGATTCCGGCAAATTGTCGGAATCTTTCTTTTTTTATAAAATAATACAAATCAGTCCGCCGCTGCCTTCATTGACGATCTTTTGCAGAGTTTCCTGTAATTTCATCTGGGCATCTTCTGGCATACGATAAATTTTGTTCTGCATGCCGTCATTGACCATAGCACTCAATGTGCGCCCAAAGATATTCAAATCCCAGATTTTTTCCGGTTCTGATTCATAATCTGCAATGAGTTTATCAATAAATTCATGGGATTGTTCTTCATTGCCAATAATAGGAGAAACTTCTGTTTCCACATCTGCTTTGATCATATGGATGGATTCCCCTTTGGCACGAAGTTTGATGCCATAACGATTTCCCTGTTTGAATACTTCCGGTTTTTCCAGTGTAATTTCTTCAAATGCCGGTGTTACCACACCATAGCCTTTCCGCCGTACATCCCCCAATGCGCCGGAAATCTTATCATATTCTTTTTTCACCTGAGAAAGGAGTTTGATGGTTTCCACCAGCGAATAATCATTTTCAATGGGTAAATCCACTGTTTCACTGAGAATTTCATAAAACAATCCATCGCAGAAATTCAGACCAATATCCGCCGCACCTTCTCCCGGCAGCATATGTTCTGTGTGGGCATTTTTCAGATGCTCCACTTCAGACAATCCTGTCAGTGCCGGCTCCACATCTTCCAACCGCTCTGTCTGTGTCATGAGCTTTTTCAGTGCTTCAATCATTTCCTGTTTCAGCCAATGGTCATCCTCCAATGTTTCCACCCATCCGGGGCAATAAAAACGCAGTTCTTTCAATGGGAAACGATAGAGGATTTTTTCCAGAATATTGCGAATATCCTCTGCTTTCAGTTGAGCCACATTCACTGCCAGCACAGGCACGCCATACTGTTCTTCCATTTCTTCCCGCAGACTGCGGGCTTCTTCTCCATAAGGCATAGCAGTGTTCAGCAGTACCACAAAGGGTTTTCCCATCGCCTGTAATTCTTTGATAACACGGGCTTCCGCTTCCAGATAGTTTTCTCGATCCAATTCCGTTACACTGCCGTCTGTGGTCACCACAATACCTACGGTAGAATGGTCGGTAATGACTTTTTTCGTCCCCGCTTCTGCTGCCTCCACAAAAGGCATAGGCTCTTCAGACCATGGCGTATGTACCATTCGTGGCATTTCCCCATCCATATGCCCTTCCGCTTCTGGCACCAGATAGCCTACACAGTCAATCATCCGCACCCGAAAATCTGTATTCTCTCCCAGAGAAATTTCCACTGCTTCATTGGGCACAAATTTGGGCTCTGTGGTCATGATGGTTCTGCCGGAAGCAGATTGGGGCAATTCATCTTTTGCCCGTTCCCGAATATAATTATTTTCGATATTCGGCAGCACCAGCAAATCCATAAACCGTTTGATGAATGTTGATTTTCCTGTGCGCACAGGCCCAACCACACCAATATAAATGTCACCGTTTGTTCTCTCCGCAATGTCGCGGTAAATGTCATAAGCTCCCATTTTCTTCCCTCCTGTAAAATCGTATCCATACAATACAATTTATGGAATGGAAATGCAGAATAGAACCATTGGGTCTATTTTGTTTTTTCTAAAACCATTGCTCTTGCAAACAGTTCCCCAGAAAACAGATTGCTGACCATTTTCACCATGGGCGTGGGGTCTTTTTCCATATCACTCTTCGCCCAGTCCAATACTCCGCCGGTCAGTCCATAGGCATAAAATCTGGAAATCCATTTTAATTCTTGTTGGGAAAAATTTCTGGATGGATTGGATTCCACAAGCATTTTCTTTGCCAGATTTTCGTAAAACTCCATCAAACATTCTATGAAACTGTTCTGGCCATGAAATCGCAGGATGTTCACATAAAATTTCCGGTTCTCCTGCATATAATGACACAGTGCCAGCAGACCTTCTTCCCAATGGTTTATGGAAAACGATTCCTCTAAAATGGGTGTAATTTCCGTATAAAAAATCCAATGGATCACATCAAACTTATCTTTGAAATGATAATAAAAGGTATTTCTGCTGATTTGGCACTGTTTGCAGATTTCTCCCACAGAAAGTTCCCCAAAAGAGACCGTTTCCAGCAATTTCTTAACACCTTTCGCAATCATGCACTTCGTTCTGGTTGACTTAGGCATAGAACTCCTCCTTTCATTTTTGATATTATTTTATCATTCTTATGTCCACTAATCAATACAAAGCAATCACCTGATTTTTTCTATCCTAATTATCTTCTTTTGAAAAAAACACATAGAAATATGCTGTCAGCAAAGACAACAAAACATTGTTTTTGTATAAATTTAGGACAAAAACACAAAAATGTCCAATGAAAATAAATTCCTTTTTGCTATACTGTAAAAGAAAAGATAGACAGAAAAATAACAAATGCAACCGCAAAAGAAAAGAGGTTATCCATTATGCGTATTACAGAAAAAGCAAAAAATGCCGCTTTACAGGCTGCCATTGGGCAGGGTCTGCATTATCTGGAAAAAGATCCCGAAACAAATATCCCCAAACTGATGCATTTGATTGATAAATTATCACCTGACGACTGGTACCGTGCTCAGAGGGATGCTTTCCGCAATGTCATCGAATCCAAAAACCATTGGTATGACCTGATTTTGAAAGTATATGATCTGGATGCCGGCGTACGGCAGACATTTTTCCAAAACTTTATTATGAATGCCGCTCTTTTGGGCAGTGCAACACAGGAAGAAGTTTCTGAACGGGAAGACTGCAATGTGCCTTGGGCAATCCTGTTAGATCCCACATCTGCCTGCAACATGCACTGTATCGGATGCTGGGCTGCGGAATACGGCAACCGCTTGAATCTGACTTTCGACGAATTGGACAGCATCGTTACCCAGGGGAAGGAATTAGGTACTCATATGTATATCTTTACTGGCGGAGAACCTTTGGTACGTAAAAAAGACGTTATTGCCCTTTGTGAAAAACATTCCGACTGTGAATTTCTTTCTTTCACAAACGGCACCCTCATTGACGAAGCATTCTGTCAGGATATGCTGCGAGTAAAAAACTTTGTACCTGCCATCAGTCTGGAAGGCTTCTCTGAAGCTAATGACAGCCGCAGAGGCGAAGGTACTTTTGAAAAAGTCAAAGCCGCTATGGCATTGCTGAAATCTCACAAACTGCCTTTTGGCATTTCCACTTGCTACACCAGCAAGAACTACAACGATATTTGCAGTGAAGAGTTTTACGATATGATTATCGAAGCAGGTGCCCTTTTTGTATGGTTCTTCCATTACATGCCCGTGGGCAGCGGCGCTGTGCCTGAACTTCTGCCCACACCGGAACAACGTGCAGAAGTTTACCATCGTATTCGGAATTTCCGCCAGAGCAAACCCATTTTTGCCATGGATTTCCAGAACGATGGTCAGTATGTAGGCGGCTGTATTGCCGGCGGACGGCGTTATATGCACATCAACGCCAGAGGCGATGTGGAACCTTGCGTATTCATTCATTATTCCAACTGCAACATCCGCAACTGCACATTGCTGGAAGCTCTGAAATCCCCTATTTTCATGGCTTACCACAGACAGCAGCCATTTAACGAAAATATGCTCCAACCTTGTCCTATGCTGGAAAATCCCGAAAAACTCCGTGCCATTGTCAAAGAAACCGGAGCAGTATCCACTGACTATGAATCCCCCGAAGATGTGGATACCCTGTGTGACCGCACAACGCCTTATGCAAAGAACTGGCAGCCCACTGCTGATGCTTTGTGGAAAGCACAGTGCGAAACATGTGCCCATCACAACGATTGTAAATAACCCCTACTGGCTCTATTTTTGGTGCCATTTTACAAACAGCGAAGAATCAGCCATGATTTTTCGCTGTTTTCTTATATTTTAAAGGAAATGCGGACTTGTACTCTTTTTCAGTTTCCTTTATAATAAATCACTAAAAATTGAAATCAAATTGTTTCTTGTTGAAATATCAACATTTCTGAAAAAACATTGATTTTTCAACATTCCTGCGGTCTATGATAATTACGGTATTTTAATAAAATTTGTAGTATACGATAACGATTTTCTTCGATTTGTAATAACATTGCAACTTTTATGCAACTTTTGCAACTCAAGAAAAGCCCCCGTAAGGGAGCTTTTCTTTTTCCTTTTTACCATAAACTTTTTGCAACACCGAATGTTTTATATAGTTCTCTTTTTTGCGCATATGGCATACCTTGTGTATATTGGTCAATGGCAGCTTTAATGTATCTTGATCTGTCGTTCTTCAATCCTTTTGTCCATTCTTCCTTACTTATTACATCACTCACTGCACCTCTCACAACCTCAAAATCATCAATTGACATGAATCCGCTGACAGCCTGATATTTTTCATTCATCAGTGTTGGTGTGGCATCCCGTGGAATCCATCTTGTTGCAACGGCAAAGTTTTCCAGCATCTTCTGTTTCTGCCCTGCCGGAATCGGCATTTGATTGATATAGTCATATTTCTCATTTGCCGCCATGGTATTTTTGTCTTTTAACCCATCATTCAGCATTTCATCATACTTTTTATCAATGCCTTCCAGCGCAGCCTGTGCCCCAGCAGCCTGGTCAAAACTAAGTCCAAAGCTCCGCATCTTGTCAAAATCCTCTATCTGTGTTTTTCCAGTGAAAATTTCCCTCTTGTAGATGTACTCTTTTTCCGCATCGGTCAAACCACTGCTTCTTAGTGCAGAAACTTTTCCTTCCCTGGTTTCTGCTTTATTGATGTTCTGGAAAGTATCAAAGTACGCCTTGGGAGTAGTCCCAAACTGCTGCTGCATTTCTCTCTGCATTTCTGTTCGTTTTTCTGACAGACCATTAACCTCTTTATTGATATACGCCTGTCCTTCTGGCAGTGCCCATTTTCCAAAAAGTGCAGCTTTCACCCAGGAAGCAGGATCTTTCGTATCCACCGCAAACTGCAGTTTTTCTCCTTCACTACCCATTTTATAGCTGCCGCCCTCATTCATGGTTTCCAGTCCTTGCAGTGTCTTCTTGATCTGGCCACCGCCGCTAGGCAGCGCTAAATATGCCAATGGTTTTAAGAATTCATCTTTAAATGTTTCAGATGCATATCCTTCTTCCGCATCTCCTGTTTTTTCTCGAAGGGCCGATTTTAGCATTTCCCAAGGATTGGGCAATGCGCTTGACTGTGGGATACGGCCCCCCTCAAAAAGCCAGCCGCCAATAAAGGGCACGTTTGCACCAATATTCTCACCTAAATTCAAAATTGCATCAGATGTAGACTTGGGTTCTTTTTCCTCGGTTAGCTGCAATCCTTCTCCATGCAGCAAATCTGCAATGATGTCAATACTGTTTCTAACTTCTGTTCCGGAAAAGTCCGCCACACTGTCCAACGCAATACCCACCGGATCAAGTGCAGAACGTCTGCCTGTCATTTTTTCATACACATCATTGAAGAAATAGGATGCAGCCAAAATTTCTCCGTACATCCGCAGACCTTTTACAACGCTTCCTTTTGCTTCCTTCGGAATATCCTTTGTCAGAAAGTCGATCTGGTTGTTGACTTCCAGCTGGAACATGGTCAATGCCTTAGAAATGGGATTTTTCGCCTGCATAATGGGAGGAACTGCCCCTTTGCTTCTACCACCGAAAAGGCGTCTTGCATAGTCGTCCGCCTCTCGAATAGCCTCTTTCTCTGCCATTCCTTTGTTGATATTATCATAATATCTGCCGCGCCAAACACTCTGCGTACTGAATTTGTCCATAATATCCATCAACCCACCAGCAAAGTCTGAAAATTTATCAGCCGCCGTTTTATACAGCTTATCCGTGTTTGTTCTAGTGGTCAGAAAGGCGCTCTTTTTCGTCAGTGCGTCCGGATTTTTGGAAAATACCGCAGCAATCCCTTCTTGCAAGCCTTTTGCCCGATTTTTCACGGAAATAGGAGCAAATCCCTGTGTAAACGGGATCACGTTTGTAAGAGCAGAGCCAATGTTCCCACCGACCATATTTGCGGCAATCCGCTGATTCAGTGCGTCCATACGGCTATATGCGCCGCGTCCAGTAATATCTGTTTCAAAAGGTCTGTCCAAAGCATGTTTTTTCCCAGCCAAAAGGTCTGTATATCTACGCAGATAAGTTACATAGTTCTGCAGTGTTTTATTGTGTTCATCCCTGAACAGATTAGCGTATTTCTCATACAGCTGGTCTAGCTCCACTTGTTTCTGTTCCAAATCCAAGTCAAAGTTATTATGTACGGCGTCGATTTCCTCTTTTACCGCTGTCGGTGACAGCTGATACCGCAGGTGATCTTCCAGAGCCCGGAGGGTACGAATATCGTCTGTGTGATAAATCACATCCCCGATACTATAAAGGTAGTTTTCCAGTCCGCGCAGTGCGTCATAGTCTGTGCGGACACCTTCTCTTTTCAAAAGGTTTCCGCTGAACTTTCTTCCTGGCCGGAAGGTTTCTGTTTTTCCGGCAATGTCCGCAGGAAGCTCTGTGTAACCCAGATTGATACCCAATTTGTTCAGCGCTTTTCCCACTGTATCCGTCGGGTCGTTGAAAAACATGTGGGGGAAATAGCCGTCAATATAACCGACTGGGTCATAGCCGTTGCGAATCAACACTTCATTGATTTTTGGATGAATTTCTTTATAAATCTTCTGGATTTCAGAAATCCCTTTGTTTATCCGTTCCATGGCTCCGGCGTCGATCTGGCTTTCCGCCTCTTTGATTTCTCCCCGCAGCTGTTCCATGCGTTTCATTTCTTCCGCCGTCAGGTTGGTACTGCTTTCCAGCTTTTTCAAGTCAAACCGTTTTTCACCCAAGTATTGCACCATACCACTTTCAGACAGCTTTGTCGGCGCGTTATCCATCGTCACAGTATATTTTTTCTTGGTACCGATCTTCAAAGGACGCACCTTGTCTAGTGTATCACGCACAAAAAGGGTTTTGTCCCTTTCATTGTCATGCAGTTTCGCAAAAATATTGTCATTGATTTTCTTTGCGATTTCTTTTGGTGCCACTTTTTCTGCGGCACGTTCGGGAGAAAGGCGCATAAGGGAAATGGATAAGCCAGGCTCTTTCCAGCCGTCTTTTCCGCCAATCTGAATATCTCCCACAGTATCTTTAATAAACTGCATCCGTTTTTCATAGTTATTTTTTTTTGAATTACCAATTAAATTAGAAACTTTTTTATAAGGCTTCACCACTTCCGCAATTTCCAAAACAGCATCAGCATTCACCCCGGGAGTATTACGGATTGTTTCCTCGCTGATCTCGCCATGCAGAAATTTCTGTAAAATCGCATGATCCCCTTCTGTCAGAATCTTGTTTGCTTTTGCCCTTTCAGCTTTTTTTTGCAACTGATATTTCCTGTCATACAATTTTTGTATGTCAGCAGCAGAAAGCTGGGAAACGTCAATATCTTCTCCGCTTTCCAAAATCCGCTGTCTTTGACGTGCTTTTCGTTCCGCTTCAAATCTGACCAAATTTTGGTATTGTTTTTCAGCAGAAGAAAATTTGTCCAAAAACTCCTGCATCATCAATTCTTTTTCTTCCGCACTGGTGACATCTTTCAATGGAAACTCTTGGATTTTCATATCCTCTGCCACTTTTGCAATCTGTCTGAGCTGTTCCGCAGGATGCACGATGGAATCTGGGAAGAACTCAGGAAATCTTTCGGATAATTCCTGATAAGCAACATCCACTCTTGTGTTTTTCCCATCCTTTGTCACGCTGCCCACTTTACCCATCAAATTTTTACGGAATGTATCAAAATCTGCGATATTTGCAGCATCCTGACTGGATATGGAAAATTTACTTTTTTTCAAAGCATCCTTGACTTCCTGATTGATGTTCTGGCGGTTTGTTGCCTTGCCCATATCAAAAAGCGTTTCAAATAATTTTTTTCTTGTTTCCTCTGACACAGAACCATTTCTGCGAACTTCCATCATTGCCCTTGCAATGGCTTCTTGTGTCGCTTTTTTATTTTCCTTACCAGAATACGATAAAAGGGAAGATACTTCTTTCTGCAGTGCATTATTGATTCTCTGTTTTTGCAGTTCTTCTTTCTTCAAAGGCATATACAGCATGTCCATGATTTCTTCTTTTCGCTGCTCATTCTTTTTCAAAAAAGCTTCTGCCGCTTCTTCGCCTTCCCTCAAAAAAATTTCATTGTATTTCTGGTCTAAAGAATCTACATCCTGTAAATCACGCAATTCTTCCTCTAAACGTGCTCTTGCCTCGGGCATAAGTAACGGATTTTCATTTTTGCCCGCTGTGCGTCCATATAAGCCGTTTTTCATATCAGACGACAAATTCATCGAAGAAATATTTTTACTTGTTCCTGCCGCCCCAGGCGCGTTCATCTTTTCATGCAAAACAGTATTTCCAGTTTGTCTTTTACCGGTGAACGCTTCATTCATACTTTTGGGCTGTTCCTCAGATAACATACGGTAAATAGGGTCTGTTTGAATATCCACATCTGATAATGGCATATCTCCTGCCGGAAAAGAACGAACATTTTTTACAGCTTCTTCCGCCTGTTGTGCCGCCAGTTCTTTTGCCGCCTTTCTTGCCTGCACACCTTTTCCAATTGCCTTGACACCAGCACCAGCAACGCCCATACCAGCGTTAAAAAGTAAGTCAGTAAATGCCTGCTGTTTCATTTCTTCCCAAATCTCAGCTTTTGTCTTACCTTCGCCTACCCCTTGTAAAGCGACAACAGGCTGCATAATGGCGGTGTCAATCGCCTGTTGCCCAAGTACATTTGCCCCAAATTTCGTCAAAGCATTTTTATTCACTAGCGCTCCGACCCGAGGCAATTTTGTACCGATGCCTGCCAATCCAGCTTCTACAACTGGTGCCCAAAGTAGATAAAGCCCAGCATCCCTTGTGATTCCACCTGCAGCACTGCCAACATTCGCACTTTTAGGGTTTGTTTTTTTCGCATCTTCCATATATTGTCTGTCTTGATCTATTGCCTGTGTCAGCTCCGGCTTATTTAGCTTATTCGCAATCCAATGGGTTCCTTTATGAGCGAGCCCCAGACCAAATTCATCAAAAAAGCCACTGCCAAATGCACTACTTTTTAACTGTGCTCCAAGTTTCGCATCCAAATCTGCGGCTTGTTGTCCATAACTTGTTGCAGAACGTCCCAAAAGACGGTTAAAAGCCTCTTGATTTCGCAATTTCCCAAGACTTTTCTGACCTTCTTTAATCATTTTCCGTTTTCGGTCATAGTCCATGCTCGTATCATCCGCCACAAACTGATATTTGCTGATAATCAAACCTGGTGTCAAATCATCATCTTTCATTCCATAAAGCCACTCTTTTGTTCCTTGTCTTAGTTTCCCCAAAGGCAATGACGGACCATCCGTCACTGCCTCGGAAACAGGAAGGGAAGCCCCCGTCCTTGCTTGATTATGAACAACATTATTTCGAACAGGAACAGGCGTGGGCTTTGGAATCACACTCTTTGGTGTTAACATCATATTTTGTGCTTCCTTTTTTTGCTGTAAAAAACTTTTTGCCATAAAACTTCCCTCCCCTAATTATTTAGAAAAATCTTTGCATAAAATTACCATTAGAACTGTTTGCCTGATTCAATCCAAGAGACGTTACAGCTTTGATATAGTCATTATCGCTCACAACTCCCTGTTTATTCATCAAATCAAGCCATGCTTTGAATTGTGCTTTATTTGCAGTATTATTGTATTGATTGATAACATCTTGATAACCCAACTGAGTTCGCCCGCTTGATGCTGCTTGTGAAGTTGAACTTACAGGCGACACAACCAAACCACTTCCTGTATTCCCACCACTGCTGTAAGTGCTTCTGCTTCTGGAAGAACTGCCGGAAGAACGACTTCTGCTTGCCTTCATAGCATCTGCCGCCGCTTGCTGCAACTCATACCGCTGCATTTTATCCAGATAACTTACATTAAAGCCCAAAGAATCCAGCATATCCGTATCACCTATTTGTATCGCAAATTTCACGCGTGCCTCCCAGTTTCTGAATTGCTCTTCACTCATCTGTGCTTTATTTTGTGCTGTCAGCAGATCTTTCTGCGCATTAAATTCCTCCTGCCATGTATGCTTATTCCAGTTGATCTGATCCTGTTGCTGTTCCCACTGCTGTTGCTGCAAAAAGGCATTGAAAGCATCTTTCTGTGCCTGAGCATAGATATTGGCCTTATCACTGTTTGCCTGGGACTGTGCCAGAATATTCTGATAGTCAAGCTGTTGCAGCATACTCTGTCTTGCCAGCTCATTGGCATTAATGTTGTTCTGATAGGATGTATCCAGCCCCAGCTGTGCGCTTTCACTGCCGCCGCCGCTGATACCGTACGCCGCCAGCCGCTGGGGAAGAGCTGATTCCGCCTGACGCTTTGCCACATAAGCTTGTGCCGCTATGTCGTCATAATAGTTGTTGTTCTGAGTTTTCTGCATATCAAGCTGTGCCTGCAATGCAGCCAGCTGGTCATCAATGGCACTTGCCTGCATATCTGCGCCATTCATAAACCAATCCCCCCATTCACCCACTAAGTCTGCCTGTGCCTTTGGGTCTTTGGCATAAAGCGTGTCAGAATACATATTATTATTTATGAACATGTCATAATCTTCCGGCACATCATACAGTTTGTAATACCCATAAGGGCTTTCATAATAGTCTCCATCCATGATTCCCCGACCGGTGTAGTACCAGCTGCCGCCGGGTTCAAACTGCCTTACAGAAATCCCCAGTTTTCGCAGCTGATCCGCATACGCTTGGTTTTCTGCCTCCAGCTGTTTACGAGTAGCTTTGTCCGCCGCTGCATAAGCCGCGCTGTTCTGCTGCATCGCGTTGATGATGTCATACGTTCTATTGTTCAAGTCAGCCCTGGAACCTTTTCCCAAGCTATCAAAGGACCATCCCTGTGTATAGTCCTGATAATAGGGCGTATACTGGTTTTGTACAGCAGGTGCATCCGGTTTTTCTTCGATGGTGCTGTACTGACTGCCGTAAATACCATTATTTGCCCCCCATTTGTTCTTTCCACTGGCATTCAGCCAGTTTATTTTGTTATTCCGTTCCTGCATCAGCTGATTCCGCTTGTCAGGGTCTTTTTCTTTCGCAATTTCCGCAGCATAGTCTTTATTAGGGTCAAAATATCCAGCAGAAGCAGCTTTGTTTACTGTTGATTCTTCCCTGGTATTATCCACGGTAGCTTTGTTGAACCCACTGTATGTGTCGTCAGTTTCTTTCATGCTTTTTTCTAAGCCTGCATTGTTCAGCTTGACCTGTGCCGCATTCTGATAAGCAACGGTTGTTGCATAGTCAGCCTGTCTTTTTGCCTCCGCGGCCGTAGCCGCATAGTCCGGCTCTGAATAACCGCCCCAACCACCGCCGCGGCTGCCGCCGCCGGCGCTGCCGCCTTTTTCGGAAATCGTGCTGTACTTGCTGCCATAAATGGAATTTGTATAACCGCCTTTGTTTCGTCCGGTACTGTTCATCCAGTTCAGTTTATTTTGTCTTTCAGAAATCAGCTGATTTCTTTTGCCGGGATCCTTTTCATTCTTAATGGCCGCAGCGTAGTCTTTATTTTTATCAAATCCACCTGCCACGTTCATTCCTCCTTTCAAAGAAAAAAGCCACTCCTGCGGATTTATCCGCCGAAGTGGCTCTCATGCACTTTATTTCTTTTTCGTGAAAATCGGGGTACTGCCTTTGAAGGAAACGTCATATCCAAACATTTCCCCCACGTCCCTTGCGGAGAGGTAGTTTCTTCCCTCCCACAAAATCAAGTCCACATCTTCTGTCCGGTTTTCAACGATGACCGGGCCAAGAACTACCGGACTTTTTTCTTCCTGATACACTTTGCCAACAAAGGCACAAATGCCCTTGCAAATGCTGGTAGCGCATTTCTTCCGGTAGGCGTCGCTTTTGAGTAGCTTTGCCTCTCTTTCGTTGGTCATAAAACCGCACTCACAAAGAACGGCCGGCATGGTCGTTTTCCGCAGCACATACAAAGCAGGATTTTCCTTCACCCCTCTGTCGCGAAGCCCAGTTGCCTGTATCAGCTCATGCTGGATACATCTTGCCAGACCTGTTGTTTTGGCGTCGTTCTGCGCATACACAAAGGATTCCACGCCGTTGGCATCGTTCCAACCATTGCCAAAAGCATTGGCATGGACGCTGACGAAATAGTCAGCATGTGCGTCATTGGCTCTCTCAACCCTAGTGGAAAGGCTTGTGTCACAATCCTCCGGAGCCGTCAGCACAACAGAAAAACTGTTGCGGATCAGTTCATCATGGAGATAAGCAACAACCGCCCGGTTAAATTCGTTTTCCCGCATCACGGAACCGTCAGAAAAGGCAGGGGTTCTTTTCCCTGCCGTTTCCATACCGTGACCGTCATCAATGGCAATTTTCATACGCTCACCTTCATTCTGTTTCTACGCCGGGGATGGAAATTTCCATTTCTTCCCCACAGTCCGCAAAGTAAGGCTTTCCGTAGGCAACGGCGCAAGCGTGCTCAATTTTGCATCCTCTAGCCTCGTCCCATCCTTTGGCAAAGCAGACAATATCCGCTTCGGACATCATTGCCAAAGAGCGTCCCAGACACCAAAGTGCCATGTCTGCATTTTTCGGAGGATCTCCGGCAATATAACTGTCAATGAGTTCCACATCCTCCTGCAGAACCTCTTTTGCGAATTTCAGCGCATCTTCTCTTTCCCTCTTGATTTCTTCTTCTGTTTTGCCCTTCATAGGCTGAGAAATAAACAATTTCTGCATCATTTATCATCCTTTCTATCTTTCAATCCCTTTGTTGTAGGGTCTGTCAGTACGCCCAGCACAGCCAGGAACGCCGTACCCAGCAGATAAGGATTTCCCAGCAGACTTTTGATTTCTGCAATCAGAATAGACCAGCTGGTAAACATTTCGGGGTTTGCGCCAGTGGCCGTCAGTACGACACCAACAAGACCCACATAAAACCAAGGATTTGTCAGGCGTTTTTTCCAGGCAAAAGCAGGCTTTTCTTCGGGCACATTCTGTTCATTCTGATTTTCATTTTCCAATGCATACTTCTTAATAGTCATATCTTTTCACCCCTTTACAGATAAACAAAATCTGACCAACAATGTTCTTCATCCCTTGTCCCTGCGTCTGTGTTGAACATGTTATAAACCACATGCACCGCAAGTCTGCCATCATGTGTGACCACAAGTGTTTCTGTATATGTCACATGTTTTCCCTCGGGAATAGAAGAATCATCCTCATGTGTCAATCTTTCAGAATATACTGGATGACTGGTACTTGTGCTGGAAGATGTATAGCCCAGCAGCACCATGGGAGCAACCCAAAGACCATGAATTTTCAGCCACATACCGTCGATGCGCATATATTCCGGCGCGTTCATATCATCCTTCATGCCAGTACGCATCTGCGTATATGCTTCATCCTTGCTGTACTTGACTTCGGTACCGTCCTTCATTTTTTCATGCCAGTACCCTTCTGTGTCCAGCCACACTTCATGACCAATGGTAGCCGCGGAAACACTTTTCGCTCTTTCCAGCCATGCACTTGTAATACCGGATTTCAAATCACTCTGTTTCATCTTTCTTCCTCCTTTTTTACTACCCAATCTGCTGCAAACAAGTCTGTAATGGAAGGCACCCACATGGAATGAGAACCATGCACGGTATTGATCTGCATATAAGGCTCACACTTGAACAGCTCGCCTTCCTCCATTCCCCAGGCATCCGCTGTCTGTTTATTGCAGGGGATACCATCTGGATAACCTTTCTGCATGACCACAAACAGCCCCTTACCATTCCAGCCCTCTCTTGCCATCGGCACGCCTTTTTTCAGCAGATGCAGCGCATGACTAAAGTCCATTCTGGCCACACCGCCCAAAATAGGTGTGTTGCTGTCTGCCGCAGGGATAAAGTCATCCGCTGCCATGCAGTCCAATGTGTATTCCTTCATTTTGGTATCGAACAGTTCAAACACCTCACCATCCTTTGTATGAATGATGATGGTACCGTCCCGCATTTCCCAATAACCGCCCCAGTGGGGACGTTTTACCTTGCCGCCCTGCTTCATGTAAGCCAAAATTTCTGCAAAATTCATAGTGTCCTCCTTACAAAATCTTCTCTGCCGCCTTTTTTTCCATAAACTCCTGTTTCTGCCGTCTTGCCTTCTTTACCCGCTGATACTTTTCCAGAAGTTCCTCATTATCCTCACAGTCATGATTTTCCCGAATGATTTCTGCCAATGTCAGGCTCAAACTCATACAGGCATCAACACTGCTGATAATTTGAAAAAGCATCTGATCTTTTGAGTTTTCTGCTTCCGCGTTCTTCGCGTCACGCTTATTGATATACAGCATGAACAGGCCAACAGAAACAGGCGTGACAAAATCTCTCAAAACTTCCAGCCAGTCCATGCCGCCCACCTCATTTCTTCTCTGTAAAAATGCTGGCGGCTGCGCTGGGCGGATTCACCAATTTGTACTCTCCGCTTGGCAGCGTACAAACATATTCCTTCCCATTGGGGTCTTTCACAACCATATCCTTCACCACCATCATACCGTTTAGATATGGAAATACCCCGGCAACAGGTCTGGGAATAGGCCAGTAGTTGTTCGGGGTATCCGTCGGTTTATAATGTGGGAATCTCTGAATCGCCGTTGGTACATAGTAGAAAACACCTTCATATGTAACGTATGTTTTCGCTGCCTGATTGCCATTGTCAGGCACCCATACATCTGCACCGTCTTGGAACACTGCCAAAATGGGATTGTATGCCCCTGCCATATCCAGCAGCGCTCCGCCTGCCTCCACCATGGAGGAAAAATGTTTCTTCACCTTTTCCGCATCCGCTTTATAGTCCATGTCATTCCCCTCCAATCAAGCCCATGACTTCACTGTGAAATGTCCGCAGCCCTTCCAGCTCACCGGAACCGCCGCCCATGATATAGGTTTTTTCTTCTTCATCCAGTGCGCCCTTTGACACCATCTGTGAAAGCTGTTCCTCCGTCACTTCGCCCTTTGTAAAGCGTTCTTTGTAGTAGTCCAAAAAAATTTCCACGGCTTTTTTCATACCATCAACCCCCGTTTCACCAGTTCCGACATCATCATGTCAGCCCCCTCCTGCCGAAGTTCATCCTGACTTTTGTTCAGCTGTGCCTCCATGCGGTCAAGCTGGCTAGGCTCCGGCTCTGTGACCGGCTCATATTCGACACGAATGGACGACAAATCGTCATTGACATAGAATACTGCGGTGTATCCATCTCTGGATTCTGTTGTAGGCAAACTTCCTTCAATCCAAATAGTATTTTCATTAAGTCTGCTCTCTGCTTCTTCTTTACTTTGATATTCGTTGACAAAAAGCACTTTTTTTGTTTGCAAATCGAACTTAACTACCATATTTATTTTGCGCCTCCACTTCATCAAAATAAAATTCCACCTTATTACATGCAGTACCCTTACTCCTGTTCGCACCAGTCAAAATAAAGGCATATAATTCGTCTTTTGTCACATACATACATGTGGTTATATCTGTATAGGAAGAAGTTGTAATACTTGCTATTAAATTAGATTGAAAATAAAATTCATTGATAACCGGTGAGCCGCTTCCATGTCCTTTATCGCCCTGTTGAGGTATATTATCTGGGAAAAAAGCACTCAACGTATCACCAGACTCATCATACACAAGCTTACTCATAACAACTCTGCTTTTACCATAAGATGAATCAAAACTAGCTACTTTTGCGCCAATTTTTACTTTCACAAATCCAGTATAGTCAAATCTTGCAAATCCAATAAAAACATGATCATATTCATTTGCTGTCAGTTCTTTTTCTAATAACTTAAATTTCAAATTATCCGAAGGAACTAACATTTTCGGTTTCTGCCCCGCCAGAGAATCCACACCTTTTTTGATGCCTTTTGACAATGCCACAACACTGTTTTCCCCTGCCGGGTCGCCAATATTCCCAATGGTGGTATCGGTTTTGTTCACTGTCTGCTGCACTTCCAGCAGCGTGTCCTGCTTTGCTACATATACTTTTTCACCCATTTTGCACCTCCAATAAATATAGCCCCACATCATCTACACCCAGGATGAAGGTTTGTGTCCCGTCATCCGATACGATCTTTACCACAGGTGCCGGAAGCATCCCCTCCGGGATTTTCCCGTCTTTTAGCACTGGAATCTGCTTATTTTCACTGCTTCCGCCGATGAATACTTCTTCGGAATCCGTGGTAAATGCAAACTCGCCAGTAGATAATGCAGGCAAATTGCTTTTCGCGCCTCTTTTTACTTGCATTTTCATAAGACCACCGCCTTAGAAAGTACCGCCGTCAATAGCAGTGATCTGCAAGGCGCCGTTTTCGTCTACATTCATCCCTACACCTGGTTTGATGTGTCCAAGCTGTGTGCCGCTGGCTTTTATTTCCATATGTGCCGCAGGAGCCGCCCCAACATCTGTTGCCGTGGTGCCGTGGGGGTTGCCTGTCTTGACCTGGCTATGGTCGTATGCTGCCTTACCTTTGTCACCAGGGTACGCCGTGGAAGATGTTTCTCCCAGTGCCAAATCAGAACCAACAGGAACATAATCACTGCCGCCCCAACGGTATGTCTTGTTTTTGTCTTTCGCAATGTAAATGATGCTGCTTTCGCCGGTGGGAGGAAATGCTGCTCTGTTATCATATTCCTGTACATCGTCAACAAATCCAGGCAGCTGTGATGCAGGCACTTTCCCGCTGCTATCCAGAGAAGCCACACCATCCGCAGTTCCTTTTTGCGTCATTGGGATCGCGCCCACCTGATCCGCAGTAATAGGTGGCAGGTCAGAAAATCCAAGTTTACCGCCGCCTGTCACCTGTCCTTTGTTGTTGACCTGCACCTTCGTATACTCTCCGCCAACACCCGGCAGGTTTGGCAGTGTCGTATTCAGCACCACCGCCGCACTGCCATCGAAAGGAACTTCCGGCGCCGTTACGTCACCAGTGATGGAAAACTTTTGTGGATTTTTCAGCTTGTTTGCTGTATCAGCTGTACCACCGGGCGGGTTGACATGAACAACGCCAGAGGATGTACCGATATATAGGTTGCCAGTGTCCAAAGCAACAGCCGGTTCGCCTTCTTTCAGCACAAGTCGTTTGACACCTTCCTGTTGCCCTCTCTTGAATTGAATATCCATTTCTTCACCACCTTACCTGTTTCCGTCAATGCTCAAATTTCTATGAGCATCTGGGTTGACTTCGTGTTCTGCCAGTGTTTCCCCACCGGAAGCTGGAATCGCATTTCCGTCAATCACCATTTCATCATGGGCGGCCGCGTCCGCATTATGCCTTGCCACAAGAGCCGCTTCGTCAAACTCCTGCCAAAACAGACCGCCACTGTCAATGCCCCAGAAATACTTTTTCCCGGTGCTGGAATCTGTGATCAATACTGCATTGTCTACATAGGCAAAAATGTCTGTTTCCTTACCATTGGGGTCATATATGGACTTCTGCATATCCGCTGCCCCAATGGCGATTACCTTTCTGTCTACATAGTCCACAGTAGCCGGATTGAATTTGTTTGTGGGGAAATATTCTTCTGTATTGTCTTTGAACAGGATGTTGTTGACAAAATCCTGCGTAAATTTGTCCAGCAACGATTTGTTGGCATGGGTATGTCTGTCACGGGTAGCCAGTGCCAGATTTTCTTTGCTGTTGTCATCAAAGTTGTTGTCAGAAAGGACTTTGTACTCACTTTGACTGCCTGTCTTGTATGCCTTGTCCACCTTTTTGTCCAGCGCCGCCTGTGTGGCAATAGAAATGGGCTTGTCCGCGTCACTGGTCAAATCCACGTTTGCAAATGCCTCCACAAACTTATTGAAAAAAGGTACAACGACCTCTTTTACCAACTGGTCAAAAACAGCTTTGGCCTCGGCTTCCGGCAGCTCCATGGGGTTCGACTGGGGAGAAACCCCCTTGCCTGCCATGTCCTTTTCCGTGATTTTATACTTATCAACGTCCAATATTCCTCACCCCTTATACTTTCCGCTCTCGGTGTATTCCAGAGCTACTTTGTAAATGCCAAAAGGCTCATTGTATGCCTCGTTTCGTAGGGAAAATCTGGCTTTATCTACCTTTTTGACCTTGATTTTCTTTCCTACGGTCCTTGGCGTGTTATCACTGGAAAAGTTGATGCGCTCCCAGTTGATGTAGGTAAAATCGAAGTAGCAAGCCTTTGCACCACTGTCAAAGAGCAGGGACCAAATGCCCTTTCGCTGTACCCACACTTCTACTCTGGTAGCAATTGCCGCCGCCAGCACCACAGAAAAATACCGGAAAGTTTTATTTTCGTAAAAACGATCACCGGAAAGGTCTGGAATATCCCATCTTGCCTTGATGGGCGCCCCTACGTCGTTATAGCTTTTTTGACTTGTCACATTGTCGTAGAATCGGAAAATATCTCCGCCGACGGTACCAAAACAAAGCCGTCCTTCCACGTCCTCCCACATGACACGGGCAGGCACGTTTTCCCAGTAGTAACATTCGTACTGGTACGAGCTATAAGGTGTGTTCCGCTCATAGGACTTTTGCAGCCCGTCCAGCAAATACACCCTGCCTGTCCCCATGGAAAGCAGGTAGAAATCACGCCAAACAAAGGCAAAGGCGTCTGCCAGCTTTTCTTCTGCTGTGAGCGCCTCATTGATGTAAAAACTTCTGTTCTGGGAGTATTTTTCCCCCGTAATGTCCGCAGCCGTAATGGCCATAACCCCTAAATCGGTCAAGAATAAAGGATCACTGCCCAGATACCCGAAACCGAATTTTCCTAACGCCCCGCGGCCAATGAGGGAACCAATGACCGGGAAAGTGGGCTTGTCCTCCACCAGTTCACCCTTGCGGAGAATGATGTTTCGTCCTTCCTCTGCCTCGCTTTTGTGTGCGGCCAGTCTGTCATTGATAACGCTGTACCCCACAATAGCGCTGCCGTCCTGTCCAAGCACCGAATACCACAGATCCCCGAAATAAAAACCATCGTTGATCTGGCAGTACCAGTCCTGATTTACGGAATCTGGATTTCCGCTGACAAACATCCTGTCAATGGCACCGTTGACGCCAAAAAGCGTCATAATGTTACATTTGTTGATTTTGTCAGCATAGCCCTTTCTTGTTTTCGCTGCCGTGATTTCCACGTTGTCCATCCCTTTTACTGGACTTTCCCCAGGGGCGGTATTGAATGTGACCTTTCCTGCCTTTCTGTCCACGGAGAAGTCTTTCCCTTCTTCCAGGTCTTTCCATTCCCCGTCTTTCACCAGCTGACGTATTTTCAGCTTTTCTTCGTCCAGGTTATCCGTGGTCATCTGATAGATTTTATCCTCTGCGGTACCGAGAAAACTTTCCTTGAATTTCTTCCCAATCAGGTTGATGGGTTCCAGTGTAGTACCGCCGCCGGTAGGCTTTCGGGAAATGATGATGGTGGGAACATAGGCTTTTTCCTCCAACGTCACCACCTTCCATTCTTTCTCCGGCTCCTCACCTTCTGCGGGCGTTTGACCGTCCTTTTCGAACTCACCATAACAAATGGCTTTTTTCCCGTCGAAAATAAATAATTTCCCGTTGAACTGCCGACCGACGCTTCTGGTATCTGCCATACCTTCATACAGCTGTGTGTCGTCGCCATCCATGTTTTGCAGAAACAATTTATCCCCGGCATGGATGACGATTCTGTCATTGAGCCGGAAAACGCCGTTGATCTGTCCATCGTAGTGTTTCAGCTTTTCGTACCCCTGCCGCTTCCGCACCTTGCCGGGGATATCCCGCATCATGTTTGGTGCTTCTGGACTGCGGTACTTGCTCACCACAGTAGGCGAGCTGTTCAAGTCAACCCCGCGAAATTCTTCGATGATCTCAACGCCTCGCGGTGCCGGACTTGGTACATCAAATGCCATAATCAACACCACCCCGTTGTAGAAGTCCATGTACCAGTGCTTCCGAAGCTGTCCGCTTTACTGCTGCTTTCTTTCAGCATGGACAGCCATGTCAAAAATTCATTCATGTAAATCTGTGCAAGAGAAATATCATCCTCTTTGTACAGCTGTCCAGCCATGTAAACAGCAATTTTGTTTGTCACGTCTGGCGGCAGGTCAATGACAGTTTCTTTCGGTGTGTCCTTGGTGATTTCCATCGGATACGCACTGTAAGTCACACGCCATGTGCCTGTAATATTCTTTGGAATCAGCAGTATTTTACTGCCCTCCGTCTGAATATTACGAGCGATGCCGTAACTTTCCCCATCTGTGTAGGTGATATAGCCGCCATACATGGTATAAAAATCATCAAAAACACTGGAAAGGTCATAGGCGTTATACTGACCGGCGGAAAAGGTGGGCGCCGTTGGATGGTCGCCCCCCTGTACAATTTCACCGGTTTTCTTAAAGTAGTAGGCCTGTGTACAAAGTAACGTGAGCGCTTCATTGACTGCACCGGGCATGGCATTGATGTAAGGCCCTGTGCTGTCATCCACCACTAAGTCAGCTCCCTGCAGTTCAAACATTTTTTGCAGTGTAATTACTTGCAGTTCTTCCCACGTCATGCCCATCACCTCACGCTGTCAAAGGTGTACCGGAAGAAATACCATTGCCGCAGATGCACAGACCGCGCCAGTTGTTGAAGCCCAGACCATAACGAGCATAGCCCTTGAACACTTCGTCGTCTGTGTTCTGGTCTGTGTATCTTGTCACAGTCAGAGGAACCCTGTCGATGAAAGGCAGACACATATAATCTTGCAGGAATTTACTGTCAGCCAGAATCACATAGTCCTTGCCACCAATCTGCTTGTCCATGTAAGGCCAAATCAGGATATTCCACAGACCAAGCTGGAAGTTCATGGCATTTTTGTTGCTTTCGGGATCCAGCTCACTGCCAACAGCAGCGAATACCGCTCTTTTCAGTTTCGCGCTGTTGGGAATAATGATGGTGTCGGGCGCCACATTCAGCAGGTTGCCGTCATCATCGCAGAAGTCCTGCATTTTTTCCTGCAGCTGATCCAGAATAGACTGGCTGAATTCTGCCTTGAACATGTTGGACTGTTTGAATTTCGCGCCCTGTGTTTTGGAAGGGTGTTCCACAGAAAACAGAGGCTTGCCATCTGCACAAGTGGCATCGTATGTTTTGCCAGCAAATGTGACTTTTGCCTGTGTCGCACCGGACAGCATACGGGCAGCATACGCCTCACGGCCTCTGCCATAACTGGTGGTGAACTGGTTGGCTTTGCTCTTGATTTTGCCAATCTTCATGTCGTCCATCATTTCTTTGGTGACAACAAATTTGTTTTTCCACACACGAGGGGCAATGGTCTTGTCAAAGCCCTCCTGCATTTCGCTCTGTGGTGTTGCGCCGCCTTCGCCCACATCCTGGAAGTTGCCCAGGGCAGTTTCGATGGTATAGTTTTCTGCCCAGTTTTTAGATGTGTCCATGTAATAAATCTTGTCAATGAGGCTTTTCTGCTGGAAGGCTTCTACATTGGAGTTGATAATTGCTTTGATGGGGGCAAGTCTTTTGCCGATCAAACCATTATTCAGTCCACTGCCTTCGGAAAAAATAATACCGCTCATATTCTCATCTCCTCTTTCTTATCTCATCTTTTCTCATCTTGTCTGTTTATCTGTTCATATTAGGGGCCACCTGCGGGGTCTTTGAAGCTCCAAACAAAGCGACCAATGGCAGTTCCTTTGACTTCGTCCACACGTTCCACCAGGAATACGCCGTTTGTCGCTGTGGCTGTTACCTGCAAAGCGTCAGTATGCAGCGTAACTTTTGTACCCACAGTAGGCTTTGCCTGATAAGGCACTTCGTATCTGGTACTTTCCATGACTGAACCGACGGGATACAGTCCATCTTCGTTTACAGGGCCACGGCAAATATACTGTGGTCTGTCTGTTGCCGCACACTTGGTCAAACCCTGGTCACTGATTGTCAATGCCTCGCCTAGTGTAATTGCTTCCAAATTTTTTCCGGGCAGATGTTCAATTACTTCCGTATCTGCCACATTTGCATCAAATACTTTAAACATGCTTTATCCCTCCTTTTTACTGATTCTTTCGCCACATTTCCTGCAGCTGTGCATCGGACATATTGGGGAAAAACGCCTTATATGCGGCAAGTTCTTCCGCGTCCATCATTTTTTCACTGCTTGCACCGCCTTTTGGCTGTGACAGGTGGCTTTTGTTTACCGCCTCATTATGTGCCTGCTGTTTTGCAGCTTTCACACGATTAGTGGCGATACTGTCGGCAAATGCCGCGCTGTATGCCTGCTCCAAAGGCACGCCACGACGCCAGTATTCAAGTGCCTGTCTGCCTTCGGCTGTTTTGCCCAAATCAGCAAGCGATTTCACACCGCAGTCAGGGTGTTTCGCGTTCAACCTCTGCAAGGAATCCCGTGTAAAATTTTCCGTTTCCATGGCTTCCTGCTGCTGACGGTATGCCTCTGCCTGCGCAGTGGCTCTTTGAGCTTCTTTTACTGCCGGATGCTCTGCAATGAGCTTGTCAATGACGCTTTTGTCCAGTCCTGCCCCTTCCAGCTGACTTTTCAGCTGCTCTTCGGCGTATCTTGTCTGGTACGCTTCCAGCTCTGCCGCCGTTGTGATGGGTTTTCCCGTGTAGGGGTCAACCTGTCCGGCAAACTGCTTTGCTATAAACTCATTGACCGCCTGCTGTTTCTCCTGGGCGATTCTTGCCTGCACCTGTTCCATGGTGAATGTCTGGGGCGGTGCCGGTTCTTCTTTGGTTTCCGGGGGAACATCTTCCTCCGTAGATGCTGGATCACCTCCGCCGTTTGCAGGGTCAAGCACTTTGCTTTGCAAAGCCGCCTCCGGCGTCCCCGTTTCTCTTCGGGGTGCAGGGTCAAGCACTTTGCTTTGCAAAGCCGCCTCCGGCGTCCCCGTTTCTCTTCGGGGTGCAGGGTCGGCGCCCTCGTCGTCCTCTGTGGTGTAATCGTCGCCCCAAAGGTCTTTTAACATTTCATCAAATTCCCCATCGTCATGGGTTTCCTGGGGTTCCTGTGTCCCCATGTTGTCCAGTTCCATGTCCATGCTGTTTTCCTCCTTACTTGCCACTTCTCAGGTCTGTACCTGTCTGCTTCTGGGGCTTTTTGCCGCCTGTGTTGGCTTTGATAGCCTTCACTTCCTGTGCCCCATGGTGACCAATGTTCAGATTTGCGCTTGCACTACGTTTCATGCCTTTCACCTCCTTCCACGAAAAAAGGACAAACAAAAACGTCTGTCCTTACTTGATAGGTATTAACAGTGTGCCAATTTCCTTGCCGTTGTTTGGACAGGCAGGGTTTCTGCACACAAAATGCTGATTATAATATGCTTTGGTTTCAGTATCAGGGCTTTCATCCCCCTCAAATACTACTTCTGTACTGTCGATATAGGCATCTACACCACATGCGTTACATTTCACCTGTCACACCTCCCATGGGCTGTTCCATCGGCTGTGGAGCCATTCCCGCAGGGTTCATTTGCTGCTGCATCATTGCTTGCTGCATTTCCATTTGCTGACGCATCTGCTGTTCCTGCATTTCTTCCAGCTGTTTCTTGGTTTCTTCTGCCATGGGATAATGCAGTTTTGCCATCATAGACCAGAAAAGCAGCAAGGTTTGTATATTCGCAGGATCACCGAATGTACCGTTCTGGAAATTCTGGCGTGTTTCCTGCCACATTGCTTCCCTGTTGGACGCCAGAGCCGAGGACGTGTCAACGCTGAAAAGAAAATCGTCTTTCCAGTACCATTCCCCGGCGTCATCTTGCGCCAGAAAATCATATTTGTTGAAGGTGCTGTACTCTGTGGTACCGTCCAGCTTATCATGCCGCACTGTCCGCTGCTCGTCTGTGTAGGCAAGCAGGAATTTAAACATGACCTGGTATAAATCGGCAAACATAGAATTTTTCATAATGCGTTTGCTTTCCAATCTTCCGGCAGACTGGGCAACGGCGATCTGTTTTGCCGTACCACTGGTGGCCGTCCTGTCCTGTCTGCCCATGTAAGAATCTGTGATACCTAACAGCCTTTGCGCCGCCTGGTAGCTCTGTTCCGCCACTGCCATATCTCCGCTGGTATCTACCTGCAAATTGACCACCCGCACCATATTTGCCTCTGACGGTTTTTCCACGTTGACAACCTTTAACTGTCTGTCTGACTGTTCCAGCTTGGTACTTTCGCTTTTAATCAGGATACTGCCGCCTTTGTCCAGCTTCTCCTGTACGCGGGTATCACATTTTTTGATAGCATTTTGCTGGTCTTGGATTTTAGATACGTCAGAATCACCCAACACTTTCCCCCAGCTTGACACATTGCGCCGTAATACAATGGGGTAACAATCCGGCTTGTAGTATGGGATTTTTGTTTGTACGGAAACTTCTTCGGGGATCGCCTCCATTGCCTCTCCCGTAAATGGATCAATGATGATTTCCTGCATCCCCTCCATGGGCAGCTGGTATTCTGTGGTATATGCAGGAATGATACTTCCGTCACTGCGTTCAATGTCCTCAAAGAGTGCAAATGTGTCCTCTGCTTTTCTCTCATACTTCTTGCTTCCGCAGTATTCGCAAGTATCGCCTTCCATGACCTCCCCACACTTGGAGCATCTTGTCAGCATTCGCGCCTGATAATCTTCCAGATATTCCAATTCCACGTCATTGACCCATACATACCGGCCGATACCGCCCCTTTTGTTCCGGAAATATGCAAAATTTACAGTCACAACGTCATCGGCTGTGGTAGTGCCGCCGCGGCTCTCGGGGCTTTCCTCCCCTTCGGTGGAAACGTCAATGCCATACTGTTCTTTGACATGGTCTTTGGTCATAGCCATTCGGATGAAAATATAGTCCATGTCCTCAATCTCATTGACGCCTGCCTGTGGGATCACCTGTTTTGGATGCAGAAGCGTCACAGACAACTCACCCATGGTGGTCTGTGTATGTCTGTCGGCGTCCCATTCCACTAAGTAGAAATCCCCGCCCTGTACGGGTGTGGTACGCTCGTCAAGATCGTTCATTTTTTCAAATGATAAACGGTCTGTTTCGTTCCGCAGAAAGTCCTCAATGGTCGTTGCCAGTGGTTCATCAACCTCATTTCTGGCTGTTACCTTTGGCATGGGTATGGAGCTGTCCACCTGTGCTTCCACCAATTCAGCCACGATGTTTCGTACCATGGACGCCGCCTCTACTGGATCATTTACCACCGTCCCCACCTTTGGACAGATGGCACGGCTCCCCATGTATAGGCTATTCATTTTGTCCATTTCGTCCAAAATCGGCTGATATGCGGTAAGGTTCCGCTGCATCCGGTCTTGCCACTTTTTCAGCCGGTTTTGCTGTCCTTTTTCCATGGTCTTTTCCTCCTTTCCGTCAAATTTCCATTAAAAATGTAGCCCGTTAATGGCTGCATCCTTTCTTTGCTGGTCAATACCAATATATCTTCTTGTGATACTGGGATCTTCGTGCCCCAGTATGTCCTGCACCATGGATATGTCCCCGCCACTGTCCTTATATAGCCAATATGCAAAGGTTTTTCGCATGGTGTGGCAGCTCACATGGTCGTTATAGCTGACAGCCTCCGCCGCCTCGTTCAGTATTTGCCAGGCCCTCACCCTGCTGATAGGGCGGTTTTCCTTTCCTCTGCTTCTGCGAAATACATATTCATAGTCTTTTTTGCCTTGGAAAAAATGTTTGAATATTTTCTGCAAATGTGGGTTGATGGTCAGGCGTATGGTGTCCCCGGTCTTTTTCTCCGGTATTTCCACATAGTCCTTTCCCCTAAGGTCCCGCACCCGGTATTCCAAAAGGTCGGAAATGCGCCGCCCTAAGTAAATGCCCGTCATAAAAAGAACGTAGTCCCTCTCGTTTTTCTCATACAAATACTCGGCTATATCCGTAACGGCTCTTTTGTCCGTGATCGGCATAACAAAACGCAAATCCTCACCCCCTTATCGTGTAGGCTCTCCCCATCTTTCCCGCAAATACGCCTTTGTTTTCGTATCTGCGTTCCGGTAGTCCTCCCACATGTCCGCAGTCCATTTTACTTTCTTCTTGGGCGCTCTCTCGGCTTCCATCTTGTGTTGTGTCCGGCTTTGCAGGGCAATACCTAACCCCATGAGTAAGTCATCATGGGCGCCCTGTTCCGCCTCCGCCTTTCCTTTTTCGTTACGAATAAAGGTCAGCGCCTCCCGCAGCGTTTCCACATCATGCACATAATGGAGAAAATCCCGAAAATATGTCACCAGTCCCGCCACAATCAGCGGACGTGTAACCGTTGTCGTGCGGAAACCGTATGTTTTCTGCATGGCTCCTGTGTAATTGTCAGGTACTTCCCTTTCGTAGATACGGGGATACCGCAGCCACTCCAATACTTTGTTCGGATGCGTAGAAAAATTGGTTTCAATGGCAATCAACGCCGTATTATAGTACATCCCTAAGCAGTAGGCCTGCTCGGTGTACTCGTCCTCGTCGTAATTCCTCATAAGTCTTGCGACCTGTTCCCCGGTGCGGTTGTCCAGTACATGCAGGGTAAACCGGTCGGAACCATCCCCGGCAGTGTCCCCGCCTATCACGTAAGGCACGCCGTCCTCCGGCTCCTTGTATATCTCGATTTCCCCGTTGTCTTTCTCCACAAACTCTCTGTTTTTCAGCAGAATAAACGGGCCTGCCTGGCTGTCCTTCACGGTCTTTTCGTAAGTAAAACAGCCACGCTTTACCACTGACGAATTTTCCAGCAGATAATACAGCCGTTTACTGATTGCCTCCGTATCAAAGACACTCTCCCCAGTGGCTATAAATGCTTCCTCTGGTGTTGATGGATATTCCTGCCGAAATTTATTCGTATCGTTATTGCAGTTATTAGCCATACACCACCGCCGCCACATGATCTGTTCATGATCCAGCTGGAAACGCTCCATGATGTCTTTTTCTTCCGCTGTCAGCTCCTCGCCGTGGTAGGGCTTGCGGTAAGTCTGCATTTCATACCATGGGAAAAACAGTGGTACAAAGTCTGTTTTGCCTGATACAGCATCATCCCACAACTGTTTGAAAGCGTTAAACCCGTTGGCGGTACTCTCATATATGACCATCGTTCCCGGCAGTGATGGAACAGCCTGCAAAATACCAGCCAATGTGTCCAAAATATCTCCTGGCCAAAAGGCTACCTCAGAAGCGTGCAGCGTAGTCAAGGTGTCAGAACGTCCCACACCTTTCCCGCCTGCGGTAGTGCATTTTATTTTACTGCGCAGCCCCGGCCGCTTTTCTTTTTTCTTCGGGTCTTTGGTTGGATTCTCAAAAATCAATTCTTTTGCATTGCTGGCTTTCATCATAGGACGCATGCGCTCCGGCAATCCTTCAAAAAACAGTTTCGACATGTTGAAAAGGTTCGTTGTCGCCTCGTCTTTATGCGTGATAATCATTGCATTATGTAAGAAATGCGTCGCGGTATCATGGAAGATAAGCCCTTCTGTCAACGTAGAAAAGCCCATCTGGCGGGCTTTTAGGATAATGATTCTGACAGGCTTTCCCGCCTCCACCTGCTCCATGATTGCCCTGTATAGCTTTTCCTGACTTTCATTCAATTTGAAAGGAACTATTTTCCCTTCCTTTGTTTTGATTTTTAAAAAACTTTCAATATATCTTTTCGGGTCTGTCAAAACGGAATATCCCACTTAATATACATCCCCTTCCGCCTCGGCAAGAATATCTTCCAAAGATTTCCCCGCCGTTTCCCCTGATCCGGCAGCAGCTTCCGCCAGCTTCGTTCTTTTGGTGTCGTTGGCCACTCTTTTTCTGTCCAGCTTCAGCCGTTCGGGGTCTGACTGCCATTCCTTGCTATCCTGATTCATCAAATAGAATTTAATAGCGGTAACGTCTGCGGGGATATGCTGTTTCTCCATGACCTTTTCCAGCGCATCTTCCATGATGGGCTTGCCGGAAGCATCCAGCAGAACTTCCCCGTCTGCGTTCCGGGCAACCCTTTTCACCTTGTAATGCTTCGGTAGGTCTACGTTATACCCCAGACACCTCTGGAAAAGGCTGCTCCTTACCTGTGAAATTTTCTCGGACTGTATTTTTTCCTGCTCCGCCTTGTAACGCTGGCTTGCACCGTTGACCAGCTGCGCCACCAGCTCATTTTCTTTTTTTGCTTTGCGAAAAGTGCTGTACCCTATCCCAAGGGCGGCGGCAACTTCTCTTTCGGGCAGCCCTCCCAGTATCCATTCTTCTACACTTTTGGAATGACTCAAAATTTTTTCAGCCGTTGTCATTTTCTCCGCCGCCATCGTTCACCACCTCCCGGACGCTTTAACGTAGCACAGCGGACAAAAAAGTGCTAAAGTGCTACTTTTTACCCCATTTTTCTACTTACAAGAAACTTTTTCTCAATTTTGAGATTTTGTTCAAAATGCCGATTTTTATTGAAATATCAACGTTTTTCGGCTGTTTTTTCGTCATTATTTCGTATGCAAAACTTAGCAAATGGTGCTAAAAAAGTGCTAACCCCTTTTTACCACCGTATAACGATGTATAAATAAAAAAGGACGGCAAAAAACTTGATTTCTCAAACCCTGCCGCCCTTTTCAGTTTTTTGGTGTTTAGTTTACAAAAACATACATTGTGTTAATTTCCAAAATCTTGCTCCTTATAAGGATATTTTTCTTCCGCCTATCCTTTTATTTAACATTTTCTAAAAATGTCAAATAGAGCCATTTTTGAAGAAATTCCATGCAAGAAAAAAGGGCAATCTGCATTTTAAAACAGATCACCCTTTTCCCATGATGGAAAATCAACAGTCATTTTCTGACGCTTTTATTATAGCACCAAAAAAGTATCAAAAAGTCTCATTTTGTTTTTCTCGCTCCATTTTTTCCCAAATGGCCTCTTTAATATATCCGTTGACGCTCAACCCTTTTTCACTGGCAGCCGCCGCCACGTTTTCATAGTCGCTTTTCTTCAGATCCAAGGGAACACGTTTCAACTTTTCTTTTTGATACTGATATAAATATTCCTTTCTTTCTTCTGTCATAGCCAATATACAACACCTCCATTCTATTCCTTTATTATATATCCCCCATTTTATTATGTACATATCAAAAATTCACTAATTATGTACATAACTTTTTGTGTATTTTGCATATTGCAGTTATGTACATAACATGATAAGATATGTACATAACAATCGAACGACACACCGAAAGGAGCAAACAACATGAAATACTTTGAATACTGCAAATCCATCGAAGAACTGAAAAAAGAATATAGACGCCTGGTAGTCCAGAACCACCCCGACAACGGCGGCAGCCTGGAAGTCATGAAAGCCATCAATGCTGAATATGAAAAGGCTTTCAATAAACTGAAAGACATCCACAACGAAGCAGCCAAAGCCGAAGGCAAAAAAGAAATGCACGAAACCTCCGGACAGTTTATGGAAATCATCAACCAGATCATTTTCTTTGAAGGAATCACCATTGAACTCTGCGGCGCCTGGGTTTGGGTATCCGGCAACACCAAAGAGTATAAAGAACAGTTTAAGGCTCTGGGCTTCCGCTGGGCATCAAAGAAAAAAATGTGGTACTGGCGCAACGAGGAGGACGCCACCCGCAGCCGCGGCAAATACACTATGGACCAGATCCGGGACAAGTTCGGCAGCGAAACATACCAGACAAAAACAGCCGAAAAAATCACAGCATAAATAAACCACCGGGGCGGGCATCCCGCCCCACTATGAAAGGAGAAAAAAACATGTCTACTTATTATCAGTATCAGGATGTAAAAAGAATGATCGCCCACAAACTTATGACCATGGAAGGCTGGACGGTATACGGATACAGCCCCGACCAGTCCGACATCATGTCAGATTATTACTGCCCTGCACACTGGGGCGGCGTTGCTACCAAAAACGGCTATACCCTTTGCGTTGACGTTTACGGCGCAGAGGAAGAAAAGCAGATCACCGCATACACCGGCGGCATAGATGCAAAAACAGCCGAAAAAATTTCCAAGCTGGAAAAAATGACCATGGAACGGGGTGCCAGTGCTGCCGAAGAAGCCAGCGCAAAAGCAGCCATCCAGAAATTGAAAGAAGAACAGGAAAGAACATGCAAAATCATTGAAATCATTCCCGGACACATGGAAAACCCGCCCCGTTGTAATTGGCATATCGAAAAAGACGGCATGTATATAGCAAAAGGCACCGGCATTTTAAAATATGCGGAAGTTTCTTCTTATCTTGAACATGCACACATTATGGAAACCATGCAGAAATACCGCAAAAACCCCACAGCCTATATAGAGGACTTGAAAAACTACTATGTTTCACATGGGTATTACAGTAAAGAAAACGCCGGTCCGGCAGCCAGAACACAGGCAAACAACATGGCAAAAGATGACAAGATTCTGAAACAGTTTGAAAATTTCATGAAAAAAATTGACGCTCTTTGCGGCGGTCTGCTGGGTGAAGGTGATCCCGTGCAGTACGAAAGAAAAACATTCATCCAGTATAAAACGGAATTAAAAGCCATTGAAACCACTTCCGGCAGCCTGCAGGAAGGACAATGTTTCATTCTGAAGTCAGAATTTACAAACGGTTTCTATGCTGGCAACGTGTACCGCATCCATAGAAAAGAATACAACGGGAAAGAATACTGGATCGCACAGAAACTCAATAAAAAACTGGAAAAGGAATGTACCGGAATTTCCGGCAGAGGGAATACATGGTACATGGATAACATGGACCAGTTTAAAAGATGGATGGAAAAAGGCGCCATAAGCTGGTGCAATCTGGAAACAGTCAAAACCCCATATGAAATTGAAAAAATCGTAAAGAAAAAAGCATAAACAGCCGCCGCCCTTCAGGGCGGCAAAGAAAGGAGAATCAACCATGAAAAAATCTATCAAAACAACTATCTTTGCAACCGTTTTTGTTATCGGCTATGCCGTGGGCTTCCTGGCCTGCGGTGCAGCCTACGCCAAAGGGTCAAGCACTTTGCTTCGCAAAGCCGCCTACGGCGTCCCCGTTTCTCTTCGGGGCGCAGGAGAAGAACAGCCCGCAGCCATTACCGAAGAATCCGACGACGTGGTCCACATGGACCAAGTGGCAGGCATTAAAGCCACTGAATACGGCGTATACCTCACTTTTTACGACGGCACCGGTTACTGGTGGGAATATTGAAAGGAGTGACAACCATGTTCGTAACAAACGAAGTCAACGAAAAAATGGAACAAGACCCCATTTTCTCCCTGTTCGTCTTTGAAAGCCTGCTCCGGTTTGTTTCCCGTGACTGGGGCGAAGTCAGCCCGGAGGATGCAGCCGACAACAACGCCGCCCCAGAATACGCCTGGGGCGCATACATCGACGAAAACGGCGTCAAAATCTGGATCAAAGCTGATGATCCCATAATCACCGTATTATTTCCAAGCGAAAACTAAACCAAGTCAACCTTGCACCCATAAACCATTGATGATACAATCAAACCAGAAGGACAACGAAAAACGCCGCCCCACCAAGGGGCGGCACATAGAAAGGAGCTGTCAATATGAGATATACAATCTTTGAAGGCATGAACAGATTTGAAAGTAATAGCCGAAACGCCAGAAAACATCTGATCGATGGCGGATACGATGAAGTTATCGTCGTGGAAACAAAAACAGGGAAATTTGTTTCCCGCGCCATAAGATATGTTGACGCTATTGTGGTAAGCACAGAAGCAGGACGTGAGGACATTGAAAGAGAAAAAGAGTGGAACACAGAGGAGGCATAAACATGGGGAAATATTACATCGATTACAATACTGGCGCCGGGAATGAATACGCGGAAACTCTGGAAGAAGCGAAAGCACTTGCAGACGAAGGAGCTTGTTACACACAAGAAAGTATTCATATTTATGAAGTGGAAACCGATAATGATATCGATGATGAAACATCCCGCCAACCTGTCGCCATCCGTAACTGGTACGGCGTAGCTTATGACGAAGAAGAAGCATACGAAGAAAACCCCATCTGTTTTGGGGACTTTGGATACTACGGCGACTGGATAGAGCTGTAAAGGAGGTTTCCATGGGAAAAACTGTAGATTGAAGGACAATCTATGGCAGACTTTTTCCGCCAAGCAATCATAAAATATCCGAATGAAAGGAGCTAACCACATGCCTTATCTTCGCTTCGGGAACATCCCCAAAAATGAAAAATCAATAAACTTTCTAAAAATCCCGTTTTCCAAAAGCGAAGATTTCACATTCCTTTTGAAAAACGGAGATACAGAAAAGGCATTTTCCATCATCCCCGATGAAGCGTTGGAATCTGGTGTTTCTGTTTTTCAAATGGACGAGAAGCGTATGCCGGTACTGTCCAGCCTTCGTCTGGTAACTGCCCTGCTTTCCCGCCTCGGTGAACCTATTTTCGAGGTAGAAGGAACAGAAGTAAACCACGGAAACGATGCAGAACCCCTGATCCAGAACATCACAGTTTTAAAACGTCGCCGCATCACAAAAGAAAAACTCCTTGATCTTGCGTTGACTGCGTTGCTGCAGAACTTCAAAAACGCAACTTACGACCACCAAAGAAATACCGGAGAAAATACCATCTTTACACACAACGTTGAATATAAAATCAATAAAAAAACCGGGGAAAAAGTATCTAGATACCAGCATACGGAAGGAAATGACTGGGTAAAAATGCCCCCATACCACGAATACACATTCAATGGATGGACATTCTCTGATCCGGTTGATACTTTCGATATTTCCCTTGGTTATCGCTCATAGAAAAAAGCCCCTTCGGGGCTTTTTCTTTTTCGAGGGTCTACCTCACTTCACGAGAATATATCTCACAGTCTAGCTTGCTGTTATGTCCTCCCAATGTTTTCCGATCTTGTCCATGGCGCGCCGATATTTCCGGAAGCACTGGGCACGGCTGTATTTGCATTTGAAAACGATTTGCGTCCAGCTTAAACCCTGCCCACACCTCAGCATGACAAGCCGCCTTTCATCCTCCGGCAGAACGTCAAACAAGAGCCGATGAACACGGAAACACTCTTTCCAGTGGCGCTGTATCTGCTTTTCACACATGGCCATTTCATGTCTGATTTCTTCACGCCTCGCAGCCTCTCCCGCCACCTTGTCGGATACGCCGCCGCCTCCGTGGCCCTCTCCCATGCCGCCGCCCACCTTGATATTTTCCAACTGATCCCGCAGCATCCGCAGCCGTTCCTGTTCCTCAATCATCTTAGCGGCATGACCCAAGGCACGCCGCACCGTCTGTTCCATTTCTTTTCTGTCCAATCTCAAACACCTCCTAAACGCCCATGGCATCCAGCGTCAGCTGATAACCATACAGCTTTTCACATTTTCTCTGGTCTCTCGCTCGATCCGCTCAATGCCACCCCTGTATTTTTCGTAAAAGGCAGCACCGCCGCCAGCCTCTTTCCGTTCTTCCTGTTCTGCCAGTCGTAAACAGTTTCGGTACAGATTCAAAAGTGTTGCATCTCGGTTAATGGCTGCCATGGTTTTCAACCACTCATACCGATCCGCCGCCGTTCGGATATTCTTTTCCGCCTCGGCTGCTTCTTCATAACGCTGGTTCATTTCTTCGTATGGGTGAGCCTTCACAAAAGCCCGCATCCGCCGCAGCTCTGCGACAGGCTCCGGCTGTTCTTCCTGTTTCATTTTTTCCGCTAATTCCTGCAGCATCATTCCCACGGTCCTTTCTCTTTCGTTTCGTTCCACTTCGAAAAACTCCGAAAGCTGGTACATTCTTTCCGCCATACCAAATCGACGGTACCCGTCGGGCCGTTGCGGTTCTTCGCCAGTATCAGCTCCGCCTGTCCTTTCCTTTCCGAATCGGGGTTATAGTATTCATCCCGGTATAAAAACATAACCACATCGGCGTCCTGCTCAATGGCGCCGGATTCCCGCAGGTCGGACAGCATGGGTCTGTGGTCTGCCCGCATTTCACACAATCGGGAAAGCTGTGATAATGCCATGACAGGACAGTTAAATTCACGGGCTATATTTTTTAACCCAGCAGAAACCTTGCTCAATTCCTGATTTCTGTTTTCTCCTCTTGCCGCGATCAGCTGGATATAGTCAATGACCACAAAAGCCACTTCTTTTCCCCGGCTTTTCAGTCCATGCAGCACCTTCCGCATTTCCATAACCGCCAGCCCCGGTCGGCCGTCTATGATGATTTTTTCCGCCATTTTCTCAAATCTGCTGCCCTCTTTGGACAGGTTTTCCAGAAAATCGGCCCATTCAGCGTTATTTCCGCCATGGATGGAAAAAACCACGTTGTTGGTGCCAGTATCACCGCAGTACAATCTGGAAACAATGCGTTTTTTGTCCATTTCCAACGAGAAAAACACGCATACCGCATTTTCCGGCAGCTTCCTTGCCACGTTCCGCAGAAAATCCCCTGCAAGAGCTGTTTTCCCCATGGATGGACGGGCGGCAAGGATCAGCAAATCCCCCTTGCACAACCCACCAAGATACATGTCAACGTCAACAAACCCACTGGAAAGCCCGTTCAGCTTGTTTCCGTTCTTCCTGTTTTCGTCTAACTCCTGCACATATCCTGCCATGATTTCCGCCGCGTTTTGGGGTACATCCCCTTTGACGTTATCGCCTTTCAGCTCGTCCAAAAGACTGTATATAGCTTCCGCGTTTCCCTTGTTCGCCGCCTCCGTCAGTGCTTGTCCTTTAGCACCGCAGCGCCGCATCCAGCCCATTTCCTGTAAGTCTGCTATGTATTTATTTGCGTTGATGGTGGTACCCTCTGCCGTGGCAATCTGTGACAGGGTATCCATGCCCACTCTTTCCGCCGTCCCTTGCCGGTTCAGCTCCGCCGAAATCATAGGCAAATCAGGAACCATGTTTTTTTCTACCAGTGCCGCAATGGCACGGAAAACGTCCCTGTTCTGGGATAAATAAAAATCATCCTCCACCAGCATACCAGCCGCATTTCTGGCTGTTTCCACGTCCATGAGCATACAGCATAATAACGCCTGTTCTGTTACTGCCGAATAAATCATACTGCGCCGCCTCCCATCATCCGCCGACGTTCTGCCAGTGGATCAGGCATATTTCCGTCCGGTGCCTTTGGTGCGGCTGCCTGTCGTAATGGTTTATACTCGTTTTTCCATCCTTCCCCGTTGAGCCATGTGGCAGGGTGCGGAATGTATGCGCTGTCGTCCTTGGTCCATTCCTGGCTGTTCTTTGCTCGTTTCAGCCCTTCCATGATTTCTCTGTATAACTCCGGCGTCACTTTCATTTTCTCCCAACGAGTACGGGCAGTTTTGACATTTTTCTTGTTTGGGTATGCCTTGTAAAATATTTCAAAAGCCGCGGCAGCGTCGAAAACCGTTCCCCCGTCCTCTTTTTCTTTTTCTCTATTCTCTATTCTCTTTTCTCTATTCTCTATTCTCCCAGCCAAAATGTCCCCGTTGTTCCCGTTTGTTTCTTTTTGTTTCTCATTGTTCCCATTTGTTCCTTTTTGTTCCTCTGTATCGTCAATAGCTTCTCCGTCAGAAAACGCAGAAAGCAGAGCAGAGATTTTTTCCCGTAACATTGGGCTTTTCAGTGCGTCAAAATCCTTTTTCAATGCCCGCAGCGTCGCTGTTTTTCTGTTCCAGTTTCTCTTTGGCCAGTTTAGAAGGAATACTTCTTTCGTGGTTTCGTCCCAGATGATTTTGCCAACCTGAGCAAAATGGTCTAACAGCTTCAATACGGTTTCTTTGTTGTAACCCAACTCTACCGTTGACATGGTCAACGGAAAAACATAAGCCCCCAACGTATTCACCTTGTTATTTGTCATCAAATACAGATAGAAAAACTTCTGTTCCGGTGTCAATTCGAGAATAAACTCGTCCTGCCAGTATCCTCTTTCAACTTTTGTAAAAACTTCCATCATATTTTGTCACTCCTTCCAAAGATCATCCACGGAAACCCGCAAAACTTCCGCCATCTTTTCCAGTCTGTACTGTTGCGGTTTCTTTTTGGTGAAAAGCTCCATGTATCTTACAGTATCACCGCAAATTCCCAGTATCTTTCCCATTTTTTCCAGGGTAATGTTACGCTTTTTCCTCCATTTCCTGATGTTGTTTTCCAAAATGCTCACTACCTTCCGTATTCTTCCAGCATTTTTTGAAATAACTGCTTGTCCCCGCCGTTGTCTGGATGCAGCAGCTTCACAAGCTGTTTATATCTGTCCTTCCGTGCCTGTCCTTCCAGTCCACAGAAAAACACTTCCTTGTTTCCTCCGGAATATACTGTTTTTATATGCGGCTGTTTGCTGAATGTCCTCAATCTTATATTTTCAGCCTGTAACCTTATATTTTCCACTACATAGTATGAGATCTTTTGGTTTGCCTCTCTGTTCCTTTCAATAGATTTCTTTAAAAGATATAGGCAAACTAAAAAACAAACAGTACCAGCAATACCAATGGCAGAGGCATAGTAAAAAAAAGTGTTCAATCCTTCCATTAGCTCACACCCCATTCAGCCTGATATGATTTTAAGTCCATGTTGATTTTCCCCTTTCTTTATCATCAAATCTGACCCGTTCTAATCAATCTTTTTATAATACTTTCGTCTATTTCCCTTGGCCGTTCCGGCTTTGGAAACCCTTCCGCACTCTCTTTGTACTTCTGGCATACCCCCGCCAGCTGCACCAGCTCCGCAGCGCCCCGCAGTGCTGCATCCTCTATCCGACCAACATCTTCCAGTCCGATGCCTTTTCTTTTGATTTCTCCCCATAAAAGACCCGTTTGCACTTCTATGTAGTCCAGTTCGGCTTTTGCTTCTTCTGTTTCCTCTTGGATATGTGCATAGCCTTCATGGGCAGATGCAAAGGGCGGATGTACCTCCGCCGCCCGCTCCTGTTCCAGCTTCGCCATTTCGCCCAAAGCTAAAATCAAACTACGCATTTTTCACACCTCCTAGAACGGTAAGTCATCATCCTCAATACTGGGATCAACGGGATAGAATCCATCGTCGGCAGGCGGATATACCCCAGACTGTGGCGCCGCCGGTGATGTCTGCGGTGCTGCTGGTGCCGCCTGCGGTGCTTCATTTTTACCGCCTGCAAAATGGATTTCGTCCGTGATGACTTCCGTTGACCAGTGGCGCTTACCTTCGGAATCATCCCAGCTCCGTACCTGCAGCCTCCCAACAATGGCAATCATCTGACCTTTTTTGAAATATTTTTCGATAAACTCCGCAGCCTTCCGGTAACTTACCACATTGATAAAATCCGCCTGCGTCTGCCCATCTTTCTTGTATGGACGGCTCACCGCGATGGTATATCTGGCGATCGCGATTGGTTCCCCTGTGCCTGTATATCTGATTTCCGGGTCCTTTGTCAGCCGCCCCATTAAAATAACTTTGTTCATTCCTCAAACCTCCTAGCCTCTCCAACACTTAAACCAACGATACCGGCGCTCTCGCTGCTGTCCGTCGCCCGGAAGTGGGCTTTTTCATGTTGGGGATACATATATTCAAACATGGCATAATTCCCCGCATCCAAAAGATACTCTGTATTTCCTGTTTCCCGGTATTTTGCAAGGCATTTTTCCAAGCTTCCCAAGGCATCCACATAACCCTTCCCAAAGTTTTCCTTTGCAGAACCGTATTTGTAAAAACTGGTTTTTACCCTGTTTTTCCGCAGCTCGTCAAATGCTTCACTGTATTCTTCCTTGAAATTCAATGATTTTCCCTCCTTCATTCATCTTGTGAGATTATCAAATCCAAAAGATATATGGGCGAATTTTCAAAAGTTACAAAGTCATAGATAGGTGAATTTGATGATCCTATCATTTTTTCAAAAAAACTTTGACAAAATCCTGTTTGGCACAATGAAGGTTTCTGTGGAAAAAAATATACTCTGTCATCATCTTCATCTCTCGCCGCCCATGGAGTACCTTCGGCATATCTTCCCAGTATTGCTGCTCTCAGCTTTGGTGTCACTTCGGTATATGTATTGGTTTTGGTCAAGTTCTCTGCCTTTTGTACGACATCCATATATATCACCCCTCACAAGCTGTTATTGATTACAGTAGCAGCCAGCATACAATATCCGTACTTTTTATAAATGTTTTCGATTTCTTCTTTTGGTCTATCATGCTTTTCCGCGTTTTCCCCATTTTTTATGTGTTTCAATGCTTCTTTTGCAAAAAACATAACAGCTTCGACCAGATACTCCTTTTCCTTGTCCAGCAAACCGGACTGTAATACAGTGTCATACAGGGAAATAAGCGCCTCCATGTCTTTTTTTGCTTTTGTAATATTATTTTTCATAACATTTACCTCCTCACTTGCGAATCTTCCCGCATTTCTGGCACCAGACAGTTTTTTCTACCAGACCTCTATTTACGAAAACTATATTGATTTCAACCCATTCATGCTTGCAAAACCGCTGTTTCAGCTTCTTCCAGAACATTCTTCTTTCCCCTTTCCCTGAATAAACTCGTGCAGTTTTTCCGCACATTTTTCGCACAAATCAAACTTTGTACGCTTATCTGTATTCTCCAACAATCTTTTTTGCAAAATCTCTTTTACACTATGTATATATACTGCCCCTGTCACTGACGTAAACTCTCCACCTTCTGGAATCTCTTTCCCGCATCTGTCACAGATTCGCGTAAAATTAAAACTCATAAAACCACCCCTTTCTACGCAAGCAAAAACGCAAGCTCCCAAAACTTCGCTTTCTTCTCCAAATCTTCTATCTCTTTTTCCTGCTCCCTTACCTTCTTTTCAAGTGCTTCCAGAACACAGTTTCCCTTGTCCTGATGCACCATTCTTTCCAGCTTTTCCAGATCATACATACCATTTTCGTCAGATATAATGTCCTCAATCTCCGAAAGCCGGAACAAAAGGTCACAAATGTCCACCTTTCCAAGTTTTTCCGCCGTTGCTACTTTATTTCCTCCAAAAACATACCCAATCACGCTTTGTGTCCCATTGACATCAATCATTTTGGTCAAGCGCCCTTTTCTTCTATGCCCTTTCATGCCAGATGCCTCTTTTTCTCTTTTGATCATGCCTTTCAGCTCAAAAATGTTGTATTCATCGCCCAGAACATCTTCGAGCATAGCCAGTCTTTGCCAGATATGGCTGTAACCCATTTCTTCTCTCAGATTACCCTCGACTTCCTTCCATGGCTTTTTGCTGGTCATTCTTAACATTACAATCCCTCCATTTCCTCCGGCGTCAGAACCATGTGACGCCGGTTCCATTCTCTAATGATTTTCTCTGTCCCCGTAAAGCACTGTTTTTGCCCAGCAGCGCTCACATCTTACATACAGTGCAGTCCCAAAAATGGTTGAAAAGTTATGCAGTTCCGCTTTCCCTCCGCAAAATGGACAGGGGAGCAATTTCCCTTTATCTGACACTTCGTTCTGTGACGCAATATCTCCCAGCAATGCCAGTTCTTCCACTGATTTTCCCATCATCTTACCTCCAATTTATCCATTTCCCTTTCGGTCAGTATCTCCGGCCGCTCGTTCCATTTTCTGATTGCCAATTCCCGGACAGGCTCCGCCACACAAAGGCAGTTACAGTATTCGTCAGAACATATAATGACGAATAACCCTTCCCGGAACATAATTTCTGCCTTTTTTCCGCACACATGACAGGGCAGCTTGCGTCCTTTCTTGGTCAGCTCCTCCTGTGCCTTCCTGTCACCCAGCAAAGCACGCTTTACCTTGTCCATTCTTTCCAGTCCCTTCTGCTTGTGATTTCATCAATTTTACTGGGGCCTAATATTTCGGGACGGAAATTCCATCTCAAGGCGCACCGTTCTTTCGCATCCTTGATAGGTACTACAATCAAAACTTTTTCCTTCATAAAAATCTTTCCTCTATATTCCAACTTTGTTCCCGTTTGCATTACTCCATACCCACATTTTTCGCATTGGATGCCAAAGATCATATTTCCAAACACATTAAGTTCATACAACTTTCCTTCTCCACCACAGTAATAACATGGAAGCAGTTCACTTTTTGCAGAAAGCCGTATCAGCTCCTCTGGATCACTGGGGCGGGTCTGTTTCCCTTCAACCATTATTTTCACCAGCTCTCAAAATCACTTCTACCCAGCAAGTATCCATCCCGCATGGGAGTACATCATCCCCATTCATTCCTACAGAAAATCCGCCGTTCTCCGGACACTCTTTGCAGTTTCTTGCGTTCTTAGGGTTATACAGAAAATCGTAATAGTTAAACAGTGCTTTTTCCATCCTCATTCCTCTCTTTCTATTTTCCTAAGCTCAGTAAAATTCTGTTGAGCCAAGCCCAGCAGTTCTTCCAAAGCAAATACGTCCGTATCTTCTGACGCTTCGATACCTTCAATGTCAGCAAGTTTTGATTTTGCATCATATACAGCAATCGAAGGATCATCCGCCACTACAATCATAGCCACTTCAAATTTCACTACATAATGTTTCATTTTTATCCTTCCTTGTTAAACAAAAAGTCCAATAGCTTGCTTGTGCAATCAGCACACAGTTCAACCCTGTATTCACTGTATGAATACCCGTCAGGGTTGCCATCAAATAAAACCCGAAAATGGAGTATATTTGACTTTCTCACGCCATTTACAAAGTATCCTGCTGTTATTCCTCTATAATCAAATTCTTTCCCACATCTGTCACATGTTCTTATTCTTTGAATACCCATCTTTCTAGCTCCTTCTATTTCCTAATCTCACGAAAATGCTCTTAAATTCTTCCACACAATCTTGCTATAACTGCTGCAAAATTGCATCCCATTAAAAAAAACATAAAGTACTTCAAATAACGATTTTTAGTCGTAAAAATAGAAAACCAAGCGACACCTATTGCAATGACATTCATTTCCAACATTTCCATTCTCCTTTCACTTCCCAGCCCGCAGCATACAAAACAGCAGCTCCACCATAGACCGCTTCCGTGTGCCTTGCAAGCAAGGTACAACAACACGCATCTTCCACTGCACACCTTCCGCATCAAATGGCGTTGGATTCTCAAATTCATCCGTAAGACCTTTTCCCAACGGGATAGGGCAAATCACCCCAATACCACTTGGACGCTCTTGCAAGATTTTTTTGTAAACTTCTGCAGGCATGACCAGATAGTTTTTCTCCGTCACGAAATTCTGACCGAATCCGCTCTTATAGTCAGCCATGCAGCTTTTCACCTCGTATGAAACAAAAATCCCTTTTTCAATTTCAGAAACGCTAAGAACGCCAATCGGGCAAAACTCCATAAAATCAACCCTCCTAACGTCCTTCGTCCCCCAGTCCAGGCTAACTTCCCTTGCCCAGTATTTCCCGTTACCGGTAAGCCTGTCCTGGATAAGCTGTTCACTTAAAAATGCCGTGATCTGTTTTCTTTCCATCATGTATTACCTCCCTTCGGCACTCTGACGGACAGGCGGCATCCCTCCGCCTGCCCTGATTTGTATAGAAGGGGCCTTCGGGCAGGGTCAAGCACTTTGCTTCGCAAAGCCGCCTACGGCGTCCCCGTTTCTATTCGGGGTGCATTATTGCCCGTCACAGTGCCGAAAGCCGTCCCTTTGGCGGACGGGAAAGGAGCCCCCTGCTTAACCTTTCCCGCCCGAAGGAGTGATTCCGGGCTTTCGCCCGCCAAAAGGACGGCTTATTTTATTTTCACTGCACTCTTAATAGCCTTCCGACGACTGCTGTATCCATCAAATAAAGCAGCATTTTTCTGTCGGTTCCATTCTTTTTCTTTTTCCCATTCCTCTTTCCACTTCCGGTATCTTGGGCACTCGCTGTGACAGCCCACATACCTTTCTTTGCAGTCCTTACAGCCAAGTTCTGATAACTTAGTCAAGATAGTTCCTCCCGATCAATGCCATAAATTCCTCTCTGCTGTGACCTTCCTCAAACTTCCTCTGACATTCCCGTTTCAGCTGTAGATCTAATTCATGGCCATCCCTGCCGTGTACCCCATATTCTGCTTCATGCCAGTCATGCCGCAGATATACCCAGAACCCCATCTTTTCGGAAATCTCTCTCTGCCCAACACCAAAGAAAATATGGTGCTTATGCAGGTTCTCTCCTTCGTATCCTGTCAGATAGCAGCATCTTTCATCCTGTAAAATGCTTTTCCCATGGCTTTGACGGGATTTTTTCTGCTTCGTTTTCGGAAATGCCAGACCGCTTGTGTCTATCTTTCCGTATTTCTTTTTCTTCGGTAATGCCAGTGCTGTCATCTGTTTTCCCTCCTTCAAAAAAAGCCGCGGGATTTCCCGCGGCTGCCGGTCACCCTCTGTACTTTCGGATCATGCCTCTGTTTTGTTCCAGGTGCCGTCTGTAACGCTCTCTTTCGCTCAAAAGAAAGATGCACGTCCACGCAAGCACCATAATCAATAAACACATCAACACTATGCCAAAATTCATCGGATCACCCCTTGATTTTGATTTTTCCACTTTCAATAAGCTCATAAGGAAAAGTTTCTTTCCATCCACCCTTGTCCCAAATGACGATAAAATGACTTTTCCAGAGCTGGTACACAGTCCCATTTTTTATGATTTTTCTGTTCTGGTTGTTTTCCATCGGCTTGATGTACTGTATCTTACTTCCCACCATAAGCCCCATAGCCTCCGCATCGGCTCGGGTGAAATTTTCATTGAATTTTTTCATCACAGAATAACCACCTTGTGTTCACTCACCATTTTTTCCAGTTCAAACTCAAAATAGTTGCGGATGTTTTTTCTTGCGGTTTCTCTCCACAGACCGCCGTCCGCTTCAAATAAAGCACACTGCCCGCCTTCTCTCATGCGGAGGATGAAAAGGCTTGCCGGCTGTTCCACTTCCAAAAATGTACGATAAGGGCGCAGTTTTGCCGGACTGGGTACACGAACCTGTCCAACAGTAGCGATCCCCGTTCTGATTGTCACCGACTGGGAAACACCATCGTCCCCGTAGTTCTGGACTGCTTCATCCCGCAGATTGCCAACGACCTGCTGGATCACCTTCAAATCATCCGTTTCCATGAAGCAGGTCTGCAGCAGGATGTTGAATTTTTCAGCATCCATAAACTGACCGAATGGGAATTTGTTTCCTGCCCATTCAGCCGTCATAAATTTCTGCCTGTCCATATATTCGTTGCAAACAGAAGAATACAGATTTACTTTTCCGGCATCCTCTACATGGATGATTTTCTGAACAGTATCATCCAAATAATTCAAATCAGCGTCACCGGCATTCTTGATAAAATTGACAATGCTGGACAGGTTATCCGTGCGCAGTGTTTCAATGGTCGGCAGTTCTGGCAGATACAAGGGCTTATCTGTGAAAACTGTTCCGTCGATATTAACCATATTTGCCTTAGACAAACCAACCACATACTCAAACAACGATTTCAACATTTTTTATTCCACCTTTCTTTTCTGCAGGTCAAGTACCTTGCCTTCATTTTCATTTTCCAGTTCCATCTGGCCACGCATTGCGGAACGGTATTCATCCGCCATAATTTTTCCTTTGTTGTCCGCCTCCACAATCATTTTTGTGTGGATTGCTCTACGAGGCAGCAACGTCGTTTTGACAACAGCAGAAACGTCAACGTCTGTACGGTCGTTTTCATTCGGCTTGAAAACAAGCTCGATCACCAATTTTCTGGGCTTCTTCGCCTCTGTGTTCGGGTCGTAGATGTTTTCAAAAACCCGTTTTGCCGCTGCTTGAACCTGTTCCATGACTGCGCCACCAGCAAGTTCAAATAAATTCATAAATCACACCCTCATTTCTTTTTCTAAAGCAAGTTTCATTAACAAATACCCCAGAAAACAAATGTTTTCATCATCAAAATCACTTTCATAAAACGCTTTATCAGCTTTTCCATATAAGTCTTTGCCTTCCTCATGCAAGACAATACCTTCCTCATTTTGGGGAGGACGTTTTTCAAAGAAATAAATCTTTCCGGTTTCTGGATTTCTGTATGCAAAAAATAAATCCATTGCGAAAATCCCCCCGATAATCATGTTCCTTTCTGCTTCTCTTAATTTTTTTTCCTTATCCATGTTGATTTACCCATCCTTTCTAATGACCCACCTTATATAAAAAGCAGGGGCGGAGGTCAAGCACTTTGCTTCGCAAAGCCGCCTATGGCGTCCCCGTTTCTCTTCGGGGTGCAGGGTTACAGTTCTTTATTTGGAAGTTTTAAGGTAGGTGTTCGTTGACTATTACACAAAAGATTTACACCCCTGCTCTTTATCAAAACAATTCATTCAACGGCAGCCCCAGCACTTCGCTGATCTTCACCAGCTCCCCCACCGTCCATGTTTCCGGTTTCGCCAGTCGCACATTGAAGGTGGAGTAGCTCATGCGGCATTTGCTGGCCGTTTCTTTGTGGTTCAGCCCCCGTAGGAGCATCCCACTTTTTAATTTTAGTGTTAAATTGTTGTAGACCTTTTGGTCTGGTCGCTCCCGCAGTTTTGGCATTTCACATCATTCCTTTTTAGCTTGCTTTTTCCTGCTGCATTCTCTGATAGGACAGCAGAACATTTTCTTTCTTGACTTTCTCCATCCTTTCCCCTAATCTGAAATCACAGGCTGTTGCCGCAGCCTGATCTTTCAGAAAGGGGGTGCTTCTTATGTTTTGGAAATTGATTGCAATAAACGCAATCTTTTGGATGATAGCAACATTCTTCAGTAGTCGACTGAGGGCAAAATTCTGTTTTTTGAGTTCTCAAACCAATAACATGATGACTACATTGGCAATGAAAAACTGTCTGAAAATTCTTTCTCATTTTCTTTGGATTTTGATACTGTTTATTTGCACTATCTTTCTTCCGTTTCTAAATAGTTTTGTCATTATAGTTATGGTCGTTCTGCTGATTCATTCTTTTATTGATTGTTTTAGAGTTTCTACTCCGTTCAATAAAGAAATCATTATGCTAAAGAGTGGTGCAGATTCTGGTTACGGACTACTGATACTTACGTTTGTTTTAGTAATCATTAGTAGAATATGTTGCATACTCATTGCAACCAACATTTTGTAAAGGAAGCTGCTTTGGCAGCTTCTTTTACTAGCTTGCTTTTTGCTTGTCAAGATTTTGTTTTGCTAACATACAATGAATTGCTGCTGATACAATATTTAATGAATCACTATCCAGCATTTCTAATTTCTTTGCAACATGACTTAATTCTTCTTTTTGTTTCATCTTCATAGTCTCACCTCCATTTATAGGTTTTTCCTATTTCTTGTCTTTAATATATAAGATTTTTCCTATTTTGTCAATATAAAATAATAAATTCATTGACTTTTTTTAGGCTTAACCTATAATTGTAAATAGGAGGTGCTTTTATGAATAAAAGACTTAGAGAACTAAGAAAAGAACTTAAACTGACTCAAGCAGAATTCGGAAAAAAAATAGGTCTTTCAAACTTTGCTATTAGCGATATGGAAAAAGGAAAAACTCAAATTTCATTAAGAAATATTAACCTCATTTGCGAAAAGTTTAGGATCAATGAAGATTGGTTGCGTTATGGAATTGGTGACAAATATGCACCTGCACTGCCTGTTGATGATATTTCTATGGCATGTGCAGGCATCGTAAAAGATAAACATGAACAGATAAAACAAATTTTGATTATGTATGATAAACTAGATGAAAATGGGAAAATTGTTGTAAACGAATTTATAGAACTCTGCATAAATCAATTACAAAAAAGGCAGGACAAAGAGGAATAATCCTCTTTGTCCTGCTTCTACTTTAGTAACCCTTTTATAAAACTATATAATTGAATTAATAAATCCTCTCGCTCTATACTTTGCAATATTTCCATAATAGCTTTCCTGTATTCTTCTTCCATAGTACACCCCCAAAATAAGAACATATGTTCGTGTTTTTTCTCAATATATCATTTTTTCTTATGCTTTTCCATGTACGTTTTCACCAATTATGAAGCATCATTTTTGTTTGTTCTTCCGGTTTTCCCCTTTTTCCACTTATCCACATCACATTTTCACCCCATTGTGCTACACTCAAACAAAAAGGAGGAATCAACATGAAAAAAAGAATTTTTGCTATTGCACTTGCTTTATCAATGTCACTTGGAACAGTTTCAGCTTATGCACAAACACAAACATCTACCCAACCTATGCAGTTATCAGAATATGAAATCCTTCTCGGTTCTTCATACGTATTGAATTATGCATATCCAATTCGCTCTCATAGTGATGAATTGACTATCATTGTCAGTCATGCTCCTGCATATTATGACTATAATTTAATGCGTTCTAGTATGCCAACACATATAAGCCTTGTAAATATGAAAATTGCTGATTTAGAAAAATTAAATCAGACAATTACAAATGGAAAAGTGGAAGCATTTTATGCTATTCAACCGCAATTAAACAAAATCATTGCTGCTGGGAAATTGTATGTAGATGGCTGCAACAAAGTTTACAATGGTAACGCACAAGGTTTCTCTATGGTAAATTCTGCCTCATCTTCTATTCATGATGCACAATTAGAAATTGCTGTATATTGCGATAACCTATACGGAACAGTCAAATATGGTCTTGATACGTTGTTTCCATCCAACTGATTTAGGAGGGGAAACAATTTGAAAAAATACTTTTTTCTAATATTTGCCTTTTCTTCTATCTTTCTATCCTCATGTTCTTCTGATAATTCAGCTTATTCAAATGGTTATGATGATGGTTATAAGGACGGCTATGAAGCAGGACAGGAAGATACAATCGTTAACGCCGTAAGTAGAGAAGATTTTTACCCAGCAGACACAATCGGTTACTGGGAAGGACAGTACGAAGCAATTACTGATATACTTGATCTGTACGACCTTCCTCAATCAATGAAAAATGAATTATTAGAAAACTTAAATGATATAGAAAATGAACTAAGAGAACTCGAGCCAGAATCCTGATAAAACCTGCACAAAAAATGCAACGTTTTTTGTTTCCTTTATGGATTTACAGAACAAATGTTCTAATGGTAAAATAAAAAAAAATGATCCCCGTCCCTGTTGGCGCAGGAACGAGGATCGGCGGTCATATATATAATACAACCTCGTCTTATCGTATTATATCATAGACCGCCTTGTTTGTATATAATGAAGGAGGTCTTTTTTTATGGCTCAAGCAAAGAAAACAAAAGCCGGAACCTGGACTATACTGGTATATAGTCACACGGAAACCATTGACGGAAAGGAAAAGCGTATCTATGAACGATTTACCGCTGACAAAAAGTCAGAAGTCGTCCGGATAGCGGAAGATTTCAAGGCCAATCGTAAAGGCAAAACCACCACCCTTACGGTAGAAAAAGCCATGGAGAACTATATCGAAATGAAAAAGGATATACTCTCTCCTGCAACATTATGTGGTTATTGGTCAAATTACGAACATCATTTTCCATTGATCCGAAAGATTCAGATCAATAAACTGACAAATAATGATATACAAAAAGAAGTCAACATGCAGTCCACACAATATGCTGCATCATCATTAAAAACAACTTATGCTTTTCTTTCTTCTGTTTTGAAGGTTTTTGCACCAGATTTCCGGTTAAGACTGTCTTATCCACAGGATGATTCGGAGGAAATCTCTATCCCAACTGAAGAAGCAATTAAAATCTTATTAAAAAACAGTAACAACGCCGAGCTTTCCCTCGCCATTAAACTTGCCCTGGGCTTGGGACTTCGACGCAGCGAAATTTCCGCATTGAAAATTTCAGATTTTGATTTTCAAAAAAATATTGTGGAAATTAAACATAGCATGGTATTTACACCAGATAAAAAATGGGTAATTAAATCCCCAAAAACAAAATCTGGCAGAAGAACCATTCCTTTACCGGACTTTCTCATTCCTGATTTGAAGGACGCTATGAAAGGTAAATCACAAAATAGTTTTCTTGTATCATTAAATCCATCTCTTATCTCAATTAAATATGGATTGCTCGTAAAAAAAACTGGCATTGAGCATAACACTTTTCATTCCCTGCGACACTACTACGCATCAATGATGCTGGCCAACAATGTTCCAACAAAATACGCAATGAAACGCATGGGACATAGTTCAGATGACATGCTCAAACGAGTATATCAGCATATTATGGAAGATAAAGATCAGGAAGTAACAGATACCATAAATAAATATTTTGAACATGCTTTTTTGCAGTGATGCAACTATTTTGCAACTTTATATTTGAAAAGTATTGATTTTTCAATAGTTTTGACTATTTTTTTATTTTCCTTTATAATGAAATGCGATATGAAAAGAAAGGAGTCCTGCCCTTTGCAGACAACAGCTTTGGAAGAAAAAATCAAACAACTTTCCGCAGATTATATTTATGAACAGGCAGTCGGCAGTTTATTGCTGATGCTCATGAGCGCCATGGAAGATGTGGAAAAAGGCGATGCACCTTTGCCTTACACCATACATGAAGATTTGCTGGCTATCAAAAAAGACATCCGTTCCTACCTTCTGTCTCTGGAAGACCTTCTGGAAGGCGAACAGGAAGACCGCGCAGCTGCTCTGGAAGCCTGCATGGCAAAAAAAGAAGAACTGTTATCCATCTATGAAACCGTTTACAGCTACTTCTCCCAGTGGAATCTCTATTCCACACTGGTCAGCGATCAGGTTGCCCTGCGCAAATATAAAGAAGAAGGCATTGAAGTAGAAAAAATCGACTGGTCTTTGTTCTTTGCGGACTGCCACGCTTTTATGGAAAGCGGCAACAACCTGCTGGAACAGAAAAACTACATGGGCCAGATTTTGAAATGCCTGCCTTTGCATATGGCGCGTGATAAATATTACGACACCATCACCCAGAGTCTGGAAGCAGCCTTTGCAGGTGAAAGCAAAGAATTTATTGAAAAATCCCTTCGCGCTTTTGAAGGCTTCTGCTGCCCCGAAACCAATCCCCTGTATGGCAAATACTTCGGCGAAGTTGCCACATGGCTGGGCGAAAAACGCATGCTCATGCCTCATAAAATGGAAGATGAGGAACTGAGCAATCTTTACGAAGATTTGAAAGTGGTTCTGGAAAGCTTGCAGGATGTGGAAGAATATTTCTCCTGTATCCTTCATGACTTGAACTCTCTGATTCTGCTGTTCTACCTGACATACAGCTTTACAGACCTGACAGAAAGCAACGCTACATACAGCGACCTGTATCATACCGTCTGCGAATTTTTGACAGGCGAACTGGATGAAACCGAACGGGAAGCTTATCTGGATACTCTGAACGAACAGCTGGAACAGGCCGTAGAACCTGTTATTGACAAAGCAAACGCCATTGGCAAAGAAGAATACGAACTTTTGCAGAAGGTGAATACATTTGCTGACTTCGCAGAAGACACCCAGAAAGTCCTCATGACAGAAGATTTCATTCGGGAATGCTTCTTCGGCGATCTCAATGACGAATTATTCCAGTTCCATCTACCGGAAGATCTGCCCGTGGCAACAGAAGAAGAAAAGAAAGAACTCTTTGCTGATTTTATCCAGAAAACACGCAGTTCTCTGGAAACACTGCCTGTGCAGACAAGAAAAATCGCAATGCAGACTTTGATGGGCGCACTGCCTCCTATTTACAGTGTATCTGAAGTCATGGAAATGGTCACAAACGCCATCGACTCCGCTTCTTCTCTGGAACAGAAAGCACTGATCGTAGACAAAGTGGGTATGGTATTCCAGGATAACCATTATCAGTCCCTGACAGAACACGCTCATGAACATCATCACGATCACGACTGCGGATGCGGACACGACCACGAACATCATCACCATGACCATGATTGTGGTTGTGGACATGACCACCACGAACATCATCACCACGATCATGACTGTGGTTGCGGACATGACCACCATCATGACCACCACTGATACAAAGGAGGAAAAACATGAAATTTGTATTCAATCACTATAATTATAACGTTCTGGATCTGGAAAAAAGCATGGCTTTCTACGAAGCAGCTCTGGGTCTGAAGGAAGTACGCCGGAAAGAAGCGCCTGACGGCAGCTGGAAACTGGTTTATCTGGGAGACGGCGTAACAGATTTTCAGCTGGAACTGACATGGCTTCGTGACAGAAAAGAGCCTTATAACCTGGGTGAAAACGAATTCCATCTGGCTTTCACCGTTGCAGATTACGATGCCGCTCATGAAAAACACAAAGAAATGGGCTGCATCTGTTTTGAGAATCCAGAAATGGGCATCTATTTCATCAACGACCCTGACAATTACTGGCTGGAAATCGTTCCGGAAAAGAAATAATATTGATTTGAAGCAACAAAAAGGCAGTCAATTCCAGGCTGCCTTTCTCGTTTGAAAAGAAATACAAAAATTTTCATTGACAAAATCCCTTCTTTTATGTATACTTATTTTCGTTGGTGCGGGTCACTAGCTCAGTTGGTAGAGCACTGGACTTTTAATCCAGGTGTCTCGGGTTCGAGTCCCGAGTGACTCATTGAAAAAAGCCTTTGTCTTTTGACAAAGGCTTTTGTTTTTTCTGTCAGACAAAATACAGTTCTTCTATTGAAATAGCCTCCAAAACCAAGTATACTGAAAACAGTACAAATGGAGGGAATCATCACATGGAGCACTATAATATCACACTCACAACAGAAGACCGTCGCATTCTCAACTCTTACTGCACTGTTGCAACAGGTATGGCTGAATTTTGGGGCGAAAACTGCGAGATCATTATCCATAATCTGGAACGGCTGGATGCCTCAGTTATGATGATCGTCAACGGATATCATTCCGGACGTCAGGCAGGCGCTCCCATTTCAGAGCTGACCCTCTCCTTTTTGAATCAGATGCTGGCAGATCCAAGTCTGCGCCACATCAATTATTTTGCCAAAAACAAACGGGGAGAAACATTTAAAGCTTTTACTTCTGCCATTCTGGGAGAAAACAATCGCATCATTGGTCTGTTCTGCATCAATTTTTATCTGAATATTTCTCTGCTGTCCTTTATGCAGTCCTTCTACCCGCAATCTCATTCGGATCATGAAAACATATCCGAAACCTTTGTGGAAAACACAGAAGAACTGATGTTGGACGCTTTGGAAAACGCCAAGAAAACTGTTTATGCAAATCCGACTATCACCTCTTCCAATAAAAATAAGGAAATCATCTATTTATTAGCGCAAAAAGGTATTTTCAATTTGAAAGATTCTGTTGTCACCATCGCAAATCATTTGGGAATCTCCAAAAATACCGTTTACATGCATTTGCGTAATCAAAACAAATCTTAAAAAAAGCCCTTACGTGAAAGCAACTTTCTCTTAAGAAAACATTGTTTTTTCTTGTTCTTGATTTCTTAAGGGAAGTTGCGACAGCTGTCTTCAGAAGAAAACCTATCAAAAAAAATTTTTATAAATCAAAAAAGCCGAAATCCTTATTATACAAAGGATTTCGGCTTTTTTTGTTTTCTTATGAAGATGCCCCCCCAACCGTAAGGGCTTTCTGATTTTTAATCTTCGTGATTGAAACGTTCCATATTGATGTTGTCAATGGGATATTTTTCCAAAATTTCCAGCGGATTATCTGTTTTGGATTCTTTACCATAGCGATTGATCATTTCAATGCCTTTTGCATCATGGAGCAAAGAAGCAGCTCCACCGGTACAGCCATGTTTACATGCCATACCTTCGATGAAGTTTGCATCCAGTTTGCCAAAAGATGCCATTTTCATTGCTTTGATACATTCATCAATACCATTGCAGCGTACTGCTTTCACATCCAGATCCAGACCACTCAATTCCAGTGTATGGGCAACACTTTCTGTTACGCCGCCTGTTCTTGCGAAGTTACGACCGAAGGAAGATGCTTCCCCTGCCATTCTGGGTTCCAGACTGGTCAGTTCAATTTCTCTGGCATCGAAAATCGCCTGTAATTCTTCAAATGTGATAACAATATCTACTGCATCTTTCAGGGATTCTCGTTTCATTTCTACTTTTTTCGCTGTGCAAGGCCCTACAAATACCACACGAGCTTTCTTATCTTTTGCCTTGATGGCACGGGCTGTGGCAATCATAGGAGAAACAGCAGTGGAAATATGATCTACAAACTGAGGATAGTTCTTTTCTACATAATCTACAAATGCAGGGCAGCAGGAAGATGTTTTCCAGCCTTTTTCTTCCACGGTTTCTGCCAATTCTTTTGCTTCAAAAGCAGATACCATATCTGCACCGATGGCTGCTTCTACCACATCATAGAAACCAAGTTCTTTGATGCCTGCGTAAACCTGTTCCGTCTTTACGCCCTGGAACTGGCTGGAAACTGCCGGCGCAACAACTGCATATACATGATAGCTTGTGTTGTTCCAGGAGTTTTTCAGCAGATTCAGTACATCCACAACGAAAGATTTATCTACAATGGCACCAAAAGGACACTGATAAATACATGCGCCGCAGGAAATACATTTATCATGGTCGATGACTGCTTTTCTGTTTTCATCCATTTTCACCGCGCCTACGGAGCAGGAACGGATACAAGGACGTTTTACTTCACTGATAGCGTTGAAAGGACAAACCTGTTTGCAGCGGCCACATTCGATACAAAGTTCCTGATTGATGTAAGAACGATGATTTACAATGGTAATTGCGCCTCTGGGGCATACTTCCTTACATTTATGTCCCAGACAGCCACGGCAGGCTTCTGTTACAACAAAACGGTCAATGGGACATTCATCACATGCGGAATCCAACACATTGATGACACGATTATCCTTTGTGGGTTCCATTACCAGACGCACACGATCTTCAATGATATGGCGTTCTTTATAAATACAGCAGCGGAACAGGGCTTTGGGGCCAGGAATAATCTCCTCTGCGATTTCTCTGACAGAATCAATGGAATTATCCAGATTTCCTAAGAAAAATCGTTTTGCTACTTCCTTGTTTACCAAGTACTTGATGTATTGCACGTTGCTTTCAAAATTATTAATCATACTGCGTTACCTCTTTTCCAAATTTTTTTCCAATCTCATTGGAGCAAATTCGATATAGCACACTGTATACATTTGTATTCGTCATAAAAGAGACACTTTTTCCTAAGTGACCTCTTTGTACACACATTCCATTTTTTCCCTATACGTCACTCATTTTAACATAAAATTTGTTCGCATGCAAGCAATTCCCAGGAAGATTAAAGGTAAAATCTTCCAAATTTTCACCCAAAAAATGCATCTAAATTCAGTATTTTTCCCTTCATCATTTTTGCTTCTTCAGCATCATGTGTAGACAGTAAAATCGTACGTCCTTTCGCCTCTTCCAATACCAATTTTATGGCAATTTCTTTTGTTTTATCATCCAATCCGCGGAAAGGCTCATCCAATATCAGAAAATCATAAGGTACCAACAGTGCCCGGCATATGGCTACTCGCCGCTGCATGCCGCCGCTGAGGACAGCAACCTCTCGGTCTATCCATTCAGCTAAGCCAAGAACAGACAATATCTGCATCATGCGTTCCTGCTGCAAAGCACCATCGCAGACACTATATAAATTCTGACGGACGGTAAAGCCCGGCAGCAGCCTATCTTCCTGAAAAACAACACTGATCTTCTTGCCTTCCAAACCATTGATGCTGCCTGCATCCGGCTGTTCTAAGCCCATAAGCATTCGCAGCAGTGTGGTCTTGCCTCTGCCGGATTTTCCCATCAGACACAGGACTTCTCCTTCTGGAATTTCCATGGAGAAATCAGAAAAAACTGTAAAATCACCATATTTTTTTGTGATATGCTTCATTTCGATCATACTTTTCCGATCCCCCTATTCCTACGGTCAATAATATCCAAAAGCCACAATATGAGTTTTTCAATGAGCAGACTTACCACAATGATGGTCACAGTCCATGCAAATAAGTCCGGCATCTGCAAATAAATTTTCGCTTCCTGCAACCGTTCCCCAATGGAACCGTCCGGAATGCCGATGACTTCCGCCGCTGTCCCTGCCTTCCAGCAAAGCCCCAGCCCTACGGCAAAAGCAGAACGAAGGTAAGGAAATACCTGGGGGAAATAAATATACCTTATCTTCTTTTTCACAGACAGGCCAAAAACCTGTCCCATTTCCAATAACTGCGTATCTGTTTGTAATATACCTTGCAAAATATTGGTATACACAATGGGAAACACCATCAGGAAGGAAATGAAAACCGACAGACTTCGGGAGGAAAACCAGAACAGTGCCAATATCACAAAAGATGCCACAGGTGTTGTTTTTATCACCGATACCAGCGGTGCCATCAGCTCCCGAAATCTGGTGTATCTTGCCGCTCCAACTGCCGCCAATATTCCCAGCAGAGCCGCCAATCCAAAACCACCTAAAATTCTGCATGCCGAAAAAGCGATGCTCCTCCAGAAAGATGGATCCGGCAAAAGAGTGAAAAGACGCATACTTACAGCAACAGGAGATACCAAAAGTATCTCCTGTCCCAGACACATGCTTCCGATTTGCCAGATCACCAGCCAAAAGAGAATCGCCCATATTTTCATAGAACCTTTACGCACCATGATAGTAGAAACCATCTTCCGGCAGTGCGCCGCCTACTGCTTTGGGATTCTGTGCATAAAGTTCTTCCAGATATCCACCCAGTTTATCCTGCATTTCATCGCCTGTGATGCAGACGATATTGCAGTAAGGCAGAGCTTTTTCTGCTACGGCTGCTTTCAGAATGTCATATTTTTCAATGAGTGCAGCCGCTTCTGCTGTATTGGCGTTCACATAGTCAACAGAAGAAGCATACTGTTCCAAGAACAGTTCCACTGCTTCGGGATTTTCTTCCAGGAAATCATTTCGTACAACAACCACACCTGTAATCATACCGCTGGGATTTTCTTTTCCTTCCTGAATCGCATCCCATTCCGCACTCAGATCCAATGCGATACGCAGATTTTCATTCTGCATCTGCGCTGTTGTTACGAAAGGCTGAGGCAGCATAGCAATGGCAGAGGGATTTGCAGCCAGCGCGGCTACGCATTCCGCATGTTCTGTTTTCCATTCGATATTCACGTCTGTTTCAGGATTCAGACCATTTTCTTCCAGAATATAATTCAAACCATATTCCGGCGTAGAACCTTTCCCGGAAGCATAAATTGTTTTTCCTTTCAAATCAGCCACAGACTGTACGGTGTCCCCATCTTCCACAATGTAAATAACACCCAGTGTATTGACTGCCAGTACACTCAAATTCTGTTCCATATTCTGATAGAGAACTGCTGCCAAGTTCGCAGGCAGTGCCGCAATATCCAATTCCCCTTTCACCAGCATGGGGGTCACTTCATCGGGAGAAGCCAGCAATGAAAAATTATAATCATTGGGAGCCGTTGCACCGCTCTCATCATCTTCCATCATTTTAACCATGCCCATGGCTGTTGGGCCTTTCATGGCACCTACATTCACCGCAACAGGGTCTGCTTCTTTTGCACCGCAGCCAGCCAGCATAGAAATCCCCAGCACCGCAGCCAGCAATAAAGAAATTGCTCTTTTCATATCATATCCCTTCCTTTTCATTCAAAATTTTTATGATTTTGTCCTTATTTTACTCTCATTTTCACAGTTTCTCAAGTTGCTTTTACAACATTATTCAGAAAATCTCATAAAGACCAAACTGCTTCCACATACTATTTTTCGCACTTTTTTTGTTTACAATTCCGTACAAAACATGCTATACTAAGCCCATTACAAATTGTACTTATTTTCATACAAAGGATGTGCGATATGGAACAACATACAAAAGAACTTTATGAGAGATTACAAACACTGACCCTCCTGCGCCCTTTGCTGCGGGAACCTTTGCTCCAATCATTTTCTGCAATGATGGAATCCATGCTTTCTTTGGCAGACGGAAACAAAACTCCGCTGTCTGCCGCAGTTTCAGCATATTGTGACTTTACATCTGAAATCTATCGTTGTTATGCTGAAAATGAAAGAGAAATTTCTGGTAATTTTTCTCACTGTCTGTACGGACTGCTTTTCCGCACAGAAACCGATTATTTGAAAGCCAAAGCCAGAAAAAAAGATTTTTCTCCTTTTCTGGAACAGCAGCTGGACAAAGAACTGGAAATCCTCCAGAATCTATCTCTTCTGACAGCAGAAAAAGTACAAAAATCTTTGCAAGACGCGGGATTTACTCATCCTATGCCACGCTGGGAAACATCTGTACTGGATTTCCACGCGGATTACCGCAAACACTTGGATGCCCTGCCCTATACAGGCTATGGCATATACGCACAATACCACACCTTCCTGTTCCGTCATGGAGCAATCCATCCGGTAAAGCATCCAGACATGCAGACACTGAAAGACCTGACTGGATACGAACGGGAAAGAAATCAAGTACTGCGCAATACACAGGTTTTTGTAGAAGGCGGAACCGCTTCCAATGTACTGCTTTACGGCGACGCAGGCACAGGCAAAAGCACCACAGTAAAAGCCATTGCCAATTCCCTGCGAAAACAAGGCTTGCGACTTCTGGAAGTAAAGAAAAACGAGCTTTATGAACTTCCTGACATCTTGGATGAACTTTCCGGCAATCCTCTGAAATTTATTATCTTCATTGATGACCTGAGTTTTTCCAGCAATGATGATAACTTCGCGGCACTGAAAGCCATATTGGAAGGCGGCGTTGCTTCCTGTGGCAAAAATGTACTCATTTATGCCACCAGCAATCGTCGGCATCTGGTAAAAGAAACCATGACAGAACGACAGGGCGATGAATTTTATCTGAATGACACTTTACAGGAAACTATGAGCCTTGCCGCCCGTTTTGGTCTGACCATCACATTCCAGAAACCCGGAAAAGACGATTACTTATCTATTGTAAAAAACCTGGCAAAACAATATGGTGTTTCCATGGACGAAGAAGAACTCTGTATAAAAGCGGAAGCCTTTGCCATCCGCTGCAACGGCAGAAGCCCTCGGACAGCGAAACATTTTATTGAACTGCAAAAGGCTGGAATTTAACGACACAAAACAAAAGGGAAACATTTTTGAATGTTTCCCTTTTTCTTTTATTTTTATTATTTCATGACAGCACCTTTGCTTGCCGCAGAAACGATTCTGCCGTATCTTGCCAGCCATCCGCTGGTTACCTTAGGTGCAGGTGCCACATAGGCTTTTCTTCTTTCTCCCAGTTCTTCATCTGTCAGTTTGACATTGATGGATGCGTTCGGGATATCAATTTCGATCAAATCGCCGTCTTTCAACAGACCAATTTCGCCGCCTGCCGCCGCTTCTGGGCAAACATGACCAATGGATGCGCCACGGCTCGCACCAGAGAATCTGCCGTCTGTGATCAGCGCAACGGATTTATCCAGCTTCATACCTGCCAATGCACTGGTAGGATTCAGCATTTCACGCATGCCAGGCCCGCCTTTTGGTCCTTCGTAACGGATCACAACCACATCTCCAGCTTTGATTTCTCCATTATAAATGGCTTCGATAGCAAAACTTTCATCATCGAATACTCTTGCAGGGCCTGTATGGCAAAGCATTTCTTCTGCTACGGCACTACGTTTGACAACGCAGCCTTCTTTCGCAATGTTGCCCCACAAAATGGCGATACCGCCTGTTTCGCTGTAAGGTGTTTCCACAGGACGGATGATTTCAGGATTGCGGTTATATGCGCCTGCAATATTATCGCCCAATGTATGGCCGGTTACTGTCATACAATTCAGATCCAGCAGTCCTTTTTTAGACAATTCTGCCTGCACCGCGGGAATACCACCCGCCTGCTGCAAGTCTACGATATAAGTATCACCAGCCGGCGCCAAGTGGCACAAGTTTGGTACTTTTGCGGAAATTTCATTGAATACATTCAAATCCAGATCTACACCTGCTTCGTTTGCAATAGCAAGAAGGTGCAGTACGCTGTTGGAAGAACATCCCAGCGCCATATCACAGGCAACAGCATTACAAATAGAAGCTTCTGTGATGATATCTCTGGCCTTGATGTCTTTTTCCACCAATTCCATAATTTTCATACCAGCGTGTTTTGCCAACTGCAATCTGCCGCTGTGTACCGCGGGAATAGTACCATTGCCGGGCAGCGCCATACCAATGGCTTCACACAGACAGTTCATGCTGTTTGCAGTGAACATACCTGCGCAGGAACCACAGCCAGGACATGCGTTATTTTCAAATTCATATAATTTGTTATCATCAATAAGCCCTGCTTTTCTAGCACCAACGGCTTCGAACATTTCAGACAGACTCTTATGGGTATCATCCACAATACCAGGCATCATAGGGCCGCCGGAGCAAACGATGGCAGGCAGATTGATTCTTGCTGCCGCCATAACCATACCGGGAACAATCTTATCACAGTTTGGCACCAATACCAGACCGTCAAAGCAATGTGCCATTGCCATGGTTTCCACGCTGTCCGCAATGAGTTCACGGCTGGCAAGGCTGTATTTCATACCAATATGTCCCATGGCGATACCGTCGCAAACACCGATAGCAGGCACTTCGATGGGGGTACCACCAGCCATACGAATGCCGGCTTTTACGGCTTCTGCCACTTTATCCAGATGGAAATGTCCGGGAACGATTTCGCTATGAGCAGAAACTACGCCAATCAACGGACGATCCAGTTCTTCTTTTGTATACCCCATGGCATAAAACAAGCTGCGCATAGGGGCTTTTTCAACACCTTGTGTTACACTTGCACTTCTCAGATTCTTCATATATGTATGAGGGCACATTCCATATACAGGAAAAGCACCCTATCGGGTGCTTTTCCACGAGGAATTCCCCTTCCTCCTTCTTCTTTACTTTGCTGAACTTTTCTATTCTATTCTTATTTCTTCAGCCAGCTCATCATCTGACGCAGTTCTGCGCCTACATGACACAGCTGGTGATCTGCCTGTACTCTTCTGGATGCCAGGAATTTCGCTTTGCCGCCTGCGTTCATTTCCTGAACGAATGTGCTTGCGAAAGTACCATCCTGAATGTCTGCCAGCAGGCTCTTCATACCAGCTCTTGCTTCATCTGTGATAACGCGTTTGCCTGCGATATAATCGCCGTATTCCGCTGTATTGGAGATGGAATAACGCATTTTATCAAAGCCGCCTTCATAGATCAGGTCAACAATCAGTTTCATTTCATGGATACATTCAAAGTAAGCCATTTCGGGTTCATAGCCAGCTTCTACCAGTGTTTCGAAACCAGCTTTCATCAGTTCTGTTACGCCGCCGCACAGTACTGCCTGTTCACCAAACAAGTCTGTTTCTGTTTCTTCTTTGAATGTTGTTTCCAGGATACCTGCACGACCTGCGCCGATACCGGAAGCATAAGCCAGTGCGTAGTCTTTTGCTTTGCCGGAAGCATCCTGATAAACAGCGATCAGGCTGGGTACGCCTGCGCCTTCTGTATACAGTTTACGAACAATATGACCAGGGCCTTTGGGCGCGATCATGATAACGTCCAAACCTTTTGAGGGCTGGATCTGGTTGTAGTGGATGTTGAAACCATGGGCGAATGCCAGAATGTCGCCATCTTTCATGTGTTTTGCAACCTGGTTTTTGTAGATTTCAGGTGCCAGTTCGTCAGGTACCAGCATCATAACTACATCGCCTGCTTCTGCAGCTTCTTCGATTTCCATAACTTTCAGACCAGCTGCTTCTGCTTTTGCTGTATGAGCGGAGCCTTTTCTCAGACCAACAACAACATCCATACCGCTTTCTTTCAGGTTCTGTGCATGGGCATGGCCCTGGCTGCCAAAACCGATGACAGCAATTGTCTTGCCGTCCAACATCGCCAAATTACAATCCTGATCATAGTACTTTTTAATCATTCGTATCGTCTCCTTTTCTTCCGGGTTTTTCCCGTTTTTTCTTTTGTGACTTTTTTATTCTGCAAGGCCCCGTTCGATGCCTGTGATGCCTGTACGGCAAACTTCAATGATATCATAGCAGGATACCATATCCATAAAGCCGTCCAGTTTCTCAGGAGAGCCTGTCAGTTCAACAATCATACTGTTTTTGGAAAGGTCGATGATCTTTCCTCTATATATATCCACGATTTCGCGTAATGCACTTCTTTCATTTTTATCTGTGCGGATTTTCACCAGCAGCAATTCGCGATATACGCTGTTTTTCATATCCAGCAGATAGATTTCTCGTACCACTTCCAGTTTTTCTGTCTGGGCAATGATCTGATGCAGTACATTTTCGTCATTTTCTCCAGTAACTACTGTAATTCTGGTAAGCCCAGGAATATGGGTCTCTGATGCGGTAATGGTGCTGATGTTAAAATTTCTTCTGCCAAACAGGCTGGAAATCCGAGCCAGTACATTGGGCTGGTTATCTACCAGCATACGCACCACCTGACGGGGGGCGTCTTTGTTGACTTTGATCTCTGTCATGCCTATCGCCTCCTCTTTAGTTCAAGATGATGTCTTCCACGGTACCGCCATTGGGAATCATAGGCAGTACTTTTTCTTCCTGGTCGATGATGCATTCAATCCATACAGGGCCTTTTTCCTGCAAGGCTGCCGCAAAAGCTTCTTTGAATTCTTCCGGCGTTTCCGCACGGAAGCTCTTTGCGCCGAAGCCTTCTGCCAGCTTCACAAAATCTGTTTTCCGCTGAGGTACTGTCGCGGAATATCGTCTGTCATAGAAAGAACTCTGCCATTGATAAACCATCCCCAACACATGATTGTTCATGATAACGGTGATGATAGGCAGTTCTTCACTGACTGCGGTACAAGCTTCATTTAAGTTCATATGGAAAGAAGCATCGCCTGTGAAGTGGATTACCCGTTTATCCGGGCATCCAACCTGTGCACCAATGGCTGCGCCATAGCCAAACCCCATGGTACCCAAGCCGCCGCTGGTCAAAAATGCTTTTGTGTTGCGGTGTTTGATAAACTGTGCCGCCCACATCTGATGCTGACCAACATCGGTGACATAGATGGTTTCTTTATCTGTCATATCACAAACGGCGCCAATAATGTCTCTGGGATGCATTTTCGCCGCAGGACACTGGGATGCAATGGAAGCATCTCTCCACACCGCTACCTGTTCCAGCCAAGCTGTACGTTTTTTCTCCTCAACCAAAGGCAGCAGTTTTTCCAAGAAATATTTCACGTCGGAAATGACGCTCATATCTACGATAACGTTCTTGTTGATTTCGCTCTCATCAATATCAACCTGAACTTTTGTGGCTCTATGGGCAAATTTTTCTGTATTCAGCGCTACGCGGTCTGAAAAACGTGTGCCCAATGCCAATACCAAATCTGCCTGATCCACCGCTTTATTGGCAGCGACACTGCCATGCATACCGATCATGCCCAAAGAGTGGGTATCGTTATAACCGACAATCCCAACAGCCATCATAGTATAGGCAATGGGAATATCTGCCTTATGGATCAGTTCTTGTAATTCATGCCCTGCATCTGAAGCAGGAACACCGCCGCCGCAGTAGATTGCAGGCCGTTCCGCCTGATTGATCATATCCGCGATTTTCTGGATTTCCTCATCAGAAGCTGTGGGCATTGTTACTTTATGTTCTGCCTCCTTCGGTTCAAACTCATAAAGAGCAGCAGAAACATCTTTTGTCACATCCACCAGCACAGGCCCTTTTCTGCCTGTTGCAGCAATGCGGAATGCCTCTCTGACAGCATGTGCCAGATCTTCTATTTTATTAACGAAAAAATTATGTTTTGTAATGGGCATCGTAATGCCTGTGATATATACTTCCTGAAAGGCATCTCTGCCAATCAAGCTGTTTGCTACATTTGATGTAATGGCTACCATGGGAATGCTATCCATAAAAACTGTTGCAATTCCTGTTACCAGATTGGTAGCCCCAGGGCCGCTTGTGGCAAAAACAACGCCGGTCTTCCCTGTTGCTCTGGCATAACCGTCTGCCGCATGTGCTGCTCCCTGTTCATGGGCTGTCAGCACGTGGCGAATTCGATCGCTGTATTGATATAATGTGTCATAGATATTCAATGCAGCGCCGCCGGGATACCCAAAAACTGTATCCACACCCTGTTCCAGCAGAATCTCCATAATGATCTGCGAACCTGTCATTTTCATGTGGCAGTCCCTCTCTTTCTTTTGTCTTTTGTTGTTTCGTCGTTATTTCTCTTTTGTATTTTTTTTGATACACACCATTATATTACACTTTTTACAAATGTCAATAACTTTTTTTAGCGCAAGTGCATAATAAAATTTTTACAATGTATTTACAAAAATACACTTGACAAATTGTTTTTATTTTAGTACAATGCATATCATTCAAAAGCAGTTCGCTTGCGAAACATTTTTGTTTGTCTGTCTGCGGCCAATCGGCCACCTCCATCAGACAGACAAACAAAAACGGACACGGGAACGTCCGTAAATTACAAAAGACTCCAATTCATGGAAGAAAGAAGGTTTGATTATTATGATGATGAAGAATTGCGAAAAGTATGAGGTCGGTTACTTTATGCCGCCTGAACCCTCAATGGAATGGATCAGCAAAGATCATTTGGAAAAAGCACCCGCATGGTGCAGCGTAGATTTAAGAGATGGTAATCAAGCCCTAATCGTTCCCATGAGTCTAAATGAAAAAGTAGAGTTCTTTCGTTTCCTGGTTTCCCTTGGCTTCAAGGAAATCGAGGTTGGCTTTCCCGCCGCATCTGAAACAGAGTATGAATTTTTGCGTACACTGATTGAAAAGGATATGATTCCCGACGATGTCACCGTACAGGTACTGACACAATCCAGAGAACATATCATCGCAAAAACATTTGAATCTCTGAAAGGTGCCAAAAGAGCCATTGTACATCTGTACAATTCCACTTCTCTGGCACAGCGGGAACAGGTCTTCAAAAAAGACCGCCAGGAAATCATCGACATCGCTGTCAGCGGCGCAAAACTGATGAACGAATACGCAAAGAAAATGCCGGAAACAGAATTCCAGTTTGAATATTCTCCGGAAAGTTTCACCGGCACAGAAATCGACTTTGCGGAAGCTATCTGCAACGCTGTCATCGACATCTGGGAACCTACTCCTGAAAAGAAAGTGATTATCAATCTGCCCGCAACCGTATCCATGTCTATGCCGCATGTTTACGCAGCGCAGATTGCTTATATGTCCAAACACCTGCACAACAGAGAAAACGTAATCCTTTCTCTGCACCCCCACAACGACCGCGGCACTGCCGTAGCCGATGCGGAACTGGGTCTGCTGGCAGGCGGTGACCGTATCGAAGGCACACTGTTCGGCAACGGTGAAAGAACTGGTAACGTTGATATTGTCACACTGGCAATGAACCTGTTCTCTCACGGTGTTGACCCCGAACTGGACTTCAGCAACATGCCGAAAGTCGTAGAAGCTTACGAAAAATATACAGATATGAAAGTGCATCCTCGTCAGCCTTATGGCGGCCAGCTGGTATTTGCTGCTTTCTCCGGTTCTCATCAGGATGCCATCGCCAAAGGTATGAAATACCGCGAAGATAAACACATGCATCGCTGGATGGTGCCCTATCTGCCCATCGACCCTCATGATGTCGGCAGAGAATATGACGCAGACGTTATCCGCATCAACAGCCAGTCCGGCAAAGGCGGTATCGCTTATATTCTGGAACAGAATTACGGCTTCCACATTCCTGTAAAAATGCGTGAAGAAATCGGTTATATGGTCAAAGGTGTCTCCGATCACAGTCATAAGGAACTGTCACCTGCGGAAGTATATGAAACATTCAAGAACGAATATATCAACAAATTCAATCCCATCGACATTACTGATGCAACCTTCCGCAAAAATTCTACCTATAAAGGTGAAGATGGATATACTGTTGACATTCATGTAAACATTGCTGGTACAGAATATTTCTTCACAGCAAGCGGGAACGGTCGTCTGGACGCTGTCAGCAACGCCCTGCGTCAGTCCAAGCTTTACAGCTTCGACTATACTTTCGTAACTTACGCAGAACATGCGCTGGAAGCGGAATCCAACTCCCGTGCAGCTGCTTATGTTGCCATTGCTGATGCCAACGGCAAAGTTTACTGGGGCGTAGGTATGCATGAAGACATCATTCTGGCTTCCATCAACGCTTTGGTCAGCGCTATCAACCGTCTGAATCAGGTAAGCCATTTCATCACAAAATAAATAACAAATGAACGAGCAGGGACAGGTGCCACATGACAGTTTGTCACACCTGTCCCTTTTTGTACACAAAAGGAGCGATTTTTTATGGGAATGACAATGACACAGAAAATATTGGCTGCCCACGCGGGCCTGGATTCCGTTGTTGCGGGACAGCTCATCCGTGCCAATCTGGATATGGTACTGGGGAATGACATCACCTCCCCTGTTGCCATCAATGAATTTGAAAAAGCCGGTTTCTCCGGTGTTTTTGATAAAAGCAAAGTTTCTATGGTTATGGATCACTTTACACCCAATAAAGATATCAAAGCGGCGGAACAGTGTAAACAGTGCCGCACATTTGCCAGAAAATTCGATCTGGACAACTTCTATGATGTAGGCAATATGGGTATTGAACATGCTCTCCTGCCGGAAAAAGGACTGGTAGCCGCTGGGGAATGTATCATCGGCGCAGACTCCCACACCTGCACTTACGGTGCATTGGGTGCCTTCTCTACGGGCGTTGGTTCCACTGACATGGCTGCCGGCATGGCAACAGGTCAGGCTTGGTTCAAAGTGCCTGAAGCCATCAAATTTAACCTGACAGGTGCATTACAGAAAAATGTCAGCGGTAAGGACGTCATCCTGCATATCATCGGTATGATTGGCGTTGACGGTGCCCTGTACCGTTCTATGGAATTCATGGGCGAAGGTCTGAAAAGCCTGTCCATGGATGACCGTCTGTGTATTGCCAACATGGCCATTGAAGCCGGCGGCAAAAATGGCATCTTTATGGTAGATGAAATCACAAAAGAATATATGAAGGACAAAGTAAACCGTCCTTACACTGTATATGAACCCGACGCAGACGCAGAATATGTACAGACTTATGACATTGATCTGTCTGCTATCAAACCCACCGTTGCTTTCCCTCACCTGCCGGAAAACACCAAAACCATTGACGAAGTGGGCGACGTTCCTATCCAGCAGGTTGTCATCGGTTCCTGCACAAACGGCAGACTGTCCGATATGAAAACAGCGGCTGAAATCCTGAAGGGACACAAGGTTCATAAAGACGTGAGAGCCATCATCATTCCTGCTACTCAGAAAATTTATCGGGAATGCATCAAAGAAGGTTATCTGGATATTTTCGTAGAAGCCGGATGCGTTGTTTCCACACCTACCTGCGGCCCTTGTCTGGGCGGTCATATGGGTATTCTGGCAGAAGGTGAACGCTGTGTGGCAACGACAAACAGAAACTTCGTTGGACGTATGGGTCACGTGAAATCTGAAGTATATCTGGCGAGCCCTGCCGTTGCAGCAGCATCTGCCATCACAGGCAAAATCAGCAGTCCCGATGAAGTGTAAGGAGGTTTTGAACAATGAAAGCAAACGGACGCGTACACAAGTACGGCGATAATATTGATACAGACGTCATCATTCCCGCAAGACATTTGAACACTGCCAATCACAAAGAACTGGCAAGTCATTGCATGGAAGATATTGATACAGAATTTATCCACAAAGTAAAAGACGGCGACATCATGGTGGGCGGCTGGAACTTCGGCTGCGGCTCCTCCAGAGAACATGCTCCCATTGCCATTAAGGAATCCGGCATTTCCTGCGTCATTGCCAAAACATTTGCCCGGATTTTCTACCGCAATGCCATCAACATTGGCTTGGCCATTCTGGAATGTGAAGAAGCCAGCGATAAAATTCAGGATGGTGACGAAGTTGCCATTGACTTTGATACCGGCATCATCACAAACGTCACCAGAAACGAAACTTATCAGGCACTGCCCTTCCCTGATTTCATCAAAGAAATCATTGCCAAAGGCGGTCTGCTCAATTCCATTCGTTAAGTACAAAAGAGAAAGGGAAATGTCCTATGAAATATAATATTGCTGTCATTCACGGCGACGGTATCGGCCCTGAAGTAGTGGGAGAAGCATTAAAGGTACTGGATACCATCGCCGCGAAATATCATCATGAATTTGTTTATACCCCTGTATTGGCAGGCGGATGTGCCATTGACGCCGTAGGAGAATGTCTGCCTCAGGCAACCATTGACGCCTGCAAAGCAGCTGACGCTGTGCTGTTGGGTGCCGTGGGCGGCTGGAAATGGGATACACTGCCCGGTGACAAACGTCCTGAACGGGCTTTGCTGGGACTGCGCAAGGAACTGGAACTCTTTGCCAATATCCGCCCTGCAATGCTCTTTGACGCATTGGCAGATGCTTGTCCACTGAAACCGGAAATCGTGGAAGGCGGACTGGACATCGTTGTAGTACGTGAATTGACTGGCGGCATCTATTTTGGCGAAAGAGGCACCAAAGAAACAGATCTGGGGCCTGCCGCTTACGATGTGGAACAATATGTGGAAGAAGAAGTCAGAAGAATTGCTGTCACAGCCTTTGATATGGCTATGAAACGGAACAAAAAAGTTACCAGTGTAGACAAAGCTAATGTACTGGAAAGCTCTCGTCTGTGGCGAAGAGTCGTAACAGAAGTGGCAAAGGATTATTCGGAAGTTACACTGGAGCATCTTTACATTGACAATGCAGCGATGCAGCTAGTACGAAATCCAAAACAGTTTGATGTCATTGTCACAGGCAACATCTTTGGGGATATCCTCTCTGATGAAGCCAGCATGATTACCGGTTCCATCGGCATGTTGCCTTCTGCCAGCCTTGCGAAAGGAAATTTCGGTATGTACGAACCAGTACATGGCTCTGCACCGGATATTGCCGGACAGGACAAAGCAAATCCTCTGGCAACTATCCTTTCTGCTGCCATGATGCTGCGCTACACATTTGGACTTTCCGAAGAAGCGGATGCCATCGAAACAGCTGTCAAAGCCGTTCTGGCAAAAGGATACCGTACACCGGACATTGCAACAGAAGGCACCAAAGTTGTTGGTACCAAAGAAGCTGGTGCATTGGTACGGACAGAAATTGAAAATATGTAATATACAAAAAGTGCAAGACCAACAATATGGGTCTTGCACTTTTTTTGGCAATTTTCCGCTAAAATAGAAAATCTTTCAATCAAACGCAGTTAATCTCTTATTTGCGTTTCCATTTCCACTCCAAACAAATAGTATGTCCACTTTATTATTCCCGGAAATTCATCTTCAGGCATAAAATTCCCTTCAATGTCATAGGAATATCCAAGCCCGACATATTTACCAGAACCTCCATCTTGACATAAATTCGTTCCAATACAAAAGACAGGCTTTTGAAACCTATGCAGTCTGCAATAGTCAACAATACCAACAGCAAACCATAATACAACTGCACAGACAACAACTGTCACAGTCACAAAAATTTTCTTCTTATACATATAATCACAGTCCCTTGCCGAATTAACTGCCTTTCTTTATGTGCTTAACCAAATCAATCAACAAACGCTTTTTATCGCCTCGTCATTAGAATATGCTTCTATCTGCAAGGACAAAAACAGAAAACCATTTCATATTTCACTTTATCATATCATAATCAAACGAGTGTTGTCACCAGTCCCATAGTATCAAATGGCTGATCAGAATAGAAATAACGATGCCAATAAAAATACAATAGCCGAAATTCTTTTTGTTGTAAGAATTCCGGCTATATTTGTTCTCTTATGAAGAATTATTTATTCGGGAAGATCAACCGAATCGTTGTACCTTTGTCCACTTCACTTTCCATTTTTACAGTTGCCTGATGGAGCAGCGCACCATGTTTTACAATGGAAAGTCCTAAGCCTGTGCCGTCAATTTCTTTGCTGCGGCTGCGGCTTACACGATAGAACCGTTCAAATACTCTTTCTTGTTCGCCATAAGGAATACCAATTCCTGTATCTGCAACAGTTACGGTAATGTCGTCAGGATGTTTTTCTACTTTCAGTGTAACAGATCCGTTATCTTTGTTATAGCGGATTGCATTGTCACACAGATTATAGATCATTTCTTCCAGCACATGCGGCACCCCTGACAGCACTGCTGATTCTGTTTCGATATGGAAAACAATATTTCTCTGAGCAGCCTGCCCTTCCAGACGTTTTGCCACCGTTTCCGCGATCAAAGCCACATTCACTTCAGTCTTTTCCATGGTTTCCTGGGCTTCATCCAATCTGGAAAGCTGAATGATATCCTGTACCATAGAAATCAGTCTCTGGGCTTCGTCATAAATATTGTGTGCAAAGCGAGGTACATCCTCTGCTTTGACCATACCGTTTTTCATAATTTCCGCAAAACCGGAAATGCTGGTCAAAGGTGTTTTCAGTTCATGAGAAACATTTGCCGTAAATTCACGGCGCAGTTTTTCACGATCTGCCTTTTCTGTGTTATCGAAGAGCAGCAGTACCACGCCTGCTACCAGACCATCTTCTGTGACAGGGTTTGCCAGCAGCTGATAGCTTCTGCTATCACTTTCCATGGTCACTTCTTCATGATTGCCTGCCAGAGCTGCTGTAATGCAGCGTCTGAAACCTTCTGTACGGTTCAAAGCAAATACGTTTTCTTTTTCAGGCACATGGTCTACGCCAAGCAGACGTCTTGCGCCTTTATTACAGGAAAGAACTTCGCCTTTTGCATCCAGAACCAACAGCCCTTCCTGCATATTTTCAGTAATGGTTTCAAATTCACGCTGTCTGCGCTGACGATCCTGCATCTGTTTACTGATGAGCTTATTCTGCACAGTGATACGGCGCAGAAAAGGTGCCATTTCATCATAAATTTCTGCCTGTTCGGGATGTTTCAGATCCACATTTTCCAAAGGTTTCACAATGCTCTTGGATGTTTTGCTTGCCAGGAAGCCTGCCAGGATCAATGCGATCACCAGAACCAGAGCCAACAGCTGTGTCATGGAAAGGAAAATACTCAGCGCACTCAAGCTGGTAACGGACAAACGCAAAATAGTGCCATCACTCAGTTTAATCGCATAGTTTTCTGTTTTTTCTGCCAATGTGGTGGAGTAACGTGTGCTCTCACCTCTGCCGGTTTTCAAAGCCTCAACGACTTCTTCACGTTCCCCATGATTTTCCATCTGGGAAACATCAGCATAAGAATCAAACAGAACTGTACCATCTGCATCAATCCATGTGATTCTCTGGCTTTGTTTTGGTAACTGTTCCAGATACGAAATTCCTTCCGTTTCCATGGCCTTTGCAATATAGACAGCGTCTGCGTGCATCGCTTCTTTTGTCTGGTCGCTGTTATAATCCCCTACAAAAGCAACCAGAATGAGAGTGGATGCGATTAAAATTAACAGCGATACATTGAATATCGCACGAAAAATTCTTTTTGTCATGGATTGCCTCCAATCTTATACCCAATACCTCGTATGGTTTCAATGTATGTACCGCAATCACCTAATTTTTGCCGCAATGTCCGAATATGCACATCCACGGTTCGGTTTTCCCCATCGAAATCATATCCCCAGATCTGATTGAGAAGTTGATCTCTTGTTAAAACCATGCCCTTGTTTTCCAACAGATAACAAAGCATATCAAACTCTTTTTTTGTCAGTGTAACAGCTTCTCCTTTTACAAAAACTTCATGGCGTTTTCTGTTTACGGTCAAATCGCCAATGACATATCTGCTTTCCTGGGCAGGACGCAGATCTTCTGTTCTGCGCAGCAATGCTTTCACCCTTGCCAGCAGTTCCATCATGCCAAAGGGTTTGGATACATAGTCGTCTGCGCCGCTTTCCAGCCCCATGACTTTGTCATACTCACTGCCTTTTGCTGTCAGCATAATCACAGGAAGTTTTTTTGTATCCTTTCTTTGCCGCAGTTTCTGCAAAATCTGTATGCCATCTTCTTCCGGCAGCATAATATCCAGCAACACCAGATCTGGTTTGCGCTTTTCCAACGCCTCCCAAAACAGAGAAGGTCTATCAAATCCCTCTGCCTCCAGTCCGGCTGTATTGAATGTGTATGCCACCAATTCCCGAATGCTGTTATCATCTTCAACCAGATAAATCATTTACAGCCTCACTCCTTACATCAGAGAATTTTCATTGATCATCAACTGAAATTTCAATCCCAGTTTTTTTGCTGCTTTTCTGCACAGTGTCATACGTTCCAGAAAAATTTCAAAGTAGTCCATAACGGAACTGTAATGGGTATCAACAGTCAATTTCAGTTTGATGAGCGTATGGGCTTCATTGATTTTCAAGACAGATTTTTCTACGGAATAATTTACTCTGTCATGGATATCAAAGGTTGATTTTTCCTGATTGCGTACACGGGTTCTGCGTACATCCGATTTATCTGCCAAAATCAGCGCTGCGGCAATGGCGTTGACAGGCACACCATGACCTTCATCATGGTTCCCAATGGCTGTCACCACCGTCGCAATATCTTCTGCCGGCATACCCAGTTTATCCAGAATACGGAATGCCATAACAGCACCGCTTTGGGAGTGGTCTACACGATTGACCACGTTGCCGATGTCGTGCATGAATCCGGCAATCCGCGCCAATTCCACTTCGTGTTCTGAATATCCCAGTGTTTCCAGAATATACTTTGCTGTTTCTGCCACTCTTGTCACATGGGCAAAGGAATGTTCCGTAAAGCCCAGTGCTGCCAGAGACTCGTCCGCACACTGAATGTAAGTGCGAATATCCGCGTTATTTTTGATATCCTCAAATGTAATCATATTTATTCACCATCCATTTCTCCATGGATGCCTGTAATGGAATATTCAACCCATTCTGCGATGTTGGTAGCATGGTCTGCAACTCTTTCCAGATATTTCGCGATCATCAGCAGATCAATATAAACTTCGCCGTTTGTACCATCTTTTGCAATCTGCTCGATAATTTCACCGCGGATTTTGGAAAACAGATTATCCACAACATCATCATAAGCAATAACGCTGTGTGCCAGTTCCAAATCACCTTTTACGAAAGAGTCTACACTCTGTGTAACCATCTTCACAGCTTCTTCGGACATGGAACAAATATGCAGAGAACTGGACATTTCCAGCTGTTTATCATGCATCTGATCTGTCAGTTCCACAATATCTGCTGCCTGATCGCCGATTCTTTCCATATCGGAAATCATTTTCAGTGCAGAAGAAATGGTTCTCAAGTCTCTCGCAACGGGCTGCTGCTGAAGCAGCAGACGCATACACAAAGCCTCAATATCTCTTTCTTTTCGGTCAATTTCACCGTCTTTTTCCAACACAACAGGTACCAAGCTGCGATCCCGATCAAAAAGGGATTTCAATGCCAATGTAATGGCTTCCTCACACAAAGCACCCATGGTAATCAGTTCTACATGCAGCTGTTCCAGCTGTTCATCAAATCTTGTACGCATATCAACCAAACCTCCCCGTAATATAGTCTTCAGTACGTTTGTCCTTAGGCATGGAGAAGATCTGTTCTGTATCTCCATACTCAACAACTTCACCCAGCAGGAAAAACGCCGTTTTATCAGAAATACGGGCAGCCTGCTGCATATTATGTGTTACCATAATGATAGTGTACTCTTTTTTCAATTCCACCGCAAGTTCTTCGATACGGGAAGTGGAAATAGGATCAAGGGCAGATGTGGGCTCGTCCATGAGCAGAACTTCCGGCTGAACAGCCAAAGCTCTTGCGATGCAAAGACGCTGCTGCTGACCACCACTCATACCCAGTGCGTTTTTCTTCAGACGATCTTTTACTTCATCCCAAATGGCTGCGTCACGCAGTGCTTTTTCTACAATCTCATCCAGTTTCACTTTAGAACGGATGCCGTGTGTTCTGGGGCCATAAGCGACATTATCATAAATGCTCATAGGGAAGGGATTGGGTTTCTGGAAAACCATACCTACACGTTTGCGCAGGTGGTTCAGATCCATGCTGCCATAAATGTCTTCCCCATCCAGCAACACTTTTCCTGTGATGCGGCAGCCTTCTACCAAGTCATTCATTCTGTTCAGGGATTTCAGCAGTGTAGACTTACCACAGCCGGAAGGCCCGATAAATGCTGTGATATCCCCTTCTGTAATATTCAAATTGATGTTTTTCAAGGCTTTGAAATCGCCATAAAACAAATCCAGATTGGAAATTTCAAATTTATTCATACTCAATCTTTCACTCCTACCTTTTTCGCAATCAATCCAGACAAAGCATTGATACCGATAACAACTACAAGCAGTACGACCGCTGTTGCATACGCCTGATCCATGTACAGACCTTCATTCAGCAGTGCGTACATATGAACTGCCAGTGTACGGCCGGAGGACATGAGACCATCCGCAACCTTTGTGGCTGTACCTGCGGGATACAGCAGTGCAGCTGTTTCACCGACGATTCTGCCGACTGCCAGGATGACACCTGCCAGAATCCCAGGAATCGCAGAAGGAAGTACAATACGGAATACGGTACGCAGCTTGCCTGCACCCAGACCGAAACTGCCTTCACGATACAAGTCAGGCACCGCAATGAGGGCTTCTTCTGTTGTACGCATAATCAAAGGCAAAATCATGATTGCCAGTGTCAGCGCACCACCCAGAATGGTATAGCTCCATTCCAGGAAGATATTAAAGAACAGATAACCAAACAAACCATATACAATGGAAGGAATACCTGACAGTGTTTCTGTTGTAATACGCACAATGGAAACTAGCTTATTCCCACGTTTTGCATATTCTACCAGGTAAATGGCGGAGCAAATACCTACTGGCAGTGCAAACAGCAAAGATAATGCTGTAATAATCAGTGTATTGATGATTGCCGGCATCATAGAAACGTTCTCAGTTGTATATTCCCATTCAAAAAGTTCAGGACTCAGATTGGGAATCCCTTTAATCAGAATATAAGCAATCAGTGCAATCAATACGGTTAATGTAATCACCGCTGAAATCACAACCAGTAAAAACAGGATTGCGGAAAGCGGATGTTTGCGATAGCTTTTCAGTCTCTGTAAAGCTGATTCTTTATTTATTGCTTCCATCAATGATTCCTCCTTTTCAATGCGGAGAAGGACAAGTTAATAATCAAAATGAATACGAACAGGACTACGCCGGTACCCAACAGTGCCTCTCGATGCAGGTCTGTTGCGTAACCCATTTCCATTACGATATTTGCTGTCAATGTACGTACGCCGCTGAAGATGCTCTTTGGCATTACCGTGTTGTTGCTGGCAACCATGATAACCGCCATGGTTTCCCCAATGGCACGGCCAACACCCAAGATAACACCTGCCAAAATCCCCTGTTTTGCCGCAGGCATAACTGCGAAGAATACGCTTCTTTCATGGGTTGCACCCAGTGCCAGAGAGCCTTCGTAGTAGGAATTAGGCACCGCGCGAATGGCGGATTCAGAAACGCCGATAACCGTGGGCAGGATCATAATACCCAGCAAAATGGAGGCAGTCAAGATACCTTTACCATTTGTACCTGTCAAGTCCTGCATGATAGGTACGATTACAACCAGACCAAAGAAACCATATACAATGGAAGGAATCCCCGCAAGCAGAGAAACCGCTGGCTTTACAATTTTATATAATTTATCAGGACAGAATCTTGCAAGAAAAATAGCACACAGAATCCCCATAGGAACACCGATGATAACCGCTCCGGCTGTAACATAAATACTGCCGATGATCATGGGGAAAATTCCATAGATGTTATTGGAGGGTTTCCATGTTTGACCAAACAGGAACTCCGTTATACCGATTTTATGAATTGCAGGCACACCATTGGCAAACAGGAAGATACAGATCAGTGCGACTGCCAGAATGGACATGCACGCTGCCAACAGGAAAACAACTTTCATTACGCCTTCTTTCATTGGTATTTCTCCTCTCCTTTCCTCTTTTCAAAAGTTATGCCGAAAGGATTCTCTTTCGGCATAACACATTCCTTCTCTTTTCACTTTTTCTTTTGTTGATTAAGCAACTTCAGACCAATCTGTTGTTGCACCTGTGAAGATTGCTTTTACTGTATCGCTTGTCATATCGCTTACTGTGTTTTCCTGGTTTACAATCACTGCAATACCATCCATTGCGATAACTGTGGGCTGCAAACCATTTGCCAGTTCGCTGTCTTTCAGTTCTCTGGAAGCCATACCGATATCACATGTACCTTCTGCTACGGAAGTCATACCTGTTGTGGAATCGTTCTGCTGTACTTCGATTGTTACATCGGGGTTCAGAGCGATGTATGCTTCTTTCAGTTTTTCCATAACGGGTGTGATGGAAGAAGAACCTACAACAACGATTTTGCCGCTCATGCCGGATGCTGTGTAAGCGCCTGCGCTGCCCTGGCTGATGCAATCGTTTTCTTCAACAACTGCCTGACCTTCGTCACTCATGATGAATGTGATAAAGTCGCTTGCTACTTCAGAAACATCTGCTTTTGTTGCGATGTTGAAAGGACGAGCTACTTTGTAAGTACCGTTTTTGATGTTTTCTGCTGTTGCTTCAGCGCCATCAATTTTCAGTGCTTTTACGCTGTCATCCAAAGAACCCAGGGAGATGTAACCGATTGCGTTGGGGTTGCCTGCTACGGTTGTCATCATAACAGCTGTGCTGTTTGTGATTTCCGCCATTTCTGTTGTCATATCAACTTTTTCGCCTGCATCATTTTTTTCTTCGATGCCGAAAAGTTCAATAAAAGCACCTCTTGTACCGGAACCATCTTCTCTGGAAACTACGGAAATGGCACCGCTTGTTGCAGCTGCATCGCCGCCTTCTGCTGTTTCTTCACTACCACCGCCGCAGCCTGTCAGTGCTGCCACAGACATCATCATTGCCAAACCAAGTGCTAAAAATTTCTTCATAATATTTTTCTCTCCTTTTGTTTCTTCTTTCCTTGTTTGCAAATTCATAATACAGTTCTTACGTTAAATCAAATATCTTGTTTATGTTAAATCTATGTTAAATGCCAAGTTTTATTCCTGTGAAAAAGTTGACTTTGTTACCACGATATGGTAGCATAAAGCAGCAAATTCAGGTTTTTATGGGAGAGTTTTACAAAACCATTCCAAAAAAACCAAATCTATTTTTTTCTCAGAATTAACGTAAACGCATCGGATGATTCCAGAGGATATCAAGGTTTTCTTTCACTTTATAAAAAGAAGAAATGGGATTTTTATCCTAATGTAAAATATTTTACAAAAGTAAGGGGGTTCTTTTTTCTTATGTTAAATAACAGAAGTACACGGGGAGCGCTTCTTTGTATATTCAGCGCAAGCTTATGGGGGTTCACTGGCACAGTGGGACAATTTCTCTTTCAGGAAATGGGCGTTTCCTCTAAATGGCTGGCCTCTAATCGTATGTTCGCAGCGGGGGTTTTACTTTTACTTTACATTTATTGGCGCAGAGGAAAAGAAATCTTCAGCATTTGGAAAAACAAAAAAGATGCGAAGGACATGTTATTGTTCAGTTTAATCGGGATGTTATTCACACAGTATGGTTATTTTCTTGCCATTGGACATTCCAACGCCGCTACGGCAACAGTCCTGCAGTATCTTGCCCCTGTCATAATCGTTATTTACATTTCCATCCGCTATCATAAAATGCCTTCCTTTTTCGAATTCTTTGCTGTGCTTTGCGCACTGCTCGGAACATTCTTACTGGCAACCCACGGAAATGTAAAAAGCCTTACTATTTCTCCATTGGCATTGTTTTGGGGATTAGTTTCTGCTGTTGCTCTGGCTTTTTATACAGCCTTTCCCAAAAGACTGCTGCAAAAATACGATACTATACTGCTTATTGCCTGGGGGATGTTTATCGGTGGCTTCTGCACCAACTTTGTTGCACCGTTCTGGCGCTTTGAAGGTGTCTTAAATCCAGTCTCCATTGGCTGCATCTTATTTGTTATACTCTTTGGTGCCATGTTGCCCTACTTAACATTTCTGTATGGCGTAAAATATATTGGCCCTACCAAATCCAGTCTGCTGGCTTC
>ULSV01021595.1_pt1 | contig 80086 bp, 62 predicted proteins | sample 1956991 | NCBI WGS metagenome assembly ULSV01 (sample SAMEA4835717, study PRJEB28245) | human gut metagenome | biome: gut microbiome; material: fecal sample | place: Denmark | collected 2008 | reverse complement strand
GTTGCTTGTGATTACCGCAATTGTAACTGCCATTATTGTGGGCTTTACAATTGTTCAAATGGGTGTTTTTTCACCAGAACCGAAAGTAGAAGTAACGGCCAAGTATACAGGTAAAGATGTCCCAGAGTTGCGAATCGCTACGGACTATGATTTTTGCCCAAACGCATATATCAACAGCAAGGGCGAATTGTCCGGGCTATATATTGAAATTATGACAGAGCTTGCGAATCAACTGGAAATGAAACCAGTGTTTCTGACAGACAATTGGCTTGGCTGTAGAGCGAAATTGGAAAGCGGAGAGGCAGATGTCCTTCTTGGGCTGGAAATATTCTCCAACATGAAAGGGACGCTGCATACGATTCCAATGGCATCAGATGAATTGTGTATGTTTGGCAAACAAAAGGCACTAAGTGCTGCTGCGCTTTCTGGTAAACGGGTTTCCATTATGGCACGCTCCGTAATCATAGGACTTTTTGATTTGCAATGTGAATATGTGGAGTACAATACAAACACGGAAATCCTTCAGGCTGTGGAAAACGGAGAGGTTGATTTTGCCATCTGCCATAGTGCAGTCGGAGAAAAAATCATTGAAAACAGCAATCTGGATTTGGTAAGGGGCGCATCCATTATGAAGAGCTTTCCGTCAATCGCCGTAAAGGATACCAATCCGGAACTGCAGGCCAAGCTGAATACAGCCCTGCAGGCCATGGCTGAGGATGGAACACTGTACAAGCTGAAAACGAAATGGATTATAGATTTCACACGAAATCACTCTCTCGATTATGTGTTGGAGAATAATCAGGCGTTCTATATTATTTCAGTCATGTCAGTTATTCTGCTTTTGATTATCTCCGCAGTGTTTCGGATGTATGCAAGCAGTCAGGAGCGGCATATTAAAGAACTCCTGGTTTACCAGAAGAATCTGGAAGATTCTAACGTAAAGGCAGAGCGTGCCAATCGTGCAAAGTCTGACTTTCTTTCCCATATGTCTCATGATGTTCGAACACCGTTAAATGGAATCGTGGGAATGTCAGGGATCATTCGAAAGAATATTACGAATCCACAGCGTATTAAGGAATGTTTGGATAATATAGATATTGCATCCGGTCATCTTCAGTCTATGCTCAGTGATGTTCTGGATATGAGCAAACTGGAAAGCAGAGAAATTGAATTGGAGCATGTTGCTTTTTCTCTGGACGAGGAGTTAGAAAATGTGCAGGCAATTGTGATAGGTAAGCTGCAGGAGGGAAACATAGATTTAATCATCCGGGATGACCAGGTTCAGCATCGCTTCCTCATCGGAAGTGTGATGCATTTTCGCAGAATACTGCTCAATCTCCTCAGCAATGCAATCAAATATTCTAAAGAGAACGGACATGTACAGACAATCGTTTCGGAAATAGATGGAAACAGCGAAAATAGTACTGTTTTAGAGATAAAGGTGCAGGACGATGGTATCGGAATGAGTCGGGACTTTATCGAGAATGACCTGTATAAACCTTTTACGCAGGAACATAAAACAGCACGCACAAAGTATAAGGGAACCGGTCTTGGAATGGCAATTGTCCATGAACTTGTAAATGCAATGCAAGGCACCATTCAGGTGGATAGTGTTCTGGGGAAGGGGACAACCTTTACTGTTACGTTGCCGTTTGAAATTGGTGTTTCACCGAAGGGGCAGGAAGAAAAAGATGATAAGAGCGGAGACCTTCAGGGGATGCACTTGCTTGTGGTGGAAGATAATGATCTGAACCGTGAAATTACACAGTGCGTCTTAGAAGAGGCCGGGGCAGAAGTCGAGACTGCAGCAGACGGAAAGCAGGCAGTGGAAATCTTCAGCAGCGCAAGAGAGAGCTACTATGATGTAATCCTTATGGATATCATGATGCCAGTTATGGATGGTATAGAGGCCACCAGAACGATTCGCAGTCTGGCCAGAAAGGATGCACAGAACATTCCCATCATTGCTGTTACAGCAAATGCCTTCACGGAGGACAGAAAGAAAACGGAGGAAGCAGGCATGAACGGGCATATTTCCAAGCCGATTGATGAGAAAAAACTGCTGGGTGTAGTGGCGAATTACAAAAAAGCGTAAGTGCATTTTATGAAGATGGTCACATCGTGACAAAAAACTTAACAGGCTGAATAACTGGTATAGAAGCAATGCCCATCGAGGAGTCAAATCCTTGGTGGGCATTATTTTTTTGCCTTTCAGTTCTTAAAGCGTGACCTTTTGTCCTTTCACCTGTAGAGGGCAGACAACACGATATGCACCCTCGGAACGGAGGTCATAGCATGACAGAATCACAGAAATAACAGATCATATCCTTCCGCAGACAGGGCATCGGATATTTGAAAAAATGCACGCCGCATTCTCGTTACTTTAGTGATGAGTTAGGCGTGCAAAAAATATAAATAAAAATCGAACATACATTTGCATCTTGGCAATACATATGGTATACTATAAATATGGATAATAATATATTTAATATTAAGGAAAATAGTCTTTCGTATGGTAGAGGTTATGTTTATTCTTTACAGTATCATTTGGTATGGTGTACAAAATACCGTAAAAAAGTTTTAGCAAATGGAATCGATGTGGAATGCAAAGAAATATTACAAGGATTGGCGGAAGAGTATCACTTTCAGATTTTGGCTATGGAGGTAATGCCGGATCACATTCATCTGCTTGTGGATGGTCGCCCACAGTTCTTTATTTCTGACATGATTAAAATCATGAAAGGAAATATTGCCAGACAGTTATTTCTTTCACATCCGGAATTAAAACAGCAGTTGTGGGGTGGACACCTTTGGAATCCTTCCTATTGTGTAGTGACAGTGAGTGAGCGCAGTAAAGAACAGGTTTTGTCGTACATAGAAGGGCAGAAGGAGAAAGAAAAGCGAAAGTAGGAAAATCTTATGAAGACGGTATCCAGTTATGGTGTAGAAATTAAAAAACAGAATATTCCCCTTCACCATACACTGAGGATTTATCGTCAGGCAGTTTCTTATCTGACTAAAGTTTATCATGAAGTATGGGAAGAACTTTCAGAAATTGAGAATGCCCAAAAGCGGTTTAATGAAGCGGAACATCTTGTACATAATACAAAGAAAAATGTGGCCAGATTTGATTTTGATCAGCGCTTTGTTAAAATGCCATCTTACTTGAGGCGCGCAGCGATTCAGCATGCACTTGGAAGTGTATCTTCTTATAAAACACGAATGAAATTATGGGAAAACGGCGATTTATCAGGGAAGCCGAAGCTCGTATATGAAAATCATGCGATGCCGGTATTTTACAGAGATGTCATGTACAAACCGAGCGAGTCAGGGGAAGATGTTGCATATCTGAAATTATATGATGGTTATGACTGGAAATGGTTTCGCGTTTCTCTGCTGCATACAGATATGGAATATCTGAGAAAACATTGGTCAGGAGTTTGCGCTATGGCCCCGGTTCTGGAGAAGAAGCATCAAAAATATTTTCTGAGATTTTCTTATACGGAGGATGTGATATTGACGAAACATGCTGTAAATGAGCAAATCATTTGTAGCATAGATCTGGGAATCAATACGGATGCGGTTTGCACAATCATGCGTTCAGACGGAACTATTCTGGGACGAAAATTTATAGATTTCCCCAGTGACAAAGACCGGCTGTACCATGTGTTGGGCAGAATTCGCAGATTTCAAAGAGAACATGGTTCCGGGCAGATAAAGAGCAGATGGACCTATGCCAAGAGACTGAACATGGAATTAGCCAGGAAAATCGCAAATGCAATCGTAACCTATGCGGGGGAATATCAGGCAGATGTACTGGTTTTTGAGTACTTAGAGATAAATGGGTTTATTTCTGGAAAGAAGCGTCAGCAGCTTCATATGTGGAGAAAACGGGATATTCAGAATATATGCGAGCATCAGGCTCACAGACATGGAATAAGACTGGCGAGGGTCTGTGCCTACAATACCAGTAGGCTTGCTTATGATGGAAGTGGTATGGTAGAGCGAAGCAAAAAGAATCACAGCTTGTGTGTATTCAAAAATGGGAAAACATACAACTGTGATTTATCTGCATCCTATAATATTGGAGCAAGATATTTTATCAGAGAATTATTAAAACCCTTCCCGGAAACGGAAAGGTCTTTACTGGAGGCAAAAGTTCCTTCAATAAAGCGTAGAACCTCATGTGTTTATGCAGATTTGAGAGTGTTGCACGATGTATTGGCAGACTCTAAATCCGCATGAATGCGGGCAGATATTCAGTGGACTACCTGTAATGTGGAAACCTGCCGTATCCGGCATGGACATTGCGCATAGTTGCGCTGTTCTAAGTTACAGGCGTATCCACCGATATTTAGTCTTGTCGCTTAAAGCGGCTGAGAAGCACGTGACTTTAGTCATGTGAGGTTCACATGAGAATAAACCATATATTGCGATATGATAATAGAAATTACTATATGTGGTATACTAACAGTTCGCATTTTGGAAAAAAACATGCGGATATCGGGATAATCTCTTGCGACTTTACACAGAATCTGTTATGATTTTGAACAGATAGGAGCAGAGAAAATGAAATTAAAGAGTGAGATGCGGGTTTATTTTGATATGGATGGCACGATTGCCAAGTGGCGCGATGTGCCGGTTGAGGAAACCAGAAAGCCGGGATATTATGCTGATTTGGAGCCGGAAGTGGAGTTGCTGGATTTCATGCGAGATGCAATGAAGGCTGGTGAGAACATTTATATTCTGTCCTCGTATTATACGGACACCAGAGCACTTCTGGAAAAGAAAAAGTGGCTGGACAAGTATCTTCCGGAGATTGATTCAGCGCATTGCCTGTTCGTGCCGTATGGGAAAAACAAGGCGGAGTTCATCGAAGCTATGCTGCATCGGAAGCTCAGCACGGCAGATATCCTTATTGATGACCATACGCCGAATCTCCACCGCTGGGAGGAAGCAGGCGGCCTTGGCGTGAAGTGGCTGAATGAGATCAACGGTAATAACGGTCGCTTTGAGGGTGCCCGTGTTGGCACTGCAGAGGAATTAAGAGCGGTTCTGGATGCAGAAATGGAGAAGAAAGCATCCGGTTTTTAAGTTGGAAAAAAGGTTAGGCAAGAAAAATAATAATCGCATAAGAAGAGAGGCTGCTTCGTGATGAGGCAGCCTCTTGAAATTTATACCCTGTCAATTCATTCAACTAGCGGCTGACTGCTATTTACAACATAAGCGTGTATAATAGAAAAAGCAAAGGGAGGAAACCGATTATGAGACAGTTAATCAATTGTCTTTACACAGGAGACCAATCACGCAAAAGAGGTGAAAAGATTCTTGAAGGACGATGCCTTAAAGATCGCCAAATGGCAGCGGGAGCATAAATGCAGATACCGCACGGCCGGAGGCTGCCAGAGCTTTGGCGCGTTTGGCGGAGGATATGGATACTATTTTGTGCCGAATAGCATGGGGATTTCCAGAACGGTAACCTGCGCCTGTGGTGCGGAATTGGATCTGTCCTCATATAGTTAGGATAGTGAGCGTGAATCTTAGGCGGTTCAATTGCCGTTGTAATACACGAAAACATGAAATGGAATTTCTTTTTCATGGTGTCAGGTCATTTTGATGCCGCTCTGAAAAAGAAATTCCTTTTCTTTTTTTGCGCCGGCCATGTTTGTTGACGATGCCCGGACAGAAGGGTATAATGATTCTAATAAAACAGAAGGGGAAGGTAGAGCATGCAAAAGACAAATTCTGTAGAAGGCCTGAAGTGTGATCTGGAAAAGCTGCAGCATCTGACAGACGCATTGGTGCCGGATCTATCCCAAATAAATGAGAAAATCCGTGCTGGCAGACTGCTGCCGGAAGGAATGGGCAAGAAAATAGCGGATTGTCTTTATGAGATAAACCAGATTCAGACAGAACTGAAAACGCAGTTTGCTTCTTTAAAGCTTGGGGAATTACCGGAGCAGACAGCAGAGCTTGAAAGGATCCTGGAAGAATACCAGAAAAAACAGAAATTAAAAAATAAATATCTGCAGGTAGTAAGCTTTTTCATGTCCCTGCATTCGGAGGAAGAGGCGATAGAGAAGCTGCTGGACCGCAAAAAAATGCAGCTGGCACTTTTGGATCTGGAATCGGCAGAGTCAGAGGAAGAATTCCAGCAGACGTTAGAGCCGTATATCCTGTTAAAAAATACATTGGAGGAAACAGATGATCGCAAAAAGTTTTCCCTGATGTATCAGTTGGCTGGCTTCTACGAGGAAGCCATTTTCTCTGGAATCGGACGCGGGAAGATTACCAGCTCACAGGAAGAACTGTGCAGTACGGCAGAAGCAGAGACTCCGTCCGTGCCGGAAGCAGCAGCCCTGGAGCCGGAAAAGCTTCAAAATTCAGGTGAGGAGAGTGCAATTGGTAACGCAGACACCGGCGAGAAGGAAATCGCAGATACCGTTGCGGAGGAGAATACAAGCATCTTGGCTGCGAACATCTGGGAAGAGCTTGGCGTAGAAGATGCATCAGCATTGTGCCACAGGGAGCAGACGGAGCTGCTTTCTGTACAGACGGCTCCAAAGGCTGCCGATAAGTTCGGTACAAGCAAATTTAAAAATGAGATCGGCAAGCAATCCTGCAAGGAAAAAATCATCTGTATGGTGGAAGCATTGGACGGATGTGCCTATTCGAAGAAATCCATTGCGGTGTACTATAACCGAAAAGCTGGTTATTATGATCTTGTGACCGATAAGCTGTACCAGCTTGGCTATCTGAAAAAATATTCCGTGGAAGGAATGGGAGAGTTTTTTACGCTTTCTGAAAGAGGAGATAAGGCTTTTTCGTCAAAAGAGTCCTTTAATTTCCTTCAGCAGCACAGTCCCTATGTGAGAAAGCCTTTACCGGATGATGGAGAAAACATTGAAGATACTGCCAATGCTGCAATGACACGGCTTTTATGCTGTGAATGTTATGAAAAAACATTGCAGGTTGACAGAGACTATACTTTCTGGAGAAGAACCATCTGTTTATCCACAGATTTCTTCACTTTGATTCTGCCGGATGTAATGGGTTCCTTAAAGCTTGCATATTTTGGCATCGTGTCGGAAAATCCGGAAGAATTTCAGCGGGCACAGGAAAAACTTGCAAATCTGTATGAAAAACATAAGCCGGACTACCTCATTGTCGTGGAACCGGACAAGAAACTGGCATTTCAGATGGTGAAGTGGGTTGCTGGTATCATAACACCTGAGGTCTGGGTGGGCTACAGTGTATATGGCGAAAAAGGAATATTTGACGCTTCTACAGGAGCTTTACTGGAAATCCTGCCTCCTGACGAAGATATAGAAGAGCCTGCAGATGAACCGGAAACTTTGGAATGCGCAGAGGAGCCGGAAACCTCAGCGCAGGCAGATGTGACAGATACGGCAGAATACGGGGAAACTATTGATGAGACAGTCCAGAAAGAAGAAATCCAGGAGACTGAAGCAGAGAAAAACGTAGAAGAAAAAACAGAAGAAATTCCGGAATATGAAGAAATTACAATGGAGACTGCAGTTTCTGGAGAAAATGCAGAAGAAGCTATAGAAGAGACTACAGAGGAAGCCGCAGAAGAGGCTGTAGAAGAGGCTGCAGAGGAAGCTGCAGAAGAATTCATAGAAGAAACCGCAGCAGAATCTGTCCAGGAAAAACAGCCGGAAAATCCGGCCGTTTCCGGTACGCTCCTTACGGAATCAGAAAAGCAGGATTATAATGCGAAGTATCAGGAGATGCTTGCATCCGGGAAATTTTATGCAGCGACTACGTTTTTGAAGTCCCTGTCTAAGCAATTTTCATATTATGAGCCGGTATACCGCCAGGTTGCGTATGCGCTGAATGATCCTATGGAGAACTGCAGCTACAGCTCCGACAGCATTATCAATGTTTTTTATGAGGGAGAGACTCCGGTTTCCGATTATTTTGTGATCTCCGCTGCGATCCGGGATTATTTTTATGACCAGTTCAGCTATGAGTATTCCCTGCCGCAGCTTCAGTCCATGGTATCCGGAAGTGAGGTATTGCAGGAAATTCCTTCTGTGGAGCGGATCGTTTATCTGCTGCAGAAGTTTAAGACGGAAAACCAGAAGGGGATGGACCGCTATGCTGATTACCGCGAGAAAGAGCGTGCGATTCTCGAAAAGCGCCTGGAAAAGACAAAGCAGGAAGCAAAGGGCTATTACCAGAATTACAGCTCTGGCAATATGAAAGAGAATGCTTCCCATAAGCGTTTTATCGAAACATCTAAGTTGTTGCTTGGCCCGAAAAGTGACCTGAGTGAGTACCTGAAAATGGTTGCTGACGATAACCGGGACATGGTGGAACTTTTGGAGGAATTCCTTTCTACCAACTATGTGAAGGATCATGCTGCAATCCGTGAAGAGAATATTGAGCCTGCCAAGATTGACCGGATTCTGGACGAGTACTGGAACAAGGCAGCGCAGAACATGAGACTGGTGAAAAAGACCTCAGACCTGATGAGCAGCCTCAGAATGAATCTGTTCAAAAAGGTACAGAAGGTTGTAAGTGTTTTATGCAATTATGTATTTCTGTGTAAATCCAGCATTTCCATGCAGGATGACCCGGCAGACCGGGAATATAAGAGAAACAGAAAAGACCTTCTCAGTGATATTGAAGAGGCGTTAAGTGTGCTTGGAACAGAAAATCCGGGCAGCCTGGAGCTTCTGGCAGGCAAAAATGTGCTTGCAAAGACGCTTATGGAAATCAAGGACAGAATCGATGGCACCTATAAAGAAGGAAGTTATAAGTATTTTTACATGGACTTTCTGAAAAACGATAAGATCCTTCTGGATGAAAGCTTTCTCCCGATCCTGGATGAGGTGCTGGAGCTTCCGGAATTTTCTGTGAGAAGCCGTATCCTCAGACACTGTGAGGAAAGCAGTGCAGAGCATAAGAGCTGGGAAGAACGCATCGATGATATCTATAAGCATGAGGATAATTACGGCTCTGCAGAGCTGATCTTCCGGTACGTGGAGGACCAGGAAATCCCATTTGAAAACCTGGCGCAGCAGCATTCAAAAATGAACGAAGCAATGAGCTATCCGAAGACTGATATGGAGAATAACCGGAAGGGGTTCATTGAGGATCTGGAGCTGGCACAGAGCTATGGACAGATGGATAGCACCGTAGAAAATACAAAAGAGATTATCCTTCAGATCATGGAAAACTGGTTTGTGTGGGCAAAGGATACCATGAACTATGGCTTCTTTTCCCAGATCCTGAATGCATTTCTGGAGAAGATCCATAAGGATGCTGAGGCAAGAAAGGACGAGTTGAATAATGATCTGAAAGTCTATCTGGAGAAAAATAAAGAGTATGAGAGTAATCAGGCAGTTTCTGCTGTTGTAAAGCAGATCAAGGACCGTATCGACCAGCAAAATTATGCGGCAGCAGAGGACCTTTTGAACCGCCTGATCAGAAATGACCTGGAGCTTGACGAGAATGTGCAGCAGCAGACAGATTATCTCCTGGAGTTTCTGGAGGAATACGATATTAACTATAAGAAGACTGCAAAGTCAGGGGCAACCTTAAAATCGCTGGTTCCTACGTTTAGAAACAATAAGGATACAAAGGGTGCGAATAAACTTTTGGAAAACTGGCCGAAGGGAGCCAGTGTAGGGGAAACTACCATCCGCAGCCTTCTGGATGCACTTGGATTTGATACCGCTGCTGTAAAGCAGGAGCCGCGTCTTCAGGGAAAGATCGAAAGCTATCTGATCACCTTAAAACGCCCGCAAAACGGAAGAAAAAGCAATTACAAACATCCGATCTCCGCATTTGGATCGGAAGCGGAAACGAAAGGCTTCCGGGTTGTCTGTCTTTTTGGAAAGACAGATGCTTCCAGACTGATCGATACGTTTAAGGAAATCGGCAATGCGAAAAATACCCTGGTGCTCCTGGACTATGCGTTATCGCTGGCAGACCGCCGTATTCTTGCAAGAAAAACAAAAACAGACTTAAGCAGTAAGATATTTGCAGTGCTTGACCGTGTGGCTGTTCTTTACCTGGCGAAGCATTATGCGGAAACGGCAGTGAACCGTATGCTGATGTACATTGTGATGCCATTTGCATCTTACCAGCCGTACATCAACAAATCCGCAGATGTGATGCCGCAGGAGATTTTTATCGGGCGCAGATATGAGCTGGAAAAGATTGAATCCCCGACAGGGGTGAACCTTGTATATGGAGGCCGCCAGCTTGGAAAGACAGCACTGCTGCGTATGGCTAAGAAGGATATCGATATGAACGAAAACGGTGACCGTGCGATCATCGTCAATGCCTGGGAAAAGGATTACCGGGAGACGGCAAAGGCAGTCTCTGCTGCCTTGTTTGACGAGGGCATTATCGAACAGGAAAATATCACGGATGACTGGAGCATGATCGCCAGAGATATCAAGAACCGCCTGCGCGATACGGCAAAGCCTATCCCATATTTCCTTCTTATGATCGATGAGGCAGATACCTTTATCGAGAGCTGTGCGGAGGTAAACTACCAGCCGTTTGATGCATTAAAGGAGATCCAGGGCATTGGAGCAGGCCGCTTCAAGTTCGTTTTTGCAGGCCTGCGCAATATCGTAAGATTCAAGCAGGAAACGGTATTAAAGAACAATATTGGCCTGGTGCATCTGGAATCGCTTACGGTAAAGCCGTTTAAGGCAATGGAGGCGAGAGAGCTTCTGGAGGTGCCGTTATCGTACTTAGGCTTCCGCTTCCCGAAGGATAATGAGACAGAGGTTCTTATTTCCACGATCTTTGGAACGACGAACTACTTCCCGGGACTGCTCCAGCTTTATTGTACAAAAATGATCGAGGCAATGCGCCGCGATTATGCCGGTTATCCGGAAAGCGAGACACCGCCGTATTATGTTAAGAAAGAACATATCAAAAAGGTTCTGGCAGAACAGTCCCTGCAGGATGACATTTATGATAAATTCCTGATCACGTTAAAGGTAGATGGCGATGATTACTACTATATTATTGCCCTGCTGGTTGCTTACCATTACCACGAATACAAATCCTCAAATGGCTGCAATGCAGAGGAACTTTTGAAACTGGCAGATGGATATTCCATCAAAAAGATCGCTGGCCTCGATAAAGATAAGCTGACTGCACTGATGGAAGAAATGCGCGAGCTGAACGTGCTGCAGCACACCGGTGACGGGCGTTACCGTTTTACGCGCCACAGCTTCTGCCAGATGATGGGAACCACACAGCACATTGACGATGAGCTTGAAAAATACATGGAGGACTAGTATGGCGGATATGGACGAGGTATGGTGGAACCATATCATAAAGGCACACAAGTTCATGGAGGATATTGTAAATGCTGCGGCGGAGGGGAAAAGTGTGCTCCTCTCCCTGCCGGAGCAGGCTCCATGGAGAGAGACACTTCAGAATCTGGTAGAGGATAGGCTGAAACTGGAAAATTCGAATAATGTGATGGATTATATTCCATGCCCTGAGGAAGAAGCAGGATTATTTCTCTTGAACAAATACTGTAAAAAGGAGAGAAGGGCATCCTATCGCTACGGGGTAAGCTATGCGGAATTTTTGGGACAGTGTGAGGATATTGTCTTAAACGACCGGTACATATGGGTATATGACATTCCCCAGGATAAATGTGGCGAATGGATGGACTTCATCGTAGAGTACAATAAAAACGTAAAGGAAAAGACTCCGGCTGTTTTCATTCTGGAGGTGAAGGATGATAATCTGGTGAACAAGGCCAGAAAAGGAATACGGAAGCTGGCCTTTCACCAGAATATCAGTGCGTATGACCGCTTTGCCTTCTGTGCGCTGGCTGCGAGTGACAGCAGTACCTGCAAGGAATATCTGTATCCGTACCTTGCGGAGCTTGCGGCATCCGTCTGCAAGGATGACATTGAACTGTGCGCACAATGCGTCAGCAGAGGAAACCGGTTTTTAAAAAATCCGGAAGAAACGCTAAAAGAGATTCTTTCTGAAGGCTGCCGCAGTGACGGAGAGTGCTTTACTTATTCCGGGTCAGCAGAAGAATTAAAGACCCTGATCTGGGAAGCACAGTTAAAAAATGTATTTCCGGTCATCGAAAAATACCGGAGCTCTTTTATAAAAAAACATAAGGATGCGATCCAGAAGGCACTTCCGGTCAGCAATTCTTATGGACAGAATGTAACAACCCCGGAGGAGGTCGAGATCGGAATGCTTATTTATATGGTGGGAAACCAGCTGATCCACGTAAGCAGCAGTGAGTATCAGGAAATGGAATGCTTCCGGGATGCCAGAAATAAACTGGCACACTTAAACGTGATCGATTTTGGGAGCGCAGACCTGATCCTGAGGAAGGCAGAAGCCTTATAAAATATATGCTTAAGATGGATGGGAGACACACTATGGACGAGACTAGAAAAGCTGAAGGATGGACTGATCGCAAGAAAGGAGAAGCTATGGAAAACTTACAGACTAACGCAATGATCGTAAATGAAAATGACCATGTGATCATGACAACAGAGCTGGTAAAGGGGGGACAGATGCTTTGTTGGAGGGACGCAGGCGGGATTCATACGCTTCCTGCGCTGGAGGACATTCCAAAGTACCATAAGGCCGCGGTAAAAGCAGTGAAGCAGGGAGAGCAGGTGTTGAAATACGGGGAGAATATTGGCCGTGCACTGGCGGATATCGAGCCGGGAGCATGGGTACATACACACAATATCAGCGATTATCCGGAGGTGAAATGATATGAAATTCAAGGGGTATCTTCGAAAAGACGGAAAAGTAGGGATCCGCAACCATGTGGTGGTCATGCCTGGCGTGATCTGTGCGGAAATAGCAGCAAAAAAGATCGCAGCAGCCTGTGACGCAGTATTCCTTCCAAACCCGGTTGGCTGTGGCTTGAACCCGAAGGATATGGTAGTGATGATGGACGTTTTGTCCGGGATTTTGGCGAATGCCAATGTATACGGTGTCCTGATCGTAGGGCTTGGCTGCGAGTTTATTAAGGAGGAGCAGTACCGGGAGGCAATCTGGAAAAAGTCAGAAAAGCCAGTTCATTATGTGGGAATCCAGGCAGAGGGAGGCCTTGGAAAAACCATAGAAAAGGGAAGTGTTCTGGTCCGCCAGCTGCAGCAGGAGGCAGCTGCAGTTCTAAGAACAGAGGCAGATCTTTCTGACTTGATCCTGGGGCTGGAGTGCGGCGGCTCTGACCCGACCTCCGGCTTTTCTTCCAACACTGTGCTGGGGCTGGTCACCGATGAGGTGATCGATGCGGGAGGTACGGCGATCCTGAGTGAGACGGCTGAGGCCATTGGTGCTGAACATATTTTGCGAAAAAGCGGAAGAACCCCAGAGATCGGAGAGCAGATCTACCAGGCCATCATTGACTGGGAGCGGAACCGCTATGCAGAATCCGGGCAGGATGTGCGCTGCGGAAATCCTTCCCCGGGCAATATGGCGGGAGGTATCACCACGCTTACCGAGAAGTCACTGGGCTGTATCCATAAGGCGGGTTCCAGACCGTTTGACGGCTGTTATGAGTATGGCCAGTGGATCGATAAAAAAGGTCTGTATTTTGTAAATGCGGCCGCGTCCGATGTGTTAAATGTCACGGCGTTAGTGGCTGCGGGTGCAACTCTGGTTGCCTTTACAACAGGACTGGGCAACCCGATCGGAAATCCGGTCACACCGGTCATAAAGATCACAGGAAACCACGATACGGCGCAGGCATTGTACGAGATCATTGATGTGGATACCAGTGCCAGCATCCGGGGGGAAAAGACCCTGGAGGAATTAAAAGAAGAGATGCTGTCCTGCTTCCAGGAAGTTATGAATGGAAGACAGACACGTGCTGAGGAAAACGGAGCGGTCGAGATCAGCATCAATCAGAGCTATAGCTACGCATAGGGTGCAGACCCGGCGCGCAACTGTGCCAGGATACATACTTTTTATGACAGAATACCGGAAGGATGGTAACAGATGGAGGAGTACAAAAGATAAAAAACAGGGAGAACCGGATGAATCTGTTTGCCCGTCTTGGCGGTGATGAATTCTGTATTATCCTGAAGGATTGCCCAAAGGAGGTTGCGTACAGCAAAATGTACTGGATCCAGCATGATTTTGCGAAGCAATCGGACAAGCCCTATGAGAAAAATTTCAGCTTTGGCATTGTACGGGTTCCGGCTAAACACGGTCCGGTGGACTTAGAAGCGCTGCTTCGCAAGGCTGACCAGGCTATGTACCAGCAAAAAAGGATGCATTATCTGGCACAGCACCATCAAATGACGGCAGAGTAAAGGGGGAAAAAAGGTATCGCAGGAAAGCTTAATGATTTGAATTGGATAATATGCACAAGAAAACATGACAAAATTTGTCAAGTTTGTGCACACTTTTCGCTTCTGGTATGATACTATAATGGACGTAAACCCCCCAATACATTATATAGTTTTTGCAACAAAACGAAATACCTTCTCCTGAAATGACCGGTTCCCCAACCGGTCATTTCGTCGTTTCATAGGAAATTGTGTCCTATGAAGCAAAAACGCGCTGCGAGGATCGCACTGCGGCGGGATAATCAGATAAAATCCGGGGGATGAGGAGGCAAAATCCTATGGAAGTATATGTATATATGATGCGTGTGGATGATCCGCTCACGGCTTCACAGGAAGCATCTTTAAAAAGCCGTCTTTCTACAGCAAGACAGAACAAAATAGAAAAGCTCCGCTACGACGCAGACAAACACCTGTCTCTTGGTGCGGGGCTTCTTTTGGATCATGGGTTAAGCCAGTTTGGACTGAAGGAGCGGGAGGAAGAATTTGGTACGGTTGAAAATGGGAAACCCTGCCTGAAAAACCATCCGGGGATCCAGTTTAACCTGTCGCATTCCGGTGCCATGGTCATGGCTGCCTTTACATGCCAGAAAGCCAAAAAGGAATCCGGATGCGCTGGGACATCCATTTTTTCTGCTGCAGGGGAAGGGCAGGCCTGCCCGGTCGGATGCGATGTGGAGCGGAAACAGAAGGCCCGCATGGATGTAGCCAGGCGTTTCTTTGCTCCTTCCGAGCAGCAGCTTCTTTTGTCTGCGAAGACGCAGGAAGAACAGGATCTGTTATTTAGTCGCTTGTGGACGCTAAAAGAAAGTTTTCTGAAAGTGGATGGGAAGGGCATGGCGATGGCCCTTGACAGCTTTGCCATAGAGCCTGGAAAAACGCCAAGGCTCGCCGGGATACATGGCAGCCAGTACCATTTCCGGGAATTTCAGCTTGCGGATTACTGTGCGTCGGTGTGCGTGAAGCGGAAAGACCTGACAGAGGATGACAAGTTTTTTTTCTCTTTTCAAAACCTGCAAGATATGGTATGATACCGTTAGAATTTAAAAAGGAGAAATCTGACCATATGGATATGAAACGAGTGTTTTTGAAGTTAAGCGGTGAAGCACTTGCCGGACCGAAAAAAACCGGTTTTGACGAAGATACAGTCAAAGAGGTTGCCAGACAGGTGAAAATTTCCGTAGATGCAGGCGTGCAGGTCGGCATTGTTATCGGAGGAGGTAACTTCTGGAGAGGACGCACCAGCGACGCGATCGAGCGCACCAAGGCAGACCAGATCGGCATGCTGGCTACCATCATGAACTGCATTTATGTTTCGGAAATCTTCCGCAACGCAGGCATGAAGACAGAGGTTCTGACACCGTTTGTCTGCGGTGCTGTGACAGAGCTGTTTTCCAAGGATAAGGCAAACCGCTATTTCGAGGAAGGCAAAGTTGTATTCTTTGCAGGCGGCACCGGACATCCGTATTTCTCTACCGATACCGGTATTACCCTGCGTGCAGTGGAGATGGACGCAGACTGCATTCTGCTTGCAAAATCCATCGACGGTGTGTATGACAGCGATCCGGCCAAGAACCCGGATGCAAAGCGCTACGACACCATCAGCATCCAGGAGGTCATCGACAAAAAGCTTGCTGTGGTCGACCTGACCGCATCCATCATGTGCATGGAGCACAAAATGCCTATGGCAGTATTCGATTTAAATGAAAAAGACAGCATTGCAAACGCAATGCAGGGAAAAATAAACGGCACGATCGTGACCGTCGATTAACAGGAGGACACTATGCAGGAACACTTAAAGTTATACGAGGACAAAATGGAGAAATCTCTGGATGTGCTGCTCGACGAGTATGCATCCATCCGCGCAGGACGTGCTAACCCGCATGTACTGGACCGCATCCGTGTAGACTATTACGGAACCCCGACTCCGCTCCAGCAGGTCGGCAACGTCAGCGTACCGGAGGCACGCATGATCGTGATCCAGCCGTGGGAGAAGAATCTGTTAAAGGAGATCGAGAAAGCAATCCTGGTTTCTGATCTGGGCATCAACCCGACCAACGACGGTAACGTGATCCGCCTGGTATTCCCGGAGTTAACCGAGGAGCGCCGTAAAGATCTTGCAAAAGATGTAAAGAAAAAAGGGGAAGGTGCGAAGGTTGCGATCCGTAACATCCGCCGTGACGCCATCGACAGCATCAAGAAAATGGAAAAAGCAGGAGACATCTCCGAGGATGATTTAAAGCAGGGCGAAGAGAAGATCCAGAAGATCACCGACAAGATGATCGAGAAAGTGGACAAGGCCATCGAGACAAAGACCAAGGAGATCATGACTGTCTAGTCCCTTGCTGGCTGCAAAACCGACAAGCAGCAATAGAAATGGGTAACTGTGAGACACAAGGCAGTTACAAAATCTGAAAAGGGTAGGGGGAGAGCAATCTTCCCCCTTTTCTTTGTATTGATCATGGGAGGAATATTATGTCTGGACAATTAGAGGGAATGGTGATCCCAAAGCATGTGGCCCTGATCCTGGACGGCAACGGCCGCTGGGCGAAAAAACGCGGTCTGCCGCGCTCCATGGGACACAAGGAAGGCTGTGTGACGGTAGAAAAAACCGTAGAGATCGCAGCCCGCATGGGAATTGAATATTTAACAGTGTATGGCTTTTCCACGGAAAACTGGAAGCGCTCCGCAGAGGAAGTCGGTGCGCTGATGCAGCTGTTCCGTTTTTATATGGTGCGTCTGTTAAAAGTAGCTTCTGCCAACAATGTCCGGGTTAAGATGATCGGGGACCGTACCCGTTTCGACCAGGACATCATCGATGGCATTAACCGTCTGGAGTCAGAAACAAAAGACAATACCGGTCTGACGTTCGTGATCGCGGTCAATTACGGCGGCCGGGATGAGATCACCCGTGCAGTGAAAAAGCTGGCTGAGGACTGTCTGGCAGGAAAACAGAGTGCGGAGGAGATTACCGAGCAGGTTGTTGCATCGTATCTGGATACTGCCGGAATGCCAGACCCGGATCTTCTGATCCGCACCAGCGGCGAGATCCGGCTTTCCAACTATCTGCTGTGGCAGCTTGCCTATACCGAGATTTATGTGACAGACTGCCTGTGGCCGGACTTTGACCAGGAAGAGCTGGAAAAAGCAATCATGGCCTACAATAAACGCGACCGGCGTTACGGCGGGGTAAAACAGGCATAAGGAGGAAACCGTATGTTTACAAAACGGCTTGTAAGCGGTATTATTCTCGTCATTCTTGCTATTATAGTAGTGGGAAAGGGCGGAGCACTGTTGTACGGAGTGACAGCGCTGATCTCCCTGATCGGCCTGTTTGAGCTGTACCGGGTGCTGAAAATTGAAAAGAATGCCATGGGAATCGTTGGGTATCTGACAGCGGTTTCGTATTATGGGCTGGTGTGGTTTGACGGGCATCATTATGTGACTCTGATGGCAATTGCTGCACTTATGGTCATGATGGCGATCTACGTGTTTACCTTCCCAAAATACCGGACAGAAGAGGTGGCAGAATCCTTTTTTGGCGTTTTCTATGTGGCGGTGATGCTGTCCTATCTGTACCAGGTGCGTGCCATGGGAGACGGAAAGTATCTGGTATGGCTGATCTTTTTAAGCTCCTGGGGCTGCGATACCAGTGCCTACTGTGTTGGTATGCTGCTTGGAAAACATAAGCTGGCTCCTGTCTTAAGCCCGAAAAAGTCCATTGAGGGGGCCGTGGGCGGTGTAGCAGGCGCAGCACTTTTAGGCTTCTTATTTGCCACGGTATTTGGCGGACACATGACAGAGCTGATGTATCCAAGACTGGCATGCACGCTGTCCTGTGCCATTGCGGCTGTCATCTCCCAGATCGGGGACCTGGCGGCTTCTGCCATCAAGCGGAACCATAACATCAAAGATTACGGCAACCTGATTCCGGGCCATGGCGGAATCCTGGACCGGTTCGACAGTATGCTGTTTACGGCTCCGGCGATTTTCTTTGCGCTTTTATTTTTGCCGTAACAGGACTCTGTTTTGATCGTCCGTATTGAAAATTATATGCCAGTCTGCATAATACAGGCTGGAAAAGGAGATACAAATGAAACGTATAGCGATTTTAGGTTCTACCGGCTCCATCGGTACCCAGACCCTGGAAGTCGTGGAGAACAATCAGGATATTCAGGTAACGGCCCTGGCAGCCGGAAGTAACATTGTACTGCTCGAGGAGCAGATCCGCAAATTCCATCCGACACTGGTGTGCGTATGGGATGAGAAGAAAGCGGCAGAATTAAAAACAAACATTGCCGATCTTTCCGTGAAGGTGGTAAGCGGTATGGATGGTCTTTTGGAGGTGGCCGTCCAGCCAGAGTCAGAGATTTTAGTAACAGCGATCGTAGGCATGATCGGCATCCGTCCGACGATCGCAGCCATGAAGGCAGGAAAAGATATTGCGCTGGCAAATAAGGAAACGCTGGTAACGGCAGGACATATCATCATGCCGCTTGCAAAAGCGGTTGGTGTGAAGATCCTTCCGGTCGACAGCGAGCACAGTGCTATTTTCCAGAGCTTAAACGGCGAAGACAAAAAAGCGATCCACAAGATCCTGTTAACGGCATCCGGTGGTCCGTTCCGTGGCTGGACGAAAGAACAGTTGGCAGGTGTGCGCCCGGAGGATGCCTTAAAGCATCCAAACTGGACCATGGGAAGAAAGATTACGATCGATTCATCGACTATGGTGAACAAGGGTCTGGAGGTCATGGAGGCGCGCTGGCTGTTTGGCGTGGAGATGGACCAGGTCCAGGTGGTAGTCCAGCCACAGAGTGTCATTCACTCTATGGTAGAGTTTGAGGACGGTGCAGTCATTGCGCAGCTTGGCACTCCGGATATGAAGCTGCCGATCCAGTATGCCCTCTATTATCCGGAGCGGAGATTTTTGTCGGGAGAGCGTCTGGATTTTGCGAAGCTGGGAAGAATTGCGTTTGAGAACCCGGATATGGAAGTCTTCCGTGGTTTAAAGCTTGCTTATGCAGCAGGAACACGCGGCGGTTCCCTTCCGACGGTTTACAATGCGGCAAACGAGTATGCTGTAGGGAAATTCTTAAATCGCGAGATTTCCTACCTGACCATCATCGATATGATCGAGGGTGCCATGGAGCATCACAAGGTCGTGGAAAACCCGGATGTAGATGCGATTCTTGCCGCAGAACGGGAAACTTATGAATATATAGAAAGCAGGTGGTAGTTTGCTGAACATTCTTGCAGCAGTGCTGCTGTTTGGATTTATCGTACTGGTGCACGAATTCGGACATTTTCTGCTGGCAAAATGCAGCGGGATCGGAGTTGTGGAATTCTCGGTCGGCATGGGACCGCGCCTGATCAGTTTTCAAAAAGGCGAGACCCGCTATTCCATCAAGGCGCTGCCGTTTGGCGGTTCCTGCATGATGGTGGGAGAGGACGCAGAAAATCCGGACCCGAAGGCTTTTAATAATAAGCCGGTATTATCCCGCATCGCGGTGATCGCGGCGGGGCCGGTATTTAACTTTATCCTGGCATTTTTATTTGCCATGATCATTGTGGCACAGGTGGGCCACGACGCTCCGGTCTTAACCGGGGTTATGGAAGGCAGCCCGGCTGAGGAGGCAGGACTGCAGGCAGGTGACTGCATCACAAAGATCAACGGACGCCACATTACGGCGTACCGGGATATCATGCTGTATACGTTTTCCCACCCGGGACAGGAGATGAAGGTGCAGTTTACAAGACCTTCCTCCGGTCTGGCCGGCACAGAAGCAGGAAACTCTGCGGAAACGGCAACAGGCAACAAAGCCGGAGCTTCTGCAGAAGCAGCAGGGAAGAACGATGGTCCGACCTCCGGTATGGTGGTTCTGACCCCGCGCTTTAGCGAGGAATACAACTCCTACATGATGGGTGTCCAGTTTGGCGGCTACCAGAAGGTACACGGACTTTGGCCGCTCATTCACTACAGTGCCTATGAGGTAAAATACTGTGTCATGTCCACGATGGACAGTCTTGGTATGCTGTTCCGGCATCAGATCCGTGCTGAGGAGGCTGTGACCGGTCCGGTCGGTATCGTGAACATGGTAGGGGAAACTGTGCAGGAGGGGCGCCAGATCGGTGCCCGTGCTGTGGTTTTGGTCCTGGCAAACTGGGTTCTGCTTTTAAGCTCCAGCCTCGGGATCATGAATCTTTTGCCGATCCCGGCCCTGGATGGCGGACGTCTCGTGTTCCTGCTCATTGAGCTGGTGCGCGGAAAGCCGGTCGACCCGGAAAAAGAGGGCATGGTGCATATGGCCGGTATGGCAGTGCTGATGACGCTTATGGTTCTGGTCCTTTTTAATGATATCCGGAACCTGATGTAGTGCGAATAGGATGAGCGAAAGTGAGCCGGAAATCTGCAAGCAGATTTCCGGCGAACGGCATGTGTGATGAAATCACGATATAGAAACGAAAAGGGGAATTGCAAATGGAACGCAAAATGACAAAGGAGATCCAGATCGGAAACCGGAAGATCGGAGGAGGCAATCCGATCCTGATTCAGTCAATGTGCAACACCAAAACGGAGGATGCAGCGGCAACCGTGGCACAGATCTTAAAGCTGGAGCAGGCGGGCTGTGATATCATCCGTGTGGCAGTGCCGACCATGGAGGCAGCAGAAAGCTTAAAGGCAATCAAACGCCAGATCCATATTCCGCTGGTGGCAGACATCCATTTTGATTACCGTCTTGCCATTGCAGCCATGGAGTGCGGCGCAGACAAGATCCGCATCAATCCGGGAAACATCGGAAGCCGGGAACGCGTGCAGGCAGTTGTGGATAAGGCGAAGGAATACGGGGTGCCGATCCGCGTCGGCGTAAACAGCGGTTCCCTGGAAAAGCCGCTCATTGAAAAGTACGGCGGCGTGACAGCGGAGGGCATTGTTGAGAGCGCCCTGGAGAAGGTTGCCATGATCGAGCAGATGGGGTACGACAATCTTGTCATCAGCATCAAATCCTCCGATGTTCTGATGTGCGTAAAGGCACATGAGATCATCAGCAAAAAGACGGATTACCCGCTGCATGTCGGCATTACCGAATCCGGTACGCTGACTTCCGGAAATATCAAGTCTGCAGTGGGACTTGGCATTATTCTTCATGAGGGAATCGGGGACACCATCCGTGTTTCCTTAACCGGCGATCCGGTCGAAGAGATCAAATCCGCGAAGCTGATCTTAAAAACCCTGGGACTCCGGAAGGGTGGCGTGGAGGTTGTTTCCTGTCCGACTTGCGGAAGAACGAAGATCGACCTGATCGGTCTGGCAAACCAGGTAGAAAATATGGTAACCGAGTTTGACCAGCTTGACGTGAAGGTAGCAGTTATGGGCTGTGTTGTCAATGGACCGGGCGAAGCAAAAGAGGCAGATCTTGGCATTGCAGGTGGCTGCGGGGAGGGACTTCTGATCCGCAAGGGCGAAGTGATCCGCAAGCTGCCGGAGAATGAGCTGCTTTCTGCGCTTCACGCTGAGCTTGCGGCACTTGCGAAGGAACAGGGGAAGTTATAATACATGAAACCATTTTTGGAAGTATTTCCGGGCTTACATATGACAAACCAGATGCAGGAGCTTTTAACCCTGGTAAATGTGGACCGCGTGTCCCTCACCAGGGATAGAAGCTCTCTTCGTGTCTATATCGTAAGTCCCAGACTGATCGATAAACGAAATATCTGGTCCCTGGAAAAAGGTATCCGGGACCAGCTTTTCCCGGGAAAGCAGATCCAGATCCGTATTTTTGAGAAATATACGCTGTCTGAGCAGTATACGCCGGAAAAACTGTTAACGGCATACAAAGACAGCCTGCTCGCAGAGCTGAAGGAATATAGTATTGTAGAGTATTCGATCTTCCGGAAAGGAGCATGTACCTTCCCAAAACCGGATCTTCTTCATATGACGGTGGAAGATACCATGGTCAACCGCGATAAGGCCGGTGAGCTGAAGCGGGTGCTGGAAAAGGTTTTTCACGAGCGCTGCGGACTGCCTGTGGAGATTGAATACGAGTATGTTGCGCCCACGCGTGCCAAGGCTTCCATTGAGCGGGAGCTGCAGGCGAAGCAGGAGGCAGAGCGCATGACGGCGAAGGTCGCTGCGGTGCTTGGACTGAATGCGGCAACCGGAACCGACGGGGAAGCACTCCCGGCAGGAGCCGGTGACTTTGGACACAGCGGACATGGAAACGGAGCAGCCGGTGCAGGAGCACATGGCGCAGCGGGACAGAATGGAAGTGCCGGAAAGAACCAGGCCGGAAGCAATCCGGGAGCGAACGGCCAGAATGGCAAAAACGGACAGGCCGGTGCCGGAAAAGCGGCTGCGGCAAACGGAGCAAATGGCGGCAAGAACGGAGGCTTCTCCGGTGGGGAAGCACGTCCGGGACAGCTGCGCTCCGGCAAGAAAGACTTTAAGAAGAATGACTGGAGCTCCGGCGGCTACCGCAAGAAGTCCGATAACCCGGATGTCTTATTCGGCCGTGATTTCGAGGATGACTTTACGGAGATTGAAAAGATCGAAGGAGAGATGGGGGAGGTTACTATCCGCGGCAAGATCCTGGATAAGGACAGCAGGGAGCTGCGCAGCGGAAAGACCATTATCATTTTCCACATTACGGATTTTACCGATACCATTACCGTAAAAGTCTTTGCGAATGAAGATACGCTGGAAGATCTAAATGCGGCGATCAAGCCGGGAACCTTCATCCGTCTGCGCGGTATGACAACGATCGACCGGTTTGACGGCGAACTGACGATCGGTTCTGTGCGCGGTATTAAGAAAGCAGAAGATTTCACCAGCAAACGTATGGACCACAGTCCGGTGAAGCGCGTGGAGCTGCATTGCCATACCAAGATGAGCGATATGGATGGTGTGTCCGATGTGGCGAGCATCATCAAAAAAGCCAAGGAGTGGGGAATGGAAGCGCTGGCAGTTACTGACCATGGCTGCGTGCAGGCCTTCACGGAGGCCAGCCATGCGCTGGATAAAAACGATCCGTTTAAGATGCTCTACGGTGTGGAAGGCTACCTGGTTGACGATATGAAGGAGCTGGTAGAAAACGCCAGGGGCCAGACCTTTGCGGACTCCTTTGTGGTGTTCGATATCGAGACCACCGGCTTTAGCCCGGAGAAAAATAAGATCATCGAGATCGGTGCGGTGAAGATAGAAAAGGGCGTGATCACCGATAAGTTCAGTACCTTTGTCAACCCGGATGTGCCGATCCCGTTTGAGATTGAGCAGCTGACGGGCATCAACGACAACATGGTCCTCCCGGCACCGAAGATCGACGTGATCCTGCCGCAGTTTCTGGAATTCTGCGAGGGCTGCAGCCTGGTGGCGCATAATGCATCCTTCGATGTGAGCTTTATCGCCCAGAATGCCATGCTGCTCGGTCTGCCGTTTGACCCGACGGTCCTGGACACGGTGGCGCTTGCAAGACATCTCTTGCCGAATTTAAATCGTTTTAAGCTGGATACCGTCGCAAAGGCTTTGAATATTTCTTTGGAGAATCATCACCGGGCAGTCGATGATGCAGGCTGTACCGCAGAAATTTTTGTAAAATTCATTGAGATGTTAAAGGAACGCGGCATAGAGGATCTGGAGCAGTTAAACCGCATGAGTACGCTCAGCGCGGACATGATCAAGAAGCTGCCGACCAACCACATCATCATCATTGCAAAAAATGAGGTGGGCCGTATCAACTTATACCGTCTGGTGTCCTGGTCCCATATCGATTATTTCGCAAAGCGTCCGCGTATTCCAAAGAGTGTGCTGAGCCAGTACCGGGAAGGCCTGCTCATCGGCTCTGCCTGTGAGGCGGGAGAACTGTACCAGGCACTGCTTCGCGGACTTCCGGAGGCGGATATTGTCAAGATCGCGAATTTTTACGATTTCCTGGAGATCCAGCCGCTTGGAAACAACGCATTTATGCTGCGCGATGAAAAGAGTCCGGTCAAGACTGAAGAAGACTTAAAAGATTTAAACCGCCGCATTATAAAGCTTGGTGAAACGCTTGGAAAGCCGGTCTGCGGCACCTGTGACGTGCATTTCTTAAATCCGGAGGATGAGGTTTACCGCCGTATCCTGATGGCCGGACAGGGCTTTACCGATGCCGACCAGCAGGCTCCGCTGTATTTAAGAACGACAGAGGAGATGCTGAAGGAATTTGAATACCTCGGCCCGGATAAGGCAGAAGAGGTTGTCATTACCAACACCCGCATGATCGCGGACATGTGTGAGAAGATCTCGCCGGTGCGCCCGGATAAGTGCCCGCCGGTCATTGAAAATTCCGATGAGACTTTGCGTAAGATCTGTTACGACCAGGCCCATGAGATGTATGGGGAAGACCTGCCGCAGATCGTATCGGCGCGTCTGGAAAAGGAGCTGAACTCCATCATTTCCAATGGTTTCGCCGTGATGTATATCATCGCACAGAAGCTGGTATGGAAGTCGAATGAGGATGGCTATCTGGTTGGCTCCCGTGGTTCCGTAGGTTCTTCCTTCGTGGCGAACATGGCAGGTATCACAGAAGTAAATTCGCTAAGCCCGCATTACCTGTGCCCGAAATGCCATTATTCGGATTTTGACTCTGCGGATGTAAAGAAATTCTCCGGTATGGCTGGCTGTGATATGCCGGATATGCGCTGCCCGAAGTGCGGCACCATGATGACAAAACAGGGCTTTGATATCCCGTTCGAGACTTTCCTGGGATTTAAGGGCGATAAGGAGCCGGATATCGATTTAAACTTCTCGGGTGAGTACCAGAGTAAGGCGCATGATTATACCGAGGTTATCTTCGGAAAAGGCCAGACCTTCCGTGCGGGGACCATCGGTACGCTTGCAGATAAGACTGCGTTTGGTTTTGTAAAGCGCTATTACGAGGAGCGCGGTATCCATAAGCGAAACTGCGAGATCGACCGCATTGTGCAGGGCTGCGTCGGTGTACGCCGGACGACCGGCCAGCATCCGGGCGGTATTGTCGTACTGCCGATCGGGGAGGAAATCTATTCCTTTACCCCGGTCCAGCGCCCGGCAAACGATATGACGACCTCCACGGTGACCACACATTTCGATTACCATTCGATCGACCATAACCTGTTAAAGCTTGATATTTTAGGACATCAGGACCCGACCATGATCCGTATGCTGCAGGATTTAACCGGCCTGGACCCGGTAAAAGATATTCCGCTGGATTCTCCGGAGGTCATGTCCCTGTTCCAGAACACCTCTGCTTTAGGCATCACGCCGGACGACATCGGCGGCTGTAAGCTTGGTGCGCTTGGAATCCCGGAGTTCGGTACGGACTTTGCGATGCAGATGTTACTTGACGCGCAGCCGAAATATTTTTCTGACCTGGTCCGCATTGCCGGACTGGCACATGGTACCGATGTATGGCTGGGCAACGCGAAGGACCTCATCTTAAGCGGGCAAGCCACCATTCAGACAGCAATCTGCTGCCGAGATGATATCATGGTGTATCTGATCCAGATGGGACTGGAGGAGGGACTCTCCTTCACCATCATGGAGAGCGTGCGAAAGGGTAAGGGCCTGAAACCGGAGTGGATCGAAGAAATGAAAAAGCACGATGTTCCGCAGTGGTACATCGACTCCTGCTTAAAGATCAAGTACATGTTCCCGAAGGCCCATGCGGCGGCCTATGTTATGATGGCATGGCGTGTGGCGTACTGTAAGGTTTTCTATCCGCTGGCTTACTATGCGGCATTTTTCAGTATCCGCGCGAACGGATTTTCTTATGAGCTGATGTGTCTGGGACGTGATAAGCTGGAATACCATCTGGCGGACTTTAAAAAGAGAGCGGACTCGCTCTCAAAGGCCGAGCAGGATACCCTGCGCGATATGCGTATCGTCCAGGAAATGTATGCGCGTGGCTTTGATTTTATGCCAATCGACATTTACCGTGCCCAGGCAGACCGTTTCCAGGTGATCGACGGAAAGCTGATGCCATCTTTAAGCAGCATCGCAGGTCTGGGCCTGAATGCAGCGGAGGGTGTGGTTTACGCGGCGAAGGATGGTCCGTTCTTATCGCGCGAGGATTTCAGAAACCGTACCAAGGTCAGTAAGACGATCTGCGACCTGATGAACGATCTGGGACTTTTAGGAGATCTGCCGGAGAGCAACCAGCTGTCGCTGTTTGATTTCTAAAAGAGGCACAGAATGCTTGGTTTGCAGGGAGATGGTTTCTTTGCCATACAACATTTTTCGACAGAATGTGCAAAAGGGATTTACAACCACAGGTCTTCCTGGTTATAATTAAGTATTAAATTGATGTAAAATCGAAATCAAGATATCTGCTGTCTGCGCAGCGCGTAAGCAGTGGTATAGTATCAAATAAAGGGAAAGTGAGAAACAAAAAGATGGGAATTGTAGTGATCGGTGCTGTATTTATGGACCTTAAGGGGTATTCCACATCCCCGTATATCCCATCCGGACGAAATGCCGGTATCATCGTACAGAACCATGGTGGGGTATCCAGAAATGTAGCAGAGGATATTGCGAATGTAGAATTGAAGCCAACCTTTGTCAGCCTGGTGGATGACAACTCGATGGGAGAGGATATCATCCGCAAACTGGACCGCCATAAAGTAAACACCAAGTATATCCGAAAACTTCCGGATGGCATGGGAACCTGGCTGGCTGTATTTGACCATGAGGGAGATGTGGTGGCATCGGTTTCCAAACGGCCGGACCTTACACCGATTGGGAATATTTTAGACGAGCAGGGCGATGAAATCTTCAAAGATGCAGACAGCATTGCGGTAGAGATCGATCTGGATAAGGATATCATGAAAAAAATCTTCCAGTATGCTGAAAAATATAACAAAGATGTATATGCCCTAGTATCCAACATGACGATCGCAGTAGAGCGCCGTGATTTCTTAAGAAAGACCTCCTGTTTTGTCTGCAACCAGCAGGAGGCAGGCATTCTGTTTTCGGAAGATTATGAGAACAAGACTCCGCAGGAAATGGCAGATATTCTGGCAGACCGTATCAAGTCCGCACGGATTTCCCGCATGGTTGTGACCATGGGCGGAGAGGGCGCAGTCTACGCGGACAGCCACGGAAACCGCGGCTTTGTTCCGGCACTTAAGGTCGATGTTGTCGATACGACCGGAGCCGGTGATGCATTTTTTGCCGGAGTCTGCATGGGTCTCACCTATGGAAAGACCATGGCAGAAGCCTGCAGTATTGGCACACGACTGGCTTCTACGGTCATTACTACTTCGGAAAACATCTGCCCGCGCTTTATGCCGGAGGAATTTGGAATCAAACCGGTTCAGAAATAAACGATACGGAAGGGAAAAGAACATGGAGAGCATCATAATCGGAATTGCCGGTGGATCCGGCTCAGGTAAATCTACCTTTACAAACAGAATCAAGAGCTATTTTGGGGACGATGTGGCGGTTTTGTACCACGATAACTATTACCGCTGCCAGGACGGAGTTCCGTTCGAGACACGTGTGAAGGTAAATTATGATCATCCGGATTCTCTGGAGACCGATCTTTTGATCGAACACTTAAAGGAGTTAAAGGCAGGAAGATCGATCGAGAGCCCTGTATATGATTACAGCCAGCATAACCGTTCCAACGAAACAGTCCGGATCGACCCGAAGCCGATCATTATCGTAGAGGGAATTCTGCTTCTGGCTGATGAGCGCTTAAGAAGTCTTCTCGACATCAAGGTTTACGTGGAAGCCGATGCGGATGAGCGTATCCTGCGCCGCATTTCCAGAGATGTATCGGAGCGTGGCCGTGATCTGAATGGAATCATTGAGCAGTATCTGACCACAGTAAAACCGATGCATTATCTCTATGTAGAGCCGACCCGTTCCAAGGCTGATGTTGTCATCAACAGTGGTAAAAACGACGTAGCGTTTGACCTGTTTGTCTCCAAGATCAGCCGGCTTCTGGAAGAACGGGAAAAAGAAAGTTAGAAAGCAAAAAGAAATTGCTTCTGATCTTAACGATCGGAAAGGGCGTATTTGGCTACAGCACAGAGCCGCTTCTGATCATGGTAGCAGCGATCGCGGCATTCATTGCATTCCGCGTTGGTGTGACCTGGGACGAGATGATGGATGAGATCTGCACCAAGATCGCAAAAGGCATGCCTGCAATCCTGATCCTGGTTTGCGTTGGTGCCATGGTCGGCACATGGATGGCAGCCGGAACCATTCCGCTTATGATTTATTACGGCGTACAGATCGTAAACCCGAAATTCATGCTGGTTACCGCATTTCTGATCGAGGCAGTGGTATCCGTTGTTACCGGTACCTCCTGGGGTTCCGTTGCGACCATGGGTGTTGCACTCATGGGAATTGCAAGTGCCCTTGGCGTTTCCCTTCCGGCAACTGCAGGTGCATGTATTGCAGGTTCCTACTTCGGCGATAAGATGTCTCCGCTGTCCGATACCACAAACCTGGCTCCGATCGCGGCAGGAAGCACCTTGTACGAGCATATCGGACATATGTTCTACACCACCGTACCGGCAACCATTGTTTCCCTGGTGGTATATGCCATTGCCGGTATGAATGCAAATGTAACTGCAGATATTACCTCTGATACGGTTACCACCTTACTGGACCAGCTTTCTTCCATGTATAGCTGGAATCTGCTGGTCATCATTCCGGTACTGATCGTTCTGGGCGGTTCCCTGCTTCAGAAACCAACCATTCCGGTTATGCTTCTTTCTACTTTCGTAGCAGGTGTTGAGGGAATCTTCATTCAGCACGTGGAATTAGGCGATGTGCTGAAAGCAACCGTAAACGGCTTTAACGTATCCATGATCCACCGCGCAGGCTTTGACACAGAGACCTGCTCTGAGGCAGTAACCAAGCTGTTAAACCGCGGCGGTATGAACGGCATTATGAGCACCACACTTCTGGTATTCTGCGCATTCTGCTTTGCAGGTATCATGAGTAAGGCAGGCTGCCTGGATGTTGTGCTTCAGAAGATCTTAAGCGTGGCAAAGAGCACTGGTGCGCTGATCACTGCAACCGTTGCAGCATGTATCACTATGGCACTGACAACCGGTAACTCTTACCTTTCTATCCTGATCCCGGGCGAGATGTTCCGTGACGCTTACAAAGAGCGCGGACTGGCAGCCAAGAACCTGTCCCGTACCCTGGAGGATGCTGGTACTGTAGTCGTACCGCTGATCCCGTGGTCCGCAGCAGGTGCTTACATGGCATCCACCCTGGGTGTAGAGACACTGGATTATCTCCCGTGGGCAATCCTGTGCTATACCGGCTGGATCTTTGCAATCATCTGGGGCTTCACCGGTTTTGGTATCGCAAAGCTGGAGAATGAGGAGAAAAAGGAGAACTAAATGGTATGTCCAGAGCACATCGATCCACCGGAACTTCCTGTTCTGGTGGAAGTTGTTTCTGCAGAAGGAAAAACGGTGATTCCGGGTTATGTAGACCAGCATGTTCATGTGATCGGAGGAGGCGGTGAGGCGGGGCCTTACAGCCGGACACCGGAAGTCATGCTTTCCGATGTCACAACAGCTGGCGTTACCACCGTGATCGGAGTTCTTGGAACCGATGGAACCGGGCGTCACCCGGAATCGCTGCTTGCAAAGGTGCGTGGTCTGGAAACAGAAGGAATCAGTGCCTATATGCTGACTGCGTCCTATGAAGATCTGCGGGGCCAATCCGGCTAGAGCCAATGGTCTGTACCCGAAAAAAGGCTGTATCCGCCCGGGAAGCGACGCGGATATCCTGTTTTTGGATGAGGAGTTTTTGGTTGATACCGTGTTTGCGCGGGGCAGAAAAATGGTAGAGCATGGAAAAGCACTGGTAAAGGGAACATTTGAAACGAACTAAGAGTTTTAAAGGAGAGCAGACATTATGATCAAGTTACTGAAAAATGCAGAAGTTTACGCACCAGAAAAACTGGGCAAAAAGGATCTTTTGATCGAAGGAGAGAAGGTTCTTCTGATGCAGGATACGATCGAAGGTTATGAGGGGCTTCCGGGAGTGGAAACCTATGACCTGGAAGGAAAAATCCTTGCACCGGCTTACATTGATATGCACGTACACATCACCGGAGGCGGCGGTGAGCAGGGACCGGCTTCCCGTGTGCCGGAATCTCAGCTCAGCGAATTTTTCAAGAACGGAATCACCACGGTAGTCGGACTGCTCGGAACCGATGGCGTAACCCGCAGCGTGGAAAACCTGGTTGCAAAGGCCCGCGCCCTGACTGAAGAGGGCATGACTGTCTACACCCTGACCAGCTCCTACGGCTATCCGCCGACCACCTTGACCGGCAGCGTGGAGCGCGACATCATTCTGGTTCCGCCGATGATCGGTGTAAAGGTAGCAGTATCCGATCACAGAAGCTCCAATCCGGGTGGCGAAGAGCTGATCGCCCTGGCAACTGCAGCACGCAGAGCGGGTTTACTTAGCAATACGCCGGGGCTTGTCACCATGCATATGGGTGACGGGGACGGAAAGCTGGATCCAATTTTCTATGTACTGGATCATTCCGATGTACCGGCAAAGAATCTGCTTCCGACCCACATCTTGCGCAATCCGGGCCTGATCGATGCAGGTGCTGAGCTGGTAAGACGTGGCGGCTACATTGATTGCACCGCAGGCGCAGATGATGTCGAAGTCGAAGAGGATACCATGAAGCTTTATGAGCTTTTACACCGCGACGGCGTAAATCTGGATCATGTAACCTTATCCAGTGACGCATTCGGAAGCCAGCCGCGCTTCAATGAAGAGGGCGAGTGCATCGGCTTAACCTACGCATCTCCAAAATATCTGCACCGTACCATCCAGATCCTGGTAAGAGAGGGCATGCCGCTTGAGCAGGCCTTAAAGCTCTTAACCAGCACTCCGGCTGTCTTACTGGGACAGGAAGGAAAGAAAGGCTGCGTGGCAGAAGGCGCAGATGCCGACCTTTTGGTATTAGATAATGACCTGAACATTGACAGTCTGTTTGCACGCGGTAAAGTGGCTGTGTGGAAACAGGAAGTGAAGATGAAAGGCAGATTTGAGCAGTAAATAGTTGAGATATCCTGCAGGAATGGAACGTACTGCTACTTCTGGAGAATAAACATGACAGACTTATACTTTTTTATTTTAACTGCCATTAATCTTTTTGTTTTGGTGTTCATGTGTGTATTAGTGCAGATGAGCGAGACCTTGAATCCAAAACAGGCAAGAGGATTTCTTTTTACCTTCATTCTGATCGGAGGCATCTCAATCATTGAGATGATCTCTGTTTTGGTGGACGATGGACCAGTCTGGCTCCGCGCAGTCAATATCCTTTCCAATTATCTTGGATTTGGCCTGACTCCGGCGGTGCCGCTCTGTCTGGTTTATACGATGGAGAGGTCTGAACACATGAAAGGAAGCCTCCGTGTTGCGATCGGTATCGAAGTATTCTATTTTGTGGTATTGACGGTTTCTTTGTTTTCGAAAGGACTGGTCTTTTCGGTGGATGCCGCAAACCATTATTCCAGGGAAGCTGGATTCCGCGTGTATATGCTGATGTATTATGCGGGGATTGCCTATCTTTTATTCAATACACTGGAGATGGCGCAGAACTTTCAGAACCGTGGAAGAAAATTGGTCTACGCACTTGCCGGATTTCTTGCGGTTGGAACACTGGTACAGGTTCTGATTCCGTCAGTCCATATCACATGGCTGTGCGTTACCTTGATCGCAGTGCTCTTTTTCCTGTACTGCAATGAAATGTGGAACCAGCTGGATGGCCTGACCGGACTGCTAAGTCAGAAAAGCTATCTGAACCGTACCTTGAACCTGCGTGCAGAGGATAAGATGCTGATCGTGTTCGATGTAGATGATTTCAAGAATATCAATGATACCTATGGGCATTTGGCGGGTGACCGGTGCCTCAGGGAGATTGCAGGGTGTCTGAAAAAAGCATATAGCCGTTATGGAAACTGTTACCGGATTGGCGGTGACGAATTTTGTGTGCTTTTGTGGCAGGTGGAAAAAGAAGAACTCTGCAAGGAAAAATTTTATTGGGTTATGGAAAAACGCAGAAAGATTGTGACGATTCTTCCGGGAGTTTCCTATGGAAGTGCAGAACTTCTGGAGAAAGAAAGCATCTGCGATGCGAAAGCCCGGGCCGACCAGCATATGTATGAAAATAAAAAGGAACGCAAGGAGCAGAAAACAAGATGATAAACAGTCCGATCATAGAATTTGATGTACACGGGATGCGCACGGAGGAAGCGGTTGCAGCTGTCCAGAAAAAGGTCGAGCAGGCTGGAAATGCCGTATATAAGATCCGTGTGATCCATGGCTATAACGGCGGCACCCGGATTCGCAGCGCGATCCGTGAAGAGTTCAGCTACGGGCGCAAGCCGAAGGTGAAGCGCATTACCATGGGAGCGAATGAGGGAATTACAGAATTGATCTTACGTGAATTATAAAAAAGTGGTTGTTGTGAATGGAATTGCTTTGGCTGATCCATTTCATAACAGCCATTTTTTTATTTCTTTAGAAGGTGTCAGGATGCTGCCATGTTACAAAGACAGGAGTACAAATTGAAAAATTCGTCATTTTTACCTATGAAAATATGCCCGAAACAGGGGGAAAAAACCGTGCAAAAATCTTGTGTACTTGTCGACAAGACAAAAAATGATAGAAAATTCTAAAGCGGAAAAAAGGTGGTTGTTAAATTAGTAACGGAATAAGAGTTGTTGAGGAAGGCTTGAGGCAGAAAAAACAGGTAAAATGGTATGTATATATCGACATGTTTGCATGGAAATGTCAAGATTTCTGCATGTTTTGATGAATTGACTGTTCCAATTCTATTCCTTTAAAGTGGGTCAACCAATCATACTTTGTTAAGAAAATTACGCCCAAAAACAGCAAAAAAAAATTGTAAAAGTTACATATTGAACAAAAATACCACTCTGAATATAATCTGATTATCAAAAATGACCGCGGGACATAAAAACGTAACAAGGATTTCCGAAAGAAATCAAAAAATGCAAAGGGGTAAGTGCTGATATTGATTTAGCAAATTTAGGAGGTATTTCTATGTTTTTGATGTTTCTGTTGGCCATGATTCCGATCCTGTGGCTGGTTGTTGCGCTGAGTATCTTGAAGATGCCGGGACACAAAGCCTGTGTGATCGCCTGGATCTTAACCGCAGTCTTGTCTATAGCCTGTTGGAAATTTCCGGTTTCCGGAATGGTAACAGCGGCACTGGAGGGTGTGCTGAATGCACTCTGGCCAATCTGTCTGGTTATCATCGCAGCGTTATTTACCTATAACCTGATCTTAAAGACCGGCGCGATGGAAGATATTAAGAAGATGTTAGCAAGTGTTTCCAGAGACAAGCGAGTGTTACTTCTTCTGATTGGTTGGGGATTTGGAAACTTTATGGAAGGTATGGCTGGATTCGGAACCGCAGTTGCAATTCCGGCCTCCATGTTGGCGGGTATCGGGGTTGACCCGATCGGAGCAGTTGTTGGCTGCCTGGTCGTAAACTCGACGCCGACCGCCTTTGGTTCTGTCGGAGTTCCGACGGTAACCCTGGTTTCCGTAGCAGGAGTGGAAACAATGGCACTGTCCACCCATGTGGCAATGCTCCAGTGTATTCTGGCTTTCCTTTCTCCGTTCCTTCTGGTTGTGATCGGGGCAAGAAGCATCAAGGCTCTCAAAGGAATGGTTCCGATGATCCTGGTTGCAGCGTTATCTTACCTGATCCCATGGTATGCAGCCGCCTGCTTCATTGGACCGGAGCTTCCGGACATCATCGGTTCGATCTGCTCTATGGTGTGCATTGTTCTGGCATCCAGGGTATTGAACCGGGAAGCAGATCCGGAGTATTGCATCGAAGTTGCAGCGGATGAAAAGAATCACAGCTTTACCATTGGAGAGGGCTTTAAGGCCTGGTGCCCATTCGTTCTGATCTTCATTTTACTGATGGCAACCTCAAACCTGTGCCCGCCGGTCCACAATGCGATCGCCGGGATCAAAACCTCCGTGCAAGTTTACAATGGAGAAAATGCCGGAAAGCTTTCCTTTAGCTGGATTAATACACCGGGTGTGATCATCTTCATTGCGGCAGTGACCGGAGGCCTGGTACAGGGAGCAACGTTTGGTACCATGGCAGAGGTTCTGGTGGAGACACTGAAAAAGTACTGGAAGACGATCGTTACGATCTGCTCGGTCATGGCAACCGCGAAGATCATGAGCTATAGCGGTATGATCTCCGATATTGCAAACCTTCTGGTGGCAGTTGCGGGAAGTGCGTATCCGTGCATTGCACCGCTGATCGGTGCAGTTGGGGCGTTTGTAACCGGCTCGGGAACATCGACCTGTGTACTGTTTGGCGGACTTCAGAGCCAGACTGCAGCATCGCTTGGCTTTGACCCGTCCTGGATGGCAGCGGCGAACGTATGCGGAGCCGGAATCGGCAAGATGGTTTGCCCGCAGAGTATTGCGATCGGTGCTGGCGCGATCGGAGCAGTAGGATCCGAGAGTAAGATCCTCGGTGCAGTGTTTAAATACTTTGCATTGTTTAGCGTGCTGGCTGGTATCATCTGCTACGCAGGCGTGCTGATGGGGATCTGATCCCTCAGCATGGAGTTACTAAGGTATTTATGAAACTTAAAATACAGATTTTCATGACAATTTATTTCTGAAAGGGAGGATCATTGATATGAGTTACATTATTTCTGAAGATGGCAAGGAGCTTTTAAAGGATGTCCGCGATTTCTGCATTAACGAAGTGAAGGAACAGGTAAAGGAATACGATATTTCCGGTGAGTGGCCGAAGGAGATTTACGATCAGGCCATTGAGATGCAGCTTCATATGATGGATGTTCCGGAGGAGTACGGCGGACTTGGTCTGGATCATATGGACCAGGCAGCTATCGTGGAGCAGATCGCATGGGCCGATGCCGGTGTGGCAGTTACCTTAAACGGAAACGGCCTGGCATTAAAGCCGGTGCTCTTAGCAGGAAATGAAGAGCAGAAAAAGAAATGCTGCGATATCATCATTAATGGTGGCTTTGGTTCCTTTGCCCTGACTGAGCCGAATGCCGGATGTGATGCAGGTGCAGGAAAGACTACCGCAGTCCGCGAGGGCGATGAATATGTATTAAATGGAAGAAAGTGCTTTATCACCAACGCAAGCGTAGCTGATTTCTTTGTAGTTACCGCTATGACTGCCAAGGATCAGGGGACAAAAGGTATTTCAGCCTTCCTTGTATACAAGGGAACTCCTGGCCTGAGTGTAGGAAACCATGAGAACAAAATGGGTATCCGCTGCTCAACCACCAGTGATGTACTTCTGGAGGATGTCCGCATCCCGGCTGAGAACCGTCTTGGTGAAGAAGGAACCGGTTTCATTACCGCAATGAAGACTCTGGATCTGGCACGTACCTGGTGTGCAGTTATCGGTGTCGGTGTTGCACAGAGATGTATCGATGAGGCAGTTGCTTATTCCAAACAGCGCGTACAGTTTGGCAAGCCGATCTGCAAGAACCAGGCGATCCAGTTCAAGATCGCAGACATGGAGATCCGTACCGAGGCATCCAGACAGCTGATCGCACATTCCATCCGTCTGGCTGATATGGGACTTCCGTTCAGCAAAGAATCCGCAGCAGCAAAGTGCTTTGCAGGTGATTCTGTAATGCAGACTGCGATCGATGCAGTCCAGATCCTTGGTGGTTACGGTTACAGCCGTGAGTACCCGGTAGAGAAGCTGATGCGTGATGCAAAGATCTTCCAGATCTTCGAGGGAACGAACGAGATCCAGCGTATGGTAGTAGGAAGAACCGTGATCGGTAAATAAAATAAGAAAGTCTGCGCGTTCCGGGAAATAAAAAAGTTTCCCGGAATGCGAAAAAAGATAGCAAGAGAGGAATAAGGAGGATATAAAATCTTATGGATATTCTGGTATTTGTAAAACAGGTTCCGGATGACAGCGTGGAGATCCACTTAGACAGCGCTGGAACACCGGCAACAAAAGATGTAGAAAAGGTGACAAACGCATTTGATACCTATGCACTGGAGCTCGCAGCCCGTTACACCGAGGCGAATGGCGGTGAGGTTACCGTGGCAGCGATCGGAACCGAGGACTGCACCAGCATGATGAAGAATCTCCTGGCAGTTGGAGCAAAGAAAGCATACTTATTCAAAGATGAGGTATTTGCCGGAGCGGATGAAGGCGCAGTAGCAGCGTATCTTGCAAAAGTAGTAAAGAAATGCGAAGCAGAAAACGGCCAGCCTTACGGCATGATCCTCTGCGGTAAGGAATCCACTGACGAGATCAGCGGCCAGGTAGGCGCGCGTCTTGCTGAACTCCTTGGAACCGGCTTTGTATCCAGCGTGATCGAGGTAGAACCGCAGGATGACAGTCTTATTGCAAAGCAGGAGACCGAGGAAGGATACATCCGCTATAGTGTGGCACAGCCGGCAGTATTTACCATTGCAAAGCCAGCATACGATCCGCGTTATCCAAACATCAAGGCAAAGCTGGCAGCAAGAAAAGCCGTTGTCCCGGTATTTACTGCAGCAGATGCAGAGGTTTCCAAGGTAGAAGCCCTGGTATCCTTAAAGGGCTACAGCGAGCCGCCGAAGAGAAGCGCAGGCGTCCGCATCAAGGAAAAAGAAGCAGCAGAAGCTGTCCGCAAGGCAATGGAAAAAATGCTGCAGGATAAGGCATTGTAAGGAGGAGACCGAACATGAAGGTACTGGTATATATCGAAGCAAAAGAAGGAACCCCTCTGCAGGGCAGCCTGGAGCTTCTGTCCGCAGCAAACGGACTGGGCGAGGCATCTGCAGTAGCAGTAGAAGATACTGAGGCAGCGAAAAAGGCTGCAGAGTACGGTGCAAAGGTTGTAGTATTAAAGACCGCTGATACATCAGAGGATGCACAGGCAGCAGCACTGGAGGGTTATATCAAAGAGACTCAGCCGGAATTGGTGCTGTTTTCCGGAAGCCAGCTTGGAAAGGACCTTGCACCGCGTCTGGCACAGCGCTTTAACGCAGGCTGTGTTACCGATGTAACCGTCATTGAGAAGTCCGGTGCAGGTGTGGAGTTTGTACGTCCGGCTTACGGCGGCACGGTTCTGGAGCGCATGAGCGTGGCAGGTAGCATTCAGTTTGCAACTGTCCGCAGCGGCAGCTTTGCAAAGCCGGAAGCAGCAGAAGGCAGCGTAGAAGAAAAAGAAGCAGGCGTATCGGAGGCAGTAAAGGCTAAGATCGTAGACGCAGCAAAAGAGATCGCAGAGGCAGTTGACCTGGAAGGTGCCGACGTCATCGTAACCGGCGGCCGCGGCATGGGCGATGCAGAAGGCTTCAAGCTGGTAGAAGAGCTGGCTTCCCTGCTTGGCGGTGTTGTTGGTGCATCCCGTCCGGCAATCGAAGAGGGCTGGGCATCCCGTGCACATCAGGTCGGCCAGTCCGGTAAGATCGTTGCGCCAAAACTTTACATTGCCTGCGGCGTATCCGGAGCTATGCAGCATGTATCCGGAATCATGGGATCCAAATACATTGTAGCGATCAACAAGGATGAGGCAGCATCCATCTTTGATATCGCAGATGTAGGAATCGTGGGAGATGTCAAAGAGATCCTTCCGCTTCTGATCGAGGAGATCAAAAACAGAAAATAACGTTCGTTCGATTTGATTATTGGTGAGGCTTACATTATAATATGAGGAGGAATTACAATGGAAAAATATAATCAGCTGACTCCGGAAATCATTGCACAGATCCAGGCAGTGTCCGATCATGTTCTCGTGGGAGACGACATCAACGTAGATTTCGCAAGAGATGAGATGCCGATCTACGGCACCCATATGCCGGATCTGGTTGTACAGCCGACTTCTACCGAAGAGGTTGCCGCAGTCATGAAGATCTGCTATGAGAACACCATTCCGGTTACCCCGAGAGGCGCAGGTACCGGTCTGGCAGGCGGCGCAGTTCCGTTACTTGGCGGAGTTTTGATGGACACTTCCAAAATGAACCGGATCTTAAACTACGATATGGAGAACTTCGTAGTCGAGATCGAGAGCGGCGTGCTGTTGAACGATCTGGCCAATGACTGCTTAAGCAAGGGTATGATGTACCCGCCGGATCCGGGCGAAAAGTTCGCATGTGTAGGCGGCAACGTATCCACCAATGCAGGCGGCATGAGAGCCGTAAAGTACGGCGCAACCCGTGATTATGTACGTGCCATGACTGTCGTCCTTCCAACTGGTGAAATCACCCATCTGGGTGCAACTGTTTCCAAGACCTCATCCGGTTATTCCCTGTTAAACTTAATGATCGGTTCTGAGGGAACCCTTGGTATCATCACAGAGCTGACCTTAAAGATCATTCCGGCTCCGAAGGTTGTTGCATCCCTGATCATTCCGTTTGAGGATTTAAACACCGCACTTTCTACGGTTCCGAAGATCAAGATGTCCGGCTTAAACCCGCAGGCGATCGAGTTCATGGAGCGTGAGATCGTGTTAAGCTCCGAACGCTACATTGGCCGCAGCGTATTCCCGCAGGAGTTAGAGGGCCAGCAGATCGGTGCTTACCTTCTGGTTACCCTGGATGCAGGAAGCCAGGATGAGCTGGACAATATGTTAGAGCAGATGGCTGAGCTGGTTCTGGATGCCGGTGCTATGGATGTTCTCGTTGCAGATACCCCGGCCAAGATCAAAGACGCATGGGCAGCACGTTCTTCCTTCCTGGAAGCAATCATGCATGAGACAAAGCTGTTAGATGAGTGTGACGTTGTAGTTCCGGTCAATAAAATCGCAGATTACCTGGATTTTGTGAACAAGACCGGCGAAGAGTGTGGCCTGACCATCAAATCCTTTGGTCACGCAGGCGACGGAAACCTTCATATCTACCAGTGCTCCAATGACCTGGAGGAGGAAGAATTCAAGTCCCGCGTTGACAAATTCTTTGAGATCATCTACAAAGAAGCAACCAACTGCGGCGGTCTGGTATCCGGCGAGCACGGTATCGGTTCCGGCAAGATCAAATACCTGATCGACTCTGTCGGTGAAACCAACATGGCACTTATGGAAGGCATCAAGCGCGTATTTGACCCGAAGATGATCTTAAATCCAGGAAAGGTCTGCTATCGTCTGTAGGAGGACTGACTTTACGTGGAAGAAAGAAACAACCAGAAAGCATACGAACGAGTATTTGATTATTTTACGGCGGAGATTACCTCAGGCAATCTCCGCCTGAATGATAAGATCCCGACAGAGCGGGCTTTGTCGGAAACCCTGAAGGTCAGCCGCAATTCAGCGAGAGAAGCACTTCATGTTCTCGAGATGATGGGGCTGATCGAGTGCATTCAGGGAAGCGGAAACTATATCCGCTGCAACACAAAGGAATATATGACAAGGCTGATGTCGCTGACCATGGTACTGCAGCACATCGACTATACAGAGGTCTTTGAGATGCGCTGCGGGTTTGAGCAGACAGCACTTGCGGCAGCCATGGAGGATGCAGGTGCGGAGGAGCTGGAGCGGATGCATGAGGTCCTGGAGAAAATGGACCAGCCTATGAGCGCCCAGGAAAGCGCAGCCCTGGATCTGGAATTTCATAAGATCTTAATGGAAATGTCCCACAACCAGCTCATGATCTTTTATGTGGATCAGATGGAGGATCTGCTAAAGCTGTTTGTGAAGGATTTAAGAACCTCGATCCTTTCTGACCGGCGCCGTGCGGCAGTTTTAAGAAAAGCGCACTGGGATATTTACGAGGCGCTGAAAATCCGAGATGAGGCAGCGGGAGCGAAGGCGCTGAAGAAGCATTTTACCGTAGTGCGCAAGCACTTGGAGAAGCTGATCTAAAGGCAAGAGCTGAATTTTGCTGATTACTTAGGGCGCACCGTCAGTCTGCGGATGTGCCCGTCTTTGGTAAACAGATTTCCCAGTCCCTCGTAATCTTTATTTTCTATGGCATCAATATACTTTTCAATTGGCAGCATCTGTCTTATCCCCCTTTAGTAAACTTTTTCCGTATTTAAAAGCGCATCGGTACCGCCATCCACAAACATGACAATGCCGTTGATTCCGCAGGCTTTTTCGGATGCGAGAAAAACAATGGCCAGTGCGATCTCCTTCGGATCTATGAAGGTTTCCTACGCTCAGATCGGAGGCATCGAGCGAGGAGACCACACTCCGGACGGTCCGAGGTTTCCGAAACCCAGGAAAGCAGTTCCTGGCGCCGTCTGGCGGTTGTAACTGTGCCAAGCGGGTAGTGGTGCTCCGGGGAAATATGGAGAATATTTGTCTGCAATGATTTGACATTTCGGAGAAGATAAATGAATTCTGGGAAAAATCCGATGCAGAAAATAAGAAAGAATGTTATAATCCTATATGATTAGAGCGTGTTGGGCGAAATTTATTTGCAGAAAGAAGTAGAAACAAGATGGTTGTAACCTATTATTATGATCATATGACAAAACCCCGCCAGGCAGCTTACCGGAGTATGCTTGCTGGGCTTACAGAACTTTCAGACAGCTTCCAGCTGCCCCTTTTGGAGGCAAAGGAGCTCTCGGAAGTATTTTTGCTGCTCAGGCTGGATCACCCGGAGCTTTTCTGGGCATCCGGGTTTCATTTCCTGCATTACCAGGATTCCCCGAATCTCATTATGAAGCCGGAGTATCTGTTTGACAAGGGCAAGATCCGCGAACACCAGAAGGCCATGACGGCACGGGTAGAAAAGCTGGTCCGCCCGGCAAAGACGCTTTCCGAATGGGAAAAGGAAAAATATATTCACGATTTTATCTGCGAGAATATCCGCTATGACAAGTTAAAAAAGGCTTATTCCCATGAAATCATTGGTCCGCTTGGGCAGGGCGTAGGAGTCTGTGAGGGAATCGCCAAAGCAGTAAAGATCCTTTGCGATGCCCTTGGGATCTGGTGTATGATCGCAATCTGCGGCAATAATCCGGAAAAAGGCATCAAATACCGCCATACCTGGAACATTGTCCGCATCGACGGCGTGTATTATCATCTGGATGCCACGTTTGACAACAGTCTGGGAAAATGCAGTGTGACTGGGGAGGAAATCCGCTACGATTATTTCAATCTGGACGATAAAGCCATCTTCCGGGACCATGAGCCGCTGATCGCGCCTGCACCAGCCTGCAGCAACAGCGATCATTTCTATTATAAGGAAAAGAAGTTGTCGTTTACCAGACTGGAGGATGTAAAAAAACGGGCACTGCAGGCGGCAAAGAAGGGAAAACTCTTGACCTTTCACTGGCGGGGTGGTTATCTGACCAAACAGGTTCTGGAGGACTTGCTGGAACAGATCCAGGAAGCAGGAAAAGAACGCGGAAAAACGCCGCATGTCAATCTGAACTGGTCCCAGGCAGTTTTGCGCATCCACTATACAGATGAGGCAGACATAACGCCGGCAGAGCCAGACATCAATATGGAAGAAGCAAACGAAGGAGAGCAGGAATAACATGAACGCATACCGGATGCTGGAGATTCTGATCCAGCAGAATCAGTTTGAACTCCTGAAGGGGAAAGATGAGTTTCACACACCGCAGGATATCCGCCTGGTTTACCTGATGAACGATGCGGTGGAATGTTTTCTGGCATTCCGGAACGCGCGGATCACCGGAGACTATCTTGCAGAATATGAGGGAGAACTGGAAACTCATCTGGACCGCAGGGAAGAGCGCTCCGCGCTGGTGGTCCACCAGGGACACAATGTCTTCACCCTGTTTTTTGAGAAGCTGGAGCCGGAATATCATCTGTACGATTACGGGCAGATTGGCCATTTCTGGGTGAAGGGTTATGAATATCTGCGGCAGTTAGAATACCGCATTGCCATTTTGTGGGATAAATACAAATATATGGGCGAGGACTGCTGTAATGAGGAAGAACAGAAGCTGGCCTGGCTTGCGAAGTTCCCACCTTTGAATTTTACCTGTTATCCGTCTGTTCCACCACAGTATCTCCCGGACCGGGAAGATGGCTGGGTACTGGCAGAAGAAGCATGGGAAGTTATGATGGAGCTTGCAAAAGAAGCAGGCGATCACTCATTGCAGCGTGCACTGGAGAGATACCGTAAACACCCGGGCAAATGGATGGCGAAGCATGTGGCAAGGCTTCTGCACCGGAAATCCCACGCAAAGACGGTCGACCTTCTGGCAGAAAAGCTAAAGACAGTTGCATCCGCTTATCCGGACCGGAGCTTTGGGCAGGAGCGGGACACCAAGTATGGGATCGCCATGAAAGCGGCGCTGGAAGGGCAGAAGGTTCTGGCAGAAAAAGGAATCCAGTCTGTGGTCCTTCGGGAAGAACCATTCGTAGAGGCAGCTGATACCCTGGATTTTAAGGCACATCTGATGATCTGGATGCCGGGGATCATAAACCGGAAAACAGAGATCCGGACCTTTACTTTTTCAGCGAAGGAAATAAAATAAGTATTCTTGTATATTCTCGTGATGCACGCTATAATGGTTTATGGATATTTCCTTAGGAAATAAAAGAAGAAAAAGGAATAAGAGAAAAGAATGAGAGACAACATGATTACAAAACGCCATCGCAGTGCGGTGGATGGCGGGACATCACGGAGTACATCCCGCAGCCTGACGATGGATGCGGCAGTCAGCGGCCTGTTTGCCGCGCTGATCGCGATTGGTGCATTTATGAAAATTGTGATTCCGGTTGGCGTAGATACCATGAATTTTACCCTGCAGTGGCTGTTCGTATTGCTGGCAGGACTGCTGCTTGGATCGAGGCGGGCTTCCCGGAGCGTAGCTACGTACCTGATCACCGGACTGATCGGCTTCCCCATCTTTGCCCGTGGCGGCGGCCCGGCTTATCTTTTGCGGCCGACCTTCGGGTTTCTGCTTGGCTTTGCCATTGCAGCGTGGGTGATGGGCTTCCTTAGTGAAAAGCTTCATCCATCCAAAGCTATTTCCTGGTTTTGGGTTAGCCTGGCAGGTTATGCTGCATACTACGGAATGGGAATCCTCTATTTTTATATGATCACACACCTGTTATCCTCCCAGACTCCGACAGCGCTTAGCGTGATCTTCGGCGTGTACTGCCTGCCGACCATGCTTCCAGACCTGATGCTTTGCGTTCTGGCTATTATGATCGCAGGACGGCTCCGCCCGGTGGTACAGGCATCCTTAAATGGATAAGAATTTTACACCTGGGAATACTAAATGAAAAAGCAATGGATCGTCATGGTTTTGACGGTCCATTGTTCATATGAGTATCAAGAACTTTATATTTACAGGAAAGAAGGAGAAGACAATGAACAAGAAACTTGCAAAGCTTGGTGCAGCGTCACTTCTGGCAGTTGGGGCTGGAACTATGCTGATGAAAAAGAACAGCATGGGAGCAAAAAATCCGCAGACAAAAGCACAGCGCCAGAAAGAACTGGAGGAGTACCGCAATACCGAGCGCGGGAAACAGGCAAAGAACAGCAAAGGAATCTATTATTCAAATGGTAACTATGAGGCCTTTGCACGTCCAGAGAAGCCGGAAGGTGTTGATGAAAAATCTGCCTATATTGTGGGAAGTGGCCTTGCGGCGCTGGCAGCAGCCTGCTTCCTGGTCCGTGACGGACAGATGAAGGGAGAGCATATCCACATTCTGGAAGCGATGGACATTGCCGGTGGTGCCTGCGATGGTATCGAGGATCCGCTCCGCGGCTATGTGATGCGCGGCGGCCGTGAGATGGAGGACCATTTTGAGTGCCTGTGGGATCTGTTCCACAGCATTCCATCCCTGGAGACACCGGGAGCATCTGTATTGGACGAATATTACTGGCTGAACAAGCATGACCCGAACTACTCCCTCTGCCGTGCGACCAAAAACCGTGGCGAAGATGCCCATACCGATGGAAAGTTCAACTTAAGCCAGAAGGGCTGCATGGAGATCATGAAGCTGTTCTTTACCCGTGACGAAGACCTTTATGACAAGAAAATAGAAGATGTCTTCGATGATGAGGTATTTGGCTCAACGTTCTGGCTGTACTGGCGCACCATGTTTGCTTTTGAAACCTGGCATAGTGCCTTGGAGATGAAGCTGTATTTCCAGCGTTTCATCCATCATATCGGCGGACTCCCGGATTTCTCTGCATTGAAGTTCACAAAATACAACCAGTATGATTCCCTGATCCTGCCGATGCAGAAATACCTTGAGGACGCAGGCGTGCAGTTCCAGTTCAATACCCGTGTTACGAATGTTCTCTTCGATATCGAGGGTACGAAGAAGACCGCGAAGAAGATCATCTGCAGTGTCAATGGAATGGAGACCGAGATCCCGCTGACCGAAAAAGACCTTGTTTTTGTCACCAATGGAAGCTGCACGGAAGGAACCATTTACGGTGACCAGGATCATGCGCCGGTGGGCGATGCCGAGCGCCGCGTCAGTGGCTGCTGGGAGCTGTGGAAAAATATCGCAAAGCAGCATGACGCGTTTGGACACCCGGAAAAATTCTGTTCTGATATTGAAAAAACAAACTGGGAATCTGCAACGGTCACCACATCAGATGATACGATCATCTCCTATATCCAGAAGATCTGCAAACGCGATCCGCGAAGCGGCCGTGTGGTGACCGGCGGCATTGTAAGCTGCCAGGATTCCAAGTGGCTCTTAAGCTGGACCATCAACCGTCAGGGACAGTTCAAAAACCAGAAGAAGGAAGAAATCTGCGTCTGGATCTACAGTCTCTTTACCGACGTGCCGGGTGACTATATCAAAAAGCCGATGCGGGAATGCACCGGTAAGGAAATCACGGCTGAGTGGCTGTACCATATGGGAGTGCCGGCAGACCAGATCGACGAGCTGGCTGAAAACCATGCTGTCTGCGTGCCGACCATGATGCCGTATATCACTGCCTTCTTTATGCCGAGAAGAAAAGGCGACCGCCCGGATGTTATCCCGGATGGCTGTGTGAACTTCGCCTTCCTGGGACAGTTTGCCGAAACTCCACGTGACACCATCTTCACGACCGAGTATTCCGTGCGCACTGCCATGGAGTCTGTATACGGCCTGCTTGGAGTAGACCGAGGCGTGCCGGAGGTATGGGGCAGTGTCTACGATATCCGCAACCTCTTAGACAGCACCGTAAAACTGATGGACGGCAAATCCCCGCTTGAGATGGAGCTTCCGGGACCGCTTAACATGTTAAAGAAACCATTATTAAAGAAAATCAAAGGAACTGTAATCGAAAAAGTTTTGCGTGACCATGATATCATTCGCGATGGGATGATTTGAATGTAACAATTTGATTAACTTTAATAGGGCCGTGTGAGTTGCCTTTCGGCAACTTACACGGCCCTTGTCATATACTTAAATTGTTATTTTAAAATTTCGCAGCGTGATTTGCATTTTTGTAGATTTGGCAGATGTCTTCCTCGCCCAGGACCTTAAAGCTTCCTATGGTGCGGCTGCGGTGGTAGGAGCAGCGGTAAGCCAGGTCATGGAGTGTGACATCATCCTGCACTCCGATATCTTTATTATCTTCGAATGAGGTCGGCATACCGATGGAGCGGAAGAATCCAACCGTTTTTTTGATTCCCTCCATGGCGGCTTCTGTTTCGTCAGAAATGGTTACACCCCAGACATTTTTCGCGAAGCGGGCAAAACGGGAAATCTTTGCGTCGCAGACATAATTCGCCCAGGAACCCCATACCGTCGCAAGAGAAGCACCGTGTGCAGTATCAAACATAGCGGAGAGCTCATGTCCGATCTGGTGGACTGCAAAGTCTTTGTTGCCGCCAAGTCCGGTCAGGCCGTTGTGGGAAAGGGAACCGGCCCACATCAGTTCACTCATGGAATCGTAATCGTGCGGATTCTGGACTGCGATCCGGCCATTGGCAATGACGGTGCGAAGAAGTGCCTCCGCAATCGCGTCGGTCAGCTCATTGTCGAGCGGATTGAAATAGCGGTCCATGGTATGCATCATGATATCGGTCACTCCGCAGGCAACCTGGTACGGCGGGAGTGTGAGTGTCAGCTCCGGATTCATGATGGCAAAGCGTGGGCGGTTTAATTCTGTGTTAAGGCCACGCTTGACACCTTCTGCGAGATTTGTTAAGACAGCAGAATCGCTGGATTCACTTCCGGCTGCGGAAATGGTTAAGATCGCACCGACTGGCAGAGCCTTTTGCGGGGTTTTCTCCCGGATCCAAAACTGCCAGATATCGGTAGGAACATTGGCAGCACCGATGGCGATCGCTTTGGCGGTGTCGAGCACGGAACCGCCGCCGGCTCCTAAGATGAAGTCTGCGCCGAATTTGCGAGCAAGTGCTACGCCTTCGCGGGCATGCTCCAGCGATGGATTTGCTTTTGCACCGCCAAACAGCTCGTAGGTGACATGGTTTTCTGTCAAAATCTGGCAAAGCTGGCCTAATAAGCCGCTTCGCTCGATACTGCCGCTTCCGTATACGAGAAGAACGCGGCTTCCGCCGTATTTACGGATGTAATCGGCAGTCTTTAACTGGGCATCTTTTCCAAACACGATTTCAGTTGGGCAATGATAGGTAAATGCATGCATGATAAGAATTCCCTCCTTTTTCTACTAGAAGTAATCATAGCACGAAATAACAGAGAATTCCAGCAGCTTTCCTACCCAGTAACAATTTCATCCAGACTTCCAAAACGGTAGCCCATTTCCTCCCATTTTGAAAGAAGCTCATCAAGGATTTCCCCATTTGTCTTTGAAGTGCTGTGCAGAAGGACAATGGCTCCCGGGTGGATACGCCCGAGCAGCTTTTTGAAGGCTTCTTCATGTGCAGGCTGCTTGTTTTCGTACCAGTCTACGTAGGCAAGACTCCAGAAAAAGGTGTGATAGCCCATTTCCTTCGCCATTTTCAGATTGGATTCGCTGTATTTCCCCTGGGGCGGGCGATAGTATTTTTTCATGGTCTGTCCGGTGATCTTCTGGTATTTTTCTTCCAGCTTTGATAATTCTTCCGAAAAAGATGCCTGGTCCGCAATCTTTGACATATCCGGATGATGCCAGGTGTGGTTGCCTACAGTATGTCCTTCTGCAACCATGCGTTTGACTAATTCCGGACTGGTTTCGAGGTAATTTCCGACCAGAAAAAAGGCGGCAGGAGCGTTATGCTTTTTTAAGGCATCCAGAATAACTGCGGTGTTTCCGTTTTCATATCCGGCATCAAAGGTGAGATAGATGACAGGGTCTGTGGTGTCTGCGATGTAGTGGGCCTGAAACTGCTTCAGATAATCGGAAGTAGCGTTGCCAACCGGGGGCTTTCCTTCCTGCTGGAAGCTGAGTCCCCAGTTTTCGTAAGCGGGGGAAATGTGGGAAGATGAGGAAGCGGCAAACCTGCTTCCGGCACTGGCTGCAGTTAAGTCAGCAGCAAGTTTGATTCCGGTGTTGTATGTTGGAGCGTTAAGCACCTGTCTGTCGGTTTTGGATGTCATTTCCAGGGTCGAAATAGCATGTGCCACAACACCTCCCGCAAAAAAGGCGCATAAAAACAAAGCGGTTGCAGCGGCCAGTCTTTTACATATGCTGCGTTTGGGATGAGGGAAAAACTGCATGATGATTCTCCAAGACGGAACTTATTACTTCTATATTTACGGTTTCGTTTAGAAAATAGAACGGGAAGATTAAGAAAGTTGTTATGTTTGCGGGAAAGGTTCTATGCTATACTATTGGTATTGTGTATACAGATAAAAGTGATGGAATAAGGAGACTTCCGATGAAACGAAAAAATAAAATACAGATACTTAGTCTTGGCCTTGCCCTGGCTCTTTCCCAGGCTGCAAGTGCATTTGCGGCTGGAACCGTTACTGTAGGACAGGCACCGGGAGAAACAGCACAGAGCAGCGTGGCAGAAACCAGCGCGGCACAGAAAGCATCAGAAACCAGTGCGGCGCAAGGTACGTCAGGGACTGCAACAGCACAGAACGGAACTTCACAGGCAGTTTCCCAGACACCGGGTACGAGTCATACGGTAACAGCGGGAAGCGGAACAACCGCAGACCGTCCGTCTGTGCTTCCGGCTGCTGGCCAGACACCGGTGGCTGGTCTCGATGCGATCATAAATCTTGGACCGGCAACACAGCAGACGGTTTCTGCAGCCGATATCAAGCAGCCGGAGGTGGCAGCCGAGGGTGCGGTTCTCTTAAATGCGGCAACAGGGGAAGTTCTTTACGGCAAAAACCAGGACCAGCAGTTTTATCCGGCCAGCATTACCAAGGTCATGACAGCGCTTGTGGTGCTGGAACACTGCAACTTGAACGACACAGTGACCTTTTCCGAGACAGCGACCAGCAATCTGGAATCCGGGGCAGTTGCACTGGGCGTTTCAGCGGGAGACCAGCTGACGGTAGAGCAGTCCTTGTATGGACTTTTGTTAAAGTCTGCAAATGAGATTGGCAATGGACTGGCAGAACACGTATCCGGCAGTGTCAGCGCATTTGCAGACCTCATGAATGCGAAAGCAAAGGAGCTTGGATGCAAGAATACCCATTTTGTGAATCCGCACGGACTGAATAATGAGAACCACAAGACGACACCATATGATATGGCGCTGATCCTGCGTGCGGCAGTGGCAAACGACACGTTCCGCAAGATTGATACCACTACCTCCTATGAGTTTCCGGCGATCAAAAATGCAGCAGCCCATACCATTACCATGGGCCACAAAATGATGTATAAAACCGATTCCCGCTATTATGAAGGCATCATTGGCGGCAAGACCGGATATACTTCAAAAGCAGGTAATACGCTTGTGACAGCAGTAGAGCGTGACGGAGTTCGTCTGATCGCAGTTGTCATGAAGGCCAAGGGAACGCACTATACCGATACGAAGGCTATGCTGGACTATGGATTCCAGCTGCATGCAGCCGGGAAAATCTAATTGAGCAAAATAATGATCAGAAAGGGTAGGATAGAAATTGAATACCGAAATGAAAATCCTTTCCGCCGTTATGGCGGGAGGTGCTGCTGTGGCAGCGGCCGGCCTGATCCGCTCTGGCTATGAGCGCAGGCATTTTGTGACAGAAGAAATCACAATCAGCTCTAAGAAGATCCGTAACCCAAGAACCCTGGTGTTCTTGACCGATCTGCACGATAAAGAATTTGGCGATGGAAATGAGCAGCTTCTCACATCCATTCAGGATATCCGGCCGGATGTGCTCCTGATCGGCGGTGATGTGATGGTCGCAAAACCGGGGAAAGCAAATCTTGAGGTGACCAGACGATTCTTGGACGGGCTGTGTGAGGTGCAGGCCCATATAACCGGGGAAAATTCCGGGAAGCCGTTCCGTATTTACTATGGAAATGGAAATCATGAGCAGCGTCTTGGTCGGGAAAACGATACTTACGGCAATCTTTACCGCCAGCTCCGGGTCCTCTTAAAAGAGCGCAATATTGCATATCTGTCTGACCGGTCTGTAAATTTAAATGAAGAGATCCGGATCAGCGGGCTGAATCTGGACCAGGCCTGTTACCGGGATTTTCTCCCGGCCCGCATGAAAGAAGATTACCTGACCCGCCATCTGGGGCAGGCAGATCCGACCCGGTTCCAGATCCTGCTGGCGCACTCGCCACTGTATTTTGAGCAGTATGCGGACTGGGGAGCAGACTTAACCTTATCCGGGCATTTCCATGGCGGAACCATCCGCCTGCCGTTTGTGGGTGGTGTTATGACCCCGCAGTACCAGTTCTTTCATCCGTATTGTGCCGGACAGTTCGAGAAAGATGGAAAACACATGATTGTCGGAAGAGGACTTGGTACCCATTCCATCAACATCCGGTTCTGCAACCGGCCGCAGCTTCTGGTGATTCGGCTAAAGCCTCAAGAACAGGAAGAATAGTTTTTAAAAACCTCTGTTTTATATTTATGTTGCTGTTTGAGCATCGCGCGAACGGTAACATATTTACAGGACAGAGGTTTTTTGGTATACTGTAATATACGTGTTCGTCTGCCATGGCGGCAGACCAGAAGGAAAAAGAAACTATGACCATTTCTTATAAACTGGAGAAATTTGAAGGCCCGCTGGACCTTCTTTTGCATCTGATCGAAAAAAATAAAATCGATATTTACGATATCCCTATTGTGGAGATCACCAAGCAGTATCTGGACTATGTAAACCAGATGGAAAAAGAAGACTTAAACATTGTCAGCGACTTTCTGGTAATGGCAGCTACCCTGCTGGATATCAAATCCCGTATGCTACTTCCAGCTTTGGAGGTGGAAGAAGACGGGGAGGAAACGGATCCGAGAGCGGAGCTGGTTGCCAGACTTTTGGAATATAAAAAATACAAGCTTCTGGCGCAGGAGCTGGCTGAGATGGAAGACCAGGCGGGCGATGTCCTTTTTAAGAAGCCAACTGTTCCGAGAGAAGTGGCAAAGTATGAGCCGCCGGTCGATCTTGACCAGATGTTAGACGGCCTGACGCTGGCAAAGCTGCAGCGGATTTTTGATTCCGTTATGCGCCGCCAGAAGGAAAAGGTGGACCCGATCCGCAGTAAATTCGGTACGATCAAACGGGAGCCGATCAGTCTGGAAACGAAGATCATGGATGTCATGCATTATGCCAGAAAACACCGGAAATTCAGCTTCCGCCAGATGTTAGAACGCCAGAGAGACAAGCTGGAGGTCGTGGTTTCTTTCCTGGCAATCCTGGAACTGATGAAGATCGGAAAGATTCATCTGACACAGGAGCATACGTTCGACGATATGTGGATTGAGACGCTGGAAGAAGAGGGTGAAGAGGGCGAGCTGGAGTTAGAAGACTTGAGTGGCCTGGAAGGATAGATAACATATGGGTAGTTTTTTTGATGAAGAAGATGAGAAAGTAGATCTGGCTGCGGTAGAAGCCAGGCACGCACAAATGGAAGCCGAGGAAGAGCTGGAACGGCTGGAGCAGCAGGGAAAGCAGCCTGAGCATTTAAAACAGTCTGAACGGTCCGGGCAGATTGAAACAGCAGGTGGAAAGGTACTTGGAAACGGAACTGCCGGAAAGTCCACAAGAGAAAATACACAGTACCACGCAGAAGACTGGGAGGCAATCATCGAGGCTGTTTTATTTACCATGGGCAATTCCGTGGAGCTGCGCCAGCTGGCGATCGCAATCGATCAGAGCGAGGACATTGCAAAGCGTGTCGTGCTGCATCTGCAGAAGCGCTACGAGGAAGAAAAACGAGGCGTGCGTATTCTGGAACTGGAAAATGCATACCAGATGTGCACCTGCCAGGACTATTATGAAAATCTGATCCGGGTGGCCGTGGCACCGAAGAAGCATGTGCTTACAGATGTCATTTTAGAGACGCTTTCCATCATTGCATACCGCCAGCCGGTGACAAAAATGGAAATCGGCAAGATCCGTGGTGTAAACTCTGACCATGCGGTAAACCGTCTGGTAGAATATGGCCTTGTATATGAAGCAGGCCGTCTGGACGCACCAGGCCGTCCGGCATTGTTTGCCACCACAGAGGAATTTTTGCGGCGCTTTGGTGTCAGCTCCATGGTTGACCTTCCTACCATGAATCCGGAGCAGGAAGAAGAAATCATCCAGGAGGTCGAGGAGGAGCTGCAGATGAAACTCGGTGAGCAGGGCGAAGAAGCGGCGCAAACACCGGAAGAGGAAGTCGAAGAGGTGCTGACGGAACTCATGGAAGAGCAGGATGACTTGCAAATAGAAGATTTGGAGCAACGTCAGGATTCCGGCAATCAGGATTTAAAAGAACAGCAAGAACGGGAAAATTTAGAACAGCAGAAAGAGGAATCAGAAGATGCAGAAGATCAGAATTAAATATTTTCATGAAGATATGGAGAAATTAACCTACATTGACGGCAAGTCTGACTGGATCGACCTTCGGGCCGCAGAAGATGTAGAAATGAAAGCGGGCGAATTTAAACTGGTTCCGCTTGGCATTGCCATGGAACTGCCAAAAGGGTATGAGGCCCACGTGGTTCCGAGAAGCAGCACCTATAAAAACTTTGGCATCATCCAGACCAACCATATGGGTGTGATCGACGAAAGCTATTGTGGTGACAATGATCAGTGGTTTTTCCCGGCATACGCACTGCGTGATACAAAGATCAGCAAGGGAGACCGTATCTGCCAGTTCCGAATCATGGAGCATCAGCCGGCAATCGAGTTTGAGGAAACCGATTCCCTGGATCATGAAGACCGTGGCGGGATCGGAAGCACTGGAAGAAGGTAAGTGTGCATATGGGCAGGGAAGAGTATACAGATAACAGCATGCACAGACAAACGGGACGCCAAACCAGAAAGCCAGCCGGGAGCCGGACAACAAACCAGGCAGCAAGCCGGGCAGCAAATCGGACAGCAAGTCAGACAGCAAACCAGATAACAAGCCGACCGATGAATCAGTCAGCATATTCACCGGTCCGGGCCCGTCAGATCGCCCGCCGCCGCAGACAACAGAGAAGACGGCGCCGCCAGATGATGGCAGCCCTGGCTGTAGTGGTATTGCTGGCCGGAGGAGGGGCATTTGGCTTTCGCCAGGCATCGCTCCAGAAGCACCGTCAGGAATATGCTGAACAGGGAATTGCTGCGTTAGACAGCCAGAATTACGAGCAGGCGGTCACAGACTTTAATGCGGCCATCGACCTGAACCATGGAAAGATTGGCAGCTTTGAAAGCCAGATGCTTCTTTACCGGGCTGAGGCCGAGTACCGGAGTGAGGATTACCAGGCGGCACTCGCGACTTACGAGACGTTGTACGGAAAAGACGAGCAGAATGAGACGTACCGGACGGGACTTGCCCTCTGCCTGCTGGAAACCGGCGATTATGACCGGGCACTGACATTGGGTGTTATTTCTGGTCAGATCTATAACCGTATGGCAAAGGACCAGATCAATGCCGGAAATTATGATGAGGCGTTAAATACCATTGAGACTGGTCTTTCCGAAGCCGGGGCCGATGACGAGGGCAGAAAAGAACTCACCTTCAACCAGGCCGTTGCCTGGGAGTATAAGGGCGATTACAAAAAGGCACTGGAAATCCTGGAGAATTACGACCAGAAATATACAGCAGAAGGAAATGCAGCAAGGGAACTGGCATTTCTGAGAACCCGCCAGGGCAACAACTAAAATTCCAGAAGCCCGCCAGGACAGCCGTGGGAATTTTTGGAAAATCCGATATGGCAACAATTAGGAGTAATAACATTTATGGCAGAATTATTTGATATGAAAGAAATCGAGGAGCGTGTCATTCTTATTGCAGTCAGCACCGACGATGAGGACGATACCCGCGCTTCCCTGGACGAGCTGGAGGAGCTTGTGAAGACCGCGGGCGGTGTCACCGTGGATAAGATGATCCAGAACCGCGAGCGCATCCATCCGGGCACCTACCTTGGAAAAGGAAAGATTGACGAAGTGCGGGAACGGATCTGGGAGCTTAAGGCAACCGGTGTAGTCTGCGACGATGAACTTTCCCCGGCACAGCTTCGAAACTTAGAGGATGCACTGGACACCAAGGTTATGGACCGTACCATGGTCATTCTGGATATTTTCGCATCCCGTGCGACGACCAGCGAGGGAAAGATCCAGGTAGAGCTGGCCCAGTTAAAGTACCGTGCGGCACGCCTGGTCGGTCTGCGAAGCTCCCTGTCCCGTCTGGGCGGTGGTATCGGAACCAGGGGACCGGGCGAGAAAAAGCTGGAGATGGACCGCCGTCTCATTCATGAGCGCATCGGCCAGTTAAAATCAGAATTAGAAGAAGTAAAACGCCACCGTGACGTTATCCGCAAGCAGCGCGAGAAGGCCCACACACCGGTAGCGGCGATCGTCGGATATACCAATGCCGGAAAATCCACACTTTTGAACCGGCTGACGGATGCAGGCATTCTGGCAGAGGATAAGCTGTTTGCAACGCTGGATCCAACCACCCGCAATCTGGAACTGGAGAGCGGGCAGCAGATCATGCTGACCGATACGGTCGGTTTTATCCGCAAGCTGCCGCATCATCTGATCGAGGCATTTAAGAGTACGCTGGAGGAGGCAAAATACAGCGACATCATCCTGCATGTGGTAGACTGCTCCAATCCAAACATGGATATGCAGATGCATGTGGTTTACGAGACTTTGCGGGAACTGAAGGTCGGGGATAAGATCATCGTTACCGTATTCAACAAGATCGACCAGAAGGAAGACAGCGAGTTTCCGAGGGACCTGCAGTCTGACTATCAGGTACAGATCTCTGCAAAGACCGGAGCTGGTTTGGACGAGCTGCTAAGTACCTTGGAACAGATCCTGCGCAGCCAGAAGGTGTATCTGGAACGCGTATTTTCCTATCAGGAGGCCGGAAAGATCCAGACCATCCGCAAGTACGGGGAACTGCTGAGTGAGGAGTATCAGGCCGACGGCATCGCCGTGAAGGCGTATGTGCCGGCGGAACTATTTGGAAGTCTGATCACAGGATAGATGTTTTTCGAAACGACTATGTTTTATTGTCTGGGCGAAAGTGAAAAAACAACAGCGAAAGTCAGGGGACCGTCAGGTATCCCTGGCTTTCGCTGTTTTGCATTATGGGTCCGGAAAATTCGGACGCCACGCTTTATGCCCCATACAACTCCCCAATTCCAGAAACTCCCACATAGATATGCGAAATTTTATACCAGGTTGCAAAGTCGGTAACGCCGGTTTCCTCAAGTCCGAAGATAGACTGGAACTTCCGCACGGAAGCAGCGGTGGAAGGTCCGTAGATGCCGTCTGCAGCTACACGTGGGATGGCAGTATAGACAGTGGCAATGGCATCTAACTGCTCCTGCAGCTGCATCACTTTCTGACCAGAAGAACCAATACCCAGATCATACCCGGGCCAGGAGGCCGGAATACCGGATATTTCTTCTGCGGTATTGATGTAGATACTGTCACCGTAGTAATGCCGCAGGATCTCAATCGGACTGTAGCCGCGTTCCCCAAGGGAGCAGGAGCCCCACTGCGTCATCCATCCGCGGTTTAAGCACTGCACCTGTCTTCCGTCGCAGTACTGGGTCAGGATCGGCTGGCGCACGCCTGGCCGGGAGAGGTAATTGTCAAAGATTTCGTCCACGATGACGGAGATACTTTCAAAGATATTTCTTCCGGGGATCCATTTGTGGTCAAAGGCGGTGGATGAGGTGATGGTGAAGTCATACCCGCGGTTGCGGTAGTGCTCCGTGTAGACCCGGTTTAAAGTAAAGCTCATGATGGCAAGGACATTGGCGGTGATGGAGGACTGCGGCCAGGTGGCATAGATCTCGCTGGAGGCAACATTTTTGATGTAGTCCCGGTACGGGACGTAATAGTCCTGCGCATTGCTGGCTGGCGGCCCGTCGTGAACGACGATCGTCTGCGGCACGACTACCCGGCTTAACACGATCTCGCCGCTTTCCCCTACCGGCTGGATCTCTGTTTCTGCGATCTTGGGCGGGTAGTTCCCATAGAGGGTATGTTCCGGAATGACGATGGGATTTTCTTCCGGCTCCGGGTCTGATTCCGGTTCCATGCGGATGGGCTGGATGGCCGTTGCGTCGGGCAGAACTTCGGTGCCCTCCACGGTTACCGGCTTAAAACCCGGTGCTTCCACGGTAATGTTATAGTCTGCGTATGGCTGGCCTTCGCCTGGTCGGAGACTGAATTCTAACGGCGGCGCTGCGAGAGAGACTTCTTCTGTCTGGCCAGATGCATTGGTGGTTAGCTCTTCTAATGGGGAGGCGGGTTCGCCGGAATAGGAAATGCGGATCCTGGCATTGCGGATGGGAAAGTTATTCTGGACATTGACCACATTGACCTGCAAGAGGCCGCTGGAGGTCAGCTCAGTGGAAGCGATACGGATGTTTTTTGGCATAAAAGATTCCTCGGATTTCTGGATGGATCATCATAGCAGAATATGAAAGAGAGGCGGCTTGCGTGCCTGTCAAAACAGAGAAAAGAAACGTGCTCCGGCAATGGGGCATAGCGCCTAACTAAAAGTAATATTGAATAAAGATAAATCAGCTTGCATAACGATAGTATATCATGTATAATTCTATCAATTTGGGCTGATGTAAGTGTATACAAAGACCCAAAACCGCATCATACAATACAATAATACGGATGAAAGAAAGGATAGGTACTCCCCCATGAAAGCATTTCTTATTCTGGAAGATGGCACCGTGTTCGAGGGAACCAGCATCGGTTCTACCCGCGAGGTCATCAGCGAAATCGTATTCAATACCTCTATGACCGGTTATCTGGAGGTTCTGACTGACCCGTCTTACGCAGGACAGGCCGTTGTTATGACTTACCCGCTGATCGGCAACTATGGTATTTGTTATGAGGATATGGAGTCTGACAGACCATGGCCGGACGGATATATTGTCCGCGAGCTGTCCCGCATTCCAAGCAATTTCCGCAGTGAGGATACCATTCAGAATTTTCTCGAGAAATATGACATCCCGGGAATCAGCGGTGTTGATACCCGCGCGCTCACCAAGATCTTACGTGAGAAGGGCACTATGAACGGCATGATCACCACTAGAGAGTATGACGATCTGACCGACCCGATCGCCCGCATGCATGCCTACACCGTGACCGGAGTGGTAAAGAAAACCTCCTGCAAAGAAAAGTATATCCTTCCGGCGTCCGATGCATTTGAGAAGCCGATCAAAAAAGTAGCGCTTCTCGATCTTGGAGCAAAGCGCAACATCGCCCGTTCCCTGGCACAGCGTGGCTGCGAAGTCACCATTTATCCCTGTGATACAACTGCAGAAGAAATCCTCGCATCCAGCCCGGATGGCATCATGCTGTCCAACGGCCCGGGAGATCCGAAGGAGAACGTTGAGATCATCAAAGAGATCCGCAAGCTGTACGAGTCCGATGTGCCGATCTTCGCAATCTGTCTTGGCCACCAGCTTATGGCACTGGCAACCGGAGCAGATACCTTCAAATTAAAATACGGCCACCGCGGCGGAAACCATCCGGTCAAGGATGCAGAAACCGGCCGTGCCATTATCTCATCCCAGAACCATGGATATGCAGTTGATCCGAAGAGCCTGGACCCGAATGTAGCCGTTCCGGCATTTACCAATGTCAACGATGGAACCAACGAAGGCTTAAAATATGTAGGAAAAAATATTTTCACTGTACAGTATCATCCGGAAGCATGTCCGGGACCGCAGGACTCCGCGTACCTGTTCGATCGTTTTATCAACATGATGGGAGGAAATAACTAATGCCGAAGAATCCTGAGATTAAGAAAGTTCTTGTACTTGGATCTGGCCCGATCGTCATCGGCCAGGCAGCTGAATTTGACTACGCCGGAACCCAGGCCTGCCGTTCCTTAAAGGAAGAGGGCATCGAGGTTGTTCTGTTAAACTCCAACCCGGCAACCATTATGACCGATAAAGACATTGCAGACCGCGTATACATTGAGCCGCTGACCCTGGAAGTGGTAGAGCAGCTCATCAAAAAAGAAAAACCGGACAGCGTGCTTCCGACCCTGGGCGGCCAGGCAGGCTTAAACCTTGCCATGGAGCTTGAGGAGGCAGGCTTCTTAAAAGAAAATAACGTCCGCCTTATCGGTACCACTGCACTGACCATCAAAAAGGCCGAGGACCGTGAGATGTTCAAGGAGACCATGGAGAAGATCGGCGAGCCGGTTGCTCCGTCTGACATCGTCGAGAACGTAGAGGACGGCCTTCGCATCGCAGACAAGATCGGTTACCCGATCGTGCTTCGTCCGGCATACACCCTGGGCGGAAGCGGCGGCGGTATTGCCGAGAACCCGGAACAGTGCCGTGAGATCCTGGAAAACGGCCTGCGTCTTTCCCGTGTAGGTCAGGTTCTGGTAGAGCGCTGCATCGCAGGCTGGAAGGAAATCGAGTACGAGGTAATGCGCGACAGCGCAGGCAACGTGATCACCGTCTGCAACATGGAGAACCTTGACCCGGTCGGCGTTCATACCGGAGACAGTATCGTAGTAGCTCCGTCCCAGACCCTTGGCGATAAAGAGTACCAGATGCTTCGTACTTCCGCATTGAATATCATCAGCGAGCTTGGCATCACCGGTGGATGTAACGTTCAGTACGCCCTGCATCCGACCAGCTTTGAGTACTGTGTCATCGAGGTAAACCCGCGTGTAAGCCGTTCCTCTGCACTGGCCTCCAAGGCAACCGGTTACCCGATCGCAAAGGTGGCAGCAAAGATCGCTCTTGGTTACACCCTGGACGAGATCAAGAATGCAGTTACCAAGAAGACCTATGCAAGCTTCGAGCCGATGTTAGACTACTGTGTCGTAAAAATGCCGAGACTTCCGTTCGATAAATTCATCAGCGCAAAACGTACCCTGGGAACCCAGATGAAGGCAACCGGTGAGGTTATGAGTATCTGCACCAACTTCGAGGGCGCACTCATGAAAGCCATCCGCTCCCTGGAGCAGCACGTAGACTGCCTGCTCTCCTACGACTTCAGCGAGCTGGATCATGACGCACTTCTGGAACAGCTGCATGTGGTAGATGACCGCCGTATCTGGGTGATCGCAGAAGCGCTGCGCCGCGGCATTTCTTATGAAGAAATCCATGCCATCACCAAGATTGATCTCTGGTTCATCGACAAGCTGGCAATTCTGGTTGAGATGGAAGATCAATTAAAGAAGGGACCGCTGACTCCGGAATTATTAAAAGAAGCAAAGCGCATCGAGTTCCCGGACAATGTCATTTCCAGACTGACCGGTGTGAGCCAGGAAGAAATCAAGTCCATGCGCCATGCAAACAACATCCGCGCAGCATATAAGATGGTAGATACCTGTGCAGCTGAGTTCGCAGCGGAGACTCCGTATTACTATTCCTGCTTCGACGGCATCAGCGAGGTGGAAGAGGAGCACAAGAAGAAAAAAGTTCTGGTTCTCGGCTCCGGCCCGATCCGCATTGGCCAGGGTATCGAGTTCGACTTCTGTTCCGTGCACAGCACCTGGGCGTTTGAAAAAGAAGGATACGAGACTATTATTGTAAACAACAACCCGGAGACCGTAAGTACCGACTTCGATATCGCAGATAAGCTGTATTTCGAGCCGCTGACCCCGGAAGATGTCGAGAGCATTGTTGACATCGAGAAACCGGACGGAGCTGTCGTTCAGTTCGGCGGACAGACCGCGATCAAGCTGACTGAGTCCCTGATGAAGATGGGTGTTCCGATCCTGGGAACCGCAGCTGAAGATGTCGATGCAGCCGAGGACCGTGAACTGTTCGATGAGATCCTGGAACAGTGCCAGATCCCGAGACCGGCCGGACACACCGTATTTACCGCAGAGGAAGCAAAGAGGGCAGCCAACGATTTAGGCTACCCGGTTCTGGTAAGACCGTCCTACGTTCTTGGCGGCCAGGGCATGCAGATCTGCATCAGCGACAACGATATTGACGAGTTCATCGGCATCATCAACCAGATCGCGCAGGATCATCCGATCCTCGTCGACAAATACATTGTCGGCAAGGAGATCGAGGTCGATGCCGTATGCGACGGCAAAGACATCCTGATCCCGGGTATCATGGAACACATCGAGCGTACCGGCGTCCACTCCGGCGACAGTATCTCCGTATACCCGGCGCCGAGCATCACACCGGCGGTCGAGGCAAAGCTTGTGGATTACACCGAAAAGCTGGCCCGGGCCCTTCATGTCAGGGGCATGATCAACATCCAGTTCATCGTGTCAGACGGCGAGGTCTACATCATTGAGGTAAACCCGCGTTCCTCCAGAACCGTGCCGTACATCAGCAAGGTAACCGGAATCCCGATCGTACCGCTGGCAACGCAGGTGATCTGCGGACATACCTTAAAGGAGCTTGGATACGAGCCAGGTCTGCAGAAGAAGGCAGACTACATCGCTATCAAGATGCCGGTATTCTCCTTCGAGAAGATCCGCGGCGCAGATATCAGCCTTGGACCGGAGATGAAATCCACCGGTGAGTGTCTGGGTATCGCAAATACCTTCAACGAGGCACTGTACAAGGCCTTTGAGGGCGCAGGACTGAAGCTGCCGAAGCACAAAAACATGATCATCACCGTCCGTGATTCCGAGAAGGAAAACGTGGTTCCGATCGCAAAACGCTTCCAGAACGTCGGCTACAAGATCTTTGCCACCCGCGGCACCGCGAAGTTCTTAAATGAGAACGGCGTGAAGGCCCTGACCGTGCGCAAGCTTGAGCAGGAATCCCCGAACATCATGGACCTGATCCTGGGTCATGAGATTGATCTGGTCATCGACATTCCGCAGCAGGGCGCAGAGAGAAGCCGTGACGGCTTTGTCATCCGCCGTAACGCCATCGAGACTGGCGTGCATGTACTTACAAGCCTTGACACCGCAGCAGCCCTGGCAACCAGTCTGGAGAACCGCGCGAAAGCGCTGACGCTGATCGATATCGCGAAGGTGAAGCCGGTAACCTACAGCGGCATTGAGCGCGTAGAGAAATTCCTGCAGGATGCAGGCACCTACTACCTGGCAACCACAGAGGGCGACCAGCCGCGCGTACGCCCGTTCGGCACCGCGCACATCTACGAGGGCAGACTTTACATCCAGACCGGAAAGGTGAAGGATGTTTCAAAGCAGCTGCATGCAAACCCGAAGGCAGAGCTCACGGCATTCAAGGATGGTGAGTGGATCCGCGTAGCGGGCGAGCTGACAGAGGATGACAGCAGAGCAGCCCGGGAGTCTATGCTGAATGCATATCCAACCTTACGGAGCATGTACTCCGAGGATGACGGAAACACCGAGGTGTTTTATTTCAAACACGCAAAAGCAACCATTTCCGCATTTACACACGGCCCGGAAGTGATTGAGTTCTAAATAGTATAAGGGAAGCCGGTCTGTAACACCAGACCGGCTTTTTGTGTGCAAAGAAATACAATCAAAACTTCAATATATCATATCTGAAATCTGCTGTTAAAAATTGGCGAAATCATACAACGTTGCCACGAAAATATGTTAGAAAAAGGCGTGTACGAGGCTGACTTGTTCTCTGATCTGTGATACAATGTGAGCGGTTGCTCCCTACGTTGCATCAAGAAAGGCGAGAGAGATTGATTCGAATTCTAAGATGATTGGCTGACGTCAAATTATAAGATTGGAAATAATGCGAAATGTCGTATCAAAATATTATGAATGCTCCATTATTTGATTTCGGAGATATTAAGAAAATTCTTCAAAAAATATGGTCACTGCGAAACTGGATACGGGATACCGTTCTAAAGGGCTGTTTGGAATCTGGAAATATGATTTTACAGAGCGTTCGGCCGATGTTCCGGGCGAGCTTTTCCAGCTGGACAGCTGGGTTTACCAGCCGGAAAGTGAACAGCAGGAAGCATATTTGACTGGGGAAAGCGTTTACCGCGATTTCGTGTATGAAAATTATCTGGACATTAGTCCGCAGCTGAAGGCAGAAATGGAGCGTTTATTTGCTCCGGACGACGGACTGGATAAAATTTCTGCTTCCCGGACAGAAGGAAAAACTGGGATCTATGGCATGACACAGACAGTCCGGAGTATGATGGAGCGCAGCTTTTTCTATAAAAAGGAGCCGGAACTGGCACAAAGCGGAGATCCTCTGACGCAATTCCTGCGCGGGAACTAGTATGGTAATTCTGCTTATTATGCTTCTGCCGGTGTATTGGCAATGCGGAGTCTGGGAGTTCCTGCCCGCTATGCAGAAGGTTATTATGCAGACCCGGATAACATTGCACAGTCAAGAAACGGACAGATTCTTTTGACCAGCCAGGATGCGCATGCCTGGACAGAAATATATATGGATGGAATGGGATGGATTCCGGTTGATTTTACGCCGGGTTTTTATTACAATACATATGCACTTCTTCGCATGGCACAGCTTCCGCAGAATGTCAGGAAGACTGCAGCTTTGCAGGATGAAGGGGAAGAAGCAGAAAATGTTGCGGGAAATACACCGCAGATCAAACAACAGGATCAGCTTTCGGAGCAGGTCCGGGCCATGTATGTTAACGTGGTAACCGGGGTCTTACTTCTGGTTTTGTTTTTGTTCCTGCTCTTTATAGTGGTTTTGGAAGCAGGACACCTGTTTTATGAAGAAAAGATCCGCAAGATGGTAAGACAGGAGGAAAAACGCAGCACGGAATATCTCTGCAGGCAGATATCCGGAAATCTCAGCGTTTTAGGTATTGAAGTAAGATTAGGGTGGAATGCAGCTGAGACAGACCAGAGTATCTGTAACTGCATGCCGGATATAGAACCTGGTATTTACCAGAGGGTTAACTATGTATTGGAGAAATATGTTTATGGGACCGGACATCTTGAGCCGGAGGAATTCCGGCTTCTGGGTGCCTTTCTCATTGCAATACGGGAAAGCCGGAAGCTGACGGGGATACGGAAACGTTTCCTGAGCCGTTATATTGTATTTATCCGGGGATAAAACGCATAAGGAGAATCATTACCATGGAAAAAATCACAAGCTTTACGATCAATCATTTAAAATTACTGCCGGGCATCTATGTGTCCAGAAAAGATCAGGCAGGAGACAGCGTCATCACTACCTTCGATATCCGCATGACAAGACCAAATTATGAGCCTGTCATGAACACGGCAGAGATCCATACCATCGAGCATCTGGCAGCAACCTTTTTGCGCAATCATGACGGCATTAAGGACCGCGTGATCTATTTTGGACCGATGGGCTGCCGTACCGGTTTTTACCTGCTGCTTGCAGGCGATTACCAGTCCCGCGACATTGTTCCGCTCATGCGGGAAATGTTTGCCTTTATCCGTGATTTTGAGGGAGAGGTTCCGGGCGCCAGCGCAAGAGACTGCGGCAACTATCTGGACATGAACCTTCCTATGGCAAAATGGCTGGCGGACCGTTTTTTGCGTGAGGTTATGGACAATATCGATGACAGCAGACTAATCTATCCGGAAGACTAGGAGTATTGGCAGAACGAATGAAAAAAGTGATACGTGGTGTACCAAAAGAAGCCATGGCATATATGATCCAGCTGTTTAGCCCGACCATGGACGACTACCTTTATGTAGTGGATCTGAAAGAAGACTACTATATGATATCCCCGCAGGCAGTGGAGCGTTTCCGTTTGCCGGGAGACCATTTTTACCATGCAACAGAGGAACACAAAAAATTTGTTTATGAAGAAGACCAGCCATCCTTATGGGCCGATCTTGCGCGGATTAACGCGGGGCAGACGGATGAGCACAATCTGGATTACCGCTGGCTGGACCGCCAGGGGGAACCGGTCTGGATCAACTGCCGCGGAATCGTATTGCGTGACACGGACGGCTCACCGAAATATCTGATCGGCTGTATCAACGAGATCGGAAGAAAACAGAAGGCGGACAATGTCAGCGGACTGATGGGCGAGGTGGGACTCTGGCATTATGCAAGAAAATGTGATGAAATTCTTCCGGAAGGTTTTATCATGCGGCTTGGGATCGATGATCTGGGCGGTGTGAATGGAACACTCGGCATGAATTACGGCGATTTTCTTTTAAAGGAGACGGCAAACTGCATTCAGCGGGTAATGGAACCGCAGCAGAAGCTGTTCCGTCTGGTTTCAGATCAGTTTATTATCACGGATCTGTCCGGAAAGACCATTTCCGATGCCTGTCATTTATATGACCAGATCCGGTTCGAGATCAGCCGGTGGGTGGAGGCACACCACTATCAGACGGTATTTACCATTTCTGCAGGGATCATCGATACCGGCGGGCGCTGGAATGATTATAACCAGCTTTTAAAATATCTGGAGTTTTCGTTAAATGAAGCAAAGCGCCTGGGCAAAAACGAGAGCTATGTATTCTGCCAGGCAGATTACGATGTCTGGAGCCACAGACAGGAGCTGCGTAAACAGCTCCTGCATGCGATCAATCATGGATATGAGGGCTTTGAGGTGTATTACCAGCCGGTCATGGACCGGAAGGACCACAAGGTTGTCTCGGCAGAGGCGCTGATGCGCTTCTTTGTCCCGGATGATACAAATAACCGCCACATGATCTCGCCTGCGGAATTTATCCCCATCCTGGAGGAGAGCGGCCTGATCATTCCGGTCGGACGGTGGTTACTCCATACTGCGGCAAGAGACTGCAGGCAGTGGCAGGAGACCCATCCGGGTATGCGGGTCCAGGTGAACCTTTCGTACGTACAGGTCGCAAAGACCAATGTGCTCCATGAGATATGGGAAGCACTGGATGAACATGATTTAAGTCCGGCATGCCTTGGTGTAGAGCTGACGGAGAGTGGTTACCTGGAGCCTGGCGCACATTTCCAGAAGGTCTGGAAGGGCTTAAAGAAGCTGGGTGTCAAGGTGCTTCTGGATGATTTTGGAACCGGCTATTCGAATTTCCATTGCCTGGGCGACCTGACCCCGGACTGCATTAAGATCGACCGTTCCTTTACCCAGAAGGCCTTGGGGGATTCTTATGAATATAACCTGTTAAAACAGATGATCCAGATGGCAATACGATTAAAGACCAGTGTCTGCATTGAAGGAATTGAGACGAAAGAAGAGCTGGACCGGATCGCGGTGGCAAAACCGGATTATATTCAGGGATATTTCTTTGGGAAACCGGTTCCGAAAGCAGAATTTACGGAGCGTTTTATCAATAGCTAGAAGCTTGGAAGGAGTAAGATTAAGAAATGCATGATGATGTCTATCAGCTGTATTTAGAGGAGATCGCGGCGATCCGCCCGATGGACGCAGAGGAGGAAACACAGCTTTTAACCAGATTCAAAGATGGTGACACTACGGTGCGTTCCCGTCTTATGGAGGGTTACCTGCCGTTTCTTGCAGAGATCGCAAAAACCTATGAAAACCAGGGACTTCCGCTGGGCGACCTGGTCCAGGAGGCGAATGTAGCGCTGATCATGGCAGTAGACCAGTATCAGGAAGGTGACTTAAAAGAGCAGGTAAAGAGCCTGGCCGAGGAGATGATCAAGGCTGCCCTTGAGGAGCAGGGGCTCGAAGTCAAGGTGGAAGAGGAAATGCTGGCCCGCGTGAATGTCTTAAAAGAAGTCAGCAAGCGCATGGCTGAGGAGCTGGGCCGTGAGGCTACGGTTACCGAGTTAGCAGAAAAGATGAAAATGACCGAAGATGAGATCAAAGATATCATGAAGCTGACTCTGGATGCCATGAGTGTCAGCCCGGATGCGGAAGTGTAAGCTGGTATAGAGATAACTTAATAAGCAACAATAATAAGTACCATAAGATATATTAATTTTATTTATAATATATCTTATGGTATTATTTATTTAAATGAGATTTATCAGTCTCAATTATGAAACAGAACCATAAAACAGGAGAAATACATAACAGGAGGAATCACATGAGTGTAAGACGCGTGTATGTAGAGAAAAAACCGGAGTTTGCCGTTAAGGCCGGGGAGCTTCGCGAGGAAATCAGCAGTTATCTGAGCATAGATACCGTGACCGGAGTCCGTGTATTGATCCGCTACGATATTGAAAATCTGTCAGAGGAGACTTACAAGCAGGCGCTCGTTACCATCTTTTCCGAGCCGCCGGTTGATTTTGTATATGAAGAAAACTTCCCGAAGGAAGAGGGAGATACTGTATTTTCCGTAGAGTATCTGCCTGGACAGTTCGACCAGAGAGCCGATTCCGCAGAGCAGTGCGTGAAGCTGTTAAAAGAGACCGAGGAGCCGGTCATCAAGACTGCAACTACCTATGTTCTGTCCGGAAAGCTGACGGAGGAGCAGGCTGCTGCCATTAAGGCATTCTGCATCAACCCGGTCGATTCCCGTGAGGCAGGAAGCAAGAAGCCGGAGACCCTGGTAACCGTATTTGAGACACCGGCTGACGTGGCATCCTTTACCGGCTTTACTACCTTTGACAGCGCGAAGTTAAAAGAGCTTTACGATTCCTTAAATCTGGCTATGACGTTCCGCGATTTTGAGCATATCCAGAATTATTATGCAGGCGAGGAGCACCGCGACCCGACCGTGACCGAGATCCGTGTGCTGGATACCTACTGGTCCGACCATTGCCGTCATACCACCTTCTCCACCGAGTTAAAGGACGTGACCATTACCGATGGCGATTACAAGGCACCGATCGAGGCAACTTACCAGAACTACCTTGCAGACCGCGAGGTGATCTACAAAGGCCGTGACGACAAATTCGTCTGCCTCATGGACCTGGCACTGCTTGCTATGAAAAAACTCCGTGCAGAGGGCAAACTGGAAGATCTGGAAGTTTCGGATGAGATCAATGCCTGCAGCATTGTGGTTCCGGTTGAGATTGACGGTGTGACGGAGGAGTGGCTGGTAAACTTCAAGAATGAGACCCACAACCACCCGACTGAGATCGAGCCGTTTGGTGGTGCAGCAACCTGTCTTGGCGGTGCAATCCGTGATCCGCTTTCCGGACGTACTTATGTATATCAGGCAATGCGTGTGACCGGCGCGGCTGACCCGACCCGTCCGCTTTCCGAAACCTTAAAGGGCAAGCTGCCGCAGAGAAAACTGGTTAACGGCGCTGCAAACGGCTACAGCTCTTACGGAAACCAGATCGGTCTGGCTACCGGTTATGTTAAAGAAATCTATCATCCGAATTATGTGGCAAAACGCATGGAGATTGGTGCCGTTATGGGTGCCGCTCCGAGAAAATACGTAAAGCGTTTAAATTCCGACCCGGGCGATATCATCGTACTCCTTGGCGGACGTACCGGCCGTGACGGTATCGGCGGTGCTACCGGTTCTTCCAAGGTCCACACCGAGGCTTCCATTGAGGTCTGCGGCGCTGAGGTACAGAAAGGTAATGCGCCGACCGAGCGCAAGATCCAGCGTATGTTCCGCCGTCCGGAAGTCAGCGAGATCATCAAAAAGTGCAATGACTTCGGTGCAGGCGGTGTTTCCGTAGCGATCGGCGAGCTGGCAGCAGGCCTCCAGATCGATCTGGACAAGGTTCCGAAGAAGTATGCCGGCCTGGACGGCACCGAAATCGCGATCTCTGAGTCCCAGGAGCGTATGGCGGTTGTGCTTGACCCGGCAGATGTTGACAAATTCTTAGGGTTTGCGGCTGAGGAAAACCTGGAGGCAATCCCGGTTGCAGTTGTGACCGAAGAGCCGCGTCTGGTGATGAACTGGAGAGGCAAGACCATTGTGGATGTAAGCCGTGCATTCCTCGATACCAATGGTGCGCACCAGGAGGCAAAGGTTGTTCTGGAGACTCCGGTCAAAGAGGGCAATCCGTTTGAAAAGAAAGAAGTAGCAGATGTGAAAGCCACCTGGCTGAACGTCCTGTCCGACTTAAATGTATGTTCCCAGAAGGGTCTGGTAGAGCGTTTTGATGGTTCTATCGGCGCTGGCAGTGTCTTCATGCCGTATGGCGGTAAATACCAGCTGACCGAAACCCAGACCATGGTAGCGAAACTTCCGGTCCTGAAAGGCAGGACCGATACCGTGACCATGATGAGCTACGGCTATGACCCATATCTGTCCAGCTGGAGCCCGTACCACGGTGCTATCTACGCTGTGCTGTCTTCCGTTGCAAAGATCGTGGCAAGCGGCGGTGACTTTAAGAAGATCCGTTTCACCTTCCAGGAGTACTTTAAGCGCATGACCGAGGATCCGGCCCGCTGGGGCGCACCGTTTGCAGCCCTGCTTGGTGCTTACAACGCACAGCTTGGCTTTGGACTTCCGTCTATCGGCGGTAAGGACAGTATGTCCGGTACCTTTAACGACGAGAAACACGGCGAGATTAACGTTCCGCCGACCCTGGTTTCCTTCGCAGTGGACGTAGACCATTATCCGAACATCATCACACCGGAGTTTAAGAAGCCGGGCAGCAAGATCGTTGTATTCAATATTGAGAAAGACCAGTATGACCTGCCGGATTACGCGCAGATCATGGATGGCTATGAGAAACTGAATGCCGATATCAAGGCAGGCCGCATCCTTTCCGCTTATGCGGTAGAGGGACATGGACTGGCAGAGGCAGTCAGCAAGATGGCATTTGGTAATAAGCTTGGCGTGAAGATCGAGCATAACGTAGATCCGAGAGACTTCTTCGCAGCAGGCTGGGGCAACATTGTCTGCGAAGTTCCGGACGGAAAAGTGGGCGATCTTTCTATCCGTTACACCGTGATCGGTGAAGTGACCGACAAGGCTGCTTTTGAGTACGGACCGGTATCCATCTCCATGGACGAGGCATTAGGCTCCTGGACCAAGACCTTAGAGAGTGTATTCCCGACCACCTCCGGCGTGAAGCAGACCGAGGTGAAGTCCGAGCTGTTTGAGGCAGATAAGATCTATGTGTGCAGCCACAAGCTGGCTCAGCCGACGGTATTTATTCCGGTATTCCCGGGCACCAACTGTGAGTACGACAGCACCAAAGCCTTTGAGCGTGCCGGTGCAAAGGTTGTAACCAAGGTATTTAAAAACTTAAGCGCAGAAGATATCCGTGATTCCGTAGAAGCTTATAAGAACGAAATCGCAAAGGCACAGATCGTGATGTTCCCGGGCGGTTTCTCCGCAGGCGATGAGCCGGAGGGTAGTGCGAAGTTCTTTGCAACCGTATTCCGCAACGCAGTCATTAAGGAAGAAATCGAAAAGCTGTTAAATGAGCGTGACGGCCTGATGCTTGGTATCTGCAACGGCTTCCAGGCACTCATCAAGCTGGGTCTGGTTCCGGAGGGACGCATCTGCGAGCAGACTGCTGCTTCCCCGACCCTGGCGATGAACACCATCGGACGTCATATTTCCAAGATGGTTTATACCAAGGTTGTCACGAATAAGTCCCCGTGGCTGGCAGGTGCAGAGCTCGGCGGTGTATACTGCAACCCGGCATCCCACGGCGAGGGACGTTTCGTTGCAAATGACGAGTGGCTGAAGAAGCTTGCCGCAAACGGCCAGATCGCGACCCAGTATGTCGATGAGAACGGTAATGCGACCATGGATGAGTTCTGGAACCCGAACGGCTCCTACATGGCGATCGAGGGTATCACCAGCCCGGATGGACGAATCCTGGGCAAGATGGCGCACTCTGAGCGCCGCGGTGAGGCTGTTGCCATGAACATCTACGGAGAGCAGGATATGAAGATCTTCGAGAGTGGCGTGAAGTATTTCAAATAAGATTTTAATTTCTGGTATCATATCTTGAATTTGGGGCTGCCGCATGAGTTGCGGCGGCTCCTTTTTCGTCAGGTATTGACAGAAACTGCGATTTCAAGTATAGTTTGGAGTAACTGCCCTGGAAGGATCCGGGAGCAATATGAGGAGAGACAAGCGATATGAAGAAGGTTGTGAAATTCGGCGGAAGTTCCTTGGCGAGTGCCCGCCAGTTTAAGAAGGTCGGAGATATCATCCGTGCAGACAAGACAAGAAGATTTGTGATCCCGTCCGCACCGGGTAAGAGAAACAGCAAGGATACCAAGGTTACGGATATGCTGTACGAGTGCTATGCGGCAGCATCCACCGGAGCATCTTATAAAAAGATCCTGGATGCGATCAAGGCTCGCTACCAGGAGATCATTGACGGTCTGGAGTTAAACTTAAATCTGGACCACGAATTTGCTACCATCGAGGAAAATTTTGTAAAGGGCATCGGCAAGGATTATGCTGCATCCCGCGGTGAGTACTTAAACGGTATCGTTATGGCAAATTACTTAGGCTACGAGTTCATCGACGCTGCAGAAGTCATTTTCTTTGATGAGCATGGAAACTTTGAGGCAGAGCTGACCAACCAGGAGCTTTCCGAGCGTCTGGAGCATGTAGAGAGAGCGGTTATCCCGGGCTTTTACGGTTCTAAGCATGACGGAAGCATCAAAACCTTCTCCCGCGGCGGTTCCGATGTGACCGGTTCCATCGTTGCACGTGCCATCCACGCAGACTTATATGAGAACTGGACCGATGTATCCGGTTTCCTTGTAACAGATCCTCGTATCGTGGAGAATCCGGAGGTCATCGAGACCATTACCTATAAAGAGCTTCGTGAGCTGGCTTACATGGGCGCAGGCGTACTCCATGAGGACGCGATCTTCCCGGTAAGAAAAGAAGGAATCCCGATCAATATCCGCAACACCAACCGTCCGGAGGACAAGGGCACTCTCATCGTAGAGAGCACCTGCAGAAAGCCGCGCTATACCATCACCGGTATCGCAGGAAGAAAGGGCTTTTGCGCGATCAACATCGAAAAAGCCATGATGAATGCCGAAGTAGGGTTTGGGAGGAAAGTTCTTGGTGTATTCGAGAAGTTCGGCATCTCCTTTGAGCATATGCCGTCAGGGATCGACACCATGACCATTATGGTACACCAGGACGAATTTGAAGAGTATGAGCAGTCTGTGATCGCCGGCATCCACCGCGCAGTTGAGCCGGATATGGTTGATCTGGAGTCTGACCTGGCTCTTATCGCTGTAGTCGGAAGAGGTATGAAGGGCACCCGCGGCACAGTCGGAAGAATCTTCTCCGCACTGGCACATGCCCGCATCAATGTCAAGATGATCGACCAGGGCTCCAGTGAACTCAACATCATCATCGGGGTAAAAAATTCCGATTTCGAGACTGCCATCAAGGCAATTTACGATATCTTTATCACCGCAGCGATTTGATCAGTCTCCGCGAAAATACTGACTGTGGACCGGAATAAACAAGCAACAGGACCAGCGTCCGGCTGTTTTCCGGGATTGTGAAAAAAGGGAATCCCGCACAGGGCTTTTGCCAGGTGCGAGGTTCCCTCTTTCGTTGACAGAGAAAATATGATATACTGAATCTTAAGTTTTCCGCCACCAGGTTAGATCGGATTTTCTGTACACGGATACGTGTCTGGCAACGGTCCGGAAGCGGAAGGAAAGGAGTCGTTTTTGCTCATGTGCGCGTGAACAAAAACAGGAAGTCTCATGAACAGAAACAACAGCAGATGTGGCGCAGGCATTTTTGTTGCGGACAAGGCAAAAAACGGAAGATGCAGAGCAGGTGTTTTTGCTGCGGACAAGGCAAAAAAGGGCAGATGCGGTGCAGGCATTTTTGCTGCGGACAAGACCAAAAAAATGGCAGCAGTACTTCTGGCTGCGCTGGTATTGCCGGGCTGCGCCGGTCCCTCGACCCGGGTGCTGCCACAGCGTCAGGGCGGAACCATGCAGGATGTGCCGGAGGAGATTCCGGTAGTGGAGGAGGTAAATCCGTATTATCTACAGGAGTCCCTTGGCATGCTCTCTGCCGCGCCGCGGTCTGCGGGAAGCCGTGGGGAAGACGGGGCCTCCCGTTATATCCAAAAGCTGTTAAAGGATTATGGTTATACAGTGAACCGGCAGCGCTTCCGCGAAAAAACAGAGCATGAGGAGATCATCGGGACGAATGTGGTCGCTGTGCGTCCGGCGGAAGACCCGGATGCAGACATCCTTTTGATCTGCACCTGGCACGATAGCGCCCCGGAAAGCCCGGGAGCCGGTAACAATGCGTCCGGCGTTTCGGTATTTCTTGAGACTGCGCGGATCCTTTCCGGCCTTCCGACCGACACGGAGGTGCGCTTTGTGAGTTTATCCGCGCACGAAAAAGATGCATTGGGTGCGGGAATCTATGCAAAAGGCTTAAGCAAACGGGAACGGGAACGCCTGATCGGGGTGATCACCTTTGGACCGTGCGGGGCAGTTGATACAGAAGGCACCGTGCTTGCAACACAGGATGGGGAAGGCACCATGCTGGGCGACCTGCTTTCGGATGCCTCTGACAGCGTGATGGGAAGCCGGTGGGAATACCAGAAAAGGCCGGGAATGGAAAACGGGGTCTTTGCTTCTTATGCGATCCCATCTGTCCAGGTCGGACAGCGGCAGGACAGCTTTGATTTTGGCACTCCCCTGGATACCGCAGACACCGTGGATGCAGAATGTCTCTCAAACATTGTAGATACGGTCTGCCAGGCGGTTTCCGGGATCATGAGCGTAGATACCCCGTCCATGCGGGCAAAGGCACATTATGAGAACAACTGGAATACCTTCCTTTACAGCCAGCCGCCACAGCAGAGGATTCCGTTTGGCAGCTCTGCAAGAAGGCTTCAGGCCTTGCTTGGGATTCCGGGAAAGCTTGCCGTGGTAAACCGGGACTCCAAAAACCGTCCAATTGAACGATACCGGTTTTCCATGAAGTGGTTTGGCATGGAACAGCCATTTTCTGCCAGCTATTATTTTACGGATGAAAGCCTGGATCTGGTCAGTCTCATGCCACAGGATGAGACCATGACAGCAGGGGAGGTCCGGACGCAGATCACGGCATGCTATGGGGAACCGGCAAAGAAAACAACAGGGCCTTATGGTACGGACTATCTCTGGAAGGATCGAAAGACCGGACAGCAGATCGAACTGATCCCCGGAAAAGAGCAGTTTGAGGTGGAAATCCGCAGCGATACCCCGGATCCGGTCTTGCTTGCCTCTTACAGTGCAGACGGGACGTTAACGGATGGAAACACATCTGTGGAGGAAGAACAAGGTTATTTAACAAAGCTTTGCAGCCTGTTATTCCAGTCGGAATCAGCCGGGCTTCCAAGGGCAGAGCTGCTCTACGAGACAGACGGGGCTGGAAACAACGCAGTTCACGCAGAGAAGCTGTCACAGCCGGAAAAAATAAAAAAGAAACCAGAACACAGCACGGCAGGAACGCAGCCACAGCAGGAAACGCAGCAGGAGGCCGGCTGGCAGGTCCAGATCGATCCGGCGGATCTTCCATCCGATGGAGTGGGATTTACAGACCGCAGTGCATCGTTAAAGGAGCTTCTTAAGACATATGGACAGATCTTAAAGGAGACAGACCCGCAAGCTTATGCAGATGGATATGGGGAGCTTGCCCCAGCCTGTGCTTTTGAAGACGCATTTGCCCTGTATGTGCTTGTGGATATCCCGCCGGAAAGTACCGGGGAATATCAGGAATGTGTGCGTTATTTTGATCAGTTCGGGGAACTGGATACATACCGCAGTGCCGTGAGAAACTATCTTGGCCTGCAGACGGAGGAATAAGCTATGAGTCAGGTAATCATCATCGGCGGCGGTGCCGCAGGCATGATGGCGGCGATTGCCGCAGCAGGCGCGGGACATAAGGTCTGCATTTATGAGAAAAACGAAAAGCTTGGGAAAAAGGTTTACATCACCGGAAAGGGACGGTGCAACATTACCAATGCCTGCGATACAGAGGAGCTGTTTGGAAATGTAGTCCATAATGCCAAGTTTTTATATAGCAGCTTTTATACATTTACCAATACCGATATCGTGGAGCTTTTGGAACGGTATGGCTGCCCGGTTAAGACAGAGCGCGGAAACCGTGTCTTCCCGGTCTCTGACAAATCATCGGATGTGATCCATGCACTGACGGTCTGCCTGCGTGACCTTGGGGTGAATGTAGAGCTTCATGAAGAGGTGGCAGAGGTCCTCCAGGAAGATGGCCATGTGACCGGGGTCCGCTTAAAACGCGGAAACCGGACGGTCCCTGCAGATGCGGTCATTGTTACGACCGGCGGGCTTTCTTACCCGTCTACCGGCTCTACCGGGGATGGTTACCGGTTTGCAAAGGAGCTTGGACACACCATTACGGAGCTTTCGCCTGCACTGGTGCCGTTTGAAGCAAAGGAGCCGGTCTGCAAGGAACTTCAGGGGCTTTCCCTGCGCAACATCCATGCAGAGATCCGCAATGGGAAAAAGGTGCTGTTTGAAGAGTTTGGAGAGATGCTGTTTACCCATTTTGGTGTCAGCGGACCGGTCCTTCTTTCGGCCAGCAGTTATGTGGCTTCCACGTTAAAGAAGGGACCTCTTACCCTTTCCATTGATCTGAAGCCCGCACTTTCCGCAGAGCAGCTGGATGCCCGCATCCTGCGCGATTTTGAAGAGGCAAAAAATAAACAGTATAAGAATTCCTTAAATCACCTGCTCCCGGCAAAGCTGATTTCGGTGATCATTGAGCGGAGCGGAATTTCCCCGGAGAAAAAGGTCAATGAGATCACCCGGGAGGAACGCCACGCCCTTGTCTGCGCAGTCAAGGATTTCTGCATTACGCTGGTCGGACTGCGGGATTATAAGGAGGCGATCATCACACAGGGCGGTGTATCTGTGCGTGAAGTAAATCCGTCGACCATGGAATCGAAAAAGACGGCAGGACTTTATTTTGCCGGAGAAGTACTGGACCTGGATGCGGTAACAGGCGGCTTTAATCTCCAGATTGCCTGGTCCACCGGGTATCTGGCCGGGATTTCTGTTCCGCAGTAGGATCATGTGACTGCAATTTTGCGTTGCCGGCCGCATACACGCGGACCGGGTCATAACGAAAGCTTGAAACACAAAAAACAGGCAGTGAGGAGAAACGCTGCTTCATGCAAGGAGACGACGAAAACTATGGAGAAACATGCATTCAACATTGCGATTGACGGACCGGCAGGTGCCGGAAAGAGCACGATTGCGAAGATGGTGGCAAAAAAGCTGAACTTTATCTATGTGGATACCGGTGCCATGTACCGCGCAATCGCTTTATATCTGCTGAGGAGCGGCATCGATACTGCAAATGAGGCGGCAGTCAGCGAGGCGGTGAAAAATGCGGACATCACCATCCGTTACCAGGATGGCTCCCAGCAGGTTATCTTAAACGGGGAAGATGTATCTGGAAAGATCCGCACCGAGGAGGTGGGAAATACCGCCTCTGCAACCAGCGTATACCCGGCAGTACGCGCCCATCTGTTAGAGCTGCAGAGAAGCCTTGCTGCCAGCCAGAATGTGATCATGGACGGACGCGATATCGGCACCTGTATCCTGCCGGATGCAGAGGCAAAGATCTATCTGACTGCCAGCAGCCGGGTACGTGCCCTGCGCCGTTACAAAGAATTAACGGAAAAAGGAACCATGTGTAATCTGGAAGAAATTGAGCAAGATATCATTAAGAGAGACCATCGCGATATGACCCGCGAGATCGCACCATTAAAGCAGGCGGATGACGCTGTGCTCCTTGACAGTTCGGAAATGACGATCGGTGAGGTGGTGCAGGCCATCATTGATACCGCGAAAGCCCATGGCCTTAAGGAGGATGCCTAATGGAAGTCATCGTAGCGAAGACAGCCGGATTTTGTTTTGGCGTTAAGCGGGCGGTGGAACAGGTTTATGAGCAGATCGGGAAGGCGGAAAAGCCCGTGTATACCTATGGACCGATCATCCACAATGAGTTTGTGGTGAAAGACCTGGAAGAAAAAGGGGTAAAGGTCTTAAATACAAAGGAGGAGCTGGCGGCCCTTACCGGCGGGATCGTTGTGATCCGTTCCCATGGCGTCGGGAAAGAAATCTATGACCTTTTAAATGAACATCATATCACGGTTGTGGATGCCACCTGTCCGTTTGTAAAAAAGATCCACCGGATCGTAGAAGAACAGACGCGGGAGGGACGCCGGGTCATCATCATCGGAAACCCGGATCATCCGGAGGTCCAGGGCATCCGCGGATGGGGAAATGACACGACGCTGGTGGTGGAAAATGCGGACCAGATCGAGCATTTGTCTGTTTCAAAAGAGGAAAAGATGTGTATCGTATCCCAAACGACATTTAATTACAAGAAATTTCAAGATTTAGTTGAAAAATTCGAGAAAAAGGGTTATGATATACTTGTTTTAAATACGATTTGCAATGCAACACAGGAGAGACAAGTGGAAGCTAGACGTATTGCTTCTGAAGTGGACGCTATGATTGTCATAGGCGGCAAACACAGCTCCAACACACAGAAACTCTACGAGATATGCCAAAAGGAATGTAAGAATACTTACTTTATCCAGTCACTCGGCGATTTCAACCCTGAATGTGTGAATTCTGTGCGCAGCGTAGGTATTACAGCGGGGGCATCCACCCCGAATCAAATTATTGAGGAGGTTCATACTAATGTCAGAATTAAGTTTTGAACAAATGTTGGAGGAATCATTAAAAACAATACGTACGGGAGAGATCGTCACTGGTAAAGTCATCGATGTGAAAGAGGACGAGATCGTCCTGAACATTGGATACAAATCCGATGGTATCATCCCGAAAAGTGAGTACACCAACGAAGCAAACGTAGATCTCAGAACCCAGGTTCAGGTTGGCGACGAGATGGAAGCAAAAGTTGTTAAAGTAAACGACGGCGAGGGCCAGGTTGCACTGTCCTACAAGAGACTGGCTGCAGACAAGGGCAACAAGAGACTGGAAGAGGCTTTCGAGAACCACGAGGTTCTTACCGCAAAGGTTGCACAGGTACTGGACGGCGGCTTAAGCGTTGTTGTTGATGAGGCAAGAGTCTTCATTCCGGCAAGCCTGGTATCTGACACTTATGAGAAAGATTTAAGCAAGTACGCAGGTCAGGATATCGATTTCGTTATCACTGAGTTCAACCCGAAGAGAAGAAGAGTCATCGGCGACAGAAAGCAGCTTATGGTTGCTAAGAAGGCTGAGATGCAGAAAGAGCTCTTCGAGCGCATCCACGCTGGCGATACCGTAGAGGGTACTGTTAAGAACGTAACCGATTTCGGTGCATTCGTAGACCTGGGCGGCGCTGACGGCCTGCTTCATATTTCCGAGATGTCCTGGGGCCGTGTTGAGAATCCGAAGAAGGTATTCAAGACCGGTGACCATGTAAAAGCTCTCATCAAAGACATCAACGGCGAGAAGATCGCTCTGAGCTTAAAGTTCCCGGAGCAGAATCCGTGGGCTAACGCAGCTGAGAAGTACGCTGTAGGCAACGTAGTAACCGGCCGTGTTGCTCGTATGACTGACTTCGGCGCATTCGTTGAGTTAGAGCCGGGCGTAGACGCTCTGCTTCATGTATCCCAGATTTCCAGAGATCACGTTGACAAACCGGCAGACGCTCTGACCATCGGCCAGGAGATCGAGGCTAAGGTTGTTGACTTCAACGGCGAGGACAGAAAAATCAGCTTAAGCATGAAAGCTCTGCAGGCTCCGGCTGAGCAGACCGAGGCAGACGCTGAGTAATCTCAAATAGAAAAGATTTGATGATATAGAAAAACACCATGGTGTGGATGAAAATTCCGTGCCATGGTGTTTTTTATATATAAAAAGCCTTCTTATTGTTTTACGATTTATCCCCTACAAGAAATTAAAAAAATGTGGTACAATAAAAATGTTTATACGCTAAAAGCAGTGCGGATGTGATGAGTGAATGGATTTTTTGACGTTTTGCGCTGTTATAAGGGAATACAAAGGAGGATAAACTCGTGGAATTTGATAAGTTATTAGAGGAAAGAAGAAGCATCCGGGCATATGACAGCAGCAGACGTGCCACAAAGGAGCAGATCACAGCTATGGTGCAGGCGGCTATTCAGGCACCGTCCTGGAAAAATTCCCAGACTTCCCGTTATTACGCTGTTTTAGATGAAGCCCAGTGTGAAGCACTTTCGGAGAACTGCCTGCCGCAGTTCAACCAGAATAATTCCAGGGGAGCAGCTTATATTGTAACCACGTTCGTGAAGAACCGGGTCGGTTTCGATAAAGAGACCGGTGCAGCGGTGAATGAATGTGGAAATGGCTGGGGTTATTATGACCTGGGACTCCAGAATGAAAACCTCATTTTAAAAGCGAGGGAGCTCGGCCTCGATACCCTGATCATGGGAATCCGGGATGGAGCGAAGATCGCTGGGATGCTTGGAATCCCGGAGACAGAGCAGGTGGTATCTGTCATTGCAGCCGGTTACCGCGCAGTAAATCCGGAGAAGCCGAAACGAAAGGCTCCGGAGGATATCCTGAAATTTGTGTAATCTGCCTAACGCTTCATTTGTTCAGTCGAGCCTTCCTTCTGGGTCAGTGCGGTATTTATCGGTGTTTTTATCCGTGCACTTTACAGTCAGATTCAGATCAGCTGCCAGAAGAATGTTCCGCCGCTGAACACTTCCCTGATCTTTTCTTCGGAGATCATCATTACGCTGATCCTGAACCCGTTCCTTTGCTTCTGGGAAATCTGGAAGCTGTGCCTGATTTGGAATTTGTCAATGACCAGCTTTGCGAAAACAATGAATCACAGATGGGAAAAAGTAAATCCCAGCCAGGCAGGTGCTGGTTCGCCAGCCTACGTAAAATAACCGGCTGTGGATTGCTACAGAGAAAGGATTGAGTTAGATTTGATAATTGAACTAGATATGTACCAGACGATCGCGGCCGCTGTGGCCGCGCTGATGCTGGGTAAATTTTTAAGGAGGCGGTGTGCAGTCCTGGAGCGGTTCTGTATACCGGCTCCGGTGATCGGCGGCGTGATCTTTGCAGTGTGTACCTGCATCTGTTATGTCACCGGAATTGCGGAATTTGCATTTGATGATACCTTAAAAGAAGTCTGCATGGTATTTTTCTTTACCTCTGTCGGATTTCAGGCGAATTTAAAGGTGCTCCGGAGCGGCGGAAAAGCATTGGCAGTATTTTTAGGCCTGGTCATCCTGCTGATCATTTCCCAGAATTTCCTGGCGATCGGCCTGGCAAAGCTTTTACGCATTCCGACGCTGGTGGGACTTTGTACCGGGTCCATACCGATGGTAGGCGGACACGGAACGGCAGGTGCCTTTGGACCGGTCTTGGAAAGCATGGGAAGCGAAGGCGCTACCACGGTCTGCACGGCAGCTGCGACCTTTGGCCTGATCGCAGGCAGTGTGATGGGCGGCCCGATCGGAAAAGGCCTGATCGAAAAATATGACCTCCTAAAAACTATTGTTCCGGAGGATGACAGCCTTCTGATCGAGGAGGAAAACCTTCTGATCGAAGAAGAAAAGAAGCATGAGCGCCATACCACGATGTATCCGATGGCGGTATTCCAGCTGATCATTGCGATCGGGTTTGGCACCTTTGTGTCGGATCTTTTGTCCCTGACCGGCCTTACCTTTCCAATTTACATTGGAGCCATGATCGCGGCGGCCATTATCCGCAACATCGGCGAATACAGTGGAAAGTACACGACCCATATGGGCGAGATCAACGACATCGGCGGTATCTGCCTTTCCTTATTTTTAGGAATCGCCATGATCACGTTAAAGCTGTGGCAGTTAGCAGATCTGGCGCTTCCGCTTCTGGTGCTTTTGTTTGGTCAGGTTGTTCTGATGTTTGTGTATGCACGCTTTGTCGTGTTCAACGTGATGGGGCGCGACTACGATGCGGCAGTCATCAGCTCCGGCGTCTGTGGATTTGGTATGGGCGCTACACCGAATGCCATGGCGAATATGCAGGTTGTCTGCGAAAAGTATGAGCCTTCCGTAAAGGCATACCTTCTGATCCCTTTGGTCGGAAGCCTGTTTGCAGACTTTTTAAATACCCTTTCCATTACATTCTTTATTAACTTTTTATAGGAACCGGCCAGGCGGGGGGATGATTCTGGCCGTAGTAAAAAAGCGGAGGAAAACACTATGTTCTGGAACAAAGAGAAGGATAAAAAACACGGACATGAGTATGAAATTTGCAGTGAGGATCTGGCATTTCCAGAAATCCACATTGGAAAAAGAAAGAAGGAGCAGCATGAGGAGCACCATGATTCCATTACTTACGATGATGTAGCAATTCCAGAGGTTCACATTCCGGTAAGAAAAAAGAAATGAGAAAAAAGAGCCAGGGGATGTGTTGACACAAAATTCCTGTTTTTAGGAACTGCGGTCGGCATCGTATTTGTGAAAAATGATAGCCAGGGGCTTGTTGCACGAATGTGCGATGGCTCCTTTGTTGTATGTGCAGATCAAGAAGGCGTGTCTGCTGATGGGAGAACTTGAAACTTCCTTCTTTCTGTCTTGACATGCAATATTATATGTTGTATATTATTTACATGAACAATATTATATAAT
>ULSV01016055.1_pt1 | contig 80291 bp, 69 predicted proteins | sample 1956991 | NCBI WGS metagenome assembly ULSV01 (sample SAMEA4835717, study PRJEB28245) | human gut metagenome | biome: gut microbiome; material: fecal sample | place: Denmark | collected 2008 | reverse complement strand
TAGGTCGTACGGCTTTTTAATATAAAAACTGGGGAAATAATTATAAGGATAAATTCCGAATATCGTTTGTTCCTAACAAATTTATATGTATTTTTGCATCATATTCTTACAAAGAGATAATCAGGTAGTTCGGATGTTAAAAAACGAACGATTAAAACAGTTATGTTTTGAATCTCTTTTCTTTTTCTGACTATTTTATAATCTTCATCTAATCAATCTTTTCAAAATTTATTCATAAACCTTCCCGGCTATTTTTCATTACAAATTTAATCGTTCGTTTTTTTTTGTAAACATATTGCCGATGATTTGTATTCTCAATTCAAATTTCAATATGTATAGTATTTTATAATCTTATCTGTTATTTCAAACGATATTTTTTTTCAGTTTATTTCTTCTCCCGGCTGACCGAGCTCCTTTTCATTCTTGGACGTAAAAGAGTCTCCCGGTGGCGTCGCCGTGGGTTGCTACACGCGTAGGGTAACAGACCGGGCGTGAACCGGTATCCAATCCGGTGGGGAAACCCCCTAAGGCAACGCCGCTACGATGGTTCGGGAGCGGGAGTTCGATTCTCCCGGTAGCGACGAAGATAGATGATAAATAATAGATGATAGACGGAAGGAGATTTTGTAGGGGATTTGTGATGGGGAAGCTGGTGATAAGGTGGATTTTTACGAATCTTAAATACAGTTTTTATGCTTGAACATTTGGCTCCGTTTTTGATCGGTGCTGTCGTCGGCCGGCTGATTTTTTACTTTATCCGGAAATACGAACGTTTCAGCCCACAACATTGAGGGGAACGCTGGCTGCCATCGTGGGGGGTGATGCTATCGCTTTTCTGCTGACCATGCACGACCGATTCAGTGTTGCAGATTTCCATCTGTGGTATTTCATGGGTATAGGTGTGAGCTTTTTCTTTTATGCGGTTTATATTCTGGTGATCAATATTCTTTTTAATCACGGAAAAATAAAGGACGAAAAAACGTACGGACGGTTTACCTCTGCCGGTGAAACAGCTATACAGCATCTGAAACGTATAGAGGCCTCGGTGGATGAGTTCGAATATCTGTTGATGCGCTGGTAGCGGCGTGAGATGAGCGATGAAGTATTTACCGGAGCCCTGGCACGTTTGTCCCTGACGGCTGAAGATTACCATTTTTGCCGTTCCTACGGACGGTTTGACGCTGCTGCTATCGCCTTATTCGAAGAAAAAGGCCTGGAACGTTATCTGAAAACTTATAGCCCCTGTTAACTGTGTTTACTATGGAACTGCTGTTGCAACGTCTTTATCTGAAAACGGAGTACACGATCGGCCGTCTGTCGGTGGACGGTCTGTATTTTTGTGATACGCTGGAAGATCGTGTGCATGATCTGAGTTGTGAACCGAAAATCCCTGGCAGGACTGCCATCCCGGCGGGACGTTACGAAGTGACGGTGAACCGTTCACCGCGTTTCGGTCGTGATCTTCCGAGGCTTTTGGATGTGCCCGGTTTTACAGGTATATTGATCCACCGTGGCAATACGGCAGCCGACACTTCGGGTTGTATCCTGGTCGGAGAAAACCGCGAACCTGGACGGGTGGTCAACTCTACTCCCTATGAGCTGCGCCTGACCCAAATGTTGAAGGAGGCTCAGCAATGGGGAGAGAAGAATTATATTACGATAACCGAAGAGTGATAAACGATGAAACGCTTTCTGATCCGGATGGCGGTGATCGCCGGTATTGCCGCTGCTTTTATATGCTTATGGATGCAATACCGTTCGGAACACCGCGAACGCCGGCGTCTGGAGGCAAATCAGCACAGTTTGCTGACTGATATTCAGTTCTACCGTACGCGTGATAGCCTGAGTGCGGCTGGTGTGGAACGGCTTACCTTGAGTAACCGGGAATTCCGTGAGTATGCGGGGGAACTGGAAAAGACGGTGAATGCCCTGCAACTGAAAGTGCACCGTCTGCAATCGGCTTCGCGTACGGCTGTCGAAACGCATTATCCGGTGACTGTCCGCTTGCGCGATACCGTAGTTCTGCGTGATACCCTTACAGTAGCGGATACACTTCGGCACCTGCATTACGAGACTCCGTGGCTGATGCTCGACGGTGCTGTTTGCGGGGATCTCTTCCGGGGTGATGTTCTCAGCCGGGATACCCTTGTGCAGGTTGTTCACCGTGTGCCGCGTCGCTTTTGGTTTATCCGCTGGGGCACGAAGGCCATCCGTCAGGAGGTGACGACGCGCAATCCGTATAGCCGGATTACCTATACCGAATACTTGGAATTGAAACGACGCAAAAAACGATAACGATTCCCTTGCGGAATTTCCGGCTTACAGCTGCCGGCAACCGGTACCTTCGTGGGATTTTCAGCCTGCGATTGCCGGCGATCGATTCCCTTTCGGAATTTTCAGCCTACGGTCGGAGGGAACAAAATCCCGGGCGGGAATTCATAGCCGGTGGCTGCCGGGTGTTTTTCCCGTGTGGGGTTGGTCTGCTTGCAGCCGTCGGCAGCTTTTTTCTTTGGAAGGACGATTTGCCGGGATGAACCGGCAACGAAGAGAGGGATATATAAACATCAATAAAAAAGGAGGTTATTATGATTGAATCTACCAATCTGAAAATGTTGCGAAACCTGGAAGCGTTTCAGGTTTTTTCGGACATCCTGGCATTCCTTCATGAGGAGGAGCCGGTAGAAGAACCCCTGAAAGGTCTGCGCGATACGTTTGCCGCGCGTTTGTCGGATTACGACACAGCCCTTGTCCCCGAACGCCGCAGCCGTTATACGGCCGAACTCGCCCGTCTTGACGGGCAGCGCGATTATGTATTCCGTAGTTTAACCGCCCATCTGAAACTTTACCTGAGCTCTTTCGATGCCGTTCAGGTGAAGGCCGCCGAGGCGTTGCTGGCTTTGGCCGACAAGTATGGGCGTAACATTCCGGCGATGCCTTACCGCCAGGAAACCGGGGCCATCAAGAATCTGCTTCAGGATCTGGATCTCGAAGCCAATGCTGCCCACACTCAAACGCTGTTTGCCGGACATTGGGTGAGTGCTCTCCGTACGGCTAACGAACAATTCGAGCAGATGATGCTCACCCGTTCGGACGCTGCTTCGGAAGCCGAGGCGGGAGGCGCCAAGGCAGCCCGGGAGGCCGTACAGGCGGCTTTCGAAAAACTGTGCGGAATGATCAACGCTCTTGCCATTGTGAACGGTGACGCAGCCTACAAGCACACCATCGACCGCATCAACCAGCTGGTCAGCGAATCGCACAACGTAGCCGCTCGCCGCCGTTTCCGCAAGAAATCTAATGACGTCACCATCCCTGATTCTTCCGCCGACATCCCGGACACTCCGGATTCATTGCCCGTGGAAGAATAATTTTATTAGCCTTTCCCGGTCTGTTTCCCGCAGTCCGGGAATTTTTTGCGTATGGTAGATCTGGTATTCTTCATCGTTGAAAAATGAATGCCATCCCGGAAAAGATAAAACTTTTCCGGGGTGACGATTTTAATGACTTATAATTCCAATTTGAAATGTTAAATGGCAAATCAGTGTTAATTACCGGAGGAACGGGTTCTTTCGGTAAAAAGTTTGTGGAAACCATTTTGAATCGTTATCCGGAGGTGAAACGAATCGTTATTTATTCCCGTGACGAACTCAAACAATTTGAACTGAAGCAAAAATATCCTCACGACCGTTATCCTCAGTTGCGTTTTTTTATAGGAGATGTCCGGGATGGGGAACGGTTGAAACGGGCCTGTGAAGGGATCGATGTAATCATCCATGCCGCGGCTATCAAGCAAGTGGATACGGCCGAATACAATCCTGAGGAATGTATCAAGACCAATGTTCACGGAGCCCAGAATGTGATCAATGCGGCTTTACAAACCGGCGTGAAACATGTGGTAGCCTTATCGACCGATAAAGCTTGTGCTCCGATAAATTTGTACGGGGCGACGAAACTGACTTCCGATAAGTTGTTTACTGCGGCCAACAATATCAGCGGATCGAAAGATGTAAGATTTTCTGTGGTTCGCTATGGCAATGTGATGGGATCGCGTGGTTCTGTGATACCGTTTTTTATCGGTAAGCGCGATAGCGGAGCTAAGGAGTTACCGATTACGGATATGCGGATGACGCGGTTTAATATCTCGCTTCAGGCAGGAGTCGATCTGGTCATGTATGCCATCGGCCATCATCTGGGTGGGGAGATCTTTGTACCGAAAATACCTTCATACCATATTACGGACGTAGCCACGGCAATCGCCCCGACTCTGCCTCAGGTGGAAGTGGGAATCCGTCCGGGCGAGAAACTGCATGAAGAAATGATCACCGTAACGGATGCATTGAATACCATCGATTTAGGACAGTATTATGCCATTCTACCTGCGGTATCTTTTAAACATAGCCGGGAAGACTACCTGCAACACCATCAGGCAATACCGGTTCCTGAGGGCTTCCATTACAGTTCGGACCAGAATGAGGAATGGGAGACGGTGGAAACACTGCGCGCTAAGATCAAACAATATGTCGATCCAAATTTTGAAGTAAAATGATACGCAAACCGATACCTTACGGACGTCAGCATATAATCGAAGAGGATATACAGGCGGTAGTGAATACCCTGAAATCCGATTATCTGACCCAGGGCCCTAAAATCCCGGAATTTGAGCAGGCGTTTGCCCGCTACGTCGGGGCGAAGTATGCAGTAGCCGTGAATAATGCGACAGCCGGGTTGCATCTGGCTGCCAGTGCCCTGGGCGTGAAGCCGGGCGATAAGGTGATTATCACTCCGATGACTTTTGCCGCCAGTGCCAATTGCATCCGGTATTGCGGAGGCGAGGTGGTGTTTTGTGATATTGACCGGGATACCTATCTGATGGATATCCGGAAATTACGGGAATTGCTTGCAGCTCATTCTAAGGGCACTTTTAAGGGTATTGTTCCGGTGGATTTTGCGGGTTATCCTCACCGGATGGAAAAGTTCCGGTGCCTGGCCGACGAATACGATTTGTGGATACTGGAGGACGCCTGTCATGCTCCTGGGGGATATTTCACCGACAGTAAAGGTGAAAGGCAACATTGTGGCAACGGAAACTTTGCCGATGCAGCTGTCTTTTCTTTCCATCCGGTGAAACATATAGCCACGGGCGAAGGAGGGATGGTGACGACGAACGACAAGACGCTGTACGATCGCTTGTGCCTGCTTCGGACACACGGGATAACCAAAGATCCGTCGCATTTGCACGAGAATCACGGAGGTTGGTATTATGAAATGCAGGAACTGGGTTATAATTACCGGATGACCGATTTTCAGGCAGCTTTGGGTATTTCCCAATTGAAACGGGCTGATGAGGGATTACGCCGCCGTCAGGAGATAGCAGCCCGTTATGACGAGGCTTTCTGTGGTATAACGGCCATTAAAATTCCTTATACAGCTTTGGATGTTTTCCATGCCTACCATCTTTATGTCATTCAGGTACCGGATCGCTTGGGCTTGTATAATTACCTGCACGAAAATGGTATTTATGCCCAGGTGCATTATGTACCGGTACATCTGATGCCTTATTATCGGGAACGGGGTAATAAGCCGGGTGATTTGCCCGTTGTGGAAGAATATTACCGCCATTGCCTGAGTCTTCCGATGTTCCCTACCTTGACGGACGAGGAGCAGGAATATGTAATCAGTAAGGTAAAGGAATTTGTGAACCGATGAAAACTGCAATTTCTGTAACAGATATAGAAAGACAATTGATACATCAACTGTCTTCTTTCTTCAAAGTCAGTAATGAAGAAGTGGAGTTAATAAATGTTAAAATTGGGATAATTTCTCGCTGTGAATATTGCTTTTCCCGTACAGATAACAAATACTATTCGTGTGAGGGAGAAACATATTTTAATCCTTATCAATCGGCTCAATACACCATCTTTTTATATTATTTTTCCAATACAATATACCATGAAACGACAGCTCGCTTGTTGGCAGATAAACTTTATTATCTGAATAAAGTGATGAATGGTTGTGATTTGTTTTATGAGATCGGTCTTCCCCGTTTTTTCCACTTGGATCATCCGGTTGGTAGTGTGATGGGGCGGGCAAAATACGGCGAAGGCTTTAGTTTCGGTCAGAATTGTACGGTAGGGAATAACCGGGGAATTTATCCGGTACTAGGTGAAAATGTCCGGATGTGTGCGAATTCTTCCATTATTGGAAATTGTAATATCGGAGACAATGTGATCATAGGAGCGAATTCAGGCGTAAAGGATGAAAATATACCGGATAATAGTTTGGTTTTCGGTTATTCTCCTCATTTAATAATTAAACAACGATGAAAAACATAGCAATCATACCTGCCCGTGGGGGCAGTAAACGGATTCCCCGGAAGAATATCCGGCCTTTTCTGGGCAAACCGATTATTGCCTATTCGATAGAAGCGGCTTTACAGTCGGGTTTGTTCGATGAGGTGATGGTATCGACGGATGACGAAGAAATTGCGGAAGTAGCCCGGCAGTACAGGGCAAAGGTCCCGTTTATGCGTTCGGCTGGGAGAGCTGATGATTATGCAACTACGGTTGATGTGATTTTTGAAGTGCTGGATACTTATGCAACAATGGATAAATGTTTCGATACTGTATGCTGTCTCTATGCGACTGCTCCTTTTGTCGATGGCTTAAAATTACAGAAGGCTTATCAGTTGTTGAGTGATTTTGAATTTGATTCTGCATATCCTGTTGTTGCTTTTTCCTATCCAATCCAAAGAGGTTTGGTACTCGCAAAAAATAAGCTTTCCATGGTTAATCCGGAATATTTGAATAAGAGAACGCAAGATTTGCAGGTGATCTACCATGATGCAGGTCAGTTTTATATATCGGGGACAAATATATTGAAACAAACCGGAAGTTTCTTAGGAAAGAATACAGGTGGAATCCTGTTTTCAGAACTGGAAGTTCAGGATTTGGATACCGAAACGGATTGGAAACTGGCTGAGTTGAAATATCAGTTATTACATGCTGAATGAAGAAAATATATTTTAGAGCTGATGCCGGAGCAGATATAGGTTATGGACATTTTATCCGTTCTTTATCGCTGGCTTCTATCTTAAAAGATAAGTTTGAGTGTGCTTTGTTTACCCAAACACCTTCTGCTTACCAGTTGAAGGAAGCAGAAGGTGTTTGTCCCTTGGTATCCCTTCCTTCTACCCAAGAGAAATATACACTTTTTCTGGATAGATTAGATGGGGATGAGATTGTTGTGTTGGATAATTATTTTTATGATGTCCAGTATCAGAAAGCCATCAAAGAAAAAGGTTGTAGTTTAGTTTGTATAGACGACCGGAAGGGACAACAATTTTATACAGATGTAATCATTAATCACGTGATTGGTATTTCAGAGAGTGATATGATCACTCTAAAACCTGCAAGATTGTTATTGGGTACAGACTATGCATTATTGAGAAAGTGTTTTATGTGGGCTATGCGGCAGCCTGCTATTTATAATCCGGAAAGCGAAGAAGTGCTTGTGGCGATGGGAGGAACGGATTATAATAATATGTCTGTTAAAATAGTTCGTTTACTATTGCAAAGTACCGATTTTCAGGTGAATGTGTTGTTGGGGGATAGTTATAAATATGAAACGGAAATAGCTACGATGCCTGTTCGGATTTATAAAAATTGTTCGGCAGAAGACTTGAAAACTTTGATACAGAAACAAAAATTGGTAATCTCTACACCCAGTACACTGGCATATGAAGTTTGTGCAGTCGGCTGCCTGTTGATGGTTGGTTCGTTTGCCGAAAATCATATCGATGTAGAGAAGAATCTGGCTAAATATCATTTGGCGACAGCATGTGGTCGTTTTAGTGAACTCACTTCCGATGTTTTTTGTGATTTCCTGAAACAGACTTTTCAGGAAAAAGAACAGATCCGTAATCAAAGACATTTTTTTGACGGTAAACAAGCAGAACGTTTTCTTGCTTGTTTTGAAAACTTCGTATGATATGGCTGATATTTTTTTAGAGAGTTTTGGAGAGAAACATTTAGACCGTACTTTTCAATGGATACAGGATGAAAACCTGAAAACAGATTTCATGTTTACTGCATTAGTAACGAAGGAAGGACACCGGAAATGGTACAAGCAATATTGTGAGGATAAAACTCAGAAAATTTGGGCGGTTTATAATCATGATGTACATGTCGGGAATGTAGGATTGAAAAATATAGACCTTCGAAACAAAAAAGCAGAAGCATGGATTTATGTGGGTGAACGCCAAATACAGGGAAAACATATTGGAAGCAACACTTGGTTAACTTTGTTAAAAAAGATGGATTTTACCGCATTGGGATTACATAAAGTATATAGTCATGTGGCCAGTTGGAATATTGCATCTCGGAAAATGTTTCTTCGTGCCGGATTTCAGGAAGAGGGGATATTAAACGATGAAGTTTACTTTCGGGGTGAGTATGTGACTTTATACCGTTTTGCAATCATTTTAAATATTTGAATTATGTTATTATTTACCAGCATAGCTGGCCTTGTTTAATATATGTCAGTATGAATAAAATTTTTGTATTAGGGGCCGGGCAGATGCAGGTTCCGATTATAAAGAAAGTAAAAGAGCGGGGAGATTATTGTATCGTTGCTGATTTTGACAAATATGCACCGGGAATGAAATATGCGGATGTTGCTTTGAGTGTCAGTACAAATGATAGAGATGCCGTATTGGTTGCAGCCCGGGAGTATGCTGTTAATGGGATATTGACAACTTCAGACTATCCTGTCAATGTTGTTGCTTTTGTTGCCCGAAAATTATCTCTTCCGGCAATGTCTGTGGAAGTAGCGAAGATTTGTACTGACAAATATTTGCAACGACAATTGTTTTCTGAGAATCGGATAAATTGTCCTTTTTATAAATTGATAGCAGGAGGTGAGGATTTGGTTGCACTGGATGATTTCCCTTATATCATCAAGCCAATCGATTCTTCTGCGAGTCGGGGAGTGAAGAAAGTGAATAATCGTGACGAATTAATGGATTATTTTCCGGTTGCTTGTTCATTTTCGAAAAGTGGAAAGGTAATTGTTGAAAAGTTTGTAGAAGGCCGGGAGTTTAGTGTTGAGACTTTGTCTCAAGATGGCCGGACTTTTATTATTGCCATTACTGAAAAAATAACCAAAGGTGAGGAGCAGGGTTTTTTTGTGGAAGATGCCCATCTGATTCCGGCTAATTTGTCTGTTGCTGAAAAGTGTTTAATTGAGACAGAGGTTTTGAAAGCTATATCTGTGATTGGAGTAAATAATTGTCCTACTCATACTGAAGTAAAATTGAATGCGGATGGCGCCTGGATTATAGAAATTGCGTGTCGGCTTGGCGGGGATAATATTACTTCAGATCTGGTGCCACTGGCGACCGGAGTGGATATGCTTGAAAATTTAATCCGATTGTCTATTGGAGAGCCTGTCGATATTCATCAGACTATTCATCATTATGCTGCAATACAATTTTTTAATCAGGAAAATTACGATCGGTGTGTGGATTTTCTGGGACATGAGGATAAGAGGATTGTCCGGAAAGAGATCGGAGCAAAACATAACAGGGTCATTGCAAGTTCAATGGACCGGATGGGGTATTGTATTATGCAGGCACGAACCAGAGAAGAGATATATGACATTTTATCGGAGTTAAATTGAAGGGAATATGAAACAGAGTTCAGTATTTATTGTGGCAGAAATGTCAGCAAACCATAATGGAAGCAAAAAGAAGGCCATAGAGACGATCAAGGCGGCAAAAAGGGCCGGTGCGGATGCTATAAAGTTGCAGACTTACACTGCAGATACATTAACTTTGAATTGTAAGCGGAAAGACTTTAAAATTACTCAGGGTACTTTATGGGATGGCAGGTATCTATATGATTTGTATCAGCAGGCGTATACGCCTTGGGAATGGCATGAGGAGTTGTTTCATGTAGCCCATGAAGAAGGAATTGTATGTTTTTCTTCTCCATTTGATAAAAGTGCTGTGGATTTACTGGAATCTCTGCGGACACCTATTTATAAAATTGCTTCGCCTGAAATTGTGGATATTCCTTTGATAGAATATACGGCTTCAACTATGAAGCCTATTGTGCTGTCAACGGGTGTTGCAACTTATGAAGATATTTCGTTGGCCATTGAGACATGTCGTAAAGTGGGTAATCAGGATATCACGGTTTTAAAATGTACGACAGCTTATCCGGCTCCGATAGAGGAAGCAAATTTGTGTATGCTGAAAAGCTATTCAGAAGAATTTGGTGTGAAAACCGGTCTTTCTGATCATACACTGGGAAGTATTGCGGCTCTGGTTGCTGTTTCTTTGGGGGCTGTAATGATCGAAAAACATTTTATTACGGATCGTACTATTGGTGGTGTAGACGCTGCTTTTTCGATGGATGAGCAGGAATTTACAGAGATGGTGAAGGCTATTCGACTGGCCGAATCTGCTATTGGGGAAATTTCCTATGATTTAAGTTCTAAAGCTGTTTCCGGCCGGGATTTTATTCGTTCCCTTTATGTTGCGGAAGATATGAAAACAGGGGATGTTATTACGGAAAAAAATGTCCGTTCCGTCCGTCCGGGCTTTGGGGTGCATCCGAAGTTTTTACCGAAAATTTTGGGAAAGAAAGTGAATAGGGATTTAGAAAAGGGAACACCCTTTGAATTGGAATTTGTTACAAATAATAGGTGCAAAAATAATTATTGAAAGGATAATTTGTTGAAACTAGGTATGGAAGTTAAAAAGTATGGAGAATTATTGAAGCGCCATTCTGTATTATTTGAGAATTTTACTTATATTTCTATATTACAAATTTTTGTAATACTTGCTCCATTACTTACCTATCCTTATTTAGTGAGGGTGTTGGGAAGTGATTTGTATGGGTGGGTGATTACGGCACAGATTGTTGCGAGTTATGGTTCCATATTGGTGGATTTTGGTTTTAAAAGTGTAAGTGCAAAACATGTTTCCATTCATCGGGAAAACAAGGCAAAATTATCTGAAATTGTATCTTCTATATTGACTATTCGGTTTTTTCTATGGCTTTGTAGCCTGATCGTTTATATGGGGATCATCCGGTTTATCCCTTTGTATCGGGAGCATTTCTGGCTTTTTTTCTTTTCTTTCGGAATTACTTTTAACGAATTACTGTTTCCTCAGTTTTATTTTCAGGGGATGGAACGGATGAAGTATATCACGATACTGAATATAATTATTCGTTCAGTTTTTGTTGTACTTACCTTTTTCTGTATCCGGAAGGCAGAAGATTATATCCTGGTGCCTTTATTGTTGGCAATAGGATATTTTATTGGAGGAATGATAGCTTTGTATATTATTTTCTTTCATGATAGGCTGAGTTATCGTTTGCCTTCACGGTCGGATATGCTCTATTATTTTAAGGATGCTGCTCCTATATTTTGTACGGATGTAATATGTACGATAAAGGATAAACTGAATTATATTTTATTGGGAGCCTGGGTTGGTGTGGAGAATGTGGTGGTGTATGATCTCGGTTCCAGGTTTACGAATATAATTCTGAAACCGGCTGGAATTGTCGCGACTGTGTTGTTTCCTAAAATAGCGAAAGAAAGGAATGTCATTTTGTTTCGAAAGATAACTATTGCTTTGTTTTGCGGTATTATTGTTTTAGTGGTTTTATTAAACTTATTTCTGCCGCAGATTGTCGTTTTTTTTATGGCGGAAAAGATTGATTTATTACCCATCCGGTTGTATTCTTTGGTTCCTTTGATAGTGGGAATAAGTGGTTATATAGCTTCCAATCTAATGATTGCACTTGGGTATAATAAATATATTTTATATAGTATTCTTGTTACTACCACTATTTATCTGTTTTTGTTGGGAGGTATGTACTGGGGTGGGCGTATGAATTCTGTAATTTCTTTTGTTTGGCTAACTTTTTTATCCTATTTGGGAGAGTTAATATACCGATTAATAATTGGATTAAAAATAATAAAGAATGAAACTGATAGAAAAAGTAAAGGTGTTTTACCGGAGAAATGAATTTACCTATATTTTGTGTTATCCACTGAGGATTGCATACAATCTTTTTTTCTTTTATCTGATTCCGGACAAGATCGCCATAGAACGAAAATTTTATAAGTGCCAAGGTTATAAGTTAAATTGGAATAATTTAAAAACATATTCCGAAAAAATGCAGTGGTTAAAATTGAATAATAGAAAAAGTTGGTACTCTGATTGTGTGGATAAATTGAAAGTAAGGGAATATGTTACAAGAAAATTGGGAACAGATAAGTATTTGATTCCTTTGTTTTTTGAAACGACCGACTGGAGAGAGGTGAAACCTGAAAATATGCCGGATGAACCGTTTGTGATAAAATGTAACCATGACAATGCTTCTTATACTATTGTTAAAGATAAAAATGATGTTGATTGGAAACAATTAAAATTATATTACAAAAGGCGTTTAAACGGGCGTAGCTTTTTTTGGTGTAACAGAGAATGGCCTTATAAAAAAGTAAAGCCACGGGTGATGGTTGAGAAATTTTTAGTTAGTTCAGGTAGAGATTATAAACTTCAAGAATTTAAATTTCATTGTTTTCATGGTAAAATTAAAGTTATTGCTTTTTATGAGATTGGTATTGATGGAGTGGAAAGATATCGTCATTTAAATGCTGATTATACAATGTTGAGCGAAAATTGTTCATTTGGTAGTTATAATGAAGTAAAAAAGGAATTTGATAAACCGATTGTTGCAGATGAAATGAATATGATTGCTTTAAAATTAGCTAAAGATTTCGAGTTTTACATTCGGGTAGATATTTATCATGTAGATGGAAAATTATTTGTAGGAGAATTGACTTTTTTTGACGGAGCTGGGTATGATGTCATTCGTCCTTATGACTGGAATTTAGAGCTGGGAAGTTACCTGCATTTACCAATAGATAAGAATTGATATGAAAAAAGTTGATGTTATTTTTCCGGCTTATATCAATGCTACTATAGGTCCGACGGGGACGTTGCGGCGTTTGTTGAAAAATAAGGACTATTTGAAAAAACGGGGATATGAATTGGAAATTTTTACTTACGATTATCTAGTTTCCGGTGGAAAGGTAGAAGCAGTTGATTTTACCAAAGGATTATCGCAACGTTCGAAAGTGAAACAATATATAAAAAGAAACTCTTTTTTTTCAATGCTGTTTGTTTTGAGGAGGATGTGGAAAGCAAAGCTTTTGGTGGAAAAGTATGCTACATTGGGAAGGACTCCGGATATCGTTATTTTTCATGAAGTGGATGCCTGTTATGCTTATTTGAAACAGGTGAAGTCACCTGCCCGGAAAGTTTGTTTTTTCCATTCCAATGGGAAAAGATGGGAGATGTTTTTGAAATCCTGGCCTAAACTGAAAAATTCTTTTTTCTTGAATTTTTTGAATAAACGAATGGACTTTGTCATCCGTTCCTTGGATCGTTATGTCTTTATCGCCCGTATTGGTCAGCAAAATTTTTTGCGTGAGAATCCTGCTATAGAAGCGAGTAAAACCGTGTTTTTCCATAATGGTATAGATGATAAACCTTTGGTAAAAGGAGGAAGGGATCGTTCTGATTTTAAATATAGACTTTGTTGCACAGGGACTGTTTGCCGACGGAAAGGACAATACCTGATTATTGAGGCACTCTATCGTTTGGATAAGGAAATCAGAGAACAAATCCATTTGTCTCTATTCGGAACAGGGGCGGATCTATCTGTGTTACAGGATAGAGTTATTGAATACAAACTTGTAGATCAGGTTACTTTTTATGGAAACGTAGCAAATAATGAAATTCATGAAAAGTTATGCCAGGAAGATATTTTTGTTTTAATGAGCGATAACGAAGGATTGCCGATTTCAATCATCGAAGCGATGCGGGCTGGATTGCCTGTTATCAGTACCAATGTGGCAGGTATTCCGGAACAGGTAGAACCTTTATATAATGGGGTCTTAATTGAACCGAATGCAGATGCATTACTGGAAGTTCTGAAGCATATTAATGATTATGATTGGAAGACGATGGGACAAAATTCGAGAAGACGCTTTGAGAAAGAATTTTCTTTTGATCAGATGTTGAGATCCTATTGTGACATGTTGGATTTATCGGTTAAATAATATGTAATATTGAATGCAATTTAGTTTTTTTTCACTATTTGCTTATTTAGGGGTCTTGACCGTTTCTTTTTACTTTGCATCACTATATGAGAAATATGGAAAAAAGTCCTGTTTGATTTTAACTTATTTGACGCTCGTTTGTTTTTGCGGTTTTCGTTTTTTTGTAGGTAACGATTATGCTGGTTATGTAAAACATTTTTCTTTAATAAGTATTTATGAAGAGAATGTGATTTTTATAGAGCCGGGGTATTATGCGTTGAATTTGTTATTCAAATGGTCTCCTGTCGGGTATTTCTATGTATTTTTTATTGCAACAGCCCTTTCTTATTTCTTTATTTTGCGGCAATTGTGTTATGAAAGAATTTTGAAATGGGGAATTTTTTCACTCGTGTCTTTAGGATGTTTGATATGGATGAACGATATTATACGACAAGGTATAGCTTTTTCTATCTTCATCTATTCTTTACGTTACATGAAAAAGGGCGATTTTTTATCTTATTTTATTTGTGTAGCTATTGCTTGTTTATTTCATTACTCAGCCGTTGTATTACTGTTTTTTTATTTTCTTCGTTATTTAAGACTAAGTTCTATCGTATGGATTTTATTGATCATTTTAACTTTTGTTTTACAGTATGCTGGGATATTTAGAGAATTACTGAAAAGTTTGATTGCAATGATCCCCTATTATGGTGCATATGCCAACAAAGCAGATCAGTATTTTGTAACAGGAAGTGTGGTGGGTATTGGATTGATATATAAACAATTAATAGCTATGTGTATAGCATTGTTTTATCCCAAAATTAGTAATAAATTTTACGCAACTTTGTTTTTGTCAGGTTGTGTGTTAGATAATATATTTTTAGGTACTTTCATTTTTGAGCGTATATCGAATTATTTGGTGTATACTAATATTATGGTATTTCCTTATTTTTTCAAGAGTGTTTGTTCGCAAAGAATAAGGTTTCTTGTAGTTTATATTATATTGATTTATTTTTCTGTAGAATCCTTTACTGGTCTTGAAAAACATGGAGCTGTCCCTTACCGGACTATACTGAACGAAGATTTGGAAAACCCACCTGCAGAGTATTATGAAAACAATTGATGTGTTCTATTTGCGTAGAATTTTGGCTTCTGCCTTGAAAAATAGCTATTTATTAAATGGTTTGTATAATACCTATTATAGGTTATTGAACAGGAAAAAATTCTTTGAAATAATTGAGCGAAGGAAGAAATTATCTATTTTTCAATATGAAGCATTGGCAGCACCGATCCTTTATTATCCTATGGAATCCGTAAAAGATTCTAATTTTTACGGACAAAGTTATGCGATAAAAGAATATGCCTGTATCCGGAAATTAGGATATGCAATTGAACACGGGTTGTATTATGATGATTATATTCCATATGCTTCTTTTGCCCGGACAACCCAGAAAATTATCACTTTCAGTCTTCGTCGTAAAAAGGTTCTTCAAGCTAGGCTCGATAAACCTGTTATTCCTATCGGTCCTTATATTCATTATGCTCAACCGCTTTTAAATGCGGTTGAAATTGCTGAAATAAAGAAGAAATACGGAAAAATATTGCTTTTCTTTCCGTCGCATTCATGTGTCGAGGGGAGGCAACTATATGATGTTGAAAAAATGATTTCAAGGCTGAAAAATATTTGCATGAGAGGAGGGTTTGAGACGGTTTTTGTAAATATGTATTATTATGATATTTTACATACAGATTATGCAAAGTATTATTTAGAAGCAGGATTTAAAATAGTTACTGCGGGACATCAGTTAGATATATACTTTTTATCCCGGTTGAAATCTATTATTGAATTAAGTGATTATACGGTCTCCAATAGTGTTGGTACTCATTTGGGATACTGTATCTGGATGAATAAACCCCACTATATTATTGATGATCAGATTATCAATGAGACCAATGAAAGAGATTATAAAAAAATCGGATCGTTTTTTCTGACTTATACTGAACAAATACAACCGGAGCAATATGCAGTGGTGGCGAAATATTGGGGATTTGACTCTGTCAGAACTTCGGAGGAGTTGAAAAGCATTTTAAAATGATACTTAATAGTCTATAAACAGCGCATTTGAAAATTTCTTTTTTATTTATATCGATATAGGGCCATCTCAGCATCTTGAGGTGGCTTTGTTATTTCTTTTTATTTATTATTTAATTGAGAATTTATGTCGAGTTTCTCGGTATTAATGTCTGTATATTATAAAGAACAGGCATTGTATTTAAAGGAAGCACTGGATAGTATCTGGCTAAATCAAATTCTTAAACCAGACCAGATTGTTTTAGTAGAAGATGGACCTTTGACGCCAGAGTTGTATGAAGTTATTGACGAGTTTCAAAAGGAAGTTGGGAATGTTTTGACTTTGGTGAAAAATGAAACAAATCAGGGATTGGCTAAGGCTTTGAATAAGGGAATTGGATTTATCCGAACTGACTTGATTGCTAGAATGGATAGTGATGATATTTCGGATAAAAGGAGATTTGTTTATGAGATTGAGTATATGGATAAACATCCGGATGTTATGATTCTAGGAGGGAGCATTCAGGAAATGGATGAAAATAAAAATTTTCTAAGCCAAAGGCATTATCCTAAAATGTATGAGGAAGTTCGAAAGTATATATGGAGGGGATCGCCTGTCGCTCACCCTACAACTGTTATGCGGAAATGTATTTTTCAGAGCCTTTCCTATAATGAAAAGGTCGGGCAAAATGAAGATCTTGCATTATGGTTTAATGCTTTGGAAAAAGGAATTAAAATAGAAAACATAGAAGAGGTTGTTTATTATTTTCGTATGTCTTCTGGATGCTATAAGAGAAGGAGTAAAAAAAAGGCTTGGAAAGAATTTGAGATATTTATCAAAGGTCTTTGGAATTTATATGGTTTTTCTTTTAAATATATCTATCCTTGTGCTCGTTTGGTATTTCGTTTATGTCCTTATTCAATGGTAAAATATTTTTATGGTAGTAAGATGAGAAGAAAATTACTTGAATAAATTGGTTCTTATGAAAATACTGGTCACCGGCGCAGCCGGGTTTATCGGGTCTTATGTCGTGCAGCGTCTGCTGGAACGGGGAGACGAGGTGGTGGGGTTGGATAATATCAACGATTATTATGAGGTGGAGTTGAAATACGGCAGGCTTGCAGAGTGCGGAATTGTGAAGGAAGAGGTGGGGTGGTATAAACTGGTGCAGAGCCGGAAGTGGCCGGCTTACCGTTTTATCCGTATGAATCTGGAGGACAGTCAGGCTATGGAGATGCTGTTCGTGAATGAGCGGTTCGGCCGGGTTTGCCATTTGGCGGCTCAGGCGGGCGTGCGGTATTCAATTACGAATCCCCGGGCTTATATTGAGAGTAATATCGACGGATTTTTCAATGTGTTGGAGTGTTGTCGCTGGAACCGGGTGGAACATCTGGTGTTTGCCAGTTCGAGCAGTGTGTACGGGTTGAACGGGAAGGTTCCGTTTTCAGAAAAGGATAGTATCGCGCATCCGGTAAGTTTGTATGCGGCTTCGAAGAAGAGTAATGAGCTGATGGCACATGCCTATAGTCATCTGTATGGAATCCCAGTGACGGGTTTGCGCTTCTTTACGGTTTACGGTCCCTGGGGTCGTCCGGATATGAGCCCTTTCCTGTTTGCAGATGCCATTTTGCATGACCGGCCGGTTAAAGTGTTCAATCAGGGGGATATGCTTCGGGATTTTACGTATATCGACGATATTGCGGAGGGGGTAATCCGTTGTATCGACCGGGTGGCCGAACCCGATCCGGCCTGGAATGCGGAGTGTCCCGATCCGGCCTGCTCTTCGGCACCTTACCGGATCTACAATATCGGCAATTCGGAGCCGGTACGGCTGATGGATTTTATCGCGGCGGTGGAGGCGGCCTGCGAAAAGGAAGCTGTGAAAGAATATCTGCCTATGCAGCCGGGAGATGTGTATCAGACGAATGCCGATACTTCGGCTTTACAGCGTGATATGGGGTATAAACCTTCGAAAGACATCCGGAAAGGCGTCAGGGAGACCGTGGCCTGGTTTAAGTCGTATTATCATTTGGAGTAGTTGCTTCATTTTTGATCTGAATAGTTTTGTTTATATACCAGTTTTCCCTTACTGTTTTTCCGGTAAGGGATTTTTCATTTAAATCAATCGTGTTATGAATATAGCAATAGTGGGCACGGGTTATGTCGGCCTTGTGACAGGCACCTGTTTTGCTGAGATGGGGGTGAACGTGACTTGTGTGGATGTGGTGGAAGAGAAGATAGAGAACCTGAAAAAAGGGATCATTCCGATTTATGAGCCGGGATTGGAGGATATGGTACACCGTAATTTTCAGGCGGGACGTCTGAGTTTTACTACCGCTCTGTCAGAGGTGTTGGATGAAGTGGAAGTGGTTTTCAGTGCCGTTGGGACTCCCCCTGACGAGGATGGGAGTGCCGATCTGAAATATGTGCTGGAGGTGGCCCGTACAATCGGACGGGGAATAAATAAATACATTTTGGTCGTAACCAAAAGTACGGTACCTGTCGGGACGGCCCGGAAAGTAAAGGCGGTAATTCAGGAAGAGTTGGATAAGCGTGGAGTAGAAGTGGGTTTTGATGTGGCTTCGAATCCGGAGTTTCTGAAGGAGGGGAATGCCGTGGACGATTTCATGAAACCGGACCGTGTGGTGGTCGGTGTGGAGTCGGAACAGGCACGTAGGCTGATGGAGAAGCTTTACAAGCCTTTTATGATGAATAACTACCGTTTGATTTTCACGGATATCCCGTCGGCAGAGATGATCAAGTATGCGGCCAATTCGATGCTGGCAACGCGGATCAGTTTTATGAACGATATCGCTAATTTGTGTGAGCTGGTCGGTGCTGATGTGAATATGGTACGGAAGGGGATCGGGGCGGATAGCCGGATTGGCAGTAAGTTCCTTTATCCGGGCTGTGGGTATGGCGGTTCCTGTTTCCCGAAAGACGTAAAAGCATTGATAAAAACGGCGGAAAAGAATGGTTATCGGATGCGGGTATTGGAGGCTGTGGAAGAGGTGAACGAGACCCAGAAAACGGTTTTATTTCATAAGTTGGCGAAATATTATCCGGATCTGGCGGGAAAAACCATAGCAATTTGGGGTCTGGCTTTCAAGCCTGAGACGGACGATATGCGTGAAGCTACGGCTTTGGTGATGATCGGCTTGCTGACCCGGGCCGGAGCAAAGGTACGGGTGTATGATCCTATAGCTATGCCGGAGTGCCGGCGTAGAGTGGGTGACCGGGTGGAATACGCCAGGGATATGTATGATGCCGTGGTAGATGCAGATGCACTTTTGCTGCTGACGGAATGGAAGGAATTTCGCTTGCCCGGCTGGAATGTACTGAAGAAACTGATGAAGCAGTGTATCCTGATCGATGGGCGGAATATTTATGATGCAGGAGAGCTGAAAGAACAAGGGTTCGTGTATGAGTGTATCGGGAAATAGTGAAAGTATTGATATACAATCAGGTGATTGCGCGATATTAATGATGTTGATTAATAATATGAAACAGTTGGTACAAGAAATTTTGCGGCTTTGCCGGGAGTACGGAGAATGCCGGGTGGAGGCGGAACGGATGGAGGAGGCCCGGAGGGTGAAAAATGCCCTGGAGAGTGTGTGTGCGATGGCGAGGCAGAGACTGGATATTTCGGATCCGGCATTGCTTTTGGCACTGCTGGATGCCTGTGAGGTGACGCGGGATGAGGGGATGTTGCAGGAGGTGCTGGATGTGGTTGGTCGGAATTTGGATCGCCTGGCCGTTTCGGCGGAGAGTGTGAAATTACTGGCCTGCTGTTATTATTATGTGGAGGAGGAGGAATGTGTGGAGCGGGCCGGAAGGATGCTGGAGGAGTTGAGGAAGATGGGAAGGGGGGAAGAAGAATTGGCGGATGTGGAAACCATTTTAGAAGAATTGACTTAGGGGGCGACTTTAGGACAGATCCCGGGAGACTCAGGACGTGCCCCTTCGGGGGCGGTAGGAGTGTGTCTTGACTGGAAAATTGAATTTAATGTCTTAGTTTTAAGAAAATGATAATTTTTACTTGATGGATTCGTACAAATGTCCTATTTTTGTGTAAATCATTCAGATATGAAAACAACACAGGAAATAATAGCGATTTTGAGATATTTTAAAATGACAGAAGGAGATCGTTATGGAATTTCACGTTTGGGAATATTTGGCTCTGTAGCACGTGGGGAGCAGACTTCGGATAGTGATGTGGATGTGTTTTTTGAGGGAAAAACAGTGGGATTGTTTGCTTTATCGCATTTAAAGAATGAATTGGAGAGGTTGTTAGGATGTTCTGTGGATATTGTCCGCCTAAGGGAGCACATGAATGCTGCGCTACATAAACGGATAGAAAAGGAGGGACTCTATGTATGATAAGGAATTGGTCAGAGAGACCATACAGTTGTTAGAGAAAACATTGGAGATTTTACTGAAGCGGGTAAGTGGTATTACTTCTGTTCATGATTTTTTGGATACTGAAAATGGTGTTATTTTATTGGATAGTGTTTGTATGAAATTGATCGCAGTGGGTGAAAGTGTGAAGAATCTGGATAAAATTATGGATAAAGAATTGTTAGTGAATTATCCTGCTGTGAATTGGAAAGACGTTATGGGAATGAGAGATATTATTTGAATTAGTTGCGACTTAAACGAAAGAGCCGTGTGATTTTCACTTTTTATATCTAACTTTGCAATTTAAATCCATCATAAAAGAAGTTATGCGTATCGATATATTAAGTGTGGTGCCTGAATTACTGGTGAGTCCGTTGAACCATTCGATTATCAAGCGGGCGCAGGATAAGGGAATTGTAGAGATTCATATTCACAATATCCGGGATTGGTCGAAAGATAAGTTCCGGAAGGTAGACGATTACCCTTTCGGGGGAGAAGCGGGGTTGGTGATGATGATTCAACCGGTATTCGATTGTATTAACGAGCTGACTTCACAGAGGCAGTATGATGAGATTATCTATACAGCTCCGGATGCTCCGACCTTTAATCAGAAAATGGCGAACGAATTGTCTTTGAAGGAGAACATCATGATTTTGTGCGGTCACTATAAAGGGATCGACCAGCGTATACGGGATTATCTCGTGACCAGGGAAATATCGGTGGGGGATTATGTCCTGACGGGAGGAGAATTGCCTGCCTGCATTATGACGGATGCGATCGTAAGGCTGATTCCCGGGGCGATGAACGATGAGAGTTCGGCTTTGAGTGATTCTTTTCAGGATGATCTATTAGCGCCTCCTGTATATACTCGTCCTGCGGAATTCAACGGTTGGCGGGTTCCTGATATCCTGCTGTCCGGTAATCATGCTAAAATACGGGAATGGCAGGAGAAGGTCGCTTATGAACGGACGAAAACATTGCGTCCTGATTTACTTGGGGAGCAAGGAGATTTTTGATCGTTTTTTTATAAAATAATTAATTGTAAAACAGATTATTATTCTTACCTTTGCGGCCGTATTCAAAATAATGTCTAACTCATTAGATAGGAAACAATTAAATTTATGTCAGAAGAACAAAAAGAGATGCAGGTGGAAGCTGCAGAAAAAGCCGCAAAGAAAGTAGCTCCGGTAACAACCGCTGAGCCGGAAGAAAATTTTGATTGGGATGCCTATGAAAACGACGCCGTGGTACCGGCATCCGAAAAAGATGCGTTAACTCAAAAATACGCAGAAACTCTTTCTAAAGTAGGAGAGAAAGAAGTTGTTGAAGGAACCGTAATCTCTATGAACAAAAGAGAGGTTGTGGTGAACATCGGCTACAAATCTGACGGTATCATCTCATTGAACGAATTCCGTTACAATCCGGAACTGAAAGTGGGAGATAAAGTAGAAGTTTATGTAGAAACTCAGGAAGACAAAAAAGGTCAGTTGACCCTTTCACACAAACAGGCTCGTGCTCTGCGCAGCTGGGATCGTGTGAACGAAGCGTTGGAAAAAGACGAAATCATCAAAGGTTTTGTTAAATGTCGTACCAAGGGCGGTATGATCGTTGACGTATTCGGTATCGAAGCCTTCTTACCGGGCTCTCAGATCGACGTTAAACCGATCCGTGATTACGATGTATATGTCGGTAAAACAATGGAATTCAAAGTGGTTAAAATCAACCAGGAATTCAAAAACGTTGTTGTATCACACAAAGCTCTTATCGAAGCTGAACTCGAACAGCAGAAGAAAGACATTATTTCTAAACTGGAAAAAGGACAGGTACTTGAAGGAACTGTTAAAAATATCACTTCTTACGGTGTATTCATCGACCTCGGTGGCGTAGACGGATTGATCCACATCACCGACCTGTCATGGGGCCGTGTAAATCATCCGAACGAAATTGTGACGCTCGATCAGAAACTGAACGTGGTTATTCTGGACTTCGATGATGAGAAGAAACGTATCGCTTTAGGTCTGAAACAATTGACTCCACATCCTTGGGATGCTCTGAGTGCTGACCTGAAAGTAGGGGATACTGTAAAAGGTAAAGTAGTGGTTATGGCTGATTACGGTGCATTTGTCGAAATTGCTCCGGGTGTTGAAGGGCTGATCCACGTTTCTGAAATGTCATGGTCTCAGCACCTGCGTTCTGCTCAGGATTTCATGAAAGTAGGAGATGAAGTAGAAGCAGTTGTATTGACCCTGGACCGTGACGAACGGAAAATGTCTTTGGGTATCAAACAGCTGAAGTCCGATCCATGGCAAAATATTGAAGAGAAATACGGTGTAGGTACCAAACATACCGCTACTGTACGCAACTTCACGAACTTCGGTGTATTTGTAGAAATCGAAGAAGGGGTTGACGGATTGATTCATATCTCCGATCTGTCCTGGACGAAGAAAGTAAAACATCCGGCAGAATTTACTCAGATCGGTGCTCCGATTGAAGTCGTTGTATTGGAAATCGATAAAGAAAACCGTCGCTTGAGCTTAGGTCACAAACAATTGGAAGAAAACCCATGGGATGTATTCGAAACGATCTTCACCGTTGATTCCGTACACGAAGGTACGATTACCGAAATTTTCGATAAGGGTGCTGTAGTTGCATTACCTTATGGTGTTGAAGGATTCGCTACTCCCCGCCACTTAGTGAAAGAAGACGGAAGTCAGGCTAAAGTGGATGAAAAATTGGAATTCAAAGTGATCGAATTCAACAAGGCCGCTAAACGGATCATCGTTTCTCATTCACGTGTATTCGAAGATGCTCAGAAATCAGAAGAGAAAGCAAAGAAGAACGCTGAAGAGAAATCTACTAAAAAAGCGGTTAAACAGGTGAAAGAAAAATTGGAAAAAACCACTTTGGGAGATATCACCGAGTTAGCTGCTTTGAAAGAACAGATGACTGCCGATGCAGCTGCTGCTAAAGAAGAGAACAAAGATTAATCTCAGATTTCAGATTCTGGATTTCAGATGAGATGCATTTGGAAAAGTCTTCGTAACTTGCAAACGAAATCTCAACCTGAAATTGCAGATCGGAAATGAAGTTTGAATTAACGATATTGGGAAGCGGGTCATCCATTCCTACTTCCAATAGAAACTCTGCCGCTCAGGTACTTCATGTACTTGGGCGGTATTTTCTTATCGATTGTGCCGAAGCTACCCAACATCAGCTCAGGCGTTTTCATGTGCCTTATAATAAGATCAATCACATCTTTATTTCTCATCTCCATGGAGATCATTTTTTTGGATTGATCGGTTTTTTATCCACTCTTTCTTTACAAGGCAGACGGGGAGAAATGCACATTTATGCAGAACCGCGTTTACAGGAACTGATCGGGTGCCAGATGAAAATCTTGCATAGCCGTTTCACTTTTCCTTTGTTTTTTCATGCCTTATCCCGCCGCGAAGAGGTGATTTATGAAGATAAAGTGGTTACTGTGACGGCTTTCCCGTTGAAACATCATTATGACACACCCGTTAGTGGGTTTCTTTTCCGGGAAAAAGAACGCGAAAGGACTATCCTGAAAGATCGGACTGCGGCCTGGAACGTACCGATAGCATTTATGCAATACCTGAAACGAGGGGAAGATTTTATAACTCCGGAGGGGGAGATTGTGGCTAACGAACTTTTGACGGTAGCACCGCCACCGGCCCGTTCCTTCGCTTATATGACAGATACTTTGTTTCGGGAGCGTTTTGCCGATTATGTCAGGGGGGTGGATTTACTCTATCACGAAGCGACCTATATGAATGCTGATGCTGTTTTAGCAAAAGAAAGTTATCACAGTACTACGGGGCAAGCAGCCCGTATTGCTGAGTTAGCCGGAGTCGGAAAATTATTATTGGGTCATTTTTCGGCCCGTTATACAGAATGCTCGGAACTTTTAGCTGAAGCACGGGAAGTCTTTCCCAACACTTTTTTGTGTTCTGACGGAGATCTTTTTGAAGTGCCTGCTGTAAAAAGAAGAAGCTGATGATCGATACCCGGAGAAAGTGTGATATATTTGCGCTGAATTAATAATCTGAAAATATTTTTTGAATGAGAACATGTGCTTTATTTCTGTTAGGGGCATGGATGTGTTGTGTGGCCTGTACCTCTGAACAAAATTCGAAGGTGAATATTAATGTTGTACGTGCCGATTCGTTATTGAATCAGGTGCTGGCTCTTTATGAAGTGAAAGAATATGGGTTATTGCTGGAGAATTATCCTCCGAAAGAAAACGAACGAGCGACCTATCTGGCCGATGAGACACAGCAGAAAACCAATCAAAGAGTCTCTTATCTTTGGCCGTATTCCGGTATGGTATCCGGTTGTGTTTCGCTGTATAAGACTACAGGAGATGAAAAGTATAAACAATTGTTGGAAAATCGTATACTACCTGGGTTGGAGAAATATTGGGACGGTAAACGGGAACCCTATTGTTACCAGTCTTATCCGATGCAATTCGGGTATAGTGACCGTTATTATGATGATAATGACTGGTTGGCTATCGACCTTTGTGATTATTATGCTTTGACGAAAGATCCGGCGGTTTTGGAAAGAGCGAAAGAGCTACACCGGTATATTTACAGCGGCTGGGATGAAGTATTAGGAGGAGGGATTTATTGGTGTGAACAGAAGAAATTGTCTAAGAACACTTGTTCGAATGCACCTGCTACGGTCTTATGTATGAAATTGTATAACCTGACTTCCGATCCTGATTATCTCGATCTGGCCAAGAAGACTTATCGATGGACCAAAGAAAATTTATGTGATCCCTCGGATGGTGTGTATTGGGATAATATTAATCTGGAAGGGAATATAGCTAAGCAGAAATATACCTATAATAGCGGGCAAATGATTCAGGCCGGCGTGTTATTGTTCCAGGCGACCGGTGACAGCACCTATTTGAAAGATGCTCAGGTGACGGCAAAAGGAGCTCACGGATATTTTCGGAAAATGCAGCCTGTTCAGGGGGGAGAAGCGATGTTTTATACCAGTTCGCCTTGGTTCAATGTGATCCTGTTCCGGGGATTAAAAGCTTTGTATGAAGTGGATAAAAATCCGGTATATGTAAAGGCGATGATGGAAAATACAGATTATGCCTGGAAAGAGACCCGGGATGAACATGGACTGTTGAATGGAGATTGGTCGGGTAATCACAAAGACGAACACAAATGGTTGCTGAATAATGCCTGTATGGTAGAAATGTATTCGGAAGCGGCTCAGCTTGACTGGTGATCTGTAAATTTGAATGAATAATAGTGAACCTTCGTTGTCGGTACCGATCCGGACGGAGGTTCATTTTTTTAAGGACTGGGAATACCCGGGCAGGGATATTTTTTACTGTCACCGAAGAGTAAAAACAATTCTTTGCGGGCTTTTTCCAGATTCTGACGATAGTTTTTTTGTCCGAGTTTGTCGATTTTATTTGTAAGTATATAATTATCCGGATAATAGGTTTTCCCATCGTTCATCCTGAATTGCGTTTCCAGCTGCATATAGTGATTCAGGTCACCGACTGCTTTCCGGGAATCCAGAAGGGGAGGCAGGCGGTGAAAAAAGGCGGAATCATATTTTCCGGTCGGATAGCGTTGAGCTAAATGAATTTTGACCAGGACAGGGTCTGTCTGATAGGCTGTTTTTATCTTATTCTGGCCGAACAGGTGGAAAGCTTCCTTTTCGATCAGGCGATTGATACCGGGTTGGTGCCGGGAAGGTTGTTCGATCAGGATAAAATCTTTTCCCAGGTTGTATTTCCAGGTGGTTTGTTGATGGCAGGAAGAGATATAGTTTTGTCCGCAACTATCATAAACGAAGGTGAGTTGGGCATGGGTCGAAAAAGGTGAACTGGTTTTTCTCCGGTTGGTTAATAAAGTTTGTCTTAATAGTTGATAATCGATATAATCGAAGGTCATGTTTTTTACATAATAGTTTTCTCTGTCGATAATCAGCGTACCTTTACATGAAATCCGGGTACGTTCGGGATAGGCCGAACGGCGGGTCTGGAAGGTAAAGGTATAATCCGGATCTTCGGTGTCTATGGCCCGGATATCGTAAGAGTCGATTCCGTCGAAAAGGGGACCGAAGAGTTGGATCGCCCGGAGAAGGGTGAAAATTTTCCGGGTACCTACATCGAACCGGATATCTTCGTAAGTCAGAAACATCGGTGACAGGGTATCGCTTCCGTTATTGGTCAGATTAAGACTACGGGCGATATACTGGGGTACCAGATAAGAACGGTAAGTTTCATCCCAGGTATTTTTAGCTTTTATGTTGCCTGAAGTGAAGTAAAAACCGAATTCTCTCCGGTATTCGACTGTCGTATCCCGGCAGACGGTGATCTTTTCATATTGTGCCGGTCCGTAATAACGGCAAACGGGTAAACGTCCTGCTTTTATTTTTTGTAATTTTTCGATGGCTTTCTTTAAGATTTCTTTCGGAGATATGCCCGTGGCTGTCGCCTCCTGTAGGTTGTATTGCAGCTCCTGCATAGTGAAGGCCGGATGCCTTTTCAGTTCCTGTAAACTGTATTGGACCGTTGCATATCCTATGCCTTGGAATACAATGGTATCGGAAGGTTGTAAAGAATTGACCGGGAAAGTTCCTTCCCCTTCCATATCGGAAGTAGCTAAAAGTGTAAATTGTTTTTTTAAAATAAAGTATACTCCAAAAATGGGTTTTTGGTTCTCGTCTGTGATCCTGATTTTTATTTCTTCGTTGGCAGGATTGGCATAAATATTTGCTGAGACAGACAGGAGTAATAGAAAACCCAGATACCATTTTCGCATATTCAGATGTATTTTTAAGTTGAGCGAAGTTTTTCTGCTGCAATCGGTTTGGTTGGAAAATCATTATATCCTGTATTTAAAATACGTCTTGTAAAAATAGGATTTTTTTTTCAACCTGCCAAATATGAAAAGCGGTTGCTGTCTTCATCCAGGCTATTCTCTCCGATTAGGTTCACATCAGCTTCCGGTTTTCCGTCAAAGGTCGGTCTCACGTTTTCCGGGATGAAGTTGTTCCCATTTTTGTATTCACCGTTTTTCTGAACGTAGAACTTGTTCTGGCGACGCCCGTTGCTTCCGTAAAGTGTGGAGATTCCCCCTTGAAAGAAGCGTTTTCTGAAAGGAAGCGGAGACTGCTATGATAGCCCGCTGTTTCTGCTTTTTTTGTACGATCCATTAATTTGCAAAACTAACGGTTTTAATCATCACTCGCAATACCTACGAATAATGATTTGCAAGTATAAACACCATGTATATTTGTTACGGATACCAGGACAGACCGTCTTATTCCTCCAACCACTCGTCTGAGAGCCCGAAACTCCTGTCGCGAAACAATTCAGCCAGACCTGAGATTTGCTTGAAACGGAGTAACTCGTTCTTGTCCATGCCTGTGTTGCGCATGATCCAGCTGTCGGACATACTACTGTCACAACAATCAAAGGCAAAAATGCATTTTTTTTTACTACTTTTAAAGCGCTATTAAAACGTTTGATTCATGGAACTATTTGAATTAGATATTAACGCTTTATCCAAAGGTAAAAAAGAAGCTTTTTTCATATTGTACAAAAAATTCTTCGTTGCTTTGTGCCTCTTCGCTCAGAAATTTTCCATTGGGAAGGAGGCAGCAGAAGATATTGTACAAGAAATATTCTATAAGCTGTACGAAGAACGCCAGATATTCCATAATATTCTTACACTACAATCATACTTATATTCTTCTGTTAAAAATAGTTGTCTGAATTACATTCGTGATGAAAAAAGACGAAAACTCCGTGAAAGTTATTACTGTGACGAAATTTATAATAATGACACTACATTTATTAACGACGTTATCGAAAACGAAGTGTACCGAGAATTATATCAATTTCTAGATGAACTACCACCACAATGCAGAGTAATCTTTGAGAGAGTCCTGCAAGGAGAAACTTCAGAAACAATAGCCAAATCCATACACCTGTCCATTGAGACTGTTAAGACTCAACGGAAAAAAGCCAAACATATACTAAGAGAACGTTACAAATTATTATTCAATATTATCGGAATCTTTCTATAATTTTTTTTCATATATAGGATACCCACTTTTTTGTTTGGCAGTGTCTTTATAAAAAAATAAGAAAGTGGAAATATACCTAAAAATCTCAAAATTGCTTCTTGCACACAAAACTCAAAACATCAGTGCGCAAGAAACAGAGGAACTTTTAGCTTGGCGACAAGAGAAAACTGAAAACGAAGAACTTTTTCAAAAAATCAGCCAGGCAGATGGCTTTGAACAATTCCGCCAGCAATACGAAGAGTACGATTTTACTCCAAAATTCCTTTTGTTAGAGCAAAAAATCAAACAAGAAAAACGTAAAAGAATTATCAAACGTTTATCCTATGCTGCTATCCTGCTTCCCTTCATATTTGCAATATGGGAAATTATCCAATTTCAGAATCAAGGAACTACCCCAACAGAATACTCATCGATTGCTCCAGGTAGTTCCAAAGCTATTTTAACCATTGGTAAAGACAAAACCATTTACATTGAAAGAGATTCCAATATAAATATACATAAAATTGACTCTAACGTTTTTATTCAACACAACACATTACAATATAAAAAAACAGCACAAGCAACCGACAACGAGATACATAAATTAAACATTCCCAGAGGAGGAGAATTCTTTGTCTGCCTATCAGATGGAACAAAAGTATGGCTAAATTCCGAGAGTGAATTAAAATATGCCTCCGAATTTGTAGGGGAAGAACGGCGCGTATATTTAACCGGAGAAGCCTATTTTGAAGTTGCTCATAATCCTAACAAACCTTTTTTTGTAGAGTCAAAAAATTTACAGATTCAAGTATTAGGAACCTCTTTTGGAGTCAGAGTATACAAAGACGAGGATTATGCCCTCACAACTCTGGAAGAAGGGCAGGTCAATATCCATACAGCAACTTCATCTGTAACCTTAAAGCCTGGAGAACAGGCAAAACTTCATGATAATGAAATTACGGTCAATAAAGTTAATACCTGTTCATACACCGCATGGAGAAATGGGAAATATATTTTCATCAACGAACCATTAGGGAATATCATGAAAACCTTGGCACGCTGGTATGATATAAATATATTTTACACATCATCAAAATTAGAACAAATCCAATTTACAGGAGAATTAATCAGATATAAAAATATAGAAGAATTACTGAGTAAATTTGAAATATTAGAAAAAGTGAAATTTGAAATCAGAAATAATACTGTAACCATCAAAGAATATAAAAAAGGCAGAGATTGCTGGTAACAATCTCTGCACCAATAACTAACAAAAGTAGATATTGTTTAATTAAAACTGTTTTACAAAGCTATGAAAGAAAATGATTTTTTCCTACCTCCTAAAAAGAAAAATGGAGATGTAGTTTTATTTATGTTTTTATTTTTCTTGCTTTTACCTGGCTTCTCAATAGCCCAATACAAAGCACAATTAAATATTGACATAAAAAATGGGACTCTCGTAAATGTTTTTGAGAACATTCAAAAACAAAGCGCATACAGATTCATGTATTCCAATCAAGATGTTGCAGCCATAAAAAACATCTCCGTGCAGAGAGAAGGCGTATCCGTACAAGAAATTTTGGATATTGTTTTAAAAGGACATAATCTAACTTATTTAATAGAGGATAAAATAATATTCATTAAAAAACAGTCTCAAACCTCTGTCACCAAAATCAGAGGACGGGTAACTGACACTAAAAGTGAACCTCTTGCAGGAGTAACGATTCTTATCGAAGGAACATGTATCGGCACCACAACAGACAGCAACGGTAACTATGTCTTTACTATCCCCGATATAGACAAGATAAACATTATATATTCCTTCATCGGCATGGCTCCTTACAAAGTTGCCTACACAGGCCAAGAAAACATCAATGTCATTTTGAAAGAATCAGCAGAGACCATGGATGAAGTAGTCGTAACAGGTTACCAAACACTCAGAAAAAGTGATGTTGTCGGTTCTGTAAGCACCGTTAAAGCCTCTGACATCATGATGCCGGTTTATACATCGATAGACCAAATGTTACAAGGTCGGGTTGCCGGAATGATGGTAATGAACACAAGCTCACGCGTCGGCACTTCCCCAAAAATTCGAATCCGAGGGACATCTACCATTCTAGGCAACCAAGACCCTTTATGGGTAGTAGATGGAGTGATCCAACCAGACCCCATTCCATTAAACCAAAACGATTTAATGGTTGATGATTTAAAAAATATCCTGGGGAATCAAATATCTTGGCTAAATCCGGCAGACATAGAAACAGTGACAGTTTTAAAAGACGCATCAGCAACAGCCATTTACGGTTCAAAAGCTGCCAATGGTGTCATTGTTATTACTACCAAACGTGGTAAACAAGAAGGAATGACAGTAAACTATAATGGAACATTTTCTTTCCGTTCTCGTCCCCACTATGGATTGTTTAACCTTATGAATTCACAAGAGCGTATTCAATTCAGCCGTGAAGCCTTTGCCGCAGGAGCCATCTATAATGAAGCCCCTATTGCCTCATTAAACACCTACGAAGGTATCATGAGCATGTTCTATAACAAACAAATTACCCCACAAGAAGCAGAGAATGCAATACACAGATTGGAGCGCACCAATACTGATTGGTTTGACATCCTAACACGCAATTCATTTAGCCATAACCATAATCTAAGTGTTTCAGGAGGCAGTGAAAAAGTCATTTATAACGTATCTTTGGGTTATAGCGATCAATCTGGAATAGAAATAAATAATGATGCTCAAAACCTAAGCGGACGAGTAAATTTAGGAATCCGACTACATCCCAAGGTGCATGTAGACTTAAGCTTAGTAGGAAGCATTAATAAAACCTGGGGATATGCTGCAAACGTAAGTCCGTTGGAATACGCAACAGAAACAAGCCGATCTGTATTGGCTTATAATGAAGATGGAAGCAGACATTTTCAGGGAATCAGAACCAATTATGCTTATAATGAAAATCCTGTAATTTTAGGATACAACATTTTGAATGAGATAGACCATAGTTACTCTCTAAACAAATCATCTCAAATAAATGGAAATATAAATTTTTCATGGGATATTCTTCCATGGTTAAAATATGAATTTGTAGGAGGGATCAATAATAACATCGGAACATCAGAAGCCTATGCTGGAGAACAAACTTACTATATAGCTTCGACCTTCCGAGGTTATGATTTCGGATCTGAAGCCTATGGTTCCGAGAAATACAAGGCTGCGATACTCCCATCCGGAGGCGAATTATATAATGGAAGTTCAGATGTACAGGGATGGAATATTCAAAATAAAATCACATTCTCCAAAACATTCCAAGAAGACCATCGTCTAAATGTTTTAATCGGTACCGAAGTCACCTCAACCAAAACAGCAAACAAATCACAGAAAATGTTTGGTTATGTAAAAGAAAGAGGGGAAAGCGTTGTAAAACCGACACCCTTAAATGAACTAGTCCCTATCGGTAACAGACCAGCACCAGGCTTAGGATTATTTGAAGAATTATATAATGGGAACGGGTGGTTGCGTAATACATTAACAGCAAATCAATTCTCAATATTTGCCACCTTAGCTTATTCATTCAAAAATCGTTATGTAATAAACGCAAGTATGCGTAATGACGCTTCAAACCGCTTCGGTCAAGACCAAAATAAACGCTTTGACCCGACCTATTCTTTCGGAGCATCATGGAATGTAGCACAGGAACCATGGTTACAAAACATTTCAAACATCATAAATCAGTTCAATTTACGAGCATCATATGGAATTCAAGGGAATGCTGTAAACTCTATCAGTCCGGAATTGATACTGAGAATGGATGAAATCAAACCATATTATGGTGACTATATGTCTAAAATTTCACGTATACCTAATCCCCACCTAAGTTGGGAACGTACTAAAACCTGGAACTTTGGTTTGGACATTCAGATAATTCGATGGATTTCCATGAATATTGAATACTATACAAAGAAATCGAACAATATTGTAAACCAATCTATTGCACTCGAATATGGGCGTGTAGGAACTGAAGTTAACGGAGGACGCGTTGTCAATTCCGGTGTCGAATACACTTTAAATATCACACCTATCCGTACCAAAGACTGGGCCTGGACAATTGGATTTAACTCATCGAAGAACTGGAATAAAGCTAAGACTCAATCCATCAGCGAAATCAGTCTACAAGACTACATTTCCGGTTCCTCAGACAAGGTACTGAAAGAAGGGTTTGCTCTCTCTAGCTTTTGGTCATACGATTTCAAGAGACTAAGCTCTGTAGATGGTAGCCCCGAATTTAATCGTCTATTCCAAGAAGATGCCCAAGGCAACATTTTAAAAGGCGAAGACGGAGCCCCCTTGTTGAAAGGAGTAAATGAATACACGGACATGCTTGTGTATTCAGGAAAAATGGAACCGGATTTCACAGGAGGACTCACAACCCGTCTTAGGTGGAAAGGTTTAACCTTCGGAGCTAATTTTTCTTTATTATTGGGAGCCAAAAAAAGGCTACCTAATCCTTATCCCAATTTAGGAAACATTCCATTGTCCAATGTGAACCTAAGTAAAGACTTGATTAATCGGTGGAAAAAACCGGGAGATGAAGCATACACTTACATTCCGGGAGTGTACACCGGTCGGATTGCCAATTATTGGAGATTACAAGACGATAGGACATACAACATGTACCAGATGTGGGGAGAATCAGATATCATGGTAGCCAAAGCTGATTTCTTACGCTGCCAACAAATATCTTTAACTTGGACTGCAAATGACAAAATTTGTACAAAGATGAGAGTGAAAAGTTTCTCAATCAATGCTATCATGAATAACGTTTTTGTTGTAGCTGATAAAAAATTCCACGGTTTCGATCCAGAATTAGGAGATAGCGTACAGCCTAAAACATATTCTTTCGGTATAACTGTCGGATTTTAAAATAAAGAACTATGAATAAAATAATCAAATATACATTCTTGCTTTTAGTGGTATTCATCACTTCGTGCAATAGTTTTTTGGAACCAAAGTCACAAAGCGAGTTCGTACCTCAGCTGATTCAATCATTGGATGAATTATTATTAGGAGAAGCCTATATGGGGCCAGGCCTAAATGACGGAAGATTTTTCAGTGTTTTAGGTGTTTTTGACGATGATGTAAGCATACGTCCTAACTGGAAGGCAGAAAGCTCAGAAGAAGGGAAAGTAAAACAAATCCGTTTGGCTTACTCATGGTCAAAAGACATGAAAGACCAATTTAGCAACTATAATACCTACGCTGAAGTATACAAAAAAATCTTAGGCTGCAATTCTGTACTTGACTACATGGACGATGTACAAGGCAGTGAACAGGCCAAGAATAAAGTAATGGCTCAAGCACTTGCACTACGAGGATATTTTTATTTGCATTTGGTGAATCTATATGGAAAGCCCTACTCTGCAGACAAAAATGCTTTAGGTGTACCTCTAAAACTAACTTCCGAGATGGGAACCAGCGGTATGCCTCGTAATACAGTAAAAGAAGTCTATGAACAAATCATCAAAGATTTGCTTGAAGCAGAATCTCTCTTCAAATCTTTACCGGCTTCAGAACAAAATTTACGGAACAACCGAATAAATTTACCCTGCACCCAACTACTACTTTCCCGTACTTACCTATATATGGAAGAATGGGAAAAGTCAGTAACTTATGCAGAAGAAGTCATCAACCAATATGATTATGATATCTTAGATTTAAATACAATTGCAGAACCCAACCCATACAATTCTCCTGCTTATATGAATTATTATACATGGAGCAATCCGGAGGTAATATTCTTATTTGGCAATCAGGCAGATGTTTGCGAACTTCCGCTTACAAGAATCACATGCGTAGAAGAATCGAAGCCTGGTCAAATAAATTACAAGAGTTATGTACCTGTCATTGCATCGGAAAGTCTCATCAATACATTTGATAAAAACGATTTGCGGAAAACTCATTATTTAATTTGGGAAGAAATCGATTACAACGGCACTCCTGTATATCGTCAACCGACAAGTAAATACGACGTTCAACGTCGATACAAAATAGAATACAGATATGAACGGGGAGTGTGGGGTACTGCATTTAAAGTAACAGAGGCTTATCTGAATGCTGCTGAAGCTGCAGCCATGCTTTACAAAGAAAATAATCAAAGTGAATATCGAACCAAAGCACAGACATTAATTGATGCGTTACGCATTAAACGTTTTTCACAGACAACCTACAAACCAACCACGATTAGCGAGGGAGAACAACTGGTATCATTCATTCGTGACGAACGACGCAGAGAGTTATGCTTTGAAAACCACCGGTGGTTTGACTTACGCCGTTATGGAATGGAAGAAATAAAACATACATGGTATGATACATCAGGCGAACCCATTGAATATATCCTAGAAAAAAATGACCCGGGATTTACACTTCAATTACCGAATGAGGCTTTTGAACATAATTCAAGTTTGGTACAAAATGAACCTAGAAAATAATGTTTAATATTCAAATAAAAAGATATGCTGAAAAAATTCAAAATATTCATATGGACGCTTATCCTGTTTGGGTCTGTTTCTTGCGTCGACAATGATAACATCGGTCCTATTGAAAAAGTTAACTTCCTCCAATTTGATTTTCCTCAGGGAAATGCTCTTTGGGACAAAGAAATTGAGCAAATTGCAAAAGATTGGGGTATGTATATCATCTATAAAAATGTCGACAGCACACACCTGAACAGAATGTGGACGATACCCTATTACACAGATCCGATTTATGTATGTTCCGAACCAAGTTCTGAAGATATTCAAATATATTTGGATTTGGTACAAGAATGGCTATTGGGCAGTTTGGACAAAACCAAAGAGGAAGATAAAAAACAATTGCCATATTATCTCTATTTGGTAAATGACTTAAATGACGGAAATCCTCAATCACAGACCTATCAAAAACGGCATATTCAGTTTAAAAAAGACGGTTTGGACTATTGGAGTCTAAGCTTTACCAGTGAAGAATTGGCTGCCGGTCTGACACCAGAAATTATTCATAGTGTTGCTTGTGCATTCAGCTATCCCAGTTTAAAAGTACGTTTTGAAACAAAAGAATACAAAATAGCTCCCGGATTCGCTGAAATGAGCGATTATGAAACAGAAATTGGGAGACGTTATCTCAGCTATGAACAGTGGAAAGAAGAAAATCCCTATATGCCGGATAAAGGATATTACGACAACTGGAATATTGACGAATGCGACAAAGACGAGTATAATGCCTATCAAAGTAGAGGATTTGCCGTACAATTAGGAGAAGACTTCAAGCCTATCACAAACAAAAACGGAGAACCTACATACGGTGCCCCTACTTGGATGCCATGGATTGTTACAATCAGTTATGGTGTAGAGTTAGATCGTAATCCTGGTCCGGTAGCTGCCAGCATTGAAGAACGTGTATTGGAAGATTTTATGAATATGATCAGAACAGCTATGACCTATTCATCGGAGCAGATCAACGAGAAATATCCCCTAGATATAGAAGATCCTATCAAACAGGCCGGCAATAAAATTATCATCGATAAATATAATTTGGTTATAGAATACATGAAAAACACCTATAACATTGATCTAACCAAATATGCTGAAATCTTAAACCAATAAATATAATACAACAAAATTGATATAACATGGAACTATTTAAATTCATCCGATTAGGAATCATTTTCATAGGAGTAGGTCTAAGTAATTGTTCAACACCTGGCGAATACAAGATACAAGGCACTGCAACCGGTATCGGACAAGGAATGGTTTGTATCATTTCCTATCTTGACAAAAAAGCAGACACGTTGGCCAAGGCAGAAATCAAAGAAGAAAAATTCGAACTAAAAGGTAAAGTATCTAATTTGACAATTGCTACCTTGCAAATTCCGGGGAAGGGTATAGGACATGCTCCAATCTATTTGGAAAACACAGACTACACCGTACGATTAAATCCTCAAAATTTAGAAATGAGTGAGATAATAGGAGGAGGAGAAAGTCAAAAAATTGCACACGGTTTATTTTTAATAGATCAAAATTTATCTCAAGCAATTGACAGCATTCGGGACGAATACATCAAAGAAGCTAACAATCCGCAAAGCACACGTTTTCAAGAATTAAATACATTCTTAGATTCCATTCAACAAACTATTGAAAAACAAAAAGAAGCTTTTTTACAAAAAAATGCAACCACTTACGTAGCTCTTAACCATATCGCACAGAATGCTGATCGGATGAATTTAAAAGAACTAACTGAAAGATATGAATTATTCCCTGCTGAATTACAAAATAGCCTTTTAGGTCAGCAAATAAAGACACAAATCAAAAAAATGCAAACATTGGCTCCTGGACAAATTGCTCCAGATTTTACAGTACAAACTCCAGACGGTAAATCATTTAACCTCCATTCCATCAAAGCAAAAGCTAAAATCATTGATTTTTGGGCCTCCTGGTGCGCTCCTTGCAGAGCATTGACCCCTCAGTTAGTAAAACTCTATAACGAATTCCATGAGCAAGGGCTTGAAATCATTGGAATATCATTAGATGACAAAAAAGAAGCTTGGATTAAAGCGATTGAAGAGGAAAATATTCCATGGTTTCAAGGCTCTAAATTAGATGGTTTCAAACCTGACAATCCATTAAATCAATTATATGGAATTCATGGAATACCACATATAGTACTTCTTAATACAGATAATCAAATAGTTGTAACCACTACTGATATTAAAATTTTACGCGAAGAAATACTAAAATTATTCAAACAATAACATCATAAACCAGTTTATATGAAAATAATCATTGGAATACTTTTAATAAGCTGCTTCCTAGGAAGAACAACAGCTCAAAATGCAAATTATAAGCGTGCTGAAGAAACGAAAGCATTTTCACTACCTTGGAAATATGACCGTTTAACGCCATTCTTCACAGAAGGCAGTGATGATTTCTGGTACAGTCTGCAAACCAATGATGGTGAAAAATATTTCTATGTCGACTTAAAAAACAAAAAAGTTGAAGAATTCATTGATCCGGTCTACTTAGCCACTGAAATGGAAAAAGCGACAGGAAGAAAATATAACCCTAAAAAATTAGGTTTATGGAAAATCCATTTCAAAAAAGGAGGGAGAATATTATCATGGCGAGACGGCAGAGTCATCTTCAACTATAACCGCATCACTAAAAAATTAGGTTATACAAACCTGCCTTCGGAATCTGATATGCCACCTATACACGGTTTCTTTGATTCGGGAATGTCCCCCGATGGGAAATATCAGGTATTCGGGAAAAACCACAATGCCTACATCCGCAATCTAGAGGATTCCACAGTTGTACAACTAACTTTTGACGGAACTCTTGAATTCAGCTATATGACAGGCTGGGGAGACGTCAAAGAAGAAGTTCCATTAGCTCCGGTTTGGTTTGAAGATTCAAAAAACTTCTATCTTTTCCGTCAGAATTCTCATAAAGTTGCTGAAATATCAAACATGAATTACCTGAAAGGACGTCCCCTGGCCTACAACACACAAGCAGTATTGGCCGGCGACTCCATTGTCTTGTATGATGAGATTTCATTATTTGATGTGGAAACCAAAACCCAGAAAAAAATCAAGATTGACAAATGGCAAGACCAATTAACCAGAGTTCTCCATTCAGATACTAAAAATAACAAACTCTTTTTGGAGCGTAGAACCAGAAGAAACAATATACTAGAAGTATGTGATGTTAATTTGAAGACAGGAGATGTAAAAGTCATCATACATGAAGAAGGCGACCCGTATATTGGAATTGAATTAGCGTCAATACATTTTATAAACAATTATAATGATATTATTTGGTGGTCAGAACGTTCTGGATATGGACATTTTTACCATTATGACCGTGAAGGCAATTTAAAGAATGCAATTACTTCAGGCGAATGGACAGCCGGAAAAATTGTGGAAATAGATGAAAAAAATCGTACCATTTTCTTTCAAGCTTATGGTATTGCACCTGATGAAAATCCCAGCTATGCGAAAATTTGCAAAGCAAACATTGATGAGAAAAGCAAGGTAACAATATTAACACCTGAAGAAGCTACGCATGAAGTCATTTTTTCTCCGAGTAAACGTTACATCATCGACGCTTATTCACGCCCGGATCTGCCATGTCGGTTTTCAGTTAGAGATATTCGAGGAAAACTAATCGCTTCGCTAGGTGAAGTCAACTTAGATGATTTATATAAAAAAGGTTGGAAAATGCCTGAAACATTCTCTGTCAAATCAGCAGATGGAGAGACAGATTTATATGGCGTAATGTGGAAACCTTTTGATTTTGATTCTACTAAAAAATATCCCATTATTTCATGTGTATATCCTGGCCCACAAACCGACAACGTTCCACTAATATTTGGAGTAGGCTCAACTAATGAAGCATTAGCTCAAATTGGTTGTATCGTTGTTGCCTTCAATCACCGAGGAGGCATTCCATTCCGAGGAAGAGCTTATCATTCATTTGGATACAACAACATTAGAGATCATGCGCTGGCTGACGATAAATGTGGATTAGAGCAACTAATAAAACGTCACCCATACATCGATGGAAACAAAGTTGGTATATACGGGCACTCTGGAGGAGGAATGATGTCAACGGCTGCAATTTGTACTTACCCTGATTTTTATAAAGCATGTGTATCATCGGCAGGCAATCATGATAATAATATTTATAGCCAATTCTTTGTAGAAAGCCATTACGCTATTGATGAACAAATCGTTAAGACACAAGATTCGATAAAAACAGCCAATGGCAAAGATTCTGTAGTAACAAAAACAAAAACTGTTTACACAACAAATTTGCCAACAAACATGGAATTAGCAAAGAATCTCAAAGGCCATCTGATGCTGATTGTTGGAAATATGGACGGGAATGTACATCCAGCACAAACAATCCGTATGGCAGATGCTCTGATAAACCATGGTAAAGATTTTGAACTTGTATTTTTACCTCGCGGACGGCATACATATGATGGTGTTTCAGAGTGGTATTTTGAACATAAGTTACGTTCTCATTTTGCCAAATACTTACTTGGAGACTTTACAAACACAGGTTTCTATGACATCAAAACCAATGAATATGATCAAGTAATCAAATAAATAATAAAAGAATATGAAATTAAAGTATGTATTTAGCAGTTTAGGCATATTGATTTGTCTAAGCGTATTTGCAGATGGGGTAAAACCGGCAAAAGTCGGCGAACAATCACCGGATTTCCAATTTGCCGACAAAAATGGAAAAATGTATTCTTTAAAAGATTTTAAAGGACAATACGTATTCATTGATATTTGGGCTACACACTGTTTTCCATGTAAAGAAGAGATTCCTTACTTAGAAGAAATTCAAGAAAAACTTAAAAAGAAAAACATTGCATTTATTGGCATCGCAACAGACTTGGACAAAGACGAATGGATTAAATTTATTGAAGAGAAAGCTTTAAAAGGCACTCAACTGATAATGGACCGGAAATGGATTTCTTTCATGCACAGTTATGACGTTGCAACTATTCCTAGATATATTTTACTAGATAAAGAGGGAAAAATCATCAATTTAAATATGCCTCGTCCATCAAATCCCCAATGTATGAAAATACTCAAATCATTAAAGAGATAAGGTCTATAACAAATAGATGAAATCACTAGAGATCTGTAAATCTAATCTTTATAAGACCAAGGGACTGAATAACATTTTATTGTTAGATAGTCCCTTGGGATTAGATATCATAGCAGATTCCGGTCTGATGAACAAAAGTAATGTGGCTCTGTTGCGGCAAGCTGGCTATAAGTATATCCTTGGCGTACGCATCAGGAGCGAAAGAGTTCCCATTAAACAAGGGATTTTTTCATTAGAGAGAAAGGATAAGTCCTGTTGCGAATACAAGCGTAATGGAGAATGACTAATCTGAAAGGATACATTACCAATACAGATATTGACGCTGAACGTGTTATCGCTGAATATCACGGATTATGGGAGGAACGTGCTTTCAGAATTTCAAAAGGGACATTGGAAATGTACCCCATGTTTCACTTTACAGAAAGAAGGATTGAGGCACATGTATGCACCTGCTTCATCGTCTGCAAAATATACAAGGAATTGGAGAGACTTGTTGGCTTTAACAAGATTGCGATGAGTGTTGATCATGTGCTTGATGCGGCAAAAACCATTACAACAATTAGAATAAAGATGCCAGAGAATGGCAGCTGCTTTACGAAGACTCTCTTCTTGACTGAGAAACATCTTGCAATCAAGACACTTTGTAACCAGCCCGAGAGTGTCTCCTGATTTTGGGAACGCATTGACGAAGTCAGGACGATAAAGGGTTGTAGATGACTGAAACGTTGTTTAGTTCTGTCCATTTGATTTTATCTTTTTCGCTCAGTACGATAAACCATTTCAATTTTTTCTGCATTGGGTTTTCTAGGAGAGATGACGGACGGAATTCCGGATTTCCGAAGGAGAGATATTCAGATTTTGACAAAAATTGGTAATGTGCTGAATATTGACCGGTGGTTCGTCAGTGGGGGCTTTTAGAATATAGGGCATCTGTTCGAAGTCTTCATCTGTTTCAGAGAAAATAAATGGGATATAAAATAAATCCTAAAAATTTTGTGTCCAACTTTTAGGGTGCACTTCACTTGTGAAGCCCTATCTTCACTGATACAAAGATAGGGTGCAGGATTGACAATTCTCTTTTTTTTCAGTTATAAATTTTGACAAGATTGTTGTATATTCGGGTTGAATAGAAAAACAATTTCCTGAATGGAGAGAAAAATCGGGAATATTTGTAATTTTGGACAAAATTTAAAAGTTGTATAAACAAAATAAATGATGCAGATAAATCCGGCAGAATTTAAGTTACTTGTAGTTGATGATGTTCAAACCAATGTACTTTTGTTAAAAGCTTTGCTTAGTAAGGAAGGGTACGGCATTCTGGTGGCGAATAACGGGCAGGAGGCTTTGGAAGTGATTCGGAATGAAAATCCCGACTTGATATTGCTGGATGTTATGATGCCCGGAATGGATGGATTCGAGGTGGCTGAACGTCTGAAATCGGAAGAGTACCGCTGTGAGATTCCTATTATTTTTCTGACAGCTTTGGATGACACCCAAAGCATTGTCAATGGCTTCAAACTGGGTGCGGGCGATTTTATATCCAAACCTTTCCGGAAAGAAGAATTGATGGTCAGAATAAAACACCAATTGTCGTTGGTGGCTGCCCGGCGGATTATAGAGGAAAAAAATGAAGAGCTGAGGAAAACCATTGCCGGGAGAGATAAAATGTATTCGGTGATTGCTCATGATTTGCGCTCTCCGATGGCTTCCATGAAGATGTTATTGAATACCATTATGATGAGCGTGGAGAAAGATAAGATCGATCCGGATATTTTCGATATGCTTGAAATGAGTAACAAGACTTCGGAAGAAGTATTCAGCTTACTGGATAATCTGTTGAAATGGACGAAAAGTCAATTAGGTAAATTGACGGTTATTCCGCAGAAATTGGATATCAGTGGACTGGCGGATGGAGTGGTGGAAGTGATGAACTCTGTCGCCGAAGTGAAACATATCAAGTTGATCCGCACGGATCATGAGTCTTTTTTTGTCTATGTGGATATCGAAATGATCAAATCCGTTTTGAGAAATTTAATATCTAATGCAGTGAAATTCAGTAATCCTGATTCGGAGATCAAGGTCGGGATCAAGGCAGAGGATGGGAAAGTGATCGTATCGGTGACTGATTCAGGCAAAGGGATAAAAAAAGAAGATCAGCATAAGTTGTTGAAAGATAGTACTCATTTTACCACTTACGGTACCAATAGTGAGGAGGGATCGGGATTAGGATTGTTGCTTTGCCGGGATTTCGCCCGTAAAAACGGGGGAGAACTTTGGTTTGAATCCGAAGAAAATCTAGGTTCTGTTTTCAGTTTTTCTTTACCGCAATTAATAGCTTAAAATAGAGAATCCGATGAATCATATTATTATTATGGCTGGTGGAGTAGGAAGTCGGTTTTGGCCGATGAGTACTCCTGAGAGACCGAAGCAATTTATCGATGTTTTAGGGACTGGACATACTTTATTGCAGCTTACGGCAGATCGTTTTGAAGGGATTTGTCCGGTGGAAAATATATGGGTCGTTACTTCTGTCCGGTATCGGGAGTTGGTGAAAGCTCAATTACCCGGAATCCCGGATTCCAATATACTGCTCGAGCCCTGTATGCGTAATACGGCTCCTTGTATTGCCTATGCAGCCTGGAAGATTAAAAAGAAAGATCCGCAAGCGAATTTGATTGTCACGGCGGCCGATCATATCGTGATGGATGTGCCTGAATTTAAACGGGTGATCCGTGAAGGGATAGATTTTGTGAAAAGCGAGGATCGGATTCTGACTATAGGTATGTGGCCGACCCGTCCGGAAACCGGGTATGGTTATATAAAAGTAAAACAGGAAGAAGACGGTGCGAAATCCGGAGCAAAAGTAATCAGGGAGGTGGAAGGATTTAAAGAAAAACCGGATTTGAAAACGGCAGAAGCTTATCTGGCGGCAGGGGGATATTATTGGAATGCCGGAATTTTTCTGTGGAGTGTAGGGACGGTTGAAAAAGCTTTCCGCCGGAATGAACCCGAAATAGCGGCTATATTCGATTCTTTGGACGATGTTTATTATTCTTCGGACGAACAGCAGGCAATCGATGCAAAATTCCCCGAATGTAAGCATATTTCTGTCGATTACGCCATTATGGAGCATGCTTCCAATATTTATGTTTTTCCCGCAGCTTTCGGATGGTCTGATCTGGGAACCTGGGGGGCTTTGTATGAACAATTACCGAAAGGAGATGGAAGGAATGCGGTTGTCGGCGACAAGGTATGTATGGTGGAGAGTGAAGGGTGTGTCGTGCATGTTTCGGCTGATAAGAAAATATTGATTCAGGGATTGAAAGATTATATTGTTGCCGAACAGGACAATGTGATTCTGATATGCCGGAAAGCCGACGAACAACGGATCAAAGAATTTTCAACCCAACTTCGATAAACATTTTTTCGTGATTTTTCGTTTAGAAAATAAAAACGAAGAATCATGAAAATAGAAACTTTTACTTTACGTAGCAACGATACCGGGGGTGTGGCTGCGTTGCGGCAGGTACATCCGGATTGTGGCGGACAGAATATCTCTCCCGAGCTTTCCTGGGTGAATGCCCCCGAAGGTACACGTAGTTTTGCCATTACCATGTACGATAAAGATGCTCCTACCGGAGGTGGGTTCTGGCATTGGCTGATGTTCGATATTCCGGCTAGTGTCGGTGAACTGCGTCCGGATGCCGGGAATACATTCGGTCATTTAGCACCGGTTTCGGCAGTACAGAGTTTGAATGATTACGGTACTTATGGTTACGGAGGGCCCAATCCTCCTCATGGGCATGGGTGGCATAATTATATGATTACCTTGTATGCTTTGGATATCGAATCACTGGAAATGTCCAAAGATACTCCTCCCGCACAGGTCGGATTTAAGCTTTGGAAACATACTTTAGAAAAGGCTTCTATTGTTTTCTATTACCGTACTTGAAAAAGAACGGACATTTTTTGTTCCTTGGGGTAAGTTTTGTTTTCTTTGTGTGCTAAATACAAGGAAAAGATTATGGTAAATGTAATTGATACCCGGAATTCTGTTTTAAATACTTTTTTGTCTGAGATCAGAGCGGTCGATATTCAGCAAGACCGCATGCGATTCCGGCGTAATCTGGAACGGGTGGGGGAAGTGATGGCTTATGAAATCAGTAAAACGTTCGATTATAGTGCCCGGACGATCCAGACTCCGATCAATCCGATTACGGTGATGTTGCCCCGGCAAGAAGTGGTTATCGCTACAGTGTTGAGGGCCGGCTTGCCTTTTCATCAGGGATTTCTGAATTATTTCGATCATGCAGGAAGTGCCTTTGTTTCTGCCCGCCGGGCTTATAGCCGGGTAGAGGGACAAATCGAAATCCGGTTCGATTCGGTTTATACCCCCGATTTGACTGGAAAACAACTTTTACTGGTCGATCCGATGCTGGCAACCGGTAAATCCCTGGTGATCACTTACCGGGAATTGTTGAAACAGGGGAGTTTGCCTGCCCATACGCATATCGCTTCAGTCATTGCCAGCCGGCAAGGTGTGGAATATGTGGAAAAAGAATTGGCAGGAGAGCCGTTGACTTTATGGACAGCTGCTCTGGATGAGGCTTTGACCGATAAATTCTATATCGATCCGGGGTTGGGAGATGCCGGTGATCTGGCATTCGGAGATAAGAAATAAGGTCGTTTTTTGCGAAGTAAAATCAGCACAGAGGTGAAAAAAAATAGCATACTGTTTTTTCTATTTATATGGATCGGTCTTCCCGTGTGGGCACAGTATAAAACATTGAAGGATATTTCTTATGTACCTGTTTCCGATACGGATGCTTACCGGAAAGAACGTTGTAAACTGGATTTGTATTATCCGGAGCAGCAGAAAGGTTTTGCCACGATCGTCTGGTTTCACGGGGGTGGATTGGAAGGTGGGGGAAAGGAAATTCCGCCTGTTTTTCAGGGACGGAAAATAGCTGTGGCGGGCGTGAATTACCGGTTAAGTCCCCGGGCTACCCATCCGGCTTATATCGACGATGCGGCAGCTGCTGTGGCTTGGGTGATGAAACATATCGGGGAATATGGGGGAGATCCCACCCGGGTATACGTGGCCGGGCATTCTGCCGGAGGATACCTCACCCTGATGGTGGGGTTGGATAAAGCCTATCTGGCACGGTACGGGGAAGATGCCGATCGTTTGGCCGGACTTTTCCCGGTAAGTGGTCAGACGAATACTCATTTTACGATTCGGAAGGAACGGAATATTCCGTTCGATATTCCTGTTGTCGATTGCTATGCACCGCTTAATCGGGCACGTAAGGGGATACCTCCTTTGGTGATGATAACCGGAGACCGGCAGTTGGAAATGACAGCCCGTTATGAAGAAAATTTGCACCTTGAAGTTATACTGAAAGCTTTGGGGAACGACAAAGTCACCCTTTATGAATTGCAGGGATTCGATCATGGATCGGTATATACTCCTGCCTGTCATTTGATTTTGAATCAGATCAAACCCTGAAAGCTTGTAATAGCTTGCAAATCTGAGTGATCAGCCGTTGCAGGTGGGTAGCGGCAAATTCGGGATGCATGGATTTTTCCAGAGTCACCGGACCCGGGGCGATGGAAAATATGCCACTGAATCCTGCGGTATACAAGGAAGGGGTATCTGCGATATGGCCGGCTACCAGAAGGACCGGAATGTTTTGTTTACGGGCTTCCCGAAGTATGCCGTAAGCTACTTTTCCCATAGTCGTTTGTGCATCGGCACTTCCTTCTCCGGTGATGATGAGATCGGCATTTTGGATTCGCTTACCGAACTGAAGATGGGTTAGGATCAAGTCAATCCCGGACATTAACCGGGCATTCGTAAAAGCCAGAAAAGCTCCTCCGACTCCTCCGGCTGCTCCGGAGCCGGGAATCCGGCCGATGTCTTTTCCGGTAGTTTGGGCGATAACGGCAGCTATAGCTTGCATGCCTGCTTCCAGATGCTCTGTCATTTCGGGGGTTGCTCCTTTCTGTCCGGCGAATATCCGGGTAGCCCCACGGGGACCGTAAAAAGGATTATCGACATCGCAGGCGATGGTGAAACTGGCTTCGGACAGAGCCGGATGAACCGCTGTGGTGTCGATAGCAGCGACTCGCGATAATATTTGTCCTCCGCTTCCTAAAAGCTTATTGTCGTGATCGAAAAAGCGGAATCCTAAAGCTTGTAACATGCCTAAACCGGCATCGTTCGTGGCACTTCCGCCTATTCCGATAATAAAGTGCCGGCATCCTTTGTTCAGGGCTTCTGCAATGATTTCTCCCAGACCATAGGAGGTCGTGAGCATGGGATTCCGCCGGGAGGGAGGTAACAGTGGCAGGCCGCTGATCCTTGCCATTTCTACCAATGCCGTGCGGCCGTCTTCCGAGATACCGTATTGTGTAGTTATTTTTTGCATAAGTGGGTTATGGGCGACAAGCGGAACGGTATGGCCGTGGAAAGCATCCGTCAGGATTTCCAGTATGCCTTCACCCCCGTCGGCTACCGGAAAATGCAGTACTTCACACTGCGGAAAGATTGTTTTGATACCTTGTTCTGCTGCCTCGTCGGCTTCACGGGAACTTAAACTTCCCTTGAAAGAATCTATTGCTACAACGATTTTATTCATGTTTGTGACGGATTAAATTCCCATATGTCCGGCAAATATAAGAAAAGTATTATTTGGGCCGTTATATACATATTAGGACTTATAAAAGTAGGTTTTATTTTTTCTTTCTATTCCGATTCCGGATTTTGTGGCAGAAGACCCGGTCGCCTGGACCGGTCCGTTAAGGCTTTCGTTGATTTCATCGGTTCTTCTCCTGCTCGGAAAAACAAAAGATTTTGCTTTTCTCTCGCTTATTCGAAGAACTCACTGACCGTTGGAACTCCTCGCAAGCTCGTCAGACACTACCGGTCGGGCGTTCAGAAAAAGCAAGACGACACTTGCCAGAGCTCCAATGGTTCCCCAACACGAACACCGGAGACGAACAAGTACCAGAATAATTCTACATTTTAGGATAAACATGTATATAAACACTTTATTTTTTAGGATACACAGGAAGCTACCGATCATTTATCTGTTGATTTTCTTTCGGAAACATTTTTAACTTCTTGTATTTTCCCTTATATTTGTCACTTGTGGAAATGAACAGATATTTGATCGCTGCATTGTATGTTATGGCCGGTTGTGCCGTAACGATTCCTTTAAAGGCTCAGGGTTGTGGAGAGTCTTTGAGAGGGGAAAGGTGTAGATTGATCATAACCAATACGGTAAAGGTCGTATCTGTTTATTTGGAAGAAGAAGAAGAGGAACAGGTTTTTTGTTCCGGTTTGCCTCCGGATTATTTTCAAATCCCCGTCGTCGAGGCGCTTGCCGATGATTTTACTTTCGATAAAACGGTCCGTGTCAATATCGGATCCTTATGTCGTATTGCCCATAAGATCAGGGCTCCTGAGGTTTAATCTGCAAATTATAATTAAGATTTACGAGGGTAGTCTATCTCGGATAAACGAGAGGAAATTCAATTTTCTGAAAGGTTGACGAAGTGTCGTCAATTAAAATTTTACTGTTTACAATTTACAATTTATAATTAAATGGGTTTTAATGATATTTTAAAAAGCCTGTTCGGAAATAAATCCGACCGGGATATGAAAGAACTGATGCCGATTGTGGCCAAAGTGAATGCAGAGTGGGAGAAGCTGAAAAGTATCAGTGCCGATGAATTACGTGCAGTTGCTGAAGATATGAAAAAGGAAGTACGTGAATATATCGGAGAAGAAGAGAATGAGATTGCAGCACTCAAACGGAAAGTGGAAGAGGAAAGGCCTTCGATCGAAGAACGGGAGGAAATTTACGATCGTATAGATAAGCTGGAAGAACAGATCGACAAAAAGGTAGAAGAAGTTTTGACCGGATTGATGCCTAAAGCCTTTGCTGTGATGAAGGAAACCGCCCGTCGTTTTAAAGAGAATACTGAAATTGAAGTGACGGCGACCCAGTTCGACCGGGATTTGGCGGTTACTCACGATTTTGTCGAGATAGAAGGTGACAAAGCCATTTATTTCAATTCCTGGCTTGCCGGAGGAAATGAGGTGACCTGGGATATGGTGCATTATGACGTGCAGCTGATCGGTGGTGCTGTTTTGCATCAGGGAAAAATTGCAGAGATGGCTACCGGTGAAGGGAAAACCTTGGTGGCTACTCTTCCGGTGTTCCTGAATGCTTTGAGCGGACGTGGTGTGCATATGGTGACGGTAAACGATTACCTGGCCAAACGTGACTCGGAGTGGATGGGACCGCTTTATATGTTCCATGGGCTTTCTGTCGATTGTATCGATAAGCATCAACCCAATTCTCCCCAGCGTCGGCAGGCTTATATGGCCGATATTACTTTCGGTACGAACAACGAATTCGGTTTCGATTATCTGCGTGATAATATGGCTATCAATCCGGAGGATTTGGTACAGCGTAAGCACAATTTTGCGATTGTCGACGAGGTCGATTCCGTATTGATCGACGATGCCCGTACGCCGTTGATTATTTCCGGCCCTGTACCCAAAGGAGACGATCAGATGTTCGATGAATACAAGCCCCGGGTGGAGCGCCTCGTGAGAATGCAACAGGAATTTGTGATGCAGACTTTTAAGGAAGCGAAAGAGTTGTTGGCCAGCGATGATTCTAAAAAGAGAAAAGAAGGGGGGATATTGTTACTGAGGGCACATAAAGGGTTGCCCAAATACAAACCTTTGATCAAGTTTTTGAGTGAAGAAGGCAATAAAGCGATCCTGATCAAGACGGAAAACGAATACATGCAGGAAAATAACCGGAGAATGCCGGAGATTACCGATCCTTTATATTTTGTGATCGATGAAAAACTGAATTCGATCGACCTGACCGATAAGGGACATGATACCATCACAGCCGCAGGGGAAGATCCGAAATTCTTTATCCTCCCGGATATCGGCTCGGAGATTGCAGAGATCGAACGGGACACGAAGGATGATAAAGAAAAATTGGCGAAGAAGGATGAACTGATCCAGAATTATGCGATGAAATCCGAACGGGTACATACTGTCAATCAGTTGTTGAAAGCCTATACCTTGTTCGAGAAGGATGTAGAATATGTAGTACTCGATAATAAAGTGAAGATCGTGGATGAGCAGACCGGGCGTATCATGGAAGGACGCCGCTATTCGGACGGTTTGCATCAGGCTATCGAAGCGAAAGAAAATGTAAAAGTCGAAGCTGCCACTCAGACTTTTGCAACGATTACTTTACAGAACTACTTCCGTATGTATCACAAGTTAGCCGGTATGACAGGTACGGCAGAGACGGAAGCCGGTGAGTTCTGGGATATTTATAAACTGGATGTGGTGGTCATTCCGACTAACCGTCCGGTGATCCGTATCGATGCCAATGATTTTGTGTTTAAAACGAAACGCGAGAAATACAATGCGGTTATCGATGAAATTGTCCGTTTGGTAGATTTAGGCCGGCCGGTTTTGGTGGGAACGACTTCTGTCGAGGTGTCCGAATTGCTGAGCCGTATGTTGAAACTGCGTGGTATCAAACACAATGTATTGAATGCGAAATTACATCAACGGGAAGCCGAGATCGTTGCCGAAGCCGGTAAATCGAAGACGGTGACTATCGCTACCAATATGGCAGGACGTGGTACGGACATCAAATTGAGCCCTGAGGTACGTGAGGCCGGAGGTTTGGCTATTATCGGTACCGAACGGCATGATTCCCGTCGTGTCGACCGTCAGTTACGTGGACGTGCCGGACGTCAGGGAGACCCGGGGTCTTCCCAGTTCTTCGTATCGCTCGAGGACGACCTGATGCGTTTGTTCAGTTCGGAACGTATAATCCGGGTGATGGACCGTTTGGGACATCAGGAAGGGGATGTGATTCAGCATTCCATGATTACCAAGTCTATTGAACGTGCACAGAAGAAGGTGGAAGAAAATAACTTCGGTATTCGTAAGCGTTTGCTGGAATATGACGATGTGATGAATTCCCAGCGTACAGTGATTTACAAACAACGTCGTCAGGCTTTGTTAGGAGAACGTATCGGTGTGGCTGTAGCAAATAATACTTACGATGTTTGTGAGGCAATCGTTACGGAATACCAGCCGGTGAACGATCCGGAAGGTTTCCGGATGGAAGTATTGAGGGTATTGTCTGTCGATTATGAAGTGGATCCGGAGGAATTCCAGAAAGCCCGTCCCAATGAATTGGCCGAATCGTTGTATCAATACGTACGGGAGGCTTATCAGCGTAAAGTCGAACATATCGCTCAGCAAGCTTATCCGGTGATCAAGAATGTATTCGAAACACGGGGAGATGTCTTTAAGAATATTGTCGTTCCTTTTACCGACGGTCAACGGATGTACAGCGTGGTGACCAACCTGGAGAAGGCCTATCGTACGAATGGTGAAGATTTGATGCGTTCTTTCGAGAAATCGGTCATTCTGGCTCATATCGATGATGCCTGGAAAGAACATCTCCGCGAAATGGACGATCTGAAACAATCGGTTCAGAATGCTGCTTATGAACAGAAAGATCCTTTGTTGATTTATAAATTCGAGTCTTATAATTTGTTTAAGACTATGGTGGAAAAGATCAATAAAGGGATGGTGTCTACACTGATGAAAGGGCAGATTCCGATGCAAGAACCCGAGCATGTACGCGAAGCTGAAGAAAAGCGGACCGATTTGAGTAAACTGCGGGAAAGTCGTTCGGAGGCTCAGGCTGCTGCCGCCAACCGTGAACAGGTGCGGCACGAACCGGTGAAAGTAGGACCGAAAGTGGGGAGGAATGATCCTTGTCCATGTGGTAGCGGACTGAAGTATAAGAACTGCCACGGGAAAAATGAATAAACTGATTTTTGATTTAGGATTTACGATTTCAGATTTCAATGGTAAGTCTGAATCGTAAATCAAAAATCATAAATCGAAAATCATAATGTATGTTGTCTTTATTTATTAATTGGGATATTAGTCCCGAAATCTTCAATTTGGGGGGTATTTCCATTCGTTATTACGGGTTGCTGTTCGCTGTGGCCTTTATTTTAGGTTATAAGGTTGAAGAGAAAATGTTCAAGTCCGAAGGATTGCCTATGGCCTGGTTGGATAAATTGTGGTTGTATGTAGCGATCGCGACGATAGTCGGTGCCCGTTTGGGACATTGTATCTTTTACGACTGGGCTTATTATAGCCAGCATCCGCTGGAGATGATCCTGCCTGTACGGTTTTCGCCCGAATTTAAGTTTACCGGTTATCAGGGATTGGCCAGTCATGGCGCTGCAATAGGTATTATAGCCGGATTGTGGTATTATTCACGGAAAGTCAGCAAAAAATCTATATTCTGGATTTTAGACCGGGCTGTGATTCCGATTGCTTTAGCCGGCTTTTTTATCCGGACAGGAAATTTAATGAACTCTGAAATTGTGGGATTACCGACCAATATGCCTTGGGGATTCCGCTTCATGAATAGTGATCTACCGAATCCGGAATTGCCGCGCCATCCGGCTCAATTGTATGAAGCAATTTGTTACCTGTTTAGTTTTTTTGTTTTGATGTATCTTTATTGGCGAACGAACGTTAAGAAGAAAATGGGATTTATCTTCGGCGCTTTTTTGATCCTGATCTTCTCTGCCCGCTTTATTATCGAGTTCGTCAAGGAAGTACAGGAACCCTGGGAAGCTGGAATGGCCTTGAATATGGGACAGATTTTGAGTATTCCTTTTATTCTGGCGGGGATTTTTATGCTTTGGTATAGTAAGAAGTTGCCGGATGAGGGGGAGAAGAAAGGAAAAAAAGGGAAAGGCTAAAGGCTGTAAGCTATAAACTAGAGGTAAAAAGAATAGAGGTTAGAGGTGGAAGAGAGAGGGGACGGGAAATATGAAATTTTAGTTGAGAGGTTATGTACGAAGAGAAGTTTATGAGAGAAGCTATTCGTTTGGCTGTAGAGAATGTGAAACAGGGGACCGGGGGGCCGTTCGGCGCTGTTGTTGTCAAGGAGGGAAAAATTATCGCAGCTTGTGCCAATACGGTTACTCCGGATTGTGACCCGACAGCACATGCCGAAGTGAATGCGATTCGCGAGGCTTGTCGTAAGTTAGATACTTTTCAACTCGGGGGATGTGAGATATATGCCAGTTGTGAGCCTTGTCCTATGTGCCTTGGTGCTATTTATTGGGCAAGACCTTCCCGGGTATATTATGCCTCTACAAAAGAAGATGCAGCACTTGCCGGATTCGATGATTCCCTGATCTATAAAGAGATTGCCCTCCCCGAGGCCGATCGGAGTATTCCCTTTTTGAATGAGAAAGAGGATACGGCTGGAGAAGAATTCAGCTTGTGGAAAGAAAACAAAGACAAGACTGTTTATTAAGTTCGTTTCTTCAAAATAGAATGCAAAATGTCGGAAAAATCAACCTTTTAGGGGGATTTTTCCGACATTTTGATTTTTCCAATAATTCCTGTCCTCTTTTCTAAGACTTTTTCTATTTTTTATTCTTTTATTTAATCTATTTGAAAATCTTCGATAGCCCATTCGCTCCCCGGACTTTCCATTAATAATCCTGTCAATTTCCGTTTTTTTTACAGATGAGGTAAATTTTTTTCAAAAAAAATGAAATTTCTGTCATACCAAATCCTGCTTCATGCATTTTATCATTGAATGAACCGAAAAAACGTTCGATTAAATTAGTTGAAAGTTCATAAAGTTTAAAAAGCTATTGGATCCTGCGGGCACTTAGTTAATTGACAATTGTCGCGTGACAATTGACCACATATTTTCCAATCTGTGGTTTCTTCTTTATTTGTTTGATAATCAATGATTTTTTTCTTCATCCTATTTCTCATTTTTCTTTTCTTAATATTTTCTAATGGAAGCGAAGCTTCCAGGTAATTGTCAATTGTCATTGGTCAGCTGGCAATTATTCTTTTTGCGGATTCCCGCAAAAAGAATCGAACGTTTTTTAAGATGCAAAAAGATAAATTTGACCGACAGGTTACTCTTTTGAGAAAATATTATTCCGGGACATTGGAGAAAAGGGAAAAGCAGGAATTTCGGGAAATGTTGAAGGATCGGAATTTGGAAAATGTGTTTCGGCAGTTGAGTCAGGGAGATATTTTGGCTGAAAAGCTGGAGGAATATAAACAATACGATGCCCGGAAAGCTTTCGGCAAATTCAGCAGGCAACAAAAATCGCTTCGTCATAAAAAGAGGATTATCCGGATTCTTACTGCAGCAGCAGTGGTGGTTTTACTTTTAGGAATGAGTTGGTTACTGAATCTTGGATTACCGGAGGTAGAAGTTGTTCCACCGGCACAGCAAGAGACGATTCGCCCCGGGAGTTACAAAGCTATATTACGACTGACAAATGGCGAGACGGTGAATCTCGAGCGGGATTCCATGCAGGTACTGGAAAAAAATGGGACTCAGATTAGTTATGCAGAGGGAAAGATTACTTACCGATCTACGCCTCAAATACAGGAATTGGCTTATAATGAATTGATTGTGCCCACAGCCGGAGAGTGTTACATCACGTTGGAAGATCATACGAAAGTATGGATAAATGCAGAATCGAAAATAAAGTATCCGGTGCAGTTCACTGCTGGGGAACGTAAAGTGTATTTGGAAGGAGAAGCCTATTTCGACGTGGCCGAAGACGGACGTCTTTTTCAGGTAATTACTTCTCAGGGAGAGGTGACCGTATTGGGGACGGCTTTCGGAATAAGTTCATACATGGATAAAGCAGAATATACCACCTTAGTGAGAGGCTGTGTACGTTATACTTCCCATACAAAGAAAAGCGTAATCTTATCGCCAGGTGAACAGGCTATCCTGGAAAGGTCCGGTGAATTAATCAGTCGTAAAGTCGAAGTTGAAGAATATGTAGGCTGGAAAGACGGGGTTTTTGTTTTCAGGGATAAGCCCCTGGAGGAAATTATGGAAACACTGTCCCGTTGGTACGGATCTGAAGTGGTTTTCCGGAATGAGGAAATGAAACAGCTGAAATATACCGGTAGTCTCGAACGGTATGATTCGATCAATACTTTCCTGCAAGTGTTGGAAAGACTCCAGGATATTCATTATGAAATAGATAATAATAAAATCCTGTTATCTCGAAAGTCTTCTTAATTACTTAACTAAATTACAATGGTATGAAAAAAAATCGTCTGATCCGATTTCCGGGCCTTTTAAAGAGGTTTAGGAAAAATTTGATGTTTATCAAATGTTGTATTGTTTTCATTTTTGTTTTTAGCCTGAATTTATCGGCTCATGTTTTTTCTCAAAGCAAGCTGGTGACTTTAGACTTGAAAGAGGTTTCTGTGGAGAAATTTGTCGATGCCGTGAAACAACAAACCGGTATGAAAATGATGTATAATTCCGGTGTGGTGCGGGAAGCTGGTCAGGTTTCCGTTCAGGTTAAAGACAAAGAATTGAGCGAAGTGTTGGATATGGTATTGAAAAAAGTGAATTTGGAGTATGAGCTGTACAATGATATCATTCTGATTCGTGCAAAAGGAGAAGTACCGGCCGGGCCGAAAGTACTGAAAGGGGTGGTGAAAGATAAAAGCGGGGCGGTCTTACCGGGAGTGACCGTCGTAATTAAAGGGACGACCTTAGGCGTATCGACCGACATCGATGGAAAATATTCGATCACCATTCCGGAGGATGGGAAAGAAACGGTATTGATGTTTACATTTGTCGGCATGAAGCCACAGGAGGTCAGATATGCCGGGCAAGAAACGTTGAATGTGATATTGACCGAGGAAGTGGCGGAAATGGAAGAGGTGGTGGTCAATGGTTACTTTACCCGGAAGAAGGAGAGCTTTACCGGTGTATCCAAGACCTTCTCCGGAGATGAACTGAAGACTATTTCTACGGGAAATATCCTGAATACCTTGTCTGTGCTCGATCCTTCTTTTACTAAAGTGGTGAATAATGAAATGGGTAGCGACCCGAATACCATTCCTGATTTTGAAATCCGGGGGTCCAGTAGTTTGAAGGCCGAGTATGAAAACAATCCGAATATGCCGACTTTTATTATGGATGGTTTCGAAGTAACCGCTCAGAAGGTGTTCGACCTCGACCCCAACCGGGTACGTTATATCACCATTCTGAAAGATGCGGCGGCTACTGCGATTTACGGTTCACGTGCTGCTAACGGCGTTGTGGTGATCGAGACGGTACTTCCCAAAGCCGGGAAATTGCAGTTGTCTTATAACGGTAGTGCCAACTTCGAAATAGCCGATCTTTCGGATTATAATCTGATGAATGCAGAAGAAAAACTGGAATACGAAGTGCGTTCCGGATTGTATGAAAAATCTTCCAAACCCGGATGGACGGATGATAAGTTGGATGCATATAACCGGATTCTGAAATTGGTGAAGGAAGGAAATGATGTGGATTGGTTGTCCATTCCGGTACGGGAATTGGGGGTCGGCCATAAACATACCGTAATGGCAGAAGGTGGAAACGAATCGTTCCGTTATGCTTTCGATCTTTTCTATTCGAATAAAGTCGGAGTGATGAAAGGCTCGAAACGGGATAATTACGGTGGAGGGATCCGGCTTCAATATAACCTGAAAAACCTGAAATTCTCCAATTATGCTTCCTTCGATCATTTGAAGTCGGTCAATTCCCCTTACGGAAGTTTTAGTTCTTACCTCTATTATAATCCCTATTATAATCCTTATGATGAAAACGGGAATGTGAAAAAGGTCCTCTATTCTTATGAATATTATGACCGGGGAATTACCTCGAAGACCATGTATAATGAATTGTACAATGCGGTATTGCCTTCTAAAAATCAGCAGACTTCTAATAATTTTCTGAATAATTTCTCGATAGAATACGATATTATTCAGGGATTGAAATTGAAGGCCAATCTTTCGTTAAGCGTGGATAATGGAAAGACTGATGTTTATAAATCCTATGAAAATACCGAATTTTTGGACAAAGAGAAAAAAGGGAGTTATGCCCAGTCGACTTCCAATGATTTCAGTTATGATATTAACGTCATCTTATCATATTTTAAGAGCCTGAAAAAACATTTTATCAACCTGGGGTTTGTGTATAACCTTCAGGAAAAACAGTATGACAATACCAGTATCTACGTTGTCGGTTTTCCCAATGCGAACATGGATCATGTGTCGATCGGTTCGGGGTATCAGGAAGGGGCGAAACCCGGAGGTAGTTTCGATGTGACCCGCCTGGTCGGTTTTGTGGGTAACCTGGGATATACGTATGACAATCGTTTCTTGTTGGATGCTTCTGTTCGAAGCGACGGTTCGTCTATTTACGGTTCGAACAACCGCTGGGGTACTTTCTGGTCGGTCGGTGTCGGATATAATATCCATAACGAAAAATTCATGAAAAACTGGGGCGTGATCAACCTGTTGAAGATCAGGGGATCTATCGGGACAACCGGTGGCCAGAATTTTAGTCCTTACCAGGCTATGGCCATGTATTCCTATAACGATAGCCGGATCAATACCATTTCTTACAGCGGCTATCTGGGAGCCATTATGAAGGCTTTCGGAAATAAAAACCTGAAATGGCAGAAGGTAGAAAAACAAAACGTAGGGTTGGATTTCGAAATCTTCCATAGTCGTCTGACCGGATCTTTCAATGTATACCGGGATTTATCGAAAGATGTGCTGATCGACGTATCTATTGCTCCGTCTTTGGGTTTTTCTTCTTATAAAGAAAATTTGGGAGAAGTAGAAAACAGTGGGGTCGAACTATCCTTAAAAGGTACGGTACTCCGGGATGTCAAACGGGAATTGAACTGGGATATTTTCTTCAATCTGGCACACAATAAAAATAAAGTGAAGAAAATCAACAAAGCTTTGACAGCTTTTAATGCCGACCAGGATTCCAAAGTGGAAAACAAACCGATGATCCGTTACAAAGAAGGGTTGTCGCAGAATACCATCTGGGTGAATGAATCTTTGGGAATCGATCCGGCTACCGGTGATGAAATATTCCTGGATATGAACGGGAATAAAGTGAATAAATGGGATAGTAAAAATTACAAACCCTGGGGATCTTCCGATCCTAAAATTTATGGAACGGTCGGAACGATGTTTATGTATAAAGGCTGGGAGTTGAATGCGTATTTATATTATAAATACGGTGGTTATATTTACAATCAGACCTTAGTCGACAAAGTGGAGAATGTAAATCCCAACGAGAACGGAGACCGGCGCATTCTGTACGACCGTTGGAATGAACCGGGAGACGTGGCAAAATTCAAAAAGGTAAGCGATGTTTCGGTCACTAATCCGACTTCCCGCTTTGTGGAAAAAGAAAACTATATTCAGCTTCAGGCTTTATCTGTGAGTTATGATTTCCGGAGTGCGAAATTGAAAGAGTGGGGGATTCAGCGCTTGAAAATCTCCGCTATCGGAAACGATATTTTCACTTCTTCCACGGTGCGGATGGAAAGAGGTACTTCCTATCCTTTTGCAAGGACTTTTTCACTGGCTGCTCAAATCACTTTTTAATCGGACAATACTATGAAAAAATTAATAAATAAAACGATCATTCTTTCGCTCTTTGTGGCATTGACCGGCTGTAACGACTGGCTGGACGTTTCTCCGAAAGCGGATATGAAAGCAGAGGATCTGTTCGGTACTGAAGCCGGATTCAGAGATGCTTTGGTAGGTGTTTATGCATTGATGTGCGGTACGAATAGTTACGGCAGAGATCTGACATACGGCTACCTGGATGTATTGGCTCAATATTACAACAGTCCGTTGAAAACAACTTCTTCCGGTTATGAGCATAATTTCAAAAATGCAGCAGAATATAAGTATACCGAGAAAACAGAGGAAAGTCGCATTAGCTCTATTTGGAGTAATCATTTTTCTGCTGTAGCCAATATCAATCAGGCCATGTTGTTCATCGACGAAAATAAAGGGGTTTTTACTTCACCCGAGGTACATGATGTGTATAAAGGAGAATTTCTGGCTTTGCGGGCTTTTCTGCATTTCGATATACTCCGTTTATTCGCTCCTTCGGCTGCGATGAATAATAATAAAGGATTGGACGCATTGGCTATTCCTTATGTAGATGTTTTTACGAATATCGCCCAGTCCCAGTTGACGGTGAAAGAGGTTTTGAAAAAAATAGAAACGGATTTGTTGGCTGCAAAACAGTTGATGAAAGGGAAAGAAGAATTTAAATTTTCCGATACTTCCGATCCGCTGTATAACCGGAAACAAAGAATGAATTACTATGCGGTGACAGCACTTTTAGCCCGGGTATATCTTTGGGGAAACGATAAAGAGGCGGCTTTGAAAGAAGCAAAGGAAATTATCGGTGAAGCCGACGGAGAAAGTCCTGCTTCTTATGAATTGGCCAATAGTGCTGCTACTACTTCCGATCCGATGTTCAATAAAGAGTTGATTTTCACATTGGATGTGCAGAAATTGAAAGACAATAGCGATATTTATTTTACCGAGAGTTTTTCTTCTACTTCTAATATATTGACGATGTCTTCAAAAGGAAAAGCGACTATTTTTAATAGTTCCGGACTGGATAATGAGTTCAGAAATTATTGGATCACCCCGTATTCCGACGGTAGTTCGTTCGTATTGAAGAAATATACCGGAGTAAATTATATTCCGATGTTTAAAATTTCCGAATTGTATCTGATAGCTGCCGAATGTGCTCAAGGGAAGGCTGCCTATGATTATCTCAATAAATTGAGAAATCACCGGGGATTAAGCAGTATTGCGCCGACCGATGATTTAGCCGGTTATATCTTTCAGGAATATCGCCGGGAATTTATAGGTGAGGGACAAATGTTCTTCTATTATAAACGGAAAGCAATGGAAACTATCGGGGCTGAAAATAATATCGCTCATCAAGATGTGAATGCGGTGTATAATTTGCCTATTCCGACAGTAGAAATCGATTTTGGGAATATTAAAAATTAAGCGTTATGAAAAAGATATTTTTTCTTCTTGCTTCAGTGATCCTGTTAGCATGTAGTGAGAATGAACGGATGGTATACGATGAGCATATGCACGATATCTATTATTCCATTGTGACAGATACCCGGGATAGTCTGTATGTTTCCTTGCTGATGGCCGATCAGATTCTGGAGACGACCGTAGATGTGAAGATGTTGGGAAATGTATTGACCAAGCCGCAGAAATTTAAAGTCGAGGTGGTCGGGGAGAGAACGGATGCCAAAGAAGGTATACATTATGAAAAACTTCCTGAATTCTATGAGTTCCCGGCCGGAGAATTTATTTATAAAATGCCTGTGCGGTTGATTAAGGGGGATGCGGCTATTAAACAGAAACCGGTGACTCTTACGTTGAGGCTGGTTGCTACCGGTGATCTGGGTGTGGCCTATGCCGATAAGTCCGAGATTCGTCTGCTCATTGCCGATATGTTGAAAAAGCCTGAGGGAGAAGGCTATTATGGAGATATGACTGCGTTTAAGAAATTATTCGGCGAATATTCCCAAAAAAAGCATATGATGATCATCGAAATGACCGGACATGATTTTTGGGAAGATACCTATGGTAGTGGAAACGGTAATTATGGCATTTATTACGAGGAAGATTATTACACTCCCTATGCCAGAAAACTGTATAAGATCATTACCGGGAGTGAAATCAGGGATGAAACCGGTAAAGTGATGCAAGGATGGAATGTACCTTAGTCTATGGGTTGTTAATTAAAAAAGAAGATAGCTATGAAAAAATTGAAATATATAGGAATATTATTTTTGTTGATCCTGTTCTCTTGTGTGGATGATGAATCCAGATACGGAGATATCGATATCGATGAGATTAAAATTGAGGGGATCAAAGATTATCAGGAGATCGAAGTGGGAGGGAAATTGACCATCGCTCCGGTAGTGACGACAAAGTTCGGCGAAAAATCGGATCTTTCCTATGTGTGGTATAAATACAATGAAGAACAGTCGGTCGCCGATACCTTGTCTTTTGAAAAAAATCTGGATGTGGTGATCTCGGATGTTTTACCGGGGGTGAAAACTACTTTAAAATTTAAAGTGACCGACAATAAAACCGGTCTTTATGTGATCGAAGAATCCAGTTTTACCACTATCGGTAAATATTCAGGAGGCACCCTGATGTTATGTAAAACCGGTGGAGAGTACGACCTGACGATGTTAAAGAAAGATGGTACCACCCTATACGAAAAGATCTATACTCAAATCAATGAGGGAGAGAAACTCAGTGAGCAGTCTCGAAAAATCATCCTGATCAAACCTTATGCCCGTAACCCGAGACCTTATAAGGCAGTCGTCGTTACTGCAAAAAATAATACGGGAGGCGTATATCTCGATCCCGATTTATTTGTGCGGAAGGCTTATATGAAAGAGAAATTCTTTTCGGGTGAAGACCTGACCGGAGACATCGGGATCGACGGTTATTGTACGGACCAGGGGAGTGATTATCTGGTGGTGAATGGGAAAGTACACGGGCGGGCCTATGGTTTTGAGGAAACAGCCGTATGGAATCCGGAAATTGTATTTTTGTCGGCTCCTCAGGATTATTCGGCAGCACTTTATGTTGCACAGCCGACAGGCTATCCGTTTTATGCCGCTCCCTTATTTTATGATAACCTGCACGGACGTTTTATGATCAACCAAAGCGGTGGGTATTTTAGTTTTATCGGTGGGGCGAATTCCGATTTTTCGAAATTTGATCCCAAAGCAATGGGAGAAGGGGTAGAATTAGTACTTTCAGGAAGTATGAATTCGACTCTGAATGAAGTATGGGCGTTGATGAGAGATAAAAATAAGAATGAATATTTTTTGATTACCTATAAATTTATTTTTAATGACGACTGGACGTATGATTTTATCTCTCTGTCAAAGCAGGTATTAACCGGAGCAGCCTATCCCGGATTATACAACGCTACGGCGATGATACCCGGAAACAAGGCCGAGGTAGACAATTACATGCCTTGGCATATGGATTCGAAAGGAATTTCGGATATCTTTTTCTATGTCAGCGATGATAAAGTTTATGCTTTTAATGTGAAAACGGCTTCTGAGGGAGTGATTATCGACGGTACGAAAGAGCATTATGCGATCGATGGGGTAGATTGTACAGAAGTAGCTGCTCCGACGACAGAGAATCCGAATGCTACCATGATACAGTTGACTATAGCCATTAAAGACGGGAATATTCCGGCTCCGAATGGGGGAATTGCTGTTTATAAATTGAATAATATCGGTGGACTTGCAGCACAAAAACTTTATACCAAAGCAGGATTTTGTGATGAGGTGGTAGCGACGGTGGAAAAACAAGATTAATATATGAAAGTGATGAAAATAATAAACTTAATCATTGGAATAGCATGCCTGTTAGGGGCATGCCATTCCAATCGCATGCGGATTGAAGGAGAAATCGGAGATATAAAGGAAAATAAGATCTATCTCGGGGAAATAACGAATACCTATTATGGGTTGTTCGATCCGATCGATTCGGCTGAAATTGAAGAGGGTAAATTTACTTTTACGGTAGATTGTGCGAAAAAACAAATGCTCTTTCTGGGATTCAGGCCCGGACAAGGAGGAATGGTATTTGCCGAGGCCGGTAATCTGAAGGTAAAACCTGCAACTGTTAAGAAGGGAGGAGTGGTATGGGAAGTTTCCGGGTCTGTCTTAAATAATAAGTATCGGGATTTTCTGAAAGCCTGTGCCGTTGTCAGAAACGATCGGTTGCTGGATTCGTTGGATGCCTTGTTTTTTACTGCCCGCGACCGGGAGGACCGGGAGGAAATGGCCCGGATCAAAGAGGAGTCTATGCCTTATTATGAGCAGGCACAGATGGCCGAAGATCAGTTGGTAAGACAAACGGTTGACGGAAATATGGAGAATCCGTTCGGAATTTATTTGTACTACAGTAAATTATTCGGACGGAAAGATTTCTCTACTAAAGAAAATATCGGTGCGGAAAGGGAATACCAGAAAAATTTTGGACCGGAAGCTCAGCAGACTCCTTATATCGCTTTGATGAACGCTCAGCTCGACCGTTATGCGGGATGTGCTATCGGTGCTGTCGCCCCGGAGATTACCGGCCGGGATACGCTGGGTAATCCGATCAAATTAAGTGATTTCAGAGGTAAATATGTTATTGTGGATTTTTGGGATTCTTATTGTCATTGGTGTCGCGAAGAAACACCGTGGCTGAGAAAAGCATTGGAAGCTTTTAAGGGAAAAAATTTTACCATTTTAGGCGTATCGGATGACCGGAAGAAAGAGTTGTGGCTGGCAGCTATCAAAGAAGATCATAGTAACTGGGATCATTTGTTATTGCCTCCAAAAACGGATATTTTTACGACTTATTGCATCAAGGGAATCCCTCACATTATTTTAGTGGGGCCGGACGGGAAAATACTGGCAAAGGAAATGCGGCATGAAGAATTGACCGACGTGCCGGCTAATTTTATAAAGTGAACAGATAGGAGTTTATAATTCCCCCTTTTTCCAATGCTCCGTTTTTTCATATTTATAGTAGGTTTATTTTTTCTTTCTATTCCGATTCCAGGTTTTGTGCCATCGGACCGGTTCGCCTGGACCGGTCCGTTAAGGCTTTCCTTCACTGACCGGCGGAACTCCTCACTTCGTTCGTCAAACACCACCGCTCGGCCGTTCGGAAAACCTAACCGGACCCTCGTTCCCGCTCCAATGGTCCCCGAACACGAACACCGAAGACGAATAAGTAACGACAGAATAATTCTAGGTTTTTCTGTTAAAGCCGGAAAATTTCGATAACCCTTTTCTTTTATAGGATATCTCCCGTAGAAAATACCTATTTTTGTTTAGAGAATAAATAAAAAAGCGGAGACATGTTTTATAAGCAAAACGGAATTGTTGCCGGAATATTGTTGTTGATCTTATTTGCCGGAGCTATCGGCTTAGTCAGTGTACAGATGGACAAGACGGTGAATCGGATGCATTATTCAGTGGTGGAAGAGATGGGGGAGTACCGGACGGAACTGATCCGGCAGGATTTCCAAAAGACGGCAGAGCTGGTTGAAAGTATGCAGGATTATTTGGCGACACGGGGCTATCAGAAGGAACAATTCGAAGAGTTGATTGCCTTATTGATCCGACAGGATAATAAGGTGAGCCGAATTTGGTTCGAAACGGAAGGGAAAAGAACGATTTGTACCGATTCCGGTATACGGGAGAGTGAAGCCGGACCTTCAAAGGAAAGAAATGGAGGGTTGTATGCCGAAGATTCCACTTATTACTGGACGTTATACGGGCGGCAGGGGGAGGTGGCATTGGGGATCGATATCGCTTTGGATCATTTACATGCTTATTTTTCAAACTTATTACCTGCGGGGAAGAACTATGCTTATATCCTGAACGACTCCGGGGTAATTGTCGCCCATCCCGAAGAAAAATGGCTGGGGATGCGGCTCCTCGATTCGCTTGAAAGAAGAAGGGTAAAACAGGTCGTCGGGGAGAATAAACGGATCCATGTTACCGGTTTTTCGCAGTTTTTACTCTTGCCTGTCGATAAGATTTATTATCCGCTCACGGTGGGGACAGAGAAATGTACGGTCGTCATTAACGTGGTGCAATTGGATAATCAGGAAGCTATGGCCGATTTCCATCGGTATGCTTTGTGGATAGTCGTGTTTACAGTCGTGATTTTTATTGTTTTGCTTGCTTATTCCCAACGGCGGTGGCGGAAAGAATACGATTTACGGCAAAAGGCCGAACAGGAAGCCATCCGGCTGAATTTGCAACAATTGAAAAATCAACTCAATCCTCATTTTTTATTCAATGCTTTGAATTCTTTGAGTGCCTTGATCACTACCGACCCCGGAGTAGCCCGGAAATTTATATTGGAAATGTCGAAAGTGTATCGTTATGTGCTGGAAAAACGGAAAGAAAACCTGAGTAAATTAGAAGAAGAGGTTGAATTTATCCGCCACTATTATTTTCTCCAAAAAATACGTTTCGGGGAACAATTGAATCTGCACCTGGCCGATAATTTGACAACGGTAAACGGGAGGATTCCGGCGATGAGTCTGCAATTGATTTTCGAAAATGCACTTAAGTACAATGAAATTACTCATAGATATCCTTTGGATATCGATATTTATGCGGAAGTTGGAGCGGTGATTGTAGAAAATTCCTATCATCCCCGGACCGATATGCCGGAGGCATCTTTCGGAGTCGGCATGGAGAGTATTCAGGAAATTTATCGTTATTATGCTGACGTTCAGCCGGAATATGAGATAAAGGAAGGGAAATTTATCTGCCGCTTACCTTTGGTTGAATAATTCACTCCTTTTTTATCGTGTTTCATACTTTTATTCGGGGGATTCATTCTGGTTTTTTTTCATTTTATAAAAAATCCCGATAATATTGTAAACTGCATAAATATCGATGAATATTGAATAAACTATATGATGAAAACCAGAACAAATTTAATTGTAGCGTTATTCGCACTCTGTTTTACCGGAACAGTCTCCGATGCTTATGCCTGGGGATGGCATAAAAGAAAATCCGTAAAAAATGATTCGGTCGTAACTTCTGAAAGTAAATACGATGAGTTGGTGAAGAAGGCAAAGACGCGGGAAGGTATGTTTCGTATTCATCAGGTAGAGAAGGATTGGTATTTCGAGATCGACGATTCGTTGATGAACCGTGATCTCCTGATTGTCAATAAAGTTTCCGGTGTACCTTATCAATTGAACGATGCCGGTTTAAATAAAGGGATGGCTTACGAAGATAAGCTGATCCGTTTTCATAAAGATACAGTGCTTAATAAAGTGTGGGTGACAACGTGGAATCCCCGTGTCAGTGTGCCCGAGGGGGATGCTATAGCCCTTTCGGTGAAGGACAACTATCGTGAAGCTGTGATCGAACAGTTTCCGATAGAAGCCTTCAAGTCCGATTCTTCTGCCGTCTTGATCAAGGTGAATAAAGTTTTCGACGGAAGTGAGAAGAGCTTTAACGATTTATACAATAGTATTTCTTTGGGAGCTTCTGTGAAAAAAGAATTGTCCCGGATCGGAGGAATGAAAGCTTTTCCTCAGAATATTGTAGTAAAAGCTTTTCTGACAACCCAGATTACGGAAGGTACCGAGTCGGTACCCTTGACTGTCGAAACGACAACGAATATCGTATTGTTGCCGAAGGTGCCGATGACTCCGCGTTTTGCAGACCGGAGAGTCGGATTTTTTACGACTCCTCACATTTATTTCAATGACAAACAACAGGCGGTGGAAACCCGTGATTTTGTACATCGCTGGCGGCTGGAACCGAAACCGGAGGATATAGAGAAATACAAACGGGGCGAGTTGGTAGAACCGGCCAAACCGATTGTATTTTATATCGACCCGGCAACTCCTGCTCAATGGAGGGAGGAGATTAAAGCCGGTGTTTTTGATTGGCAGGAAGCTTTTGAAGCTGCCGGTTTTAAAAATGCGGTTGTAGCGAAGGATGCTCCGACCGATGATCCTGATTTCGATATCGACGATGCGCGTTATTCGGTGATTACTTATGCGGCCTCGCAGCAAGCGAATGCCATGGGACCTTCTGTGGTCGACCCCCGTTCGGGAGAGATTATCGAAGCCGATGTCGTTTGGTGGCATAATGTGATGACGATGTTACATACCTGGATGCGGGTACAGACCGGGCCTATCGATCCCCGGGCCAGAGCGAATACTTTCGATGATGCTTATATGGCGAGTGCTATCCGTTTTGTATCTTCCCATGAAGTGGGACATACGTTCGGATTGAAACACAATATGGGAGCTTCTTCGTCTTTTCCGGTAGATTCGTTGCGCTCGAAGACCTTCACAGCAAGGATGGGCGGGACGGCTAGTTCGATTATGGATTATGCCCGTTTTAATTACGTGGCCCAACCCGAAGATGAGGTAGAACGAATTACGCCGGTGATCGGGGTATATGATAAATTTGCGATAAATTGGGCTTATCGTTGGCTGGATGTAAAGGATCCGCACGAAGAATTACCTGTACTCAATCAATGGATTACGAAACATTCCGGAGACAAGATGTATTGGTACGGCGAACAACAGGACCCTAAAGATCCGATCGATCCCCGTTCTCAGGATGAGGACCTCGGTGACGATGTGATCAAGGCTAACCGCTACGGTATACAAAATCTGAAACGGATTGTGCCGAATATTGTAGCATGGACCGAAGCAGAAGGACAAGGTTATCTGGAAGCGGGAAAATTATTGATGGCGGTGATCAATCAATGGAAAATGTATGCCGGACATGTAACTGCGAATGTCGGAGGTTTCTATATCAATAATCCGGTGATGGGAGATGATCTGGAACGCTATGTACCGGTAGAGAAAGAACGGCAGAAAGAAGCGGTGAAATATTTATCCGAAGAAGTATTTACCGTTCCTGAATGGTTGTTTGCTGCCGATGTCTGGAAGAAGAGTTTTCCCGTTCGTACTTCCCCCCAGGAAGTAGAATATTCACCTTATAATACTGCCCGGGAATTACAGTATGCCTGTTTTTATGATTTATTGAAAGACGATCGGTTGATGCGGATGTACGAAGCCGAAGCGATGAAGGGAAAGAAAAATGTGTATACACCCGAAGAAATGTTTGCCGATTTATACCAGGTGGTTTTCAAGGGATCCCTACAGGGACGTAATTTGTCTTTGTATGAAAGGATGACCCAAAAGAATTTTATCGATGCTATCATTGTCAGTTCCAATAAAGCGGTGGAAAAAACGACCAAAAAAGCTTTGCATACCGGTTATTGTTGTGGTTTTGCAGCCCGGGAAGCTGCTTTCACGCTCCCTGAACAGCCTGAAACCCGGCTTGGCAATATGCAATATTCTTCTATGGGACGGGTATCCGAGGCTGTATCGGTGAAGAGAGGAGTTATGTTGCAGGTATTAAAATTGGCAGAAAGAAACCGGAATACAGGAAATGTGGAAACCCGGCAACATTATGAAGATTTGGTTGTGCGGATTAAAGAGGCTTTGAATATAAGATAACATACAAACCTAAATAATAAATATAGATGCGTAAACTTTTGATCTTAATAATATTGTGCCTGCCTGTGGTGGTGTGGGCACAGGATATGCGGAAGATTACCGGGCGAGTGCTCGAGGCTGCGAGCGGTGAACCTCTCCCCGGTGCTACGGTTTTTATCGATCCGGATGCTCCTGAAGCTAAAGAATATAATCCTGCGGGGACAGTGACGGATGTAAGCGGAAAATTCGAATTGACCTTGCCTGCTTCGATTCGTTATGTGGTGGTGAGTTTTATCGGATACGAGGCTTTAAAAGCGGATATATCGGGAAAGACCGAATTTACTTTCCGCCTGAAGGAAGAAGTGAGTCAGTTGGATGAAGTGGTCGTTACGGGATATCAGCAGATAGAAAAGCGGAAAGTTACTTCGGCTATTACTACTGTACAGGCAGACGATATTAAAAGTATCGGAGTGGCCAGTATCGACCAGATGCTGGAAGGACAGGTGGCCGGTTTGATGTCGACACCGACGAACGGTGCGCCCGGAGCTCCCGCTAAAATGCGGATCCGGAGTACGGTTTCTCTGTCGGGGAGTACCGATCCGTTGTGGGTACTCGACGGAATGATCCTGGAAGGAAACGATATACCCAAAGATTTTGGAGATAAGGATAATATCGATGAACTGCAGAATACTTCGATCGGCGGGGTTAATCCCGCAGATATCGAGAGCATCACTATATTGAAAGATGCGGCAGCTACAGCTATTTATGGAGCTAAGGCCGCTAACGGGGTGATTGTGATTACGACGAAAAAGGGCCGGCAGGGAAAACTACGGGTGAATTTTTCCGGTGGGGTATTCTATACACTGAAACCTGATTTGGGCAAACTGAATCTGATGAATTCGTCTGAGAAAGTGGACTTCGAGTTGGGATTGGCTTCCCGTTCCGCTTTGGATTACCGGAGCGACTATGGTGAAGTGTCCCGTCTGCTGTCAAAATACGGGCAATTGGATGCTTTGAGGGAAAATGGGTTCAACGGTATTTCTTCCGAGGCACAGGGGGCTATCGATGCTTTGCGCGGACAAACTACCGATTGGGGGGATGTGATCTACCGGAATGCAGTCAACCAACAGTATAACCTGAGCATTTCAGGAGGATCGGATAAGGCGACTTATTATTTTTCTGGCGGATATTACAATGAGCAGGGGACGACCCGTAAAACCGGTTTCGAACGCTACAACCTGACTTTGAAGACCGATTTCGATCTGGCTAAAAACCTGAAGGCCGGCGTTTCTCTTTTTTTGAACGACAGTAAGAAAAACGGTTATCTGACGGATGGGGATGCTTTTATCAATCCCGCCAATTATTCACGTAATGCCAATCCTTACTTGCAGCTGACTGATGAAAAAGGAGACTATATTTATGACCCTGATATCGAAGGATACAGTGGCCGTTATGTGAAATTCAATTACCTGGAAGAGGTGGACAATACGGATTATACGCTGAAAAATCGCTCTATAAAGCCTTTGTTTACTTTAGATTACAGGCTGACCGACTGGCTAAAACTACAAACCCAGTTTTCTATGCAGCTGGATCATACTGCGACAGAAAAGGTGGCGGCTAAAGAAACTTATTATGTTCGTAAATATCGCGAAAAAACAAGAGGGAACGATGGCAGTTATTTTTTGCCCGACGGAGGAATTATACAGAATTCTACCAAAGATATGAATCAATATCATTGGAAATTGCAAGGTGAGTTCAATCAGGTGTTCGGAGAAGTACATGCTGTCAATTATATGGCCGGTATAGAATTACGTCGCAGCAAGGTGACAGATCTGATGACCCGTGGATTCGGTTATGATCCGAATTCGTTGACTACGAAGCCTTTGGTATTTCCTGAAGGAAGTACCCAGATGGATAATGCCGAATTTGAACAGTATAGTAAATCGTTCACGGAGGACCGTTTCCTTTCTGTCTATATGACTGGTTCGTATACTTATAATAACCGTTACACTTTCTTTGGAAGTTTACGGTATGACGGTTCCAATATGTTCGGAGTAGACCGGAAGTACAAATACTTGCCTTTATGGGCTGTTTCCGGTGCCTGGAATATCAACCGGGAGGCATTTTTGAGCGATGCCGACTGGTTGTCCGATCTGAAACTGAGAGCTTCCTATGGGGTCCAGGGAAATGTCGATAAAGATACCTCTCCATTGGTTGTCGGGGAATGGGACAATACCCAGGTTTTACCGGACAATTCCGAGTCCAATATTATCGTATCGTCTCCCCCTAACCAATATTTGCGTTGGGAAAAAACCACCAACTGGAACGGGGGACTCGATGTGGCGGTGCTCGGTAACCGGATCGCGTTTACAGCCGATGTTTACAGACGGGTGAGTGATGATTTGATCGGTATGAGGAGCTTGCCGGGAGAGAACGGTTTCGATTATTCGACCATGAACTGGGCGAAATTGACCAACCGGGGATACGAATTATCTCTGTCTACAGTAAATGTGAAAACAAAGGATTTCCGGTGGGTGATGGATTTTAATCTGGCGCATAATAAGAGTAAGATCAATCGGCTCAATGTCAGGGATAATTCCTATGAACCTTCACGCGAAGGCTATTCTGTCGGTGCTGTATTTTCGCTGAAGACCGCAGGGCTGGATGAAAATGGATTGCAGATGTTTTATAATAAACAGGGGGAAAAGGTTTCTTTCAATGACTTTTTCGGTCTGGAATACGGTTATATGATGGGAGGCCTGATTCCTTTCCTGAAAAGTAACCTGAGTGCAGAAGAATATCGTAATTTATTTACCTACGAAGGTACGACCGAACCGAAATTTACCGGTGGCTGGATCAATCGGTTTTATTACAAGAATTTCGATTTGACCGTATCGGCTTCTTTTGTGTTGGATCAGACCGTGCAGGAACAACCTTTCTATAATCCGGTACAGACTTCACCGGGACAGAATTATTCCCGCCGGATGTCACAGATTTGGTCTCCGGATAATACCTCCGGTAAATATCCCCGTATCATGGGTACTTATACCGAAGGGGAGGAGAATTGGGCTTATCAGTGGCTCGGTATGCTCGATCCCGGTAATTCTTACCGGAAATACGACTACTGGTTCAAGAAGATGAGTTATATGCGCATCAATAGTATACGTTTAGGATATACTTTTCCCGAACGGCTTTTAGGACATATCGGTTTTTCCTCTGCACGCATCAGCTTTGAAGCCCGTAATCCTTTTGTGTTCGGTAGTAGCTATAAAGGTTATTTCGATCCGGAAACCTATGGGAATATTTATACCCAGCCGTTGGCGAAGACCTTTTCTTGTGGAATCGATTTGACATTTTAACTCTAAATATAAAAATATGAAACGAATATATATCCTATTGATCGCTGTCTTTTCACTGGGAATGGGAGGATGTAATTATGTCGATGTCGATCCTGTCGGAAAGGTGATTCCGGATGAAGTTTCGGAATATCGGGCCCTTCTGACTACGGCTTATAGTACCTATCCCCAATACCGCCGCTATCTGATGGTACGTTCCGATGAAGTATTTCCGGATTTGTATGGGTTGTCTTACGATAATTACATCGACTTGGCTACTTTGAATGATGAAAATCCGGATCCTTTAACCGAGACTTATCCCTGGACGGCTATGTATAATATGATTTTTTATGCCAATACGGTTATCGAAGGAGTGATGGAGGCCAGGGCGGATGTCACGACGGATTCCCGCGAGCAATTGCTGGCTGAAGCCTATTGTCTCCGGGCTTTTGTTCACTTCGATTTAATCAATCTGTATGCCAAATGGTATGATCCGGCTACTGCGGCAACAGATAAAGCCGTTCCGCTTTCTTTAAAGATCGATATCGGACAGTCGTTTATACCTACTACTGTGGAAAAGGTATATGAACAGGTGTTCGCCGATTTGCAGGAAGCGGAGAAATATATGCAGGTGGAGCAACAGACGGGTGCTTATCTGTACCGGTTTTCGAAGAAAGCGCTGAAAGCCTTCCAGGCCAGGGTATATCTTTATCATCAGGATTGGAAACAGGCTCAGGAGACAGCCGAAAGTCTGCTGGCGGCTTGTCCGCTGGAGGATCTGACGACTACCGAAGCCCAACCTTGGACTTATACGTCGAAAGAAGCGATACTTGCTTTGGAAACGGTATCCAGTACCGTAATGAAAGAAGATATGTACGTATTGGATAATATCAGCGGAAAATTTAATCAGATAAAAGAGGGAGATGAATATGTAGATGCCCGGCTGGGAAATTATTTGGTCGATAAATACGGAACCTGGTATTGTAATAAAGGAGGGAATAAGAATGAGAAGGTCACTTTCCGGAGTGCAGAGCTTTGGCTGATTGCTGCCGAAGCTGCTGCTCACCGCGAAGGACAACTGCCGGCAGCCAAAGAATATCTGTTGACCTTGCTTCAGAAGCGTCTGGCTGAAAGTTATTATAACGAACGGAAAGCAGAGATCGAAACCATGAATCAGGAACAATTGTTGGCCGATATCATGGAGGAAAGGGCCCGGGAACTGGTATTCGAAGGACATCGCTGGTTCGATCTTCGTAGAACAACCCGCCCGGAGGTTATAAAAAACTATATGGATGCCGATTGGAATTCGCTTACGGTTACGATCCGGCAGGACGATCCCAAGTATATTATTCCTTATCCGAAAGAAGCGATTCAGAATAATCCGGAATTGAATAATTAGGGTTGAGTTGAAACGGTAACAACGGATAAAACGGTAACAACAGTAAAAATGGTAAAGAAATACGGTTGTTACCGTTTTTTTTATAAAATAAAAAACTTTGATTTGGCAGGCAAGTCCTTTTTTCGTATTTTCGGGCGATCCTATATTTCAATATGACTGCAATTATTATTGAAGATGAAGCTTTGGCTGCCCGTGAATTGGAAAGTATTCTGAAAAAGTTGGCACCGGAAATAGAAATCGTTGCCCGTCAGGATTCTGTACGGGGAAGTGTACAATGGCTGAAAGAAAATCAGGTAGATTTGATTTTCAGCGATGTTCATTTGGGAGATGGACGTAGTTTCGATATTTTCGGACAAGTAGAGATCAAAGCTCCTGTCATTTTTATTACCGCTTATGATGAATATGCTTTGCAAGCTTTCAAGAGCCAGGGAATAGATTACATCCTGAAACCTTTTGACGAAGAGGAAATACTGCGGGCGTTGGAAAAAGTGCGGAATTGGTTTGCAAAAGAAAAGAAAGCACCCCGGACGGTCCGATTTCAGGAGCGCTTTTTGGTGCAGATCGGAACGAAGATCAAATCCGTACCGGTGGCAGAAGTCGCTTATTTTATGGCCGATGGAAAATACCTGATGTTATATACCCATGAAGGGGGAGGGTATATCCTCGATCAGACGATGGCTGCACTCGAAGAACGCCTGGATCCCCAAATCTTTTTTCGGATCAACCGGAAGTTTATAGTGAGCTTTTCTGCTATCAAAGAAATGATCCGTTATTCCAACAACCGCATAAAAATCGGTTTATCTCCTTTGCCTCCTGAAAATATAGAAGCTATCGTCAGTGCCGACCGCATTCGCGAGTTCCGGGACTGGTTGAACCGCTAAAAGTTATTCAGCGCCACAATAACAGAAAGAGGGTGTCCAAAAAGTATTTGGCACCCTCGATTTATTCGTATCCCTATTGGAGACTGAAATCAAATATCCGATTCTACAAGGGGGTATTTTGCCTTTTTGGACACCCTCTTTTTGTTATTGCTGGAAGGGAGATTATTTCCCATTGATTTCGTCCAGAATCTCCTGTATCTGTTCCTGGCAGCCGCCACAACCGGTTCCTGCGTTCGTCACTTCGCCTACTTCTTCAACGGTTTTTAATCCTTTTTCACGAATTGCATTTTCAATTTCTTCTCTGCTTACTTCAAAGCAGTGGCAAATAATTTCACTCATAGTCTTTCCATTTTATTGATTCATATTATTCTTTTATTTGCAAAAATAAAAGAATATCTGCAATGAATGTAAAGATTCCGATCTTATGTTTCTATGAGCCGATAGAGAAAATTTATTCTTTCATTCCTTCATAGAATACTTTCCAAAGCGGATCGTTCAAAGGAGGTTTTGCCGTGATGGTAATCATTTCCTGGCTCACCGGATGTTTGAAAGTGATCGAACGGGCGTGCAAATTGATCCCTCCTCCTTCGTTCGAACGGGGAAAACCATATTTCAGATCTCCTTTGATCGGACAACCGATCTTAGCCAATTGGCACCGGATTTGGTGATGCCGGCCCGTGTAAAGCTTCACTTCGAGCAGGTAATAACGTTGTGAACTTCCGAGTAGTTTGTATTCCAGGGTGGCTTCTTTGGCTCCGGCTTTGGGCTGGTTGTAAGCGTGCGATTTGTTTTTTTCCGGATCACGCATCAGATAGTGGGTGAGTACGGCATGATCCTCGGCCGGCAAATTGCCTACAATAGCCCAATAGATCTTGCTGATCTCCTTTTCGTGTTCCTGGAACATTTTATTCAGCCGGGTGAGGGCTTTACTGGTGCGTGCAAAAATCACTACACCGCTGACAGGACGATCCACCCGGTGGGGGATACCCAGATAAACCTCTCCCGGTTTGTTGTATTTCTTCTTGATATACGCCTTTACTTCTTCGCTCAAAGGGGTATCTCCGGTTTTATCTGCCTGTACAATATCCGAAATTTTCTTATTGACGGCGATGATATGATTATCTTCGTATAAAACTTCTAACATAAATAAAAGATATAAGTTAAAGGCTATAGGCTATAAGCTAGATGCAATAAGCTATAAGCTAAAGGCTATAGGCTAAAAGTAAATAAAAGATAGATAAACATTTTAGCTTTTAGCTTATAGCCTATAACTTTATTAGTATTGTTCTCTCTCATTCGGGAAATCACCGCTTTTTACGTCGGCGATATAATTGCCGACAGCACCGCTGATTTCTGCATATAGGTTATGATAGCGCCGTAAGAAGCGGGGAGAGAATTCCTGATTGATACCGAGCATATCGTGGATGACCAGGACTTGTCCGTCTACACCGCCACCGGCACCGATGCCGATGACGGGGATACTGACTTCTTGGGCGACTCTGGCTGCCAAAGCTGCCGGAATTTTCTCCAGCACGATGGCAAAACAACCTGCTTCTTCCAGGAGATGGGCATCGTGAACCAATTTTTCCGCTTCCTCTTCTTTTTTGGCGCGAATGGCATAGGTCCCGAATTTATGGATGCTCTGGGGGGTAAGTCCAAGATGGCCCATAACCGGAATTCCGGCCGACAGGATACGTTGGATAGATTCGAGAATTTCTTCTCCTCCTTCGAGTTTGATGGCGTCGGCAGCCGTTTCTTTCATGATACGGATGGCTGAGTTTAAGGCCTCTTTGCTATTTCCCTGATAACTACCGAAAGGCATGTCTACAACAACTAATGCCCGTTTTACTCCTCTGACTACCGAAGCGGCATGATAAATCATTTGGTCGAGGGTGATCGGTAAGGTTGTCTCATGGCCTGCCATTACATTGGAAGCCGAGTCGCCGACCAGGATAACATCTATACCTGCCTGATCGACGATACGGGCCATAGAATAGTCATATGAAGTAAGCATACTGATTTTCTCACCCTTGAGTTTCATCTCCGATAAAACATGGGTGGTTACCACTTTTACTGCTGATTGTGTTGACATGATTAATTTGATTTGTGACTTTAGAACTGGGATTTCCGATGGGAAAAGTCATCCGAATCGTCGTCCGTAAATCTGAAATTTATTTAAAGGTTCCGATTATCGTCTGAGAACCGGTCGTTTTTTGTCCCAATTTCACTTCTATTTGGGTACCCAGAGGAAGAAAAAGATCTACCCGCGAACCGAATTTGATAAAACCGGCGTGCTGATCCTGACGGGCCTGTCCTCCGACAGGAGCATAAGAGACAATACGTTTAGCCATAGCCCCTGCAATTTGACGCATCAGGACGGTCTTACCGTTATTACATTCGATAACGATGGTAGTCCGTTCGTTCTCGGTCGAGGATTTGGGTAGATAAGCCGCTGCAAAATTGCCTTTGTGGTATTTGAAATACTTGATCACACCGTTTACGGGAAACCAGTTGATATGTACATTGAAAATGTTCATAAAAATAGAGACTTGAAGACGGCGGTCTTTAAAATATTCCGGTTCTTCGGTTTCTTCAATCACGACGATTTTTCCATCGGCAGGGGCTAAGATCGTGTTGTCGTCTTGTATGATCACCCGGTTCGGAAAACGGAAAAAATTGACGACAAGAAGATACATAACCACCGTAATCCCCAGAATTGTATAGACAATAGAGGTATTATTGATGAAATAAAAAGATGCCAGATTAAGGATAATCAGCACGATTAAAATTTTCAATAACAGGATATATCCAGCTTTATGTATGGTCATATTTTTAACTTTAAATATTTATACGGTATCAGCTCGCAAAGGTATCAATTTTCGATTTAAAAGCTAATATCCCGAACGAATAAATTCGGTTTACTATAGGTCAGCAACCGAATTTAAAGGCGATATATACGAAGATTACAGGCAAAGCATACAAAATCGAATCCAATCGGTCCAATACCCCACCGTGACCTGGCATGATATGTCCCGAATCTTTGATCTCGATGCATCTTTTGAACATCGATTCTACGAGATCACCGAAACTACCGAATACAATGACAATGGCCGAGATAACGGTGGTATCGATATAAGACAAACCTTCGATATGGGGAGCGATAAGCAATCCGCCGACCAGTGTCGTGAGTCCGCCTCCGATGGTTCCTTCCCAGGATTTTTTAGGCGAAATACGGGGAAATAATTTATGCTTTCCGAATTTCGAACCGAATAAATAAGCAAAAGTGTCATTGAACCATACCAATAAGAAAGGAAAGAAGATAATATCCGGTTGCCACCTGCCCGTACACAAGTAGGGGAGGTAAATCAGCAAAGTAAAGGGCAGGGTGAAATAAAACAGAGCATAAATCCCGAAAGCCATATTCTGAAAAGCATGGGTACTCTTCCGGTACAATTCCCAAATCCCCATAAAGAATGTGGCACTGAAGAAAAACAGATAACCTTCTTTATAACCGAAATAGTTATGAATGAACCCTGAAATGAAAAGCAGGCTCCCGCTGAGGATACACATGGTACGGTTGACCCGGATATGAATCACCTCTGCCATATGGCTGAATTCAAGTAATCCGATAATGTTTATAATAAAAAAAAGTGCAAAAAAACAAAATGGATGTATATAAATACATGCTGTTAGTATCACCACAAATAGGAATCCGCTGATTGCCCGTTTACCGAAATTATTCACAATTGACTGATTTTATGATTGCTGCTGCTTTCCCTTTATCTTCTTTCTTAACCATGACTTCGATCGCTCCTATTTTAAAAGAGGAGTCTTTCTGATTCAGAATCACTGCTTCTACGTTGTTATCGTTAAGCAAACTTTTAACCAGCTCTGCCCGGTAGAGCTGGCCGGTTTCGAAAATAACTACCCAATCGTTCATAGCGATTTTATTTCATTTTCGACTGTTTTCTCTTCCTTCGTTTCTTCTTCTTCATCGTCTTTCCAGGGGCGTTTCCCTAAGATGCGTTCCAGATCGTCACTGAAAATAACTTCCCGTTCGAGCAATAACTCTGCAACCTGCCGATGTTGGTCCTGATGAGTTTTAAGTAATTCTTTGGCTCGGTTGTAAGCATTTTCAACCAGTTCTTTTACTTCACTGTCGATCAGTTCTGCGGTCTTTTCCGAATAAGGTTTGGTGAAACTGAAATCGCTTTGACCACTGGAATCGTAATAACTCAGATTACCGATCTTTTCGCTCATACCGAAAATGGTAACCATCGCATAGGCTTGTTTGGTAGCCCGTTCCAGGTCGTTTTGTGCTCCGGTAGAGATTTGACCGAAAGTGAGTTCTTCGGCAGCACGTCCTCCCAATACAGAACACATTTGATCCAGCAGTTGTTCTTTTGTCGTGATCTGACGTTCCTGCGGAAGATACCAGGCTGCTCCTAAAGCTTTACCCCGGGGTACGATAGTCACTTTTAACAGGGGATGGGCGTGTTCGAGCAACCAGGAGACGGTAGCATGGCCGGCTTCGTGATAAGCGATGGCTTTCTTTTCACTTACTTTTATTACTTTACTACGGTTTTCCAGCCCCCCGACAATCCGGTCGATTGCATCCAGAAAATCCTGTTTTTCAACTTCATTTTTGTCTTTACGGGCTGCAATCAAAGCTGCTTCGTTAGCGACATTGGCAATATCGGCTCCCGAGAAACCCGGCGTTTGCTTGGCCAGGAAAGGGATATCCACATCTCCGGCCAGTTTCAACGGTTTCAGGTGCACTTTGAAAATTTCTTCCCGGTCTTTCAATTCCGGCAGGTCGACATAGATTTGGCGGTCGAAACGTCCGGCACGAAGCAAGGCGCTGTCCAGAATGTCCGCCCGGTTGGTTGCAGCCAGAATAATCACCCCCGAATTGGTCTCGAAACCGTCCATCTCGGTCAGTAACTGGTTCAGCGTATTTTCCCGTTCATCGTTCGAGCCCATGTTGGGGTTTTTACCTCTGGCCCGACCGATGGCGTCTATTTCGTCGATAAAGATAATACAAGGCGCTTTTTCTTTGGCTTGTTTAAATAAATCCCGGACACGGGAGGCACCGACACCGACGAACATCTCCACAAAGTCGGAACCCGACATCGAGAAGAAAGGTACGTTGGCTTCGCCGGCCATAGCTTTCGCCATCAGCGTTTTTCCGGTTCCCGGAGGACCTACTAAGAGAGCTCCTTTCGGAATTTTACCCCCCAATTTGGTATATTTATCCGGAGATTTCAGAAAAGAAACGATCTCTTCCACCTCTTGTTTGGCTTCAGCTAATCCCGCTACATCTTTGAAGGTAATCTTGATGTGGGTGTCCTTATCGAACAACTTGGCCTGTGATTTGCCGACATTGAAGACTCCTCCGGGACCTCCGCCCCCTTTACTCATCCGGCGGAAGAAGAAAATCCAGATAAATACCAAAAGAGCGATCGGGAAGAAGATAGAGAAGAGGTTTCCCCAACCGTCGTATTCCTGATCATAGTCGATCTTGATATCCGCTGCTGCCGGAGTCTTTTCCTGGAGCTCGGAAAATTCTTTGGAAAAAGTTTCCAACGGGCCCGGTGAGAAGTAAAACTGAGGACCGGGACTGGAATTTTTGAACCCCTGCGATTTCAATTGGGAGTAATTCTCGATCTTATCGGGCTTCATATATACCTGGGCTTGCCCTTTATTCGTGATGACCGTAATCTTTTCGATATCACCTTTTTCGAGCATTTTAGTCTTGACTTCTTGCCAGGTTGTCCTTACCGGATCGGGATTCATATTGAAAAATTGAAATCCGATAATAATGACTGCCAGTATGATATACATCCAATATCCGTTGAATTTCGGAGCTTTGATATTTTTACCTCCCCCTACTGGAGGAAAATTGAATCCTCCGTCTTTCTTGTTTTCGTTGTTGTCTGCCATTTGGTATGTTCGCAATATTTGTATTCTTTACTGTTTTCAATTTGTTCCGTTTGTCGTATGATAACCGGAATAAGTGAGCATTTCCGGCTCTCCGGCTATTTCGGTGATCTGTGCATCTGCCCAGAAATCTTCCAATTGATAATAGTCGCGCAATTCTTTTTCAAAAATGTGTACGACAATATCCCCATAATCGACGACTACCCATTGTGCTGCATTCAATCCTTCGATATGAAAAGGCCTTTCATCCAGATCTTCTCTCACTTTTTCTTCAACAGCATCGGTTAACCCTGCAATATGCGTGCCGGAAGTTCCATGACATATTACGAAAAAACTACAAAAACAGTTTTCTATTTTTCTTAAATCGATTTTTACAATCCGGTGCGCTTTATTATCTTCCAGCGCTTCAATAATTTTATTTACTACCTGTTCCGTTTTTAACATTTTTGACTATAACTTTTCAGGCTACAAATATATACTATTTATCAACTAAAAACGAAAAACTGTGCCAGAAAACCTTTGTTTCCTTTTTTCAATTTTACTATGTCGTTTTCGGGTTACTGCATATGATGCGAAATTAGAAAAAATCATGAAATATGGATAATTTTGAATCATTCTTTTTATTTTAGCGTTATTTCAGGTGAAAAGAATATTTTTGTATGTTTTTACTTTAGTTACTAAATACTTTAAACGATGAAAATATATCGAATTCCTATGGTGCCGGGACCTGTTTCTGTATCCCGGGAAGTTTTGGAGGCAGGACAGGAGAATTTCGGTTCTGCCGACCTGGAAAAAGAGTATATCGAGCTGTATAAGGCCACTGAAAAATCGCTGCGTAAAATCATGCAGACGAAAAATAGTGTCGTTATACAAACCGGTGAAGGGATGTTGGCGCTTTGGAGTGCTTTGAAGAGTTGTTTGTTGCCGGGGGATAAAGTGTTGGTGTTGTCGACCGGGCTTTTCGGTTACGGTATGGGGGGAATGGCGGAGGCTATCGGTTGTGAGGTAAGGACGGTCGGATTCGGATTCGATGAGACCTTTACCGATTTTGATCTGATTGAAAAGGCCATCCGGGAATTCCAGCCGAAAATGATTACGATGGTACAAAACGAGACGCCGAGCGGGACGATGAATCCCGTGGCTGAAATCGGGGCCTTAAAAGAAAAATATGCCGTACCTTTATTATATGTAGATGCGGTTTCCGGATTAGGGGGCAGCGTAGTCAAAACCGATGAATGGCATATCGACCTCTGTCTGGGGGCTTCGCAGAAATGTTTGTCTGCACCGGCTTCGATGTCTTTTTTGTCGGTGAGCGACCGGGCGTGGGAAATAATCGAAGAAGTGGGATATGTGGGGTACGATGCCCTCTTACCTTTCCGTACAGCGGTAAAAAATGCTTATTTCCCTTA